>Ga0123519_10000065_pt1 | contig 167074 bp, 162 predicted proteins | sample YelNatPaOPRAMG02_FD_87396 | JGI IMG/M metagenome (GOLD analysis project Ga0123519, IMG submission 87396) | Hot spring microbial communities from Yellowstone National Park - Yellowstone National Park OP-RAMG-02 (version 2) | ecosystem: Environmental > Aquatic > Thermal springs > Hot (42-90C) ... | reverse complement strand
GAACGTTCCTATGCAAGAAGTACCATTATGGTTTTGATAAGGTACGAGAGTAGACATTGAGGAGTATATTATATGTGCAATTCAGAATATAGAGACAAGGTATATGGAAAAACCCTTAAAGGGTGCATTAACCAAACATCTAAAAGGCAAAATAAATAAGAAGATTAAAACAGGCTACCACCATATTTTTGCTCTATAAGGTCATGTTTAAATAGGTTTATCAATATGTGCATCTTACGGATGTTTAAATCAAAGGCAGATTTTGAATATATTTGTGCATTATAGTAAGGGTGGTTTGGGAAACAGGCTGTAAATTACAAATATTCTGCTCCATTTACAAAACTAATCAAATAGCCTTTAAAATTTATTTGCTTTATCCCTTATTATGATTATAAATTATAATTATGAAAAAGGTTTTTATAAATATCCCTTATAAAATCGTATTTAAAAACATAAAAAAAGTTCTGGAGCTTGATGTAGGTGCAGAGATCTATACAGAAAATAATCTGCTCGATGAAATTCCAATGGATGAGGCAAAAGAACTCGGAAAAAATCTTAAAGACTGCGGGATTGAAACTACAGTCCATGCACCTTTTATGGATTTGAGCCCCGGTGGCTATGATAGGGCAGTCAAAAGGGTTTCTATTGGCAGGATTAAAAAAGCAGTAGATGTGGCTTACCACCTTGATGCAAAGGCAATAGTTTGCCATCCAGGATACGATAAATGGCGTTTTGATGGCAACGAACAGATGTGGCTTGAAAGCAGTATAGAAACCTGGGATGAGGTATTAAGTCACGCAGGAAAAGAGATGGAGATTCTCCTTGAAAACATTTTCGAAGAGACTCCGTCAACTTTTATTGCCCTTTTCGGTTATTTCAGAGAAAAAAATCTATATTTCTGTTTTGATACAGGGCATTTTAACCTATTCTCAAAGGTTGGTTTAGATGAGTGGCTTTTACCCCTGAAAGAAAAGTTAAGGGAAATGCATATCCACGATAATCATGGAAAATCAGACGAACATCTGCCTCTGGGAAGAGGGACTTTTCCTTTTAGAGAACTTAAATCTTTTATTAGAAACACAACTGGTATTCGTTTTACAACAGAGTTCCATAGTGAAAAACATGCCATAGAAAGTATTAAAAATTTAAAAGAATTTTTAAAATAAATCTGCAATAAAAGTTTGTTTGACATAAAAAAACCACTTTGTTATCATGGTATTATAAAAGATCATGTTCGATGAAAAATTAAAAAGATTATTCTCCCCTAATTCTATTGCCGTTATAGGTGCATCTGACAGTTTTGATAAACTCGGTTATCATGTTATGAAAAGTCTTGTAAAAGGCAATTATAAATTCCCAATTTACCCTGTAAATCATAGTGCGCAAAACATCTGGGGAATAAAGGCATATCCATCCATTTTAAATATACCCCAACCTGTGGATCTTGCGGTAATTGTCGTACCTGCCAAAAGTGTGCCAGATGTTTTATATGAATGCGGTAAAAAAGGCGTAAGCGGTGTTGTACTTATTACAGCAGGATACAAAGAAATTGAGGCAGAAGAAGGAAAAATTCTCGAAGATGAAATAAAAAGGATTGCCTCAGAATTTGAAATCCCCATCATTGGCCCCAATACTTTCGGTTTTGTAAACCTAACCGATAGCGTCAATGCCTCCTTTACATACGAATTTTCCCTTATTAAAAAAGGTGGTGTAACCCTTATAAGCCAGAGCGGAGGATTCTGCCATATCTGTGGATTTCTTGCAATGGAAGAAAGAATGGGCATGGCGAAACTTATGAGTTTAGGTAATAGGGTAAACATAGATTTCCCAGAGGCTGTAAGGTATTTTATGGAAAAAGATGAGGCAACGAAAGTAATAGCATTATATATTGAGGGCATAGATGAGCCGAAAAGGCTTTTTAAAACCATTGATTCTATTAAAAACAAAAAGCCTGTTGTCGCCTATAAAGCAGGAAAAGGCGAAAAAGGTGATGAGGCAAGTCGTTTTCATACAGGAAGCCTTGCAGGAAATTACAGGATTTGGAAAGGGGCCATTCGTCAGGCAAATATCCTTGAAGTAAATTCAATAGAAGAGCTCATTGATACAGCTAAAGTAATAGATTTATGCCCTTTTTTGAAAGGAAACCGCGTGGCAGTCCTTTCAAGCCAAGCAGGACCTGGAATCATTGCCGCAGATACCCTTTTGTTATCAGGTATGGTGCTTTCGAAGTTTTCCTCTCAGACACAAGAAAATATAAATAAACTCTTACCACCTTTTGCCATAAGGACAAATCCCGTTGATATGGGACCTGCATGGTATAGCCCCGAGACCATATTGAATATCTTAAAGGTAGTTGCAGATGATGAAAACACAGACGGCATTATATTCATCGCCATTTTTGCCTCTGCCAATTTAAATCTCACAAAGGATATGGAAAAGATCATAGAAGGAATGGAAGCATTTAAAAAACCGATTATTGCATGTTTAAATGCACCCCAGGGTATCTGGGATGAAGAGATAAAAATATTAGATGGAAAGAAAGGTATTGCCATAATTCATACACCTGAGAGGGCTGCAAGGGCAATGGCAAGCCTCTGGGAAATTTCAAGATTAAAGGATTAGAAAATGGAAAAGATTTTATTAGGCATGGAAGCCCTTGAATTTTTAAAAAAAGAAGGATTTCCAATCCTTGAAAGCAGAATAACCATTTCAGAGGAGACGGCAGCCGCCCATGCAAAAGTCATAGGCTTTCCTGTTACCCTTAAGATCTCATCAAAAACGATAATACATAAAACTGAATTCAACGGCGTAAAAACTCTTCTTTTAAACGAAAAAGAGGTTAAAAGTGCCTTTAATGAGATTGTGCATACTTTTAATATATTGGGCATAGTAAGAGACCTCGATGGTATAATAGTGCAGAAGATGGGTAGGGGCTTAGAATTTATAGCTGGTGTATATATGGATAGGCAATTCGGACATGTTATTATGTTCGGTCAGGGAGGTATTTATGTGGAGGCTTTAAAAGATGTAACCTTCAGGCCAATCCCGATAACGAGAAAAGATGCAAAGGCAATGATAGAAGAGCTTAATATCTGGAAAATAATTACAAGCCCCAGGCAGAAAAAGATAAACCCTGCTATGATAGAAGATTTTCTCCTAAAGATATCTGATTTTGTTGAAAAAAATAACATGATTGAGGAAATGGATCTTAATCCAGTTTTTATTTCAGAAGAAATAAATATATGTGATGCACGCATAAAGATTTGTTCAGAAAACAGTTAAAAAGGAAGAAATATGGAAGAGACCTGTATTTACTATAACACATGCCCTATTTTAACAGGTAAGATTCATTTAGAGGAAAAGAAACTGGATGAATATAAGGTAAGGTTCTGTAAGGGAGAAAAAAATGCATGGGGTAAATGCATCCGTTTTCAGGTAAGGGAGATTGCAGGAAAATGCCCTCTTGATATAATGCCAGATGCCTCCATGAGCCCTGAAGTGATCATAGAAAAATTTGATCTATAATTTATAAATGCAAGCTGTGCCAAGACATGGAAAAGCATATGTTTTAAACATTAAATAGATTTTTGGATTCAGGTATATATACAATCTTTGTCTTTTCCTTTTCACCTTTTAATATTTTTATATCTGTTTTTCTTATATGAAACACCTCAGAGAGATAGTCAATGAGTTCTCTGTTTGCCTTTCCCTCTATAGGTTGAGAAGTGAGTTTTACCTTAAAGATATCCCCCTCCTTTTTTATCTCCCTTTTCTTTGCATTTGTTATAACTTTTATTACAATGTTCATTGCCTGTAATTATACATTTTTCTTTACAAAAACCAAAGTTATGGATTATAAAAAAGCATGTTCTTTAAAGAATATGTTAGTAAATCATTGTATTTTCACATATTTTCTCTCCTTTTATTTTTTATAACACTCCCTCAAGGTGCCTTTGCCCAGGAAGAGAAAAGTATATATCTACCCACCTTTGGCAAAGGAAATATAAAGATAAGGTTATATACAGATTATTTTTGCGGACCCTGTCAGCAGTTAGAACAACAGATAGAAGGGCTTTTAAAAACCCTTATTGAAAAACATATAATCACCATTACCTTCATTGATGTGCCTTTTTCACAATACTCTTCAATGTATGTTAAACATTTTCTATACGCCTTAAATAAAAAAAAATCACTCTATTATGCATTAAAGACAAGAAAAGTACTTTTTAGTGCAGCAAAAGAAAAAATAATAGAGGCAAATGATCTTATGGCATATCTGAAGCAGAATAATATATACATTAAACCCTTTGATGAAAAAGGTGTATATCAAATCTTTGAAAATTATCTTAATAAAGAAGATAAAATAAATGCCACACCAACCTGTGTAATAATCGAGGATGGTAAAAAAGAATTTTTTAAAGGTGTTAACGATATTACAAATGCATTAAAAAGATTCATATAATGTCATTTACACTGGCCTGAGTCTATATGTTAATAGAAAACATAATAACCTATATTGCCAGAAAAAAAAATGCACAGTATCTTAAATTCCATCCTGTGGACGAGATGCCCATATCAGAAAGACATGATAATAACCCACTATTACTGTACATACATATCCCTTTCTGTGAAGAGCTATGTCCTTATTGTTCATTCAACAGGGTCGTGTTTAGAGAAAGCCTTGCAAGACAGTATTTTAAGGCATTAAGAAAAGAACTCTTAATCTACAAAGATTTAAATTACGATTTTTGCGGACTTTATGCAGGTGGCGGAACACCCACTGTGCTTATCGATGAACTGGAAGAAACCTTGCACCTTGCCAGAAATCTTTTTAATATTAAAGAGATTTCTGTTGAAACAAACCCTAATCATCTAACCCCGTCTAATATTAAAAAAATAAAGTCCATGGGAGTAAACCGTCTATCAGTGGGTGTCCAGAGCTTTAACGATGAAATACTTAAGGCCACAGAGAGATATCATAAATATGGAAGCGGTAAAGAGATAGCTGAAAGGCTTAAGGCAACGCTCGGCCATTTTGATACACTAAATGTAGATATGATTTTTAATTTTCCCATCCAGACAATGGAAATTCTTGAGAAAGACTTATCAACGTTAATTGAACTCAATGTTGACCAGATAACATATTATCCTTTAATGGTATCTTCATCCACAAAGGCAATGATTGATAAAAAGATAGGATCTGTGGACTATGGAAGGGGAAATAAAATGTATCTTAAGATTACAGATGCCCTTTCAGGTAAATACATGGCATCAACGGCTTGGTGTTTCTCAAAACATACATCCCTTATTGATGAATATGTGGTCCACTATGATGAATATGCAGGGACAGGCAGTGGTTCCATTGGCTATCTAAACGGGTGTGCCTATGCAAATACATTTGATATAAACCTATATATATCTCAAATAAATAAAGGTATCCTTCCTGTTATGGCAAAAAGGAATTTTACATTGAAAGAAAGAATAAGCTATGATTTTTTGATGAAACTTTTCGGTTTGAAATTAGATTTAGATGAACTTCAGAGAAAACACAGGGTTAATGTATTCAGATATCTTTTCCCAGAAATTTTATTTTTCATGTTAACGGGTGCTCTAAAAAAACACAGAAAAATACTCACACTCACAGAGAAAGGTCAATATTACTGGGTAATTATGATGAGGGAGTTCTTTATTGGCGTAAACAACTTTAGAGACTACTGTCGTTCCATGTTAGATATATAATTTTGGGAATTAATATTTATTATTTTTTCTTTTCAATTTAATTAAAGCTTTTTAATTGACATAAAACATGCTTTTTTCGTATTATTCAACATTCAAAATTTAAAATTTTATCCTTTTTAAAGGAGAAAATTTGTAATGCGAGAACTTAAAGGCATACCAGCCTATATACTTGGCACAATCTGTGTTGCGTTTATTGCATGGTCTGTTTATGGCGCGATAAAACCTATAGAAACATATATATTCAGAATGGTTCACATGGGTTTTATATTTGCCCTTTCCTTTCCCTTCTATCCTTTTTTAAAAAAACAGAAAAAATGGGTTATCTGTTTTGATATTTTTATGGCTTTATTAGGCATAGCGACTTTAGTCTACCCATTATTAGACCTGGATAGCTTTATAAGAAGGTCTACCCTGCCAGAGCCACTGGATTTCTTTATGGGCATTGTAATCATTGTGTTACTTATTGAAGTATCGCGACGTATTGTGGGTCTGACTTTTACATTTGTACTTATAGGTTCTCTTTTTTATTGCTGGTTGGGTAATTATATACCAGGTCCATTAACCCATAGAGGATATGAATTAGACAGAATTGTAGGTCATATGTATATGACCCTGGAAGGTATCTTTGGTGTACCCCTCTCAGTCAGCGTTTCTTTTGTAACATTATTTGTTGTTTACGGAACATTTATGGATGCAGCAGGGGCAGGTAATTTCTGGCTGGAATTATCTTTTGCAGTTATGGGTAGAGGCCCTGCAAGTGCAGGAAGAGGAGCTGTAATCACAACGGCACTGCTCGGTGGGCCCCAGGGAAGTGGTGTTGCTACTACCATGTCTGTATCCCCTGTTATGTGGCCCATTTTAAAAAAGGCAGGTTATTCACCCAACATGGCAGCAGGGCTCATCTCTGCAGGTGGAATTGGTGCGGTGCTCTCCCCACCTCTTATGGGTGCAGCTGCATTTCTTATCATGCAATTTCTAAATGTCTCATTCTGGGATGTAATTATTATGGTAATTTTTCCTACAGTTTTATACTATCTCGGCACAATTTTTCTTGTTGAACTGGAAGCAAGAAAGTATAATTTTGCGCCTCCTGAGACAATGGGTAAAACATTTAAAGAGGTTATGAAAACCTATTGGTATCATCTTGTTTCCCTTGCAGTGCTTGTGGCCTTACTCGTAATAGGTCGTTCACCAGAGTCTGCAGCCATATGGGCAATAGCTGCCACAATTGCAACGAGTTTTTTAAGTAAAAATAAAGAAGAATGGTTAACTCCAAAACATATTATTAAGGCAACAATTGAAGGTGCCCAGAATATGATTCCCGTTGCAGCACTTCTTGCAGCAGCAGGCATGATAGTTGGTATGTTCTCACTTACAGGGCTTGGTTTAAAAATTTCAAGTCTTATTATGTCTTTAAGTGGTGGAATTCCTGTTGTTGCCCTCTTTCTTGCCTTATTAGCATCCATGATTATCGGGTTGAGTCTGCCCATAACCGCTACATATATTATGACAGTTGTTATGGTGGCACCTGCCCTTGTAAAGGTAGGTATACCAATGCATGTAGCACATCTTCTTGCATTTTATTTTGCCGTTTTATCAGAGGTCTCACCCCCTGTAGGTCTATCTCCTTCAGCTGCAGCGGCAGTAACAGGGGGGAATCCTTTTGGTGCCATGATGCAGGCATGGAAGTATTCTTTACCAGCATTTCTCGTTCCTTTTCAGTTTTCTGCAACCCTTGTTGGAACAAACCTGTTAATTTTAGGCGCAAATTTAAAGGGATTTATAATCGCACTCCTTTCAAGTTTGATCTCGTTATTCTATTTATCTTTGGGCATAATAGGCTATTTAAAAAACCATATTTCCATAATTGAAAGGGCACTACTTATAGCATGTTCTATTGTTATAAGCTTTGTGCCCATAGATTTTAAACCACAGGGTATTATACCCCTTGTAGTGGGTGCAATAATTGTGATAATACACTTTAAGAAAAAATAAAAAGGAGGGAGATAATGAAAAGATACACAAAAATTTTAGTCTTGTTATTTGTTATTGCAGGCCTTTTAATAATGGCAGATAATTCATGGGCACAACAGAAATTTTCCTTTAGCATTGCTACCGGTGGAACAGGTGGTGTATGGTATCCATTAGGTGGTGCAATTGGTGGTATAATTAGTAAAAAAGTCCCGAACACAGATGCAACTTCGGAGGCAACAACAGCAGCAATAGATAATATGAAGCTTCTTGCAGCAGGCAGAGCAGGTATGGCATTTGCATACGACTACCATGTAGTGTGGGCAAATGAAGGTAAACTTACCCTTGTTGCAAAAAAACAGTTACCCTTCCGTGTTGTTATGGGTTTTTATGAACAACCACTACATATTGTCACAAAAGAAGGAACAAACATTAAATCCATTCTGGATTTAAAAGGAAAAAGGGTATCAACTGGGGCACCTAATAGCGGAACAGAAGAACAGGCAGATTATGTGTTAAAGGCCCTTGGAATCGACTGGAATAAAGATATAAAAAGGGAAAAGCTTTCTGCCACAGAGTCCGTTGCAGCCATGAAGGATGGCAAGATTGAAGCTTTCTTCTGGAGCGGAGCTGTACCTACGTCGTCGATAATTGACCTTGCATCCACGCCTGGACTTAAGATGGTATTGATTCCTGTAAGTGGCAAAGAGGCAGATATGATTTTTAAGGCAAATCCAGGTGTGTTCCATAAAACAAAATTTAAAAAAGGTTGCTATAGCAGTGTAGATAAAGATATAGATGCGATTGCCATAACTGCAGTGCTTGTAGCAATGGATAATTTTCCTGAAGATACAATGTATAAAATTGTAAAAGAAATCTTTGCAAATACATCGGATATTATCCCTGTATGGAAAGGCGCAAAGGATTTAACACCAAAATCAGCGGTGAGCCAGTTGACTCCTGATGCTTTTAAATATATCCATAAGGGTGCCTTAAAGTTCTATAAAGAAAAAGGTGTGATTAAGTGAACCATTTGAAAGGTATATTTTGAGTCGCAGGTTTCCCTGCGACTCTTTTATTATCTCTTTCCAGGGCAGGCCTTAATACATAAACCGCATATATGATGGCCTAAATTTCTTTTATTTTTAAAAGTGGTTAACATATTATAGCAGGCTATATGGTCAAATTTAAAAGGGTCATCGTCTATTGCGCAGGCAGGGCATACATCTTTGCAGGCATGGCAATCACCACAGGAAAAAAACGATATATCATCTCTACCAAAATCAAAAGCTATCAAAGGCATATCGGTTAGGATCGTGTTATATCTTACCTGGGCTCCGTAAACAGGGTGTATGAGAAGATTATTTCTTCCAATCCAGCCAATACCTGAGATTACCCCAACCTTTTTATGAGATATATGGGCCTTTTGATTTTTCCAGTCTACAAGCTGCGATGCAGCAAAAGGTAACGCATTATAACCTTTTTTCTCTATTTTTCTTGCCAGTAGATAACCTATTATATCGAGCCTATAATTTAATTGTCTATAGTGGTTTAAATACAATAAGGTTGGTCCATCTGTAATGGTGTTTATCACACTCTTTGATAATACAAGGCCAAAGGAGATGGCAAAAGGTAATTTTGTTTTAATAGTGTTATCAATTTGTACAAGGTCTATATCATAATACAACATACTCCCTATCCCGTAAACATCTACATCAAATTCTTCAAGCCACTTTCCTATTATTTGATTGTTCTCTTCCAAGCCTTCTCACCTCATTTAAATTATTTAAAAATACCAGTCTTTTTAAAGTATATCATAAGTGCAGTAATGGCTGCAGGTGTTACCCCTGGTATCCTTGAAGCCTGACCAAGTGACAGCGGCCTTATCCGTGAAAGTTTTTCCACGATCTCCCGTGAAAGTCCTGGTACCTCTTCATATCTGATATGCTGTGGGATCTTTTTTTCTTCCATCTTTTTTGCCCTGTTTATCATTTCAATCTGCCTATCCTTATATCCGTGATATTTTATATTGAGTTCCACCTGATATGCCACATCTTCATCTATGCCCCTTATCCTATCCTCGATATTTTTAAGATGTTCTACAGTTACACCAGGCTTTTTTAAAAGTTCTTCAAGGGTTGTGGGATTCTTTATAGGTTCCAGACCATGATTTTTTAACATCTCCTCTGTCTGCTTCGAGGGCCTAAGCTTAACAGATCTTAATATCTCATGAACCTTCTCTATCTTTTTTTTCTTTTTCATCACCATATCATACCTTTTTTTGCTTACAACCCCGATAGAGTATCCTTTCTCTGTCAAACGCAAGTCTGCATTATCCTCACGCAAAAACAATCTGTTTTCCGCCCTTGAGGTAAACATCCTGTATGGCTCATCCACTCCTTTTGTAACAAGGTCATCTATCATAACACCAATGTATGCCTCATCTCTACCAAGTATAAATTCACCTTCTCCCCTTGCCCGGAGTGCAGCATTAATACCTGCTATGAGACCCTGGGCCGCTGCCTCTTCGTAACCTGTTGTCCCATTTATCTGACCTGCAAAAAATAGATTCTTTATTCTTTTTGTTTCAAGGGTTGGAAAAAGCTGTGTTGGATTTGCAAAATCGTATTCTATTGCATATCCTGGTCTTGTTATCTCCACATTCTCAAGGCCTTTTATGCTTCTTAGCATCCTGATCTGGATATCGAGGGGCAGACTTGTGGCAAGTCCATTCGGATAATACTCAACAGTATCAAGGCCTTCTGGCTCAATAAATATCCTGTGTCTTTCCTTTTCCTTAAATTTTACTACCTTATCCTCTATGGAGGGACAGTATCTTACTCCTGTTCCCTTTATTTTGCCTGTGTATAAAGGAGACCTATCAAGGCCTGATAAGATGGCCTCGTGGGTTGTAAGATTTGTATATGTAAGGTAGCAAGGAACGAGCTTGTTTTTTATCTTTTTTGTGAGAAATGAAAAAGGCTTTGGAGGGTTATCACTTTCTTGAGGCTCTAATTTTGAAAAATCGATTGTCCTTCCGTCGAGTCTCGGGCATGTGCCTGTTTTTAGCCTGCCAATTTCAAATCCAAGCTCTTTCAAGCATAAAGAAAGCCCGATCGAAGGGAAGTCACCCATCCTTCCTGCCTCAAAATGCTCAAGCCCAATATGTATGAGACCCTTAAGAAATGTGCCTGTTGTGAGAATTACTGTCTTTCCATAGAATTTTTCTCCCCATTTTGTTTCAACCCCTGTAACCTTTTCATTCTCAACCAAAAGTCTTTCAATGATTCCCTGCCTTATCAATAGATTTTCCTGCATCTCAAGCCTCTTTTTCATCCTTAAGGCATATCTCATCTTATCTGTTTGCACCCTTGTGGACCTTACTGCAGGTCCTTTTTTCATATTAAGTATCCTGAACTGTATACCTGCAGCATCGGTATTTATTGCCATTTCGCCGTCTAAGGCATCTATTTCCTTTACAAGGTGACCCTTACCAATACCTCCCACCGCAGGGTTACAGGACATAAAGGCTATATGGTCCAGATTTATTGTAATGAGAAGCGTCTTTGCCTTCATCCTCGATGAAGCAAGAGCTGCCTCACACCCTGCATGACCTGCACCTACTACTATTACATCAAACACATCCATAATTAGCCCTATAAAATACACTAAATCCTGAAAGAATAATAGGGTTGTATTTTAATTATAAACCTATTTGCTCTCCTATTTCCTTCATTGCGTCAAGGCTAATCTGAACAAATTCTTCAATAGAAAGCCCAATGGCTTCACATTCCATAATGTTATCCCTCCTAACCGATGCAGCAAATGCCTTTTCCTTCATTCTTTTTATTACAGATTTAGGCTTAACGCTTGCAATTTTCTTGTCTGGGTAAACAAGGGCTGTAGCCACAATAAGACCTGTAATGGTTTCCCCTGCCGCAAGGCCGTGTTGTAATTCTGTATGTCTTTTTTTCCCTGTTAAGGCATCGTTATGCATTACAATTGCCTCTATAATCTCCGGTTCCACATCTTTTTCTTTTAATATCCTCTCAGTTTCTATACCATGCCGATTTAAATCACCGTTTACAAGTTCTATATCAAGGTCATGGAGTAACCCTGCCATTCCCCACTTGTTTTCATCTTTGCCTAACCTTTTAGCAAGGGCTCTCATTACAGCCTCTGAGGCATAACAGTGGTTAAGCATCCTTTCATTTTTAATATACTGATGAAGCAATGCCACTGCCTCTTCCCTTGTTATAGACATAATTTGATCCTCCTCTTTTTAAAATTGTTTATTATTGATAACATTTTCTCTTTATTTTTAAAAGCACGGGGATTGCTTTTAAATGAAAAAAAGATATTACATCATTTTTGAACCATGGGATAAAAAAGGTTTTTAATAACTCAGTTTTTTATTCTACCTGATACCTCCTTCTTGGATCAAAGATGTCTCTCAAGCCTTCTCCGAGAAGATTATAACCCATTACTGTAAGAAATATGGCAAGACCAGGATATAGACTTAACCACCATGCCACCTCAATATTGTCCTTTGCCTGGGTAAGGATATTTCCCCAGCTCGGAATTGGCGGTTGGACACCAATACCTAAAAAACTCAATGCCGATTCTGTTAATATAGCACCACCTATCCCAAGGGTTGCTACAACATAAACAGGGGTTAAGGCATTGGGCATTATATGTCTTAGTATGATTCTTTTTTCTGAAAACCCCTGAGCCTTTGCAGCGAGGATAAACTCTTTATTTTTAATACTTAAAACCTCTGCCCGCACAAGTCGGGCAATCCCCATCCAATTTGTAAAACCTATCACTATCATAATGTTCCAGATGCTCGGTTCAAGAAGGGCTATTACGGCAAGGATGAGAAAAAATGTGGGAAAACACATCATTAAATCCACAAACCTCATGATAATTTCATCTATAATCCCACCGTAATAGCCTGATATTGCACCTATGGCAATGCCTATTAAAACTGCAATACCCACAGATACAAAACCCACAAGCAGGGAGATTCTACTGCCATATATAATCCTTGCAAGGACATCCCTGCCCAATGTATCAGTTCCAAAAGGATGTTTCATTGATGGAGGGGCAAGTATGTTTTTCATGTCAGGCTCTAACGGGTCATGGGGTGAAATATAAGGGGCACCCAGGGCACACAAAAACATCGGGATCAGTATGATAATACCTACAAGGGCAAGGTTGTGTTTTATAATCCTTCTTAATAATTCCATTTATATAAAATCAGTTTGTATCTTTTATTATTCTAATTCTGCTAATGCCCATATAACAAAAAGAGTCGTCTGGGTATTTTTCTTTGGCATTTTGTTGAACTGAATAGGAGTATTACTTGTAAATGAACCGTCCTCATGCTGAACCTTTGACAGATAATCCTCAGCCTTTTTTATCACATCCTTTTTATCGTTAATTTTAGAAAGTGCCATAATTGCATATGCTGTGACCTCAGGGTCTTCTGGAACCTTATCAGGCATCATGGCAAATCCACCAGAATTTTTCTGTGACTTTAAAAGCCAATCTACTGCGTCACTCACAAAAGGTGTGGATGGAGAAATACCCGAAATTAAAAGGGCTCTGATTGCCCATGCTGTGCTTATTGCAAGAGAAGGTGATCCTTTAGGCATTCCATATCCTCCATCGGGATTCTGGCATCCTACAAGCCAGTCAATGGCCTTTCTCACTGTAGGGTCATTTTTTTTAACACCTGCATCCATAAAGGCATTCAAAACAACGGCTGTGTAGATAGTTAAAGGTGCGCCCTCTTTTCCTATTCTTTTAAAACCACCAGACTCATCCTGAACACTTCTTAAATATTCAAGGCCTTTTTTTATAGCTTCCTCTCCTGCACCTGCCTGTTTTAAAGCTATTATGGCAAAGGCAGTGTGGGCAGTGTTATTATTCCAGCTCCCGTCTTGCTTCTGGTCTTTTAAAATAAACTCTATACCTTTAGCCACTTTATCATCATGCACTTTTTTCATCTTCAAGACCTTTACTGCCCAGCTTGTTGGTTCTGCCTCAGGTGGAAATTCGCCCTTTAACCTTGACCAGGCACCATTTTCATATTGAACAGAAATCACATGATCAATGGCTTTTTTAGTAATATCATGGGATTGAGAAAAAACGATAAAAGGGATGAGAACCAAAAAGATAACAAATAAAATCTGTCTTTTCATAAAACCCTCCTGTAAATTTTTATAATTTCTATAATACATATAAAAACTGGATGTGTCAAAAAACTTTTTTTGCCAGAACAATGGGTATGGCCTCTGGAATAATGGTAGGATTAACAATAAGCGAGGAGGGCCTGACCTCACCCTGTTGGGAGCCATAGCGGATAGATGGGGTTTTCCCTATGCAATACGAACCATAGCACTTCTTTTCCTTGCTGCCTTTCCATTGGGCCTTTTTGTGAAATATCCACAAAGAACTCCAGAGTTAAAATAGGCTATATAGAATATCAGCCTGGATTTTTTATTTTATTATCCAAAATTAAGGTGGACATTTGGCGCAGATGGATCTGAACTGCATAGTGCTCAAATAACGGTCTCCCCTATCAGGAAGAATTACCACTATTGTACCTTTATTGATTTTTTCTGCAATTTTTAAGGCAATGGATACTGCTGCACCGCTTGATGTGCCAGCAAATATGCCTTCATGCTGGGCAAGAAGCCTTGTGGCCTCAAAGGCCTCTCCATCGTTTACAAGGTATCTTTCATCAAGAAAGGATGGGTCGAATATTTTAGGCACAATGGATTCTGTCATGTTTTTCAGTCCCTGAATGGTATGTCCCATTACAGGCTCAACACCTACAATTTTTATATCAGGTTTCACAGATTTTAAATATTTTCCTGTGCCCATAAGCGTTCCTGTTGTGCCCATACCTGCCACAAAATAATCAACATCACCGTTTGTCTGCCTTATAATTTCAGGGCCCGTGGTTTCAAAATGGGCAAGTATATTATCGGGATTTTCGTACTGATTGGGCATGTAATATTTATCAGGCTCTTCTTTGATGAGCTGGTATGCCATCTTTATGGCACCGTCTATATTTTCCCTTGCAGGTGTTAAAAATACATGGGAACCGAGCGCTTCGAGTATTAGCCTTCTCTCCATACTTACACATTCTGGCATACACAGTTCAACCCTGTATCCCTTTGCTGCACCTATCATTGCAATGGCTATCCCTGTATTTCCTGAGGTGGGCTCAAGTATAATCTTATCCTTTGTAAGCTCACCCCTTTCTTCTGCTTTCTGTATCATATAAAGGGCAGGTCTATCTTTTATGGAACCACCAGGATTGCAACCTTCGAGTTTGCATAAAATCCTGACCCCAGGTTTTCTATTAATGTTTATAAGTTCTACAAGGGGGGTGTTACCTATTGCCTCAAGAATATTCATAAAATAAACCTCCAATTTAAAAGCTACTATAAAATAGCAGAATAATATTTTTTATACAAGGCATATTTCGATTAAGCCGTTGAATCTATAACGATTATGTTTTATCTTTTACATAAAAGTACCATGAAAGTAACACCATACTGTAAAAATTGCTTGAAAGAACTTGCTGAGAAAACCTGTCTTCTTTCTAATGCTGACAAAGTTGTGCTGTTAAATTGTTTTATGCTTATTGATGAACTTTTTTGTAATGATATTACGCCACCGGCCATTGCGAATAAGATTCATAAGCTGATAAGAGAAAACACAGGTATCGCAGATCCTTATGTGGAAAAAAAGGACAGGGAGGTATCCATAGCAAAAAAGGCATTGATTAAATTAAATGACCTTTTTGATTTTGACCTTGAGGGTGTTTTAAAATTCTCTGCTTTAGGGAACTCAACAGACACGTTTCTTGATGCAAAGATTGATTTTTTAGACCCCAGTAACATGATGTTTTACACTGAACTGGATAAAATTGAAAAGGAGATTCACAGGGAAGAAAAAGATGTCCTTATCCTGGGCGATAATGTTTCTGATTTTTTGTTTGATATAAAACTTATTCGTTTTCTTGAAGGCATGGGTAAAAATGTATATTATGCTGTAAAAGAGGCACCTGTTCAGAACGATCTGTGCATTATTGATGTTTTTAAATACCAATTTGACAGAATTTTTAGTAACATAATCTCAACAGGAACAGACAGGGTTGGAATAGATAAAAAAGATTTAAAAGGTAAAATCAGGGAATTATGGGAAAGGGATGTAATAGTAATCGCAAAAGGTATGGGTAATTATGAAACAATTTCAGAATTCAGAGATGAAAAAAAGGTTATACATATAATGAAGATTAAATGTCCAGCGATAAGCGAAGCAGTCTCTTATCCTGAAGGAAGTTATGTTGCAATAGTTCGTTAAATTTTAATACAATGTAGCATTATAAAGGTGAGATAGCCATGGGAACAAAAAAAGACTATTATGAAATATTAGGTGTTCCAAAAAATGCCTCAGACGAGGATATAAAAAAGGCCTACAGAAAACTTGCCCTTAAATATCACCCCGATAGAAACCCAAACAACAAAGAGGCAGAGGAAAGGTTTAAAGAAATAAACGAGGCATATGCTGTTTTAAGCGACAAGGAAAAGAGAAAACAGTACGATACATTCGGTATGAGCGGTTTCCAGCAGAGATATACAGAAGAGGACATATTCAGAGGTTTTAATATCGGAGATCTTTTCAGGGATTTGGGTTTTGGAAGTGGCGATATCTTCAGCACCATATTCGGCAGACAATCAAGTAGGGGGGCAAGGCAAAGACAACAATATTATGATTTTGGAGATTATATATCAAGAGAACAGCAGTCGGGTATCGGCCTTGATTTAAATTATGAGCTTGAAATACCATTTATGGATGTCATAAGAGGAGCTATAAAGAGGGTATCTTTTAGAACACAAACAGGGACAGAAGAATTAGATGTTAAGATACCGAGAGGAATAGAATCAGGAAAAAAATTAAGGCTTAAAGGCAAGGGCAATATTGACCCATTTACAGGCAAAAGAGGTGACCTGTATATTACTATAAAAGTCGGTGAACATCCCGTATTTAAAAGAACTGGAAACGATATATATGTCAAACATACGGTAAAGTTAACGGATGCCCTTTTAGGAACTACTGTAGAAGTTCCATCAGTTGATGGCCCTAAACAGGTGAAAATCCCCCCTGGAGCAAAAAAGATAAGGCTAAAAGGTCTGGGCGTTCCAGATGAAAAAGGGGGAAGAGGAGACCAATATATAGAGATAGATGTGGAAATACCTAAAAAGATAACGGATAGACAGAGATACCTGATAGAGGAATTAAGAAGAGAAGGCCTTTAATGCTACCAAGAAGACATATATTTGATGTTTGGGAACTTGTAAAGGATGAAAAAGAACTGCTTTCTATGGCAACGATAAATCTCGCCATAGATGCAGTAAAGTTCATGGATGGAAGGGATAAGAGGGACCATCTTGTCGAGGCCCTCGAATTAAACGAGTTCATCTGCTTTATGTTTCCTGTGAAAAGACCTGGCAATAGGTCATTACTATTCCATGTTATTTCTGATTTAATAGGCCTTCTTATCTATGGCGTGCCAAGAAAGACAAAACATAGCCTTGAGCTAATCGAAACAATAAACTATTCTGCAAAGAATATGAGGGTATACCCGGTTATAGAGGTATGGAATGCATTAAAAGAACGTATTTATAAAAAAAAGCACGGTGCCATGAGCATAATTGAGGGCTTTATTAAAAAGATAAAGATAGAGATGGATATAATTGAAAACTACCCCTTTATTGAAGATATATTTTTTGAATCTAAAAATGCCTTGAAAAATTGGCTTCCATCATTTTCAAGATACTATGATAAAAAAGGAAAGACCATTTTAAAGGCCTATGAAAAATGGTGGGATGTATGGAAATGTAAAGGCGATAAGGATGCAATATTAAAAGGCATGGTGGATAGACTATGCCTCCAGGCAGAAACAGAATACGATATAAAGCTCGATAATGAAAGCATTTTCTCTTCTATAAAGGAAGACAAAGAAGGAAATAAAATAGAAAATAATTACTTTTCCAGATGGTATAAAGAAGGCATAAATTTATTGTTAAAAATTTAACTTGCCTTATTGACAAAACCCCTTGTCACTCTTATATTAATTTTAGCAATCAATTTAAATAATGGCTAAAAACTAAAAAAAATATAAGGAAAGGAGTGTGAAACGATGAAGATTAAGCCATTACAGGACAGAATTCTTGTCAAAAGGATCGAGGAAGAAGAAAAGACAAAAGGAGGTATTATAATCCCCGATGCGGCAAAGGAGAAACCGCAGGAAGGAAGGGTCATTGCAGTAGGAGATGGAAAGCTGCTCGATAACGGCACAAAGGCACCCTTGACTGTAAAGGTAGGCGACAAAATACTCTTTGGAAAATATGCTGGAACTGAAATCAAGATTGAAGGCGAAGAACATCTTATTTTAAGAGAGGACGATGTCCTCGCAATAGTCGAAGATTAACGAAAGGAGGGAAAAAGAATGGCAAAAGAGATAAAGTACGACCAGGTTGCAAGAGAGGCTATATTAAAGGGTGTAAATACCCTTGCCGATGCAGTTAAGGTGACCCTGGGCCCAAAAGGGAGAAACGTAATAATTGAGAAGTCATTTGGTTCTCCAACGGTAACAAAAGACGGTGTAACCGTTGCTAAAGAGATAGAACTTGAAGACAAATTTGAAAACATGGGTGCCCAGATGGTAAAAGAGGTAGCAAGCAAGACAAGCGATGTTGCCGGTGATGGAACAACAACAGCAACTGTGCTTGCTCAGGCCATCTTCCGTGAAGGTGCAAAGCTTGTTGCTGCAGGCCATAACCCTATGGAGCTCAAAAGAGGTATTGATAAGGCCGTAGAGGTTGTGGTTAATGAGCTAAAAAAACTCTCAAAACCTACAAAAGACCAGAAAGAAATTGCCCAGGTTGGCACAATCTCTGCAAATAACGATAAAACCATAGGAGACATCATTGCAGAGGCAATGAGCAAGGTGGGAAAAGAAGGTGTCATTACCGTGGAAGAGGCAAAGAGCATGGAGACAACCCTTGAGGTAGTTGAGGGTATGCAATTTGATAAAGGTTACATCTCTCCTTATTTTGTTACTAACCCTGAAAAGATGGAAGCAGTCCTTGATGAACCTCTTATATTGATCCATGAGAAGAAAATAAGCAACATGAAGGACCTTTTACCCATCCTTGAACAGGTTGCAAAGATGGGCAGGGCTTTACTCATTATTGCAGAAGATGTAGAAGGCGAGGCCCTGGCAACCCTTGTTGTGAACAAATTAAGGGGCACACTCAAGGTTGCAGCAGTTAAGGCACCTGGTTTCGGTGACAGGAGAAAGGCAATGCTCGAAGACATTGCAATCCTTACCGGTGGCCAGATGATATCAGAGGAACTCGGCATAAAACTCGAAAGCATTTCTCTTAAAGACTTAGGCTCTGCAAAGAGGGTTGTAATAGATAAAGATAATACAACCATTGTAGATGGAGCCGGCGATAAGAAAAATATCGAAGCAAGGGTAAAACAGATCAGGACCCAGATAGAAGAAACAACATCTGACTATGACAGGGAAAAACTCCAGGAAAGACTTGCAAAACTCGTTGGTGGTGTAGCAGTTATCAATGTGGGTGCAGCAACAGAATCTGAGATGAAAGAGAAAAAGGCCCGTGTTGAGGATGCCTTAAATGCCACAAAGGCAGCCGTTGAGGAAGGCATTATTCCTGGTGGTGGCGTTGCATTCATAAGATGCATACCAAAACTCGATGAACTCAAATATGATGGTGAGAGACAGTTTGGTGTAAACATAGTCAAGAAGGCACTGGAAGAACCTTTAAGATGGATAGCCCAGAATGCAGGTCATGATGGCTCCATTATTATAGAAAAGGTTAAGAACGGAAAAGGTAATTTCGGTTTTGATGCAGCAAAAGAGGTCTTTGTAGATGATATGATGGAGGCTGGAATTATTGACCCAACAAAAGTGGCAAGAACAGCACTCCAGAATGCTGCATCCGTTGCATCACTGCTACTCACAACAGATGCAATGATTGCTGAAAAACCAAAAGAAAAACAGCCCATGATGCCACCTGGCGGCGGTATGGGTGGAATGGATATGTATTAAGAAACAATGGGTGGTTTGTGGCAGGAGACCTCTCCTGCCCTTCCCCTTACTGTACTGTAGAAAATTTCACAAAACGGTAATCTTCCTTCATCCTTTAAAATACATGCAATATCAATAAGCCTTTTAAATTTAAATCCTTTTTCTATAGCGTTTTTCAGAAACAGTTCAAGAAATGCCCCCCATCTATTGCCTTCAAGCTCTGCATGGACAGTAAGTATATTCAAATCATCTTTAAGTAAACCCAAAAAATATCCTGCCAGGGTATCAGGGTCATTACCTTCAATACCTATAACTTCATCGAGGGTAGGAAGTGTTGAAGGAATCTGGATCACAGAAAATCTGTTTTTCCCCATTACAGGATAGAAAGGTATTTCTCCTCTTGTATCACTGGAATAGGTAAAACCGTTTTTTTGAAAAAAATCAAGGGCATATTCGTTGATCATCCATCCAGGCGCTGCAAAAGAAATAGGATTTTTGCCTGTTATCTCCCTGTATACCATCAATGATGCATTCAATATCTCTTTGGTTTTTTCCTTATCCAGATATTTTATATGGTCGTGCCAGTAGACATGATCGTAGCCATGTATACCTACCTCATGACCTTCTGTAAAGAGTTTTTTTATAATATGTGAACCTTCTTTTGCAATTTCTGGTCCTTTCAAGAGTATGCCGTATAAAAGGGTTTTCATTCCGTAAGTCTGCAATACCCCGACACGGCCTGCCTTTTTTAAAAAACCTCTCCGTGTCCATATCCTTTTCACTGTTCGACCTGTATTGTCAGGACCCATGGGAATAAAAAAACTTGCCTTAATATTAAAGGCACGAAATAATTCCATAAGTACAGGCACGCCCTTTTGCATGCCCTTATGGGTATCTACATCTACCTTGATACCAATTGTCTTTTTTAATTTATCCGGCAACACTTAAGACCTTTGCCCCCCTGATTTTTCTGTTTTTCAACTCATAAAGGGCAATATTTGCATCTTCAAGGTTATATATCTGGACCTCTGGTTTTATGGGTATACGGGAGGCGACCTCTAAAAATTCAGAGATATCACTTCTTGCCACATTTGCCACGCTTTTTATCTCCTTTTCAAGCCAGATATGTGTGGGATAATCTATCTCTGCTAATAATCCCCTATCATGATATTCCTTTCTTATGGCATTTATCACGATCCTCCCACCTTTTTCGAGGTTTTCAAGACCTTTAATCACAGGCAACCATACAGGGGTAGTATCTATTGCACAGTGTAGCTTTTCTGGTGGTTTCTCATCCACATTTCCTGCCCAGAAGGCACCGAGCTCCATAGAAAATCTCCTTTCTTCCTCACTTCTTGCAAAAACAAAAATCTTTGATTGAGGATATAAGAATCTTGCCAGCTGAATCACAATATGGGCTGATGACCCAAAGCCAATAAGTCCTAAATTCATTCCGTTTTTAATACCTGTAAGCTTCAATGAACGATAACCTATGGCACCTGCACACAAAAGGGGTGCTGCCTCTATATCTGAGAAAATATGAGGTATCTTAAATGCAAAATCCTCATGAACCTTCATGTATTCTGCATATCCACCATTTGCATCCCTACCTGTAGCCTTAAAATCCTCACAGAGATTTTCATTACCATCTTTACAGAATCTACACGTACCACATGATGAATATATCCATCCCACACCAACCCTATCGCCTACCTTTAATATCTTTGTTTCCCTCCCTGTCTCAACTATTTTTCCTATTACCTGATGACCTAACACCACAGGAAAAATTGAGGGGGATGTCCTCCCTTCTATCTCATCGAGTTCAGTATGACAGACACCGCATGTGGAAACCTTTATAAGTACCTCATTTTCTTTTATGGAAGGGATGGGAAGCTCGGCTTTCTTCAAAGGATTTGGGTTTTCCCTCATATCTACTGTGCCTTCGAGAATCATTGCACGCATATAAACCTCCATTATTTTTCTGTAAATATTACAACATCTTTCTCCTCAAGCTCTATTATCTCTGAGGGTTCATCTTTTCCCAATTCAACTACCTCGTATATTTCAACGGGTTTGCTTTTTCCTTTCACTGCCACTCTATCAAGGCCCCTCACCCTTATATGCCAGATGGTGCCATCCAGTATCTTATCCTTTATCTTTTCAAAGGTTGCCTCTGTTATGATGATATTTGTGTTGTATTTTCTTGTAAGACCCTCTACCCTTGCACCAAGATTCACGTTATCACCAATAACCGTATAATCCATCTTTTTACCTTCAGCACCGATATTTCCCACAATAACCTCACCGGTGTTTATACCAAAGCCTGCATCGAGGGGTGTTTTTCCCTCTGATACCCATTTTTGCTGAAGTTCTTTAAGCCTCCTTACCATATGAAGGGCGCATTTAACGGCAAGCTCTGCATGGTTTTCCTGTGGTATGGGTGCATTCCAGAATGCCACGATCTCGTCTCCTACGAATTTATCAAGGGTGCCATCCCATTTGAATATGATATTAGTCATCTCCCCGAGGTATTCGTTTAATATCCTTACAACCTCTTCAGGTCCATGTTTTTCTGAAAATGTAGTAAATCCCCTTATATCCGAAAACAACACCGTGACTTCTTTTCTTTCACCGCCGAGTTTTGCTAAATTAGGATTCTTTATAAGCTCATTTACGACCTTTTCTGTTACATAACTTGAAAACATTCCCCTGATGCGTTTTGCATATCGTTCTTCTGTAGCATATCTGTATGCCGTTATAACGAAATACGTAATAACAATATTGCTGGTGGCATAACTTAATGTTATCCATAAGTTTTTCCAGAAAAAGAAATAATAAGCCATTAAAGACAACGCAGCAATAAATAAAAATGCAAAAATCGCACCGAAAATTGCCCTTAAACGGACTATAAGAACGGTAAATATGATACCGGATATTAAAATGATAAGCACATTTGTAAGATTTGTTATCTTATAAATAAAATCCTGTCTCAGTATTGATGCAATGACATTGGCATGTTTTTCTATCCCAGGCATGGCAGCAGCAGTAGGAGTTACCCTTAAATCATAAATACCTACTGCAGTGGCGCCTATTAAAACAATTTTATCCTTTATGGCAGCAGGATTAACCTTACCTTCCAGTATATCTACTATGGAAATATAAGGAAATGTCCCCTCAGGACCGTAATAATGGATGAGTGCCCTGCCCCAGAAATCGGTGGGTATGAATTTATCACCAATTTGAATACCCTGGGTGGCCCTCAATGTCATTGCCTCTATGGGTAGTCCTAAATAGACCCTGGCAGTCTGTAAATCAATAGAAGGGAAGAGCTCACCATCGAACTCAATGCTTAATACCTCCCATCGCAACACACCGTCTTTGTCTGGAAACATATTTATATACCCCAAGGCTTTTGAAACATAAATAAGGTCTTTAACGGGAAGCAAAGCGCTATGGGCACTAAGAGGGGGAAATATCTTAAAGTAATCAGCATTTCTTATTATAGGAAAGGCATTGTCGTATAGAACTTCCTCTGTAATCTTAGTTTTATTACCTTTAAAATCAAATACTATGGGAAGTATTATATTCCCAGCAGATTTTATGGAATATGCTAAGATTTTATCATCTATTGCAGGTTCACTGAAGATTATATCCACCATTATAACTTTGGCACCCATGGCATTTAGCCTATCTATAATCTGGCCGATTTTTGCCCTGTCCCAGGGCCACCTACCTATCTTTTCAAGGCTTCTATCATCTATTGCTGCTATTATTATCTCAGGGGGTGCAACCCCCTTACCCCTTACCTTATAACGGGTATCGTATATGAGCTGTTCGAGCTGTTCTAATGGCAAGAGCTTAATAATTGCAAATACAGAAAACAGAATTGCAATAATAATCCCTATGGATATGGGGATAAGTTTTTTTCGCATCTTTATATTGCTTTTTTAGATTCCACGGATAGTTCTTTTAAAAGCATCATGGCCTTTTCGGCAACCTCTTCACTTAGGCTGCCCAATCCACAGCTTGTTGTAACGAGCAGTTCCTTATTATTACTATCATCTAACACACCCTTTAAATGGACTTTGAACTTAAAGAGTAACTCTTCCATATCTTTTAAATTTTTCTCCATAACAATCTCAGAAGAAGGAACAATACCCGGTGAAACAAAACCACCCCTTTTCAAAAAACCCTTTAAATCATCTCTGAAATAGAATATGGTTTCAAGATAATTAAAGGCATCGTAATTTATAATATCCACTTTAGTATTCAGAAGAACAGACCAATCTGTATTTCCGCAGCAGTGCACACCCCTTATGGCCTCAATGCCTGTCAAAACTTCATCAAAGATGGATATAGCATCATCTTTATTAATGGATACATAGGCAGAGCCGAAAGATACCATATATGGTTCGTCAAAAAAGATGATGATTTCCTTATCAGGCAACTTTGATTTGATTTTGTCTACCATCCATCTTGCCTTCATGTGAATGGATTTTTTAATGATGTCATAATAACCATAGTTATAAATAATAGGTACTCCCTTTTCATCTTTTAACCCGAGCCCCATACTAAAGGGGCCTGTAATCTGGCACTTAATAAATTTTACCCTGTCTGAAACCTCGTCTATTCTATCGAGAAACCTGTAAAATCCAGGGCTCATCTTTTCAGATATTGCAAATTTAGAAATATCCTTTTCCTCAAAATATTCATAGAATTTTTCTATACCCTCTGTCTCCTCAGTATTTACAAAGACTGAGTTTTTATCATACACAACGGAAGGAACATTTTCTAAAAACGGATTGTACATATTTTCATCTGGTGACCTCTTTGGCAGCTGTGGCCAGAAAGGTACTTCAGAACATACATCAAAGATCATATCTATTGCCTTATCTATATCAGCCAAAGGAAGACTACCTATGCCTGTTATCATTTGTCCACCCCTGATTTTCTTTAAAGCTGTTAAAAACTTGTAACACACATTTCATTGGCTGTAAAGAAAAATACTCGTTATTTTAAGCGCCTGCATCTCATTATACCTTCTGGGTAGTTTTGAATACCTCTTTTCTTTTCCATTTTCTCTGGGATAAGAGGGCAAATCTATGGGCCTCATCCCTTATCATGACCAGGGTTTTTAAAACAGGGGAAGAGGAAGGTAAAAGTATGGGATTCTTTCTTTTTGGAAGATAGATTAAATCCTTCATACCGTCTCTTCTCAAACCCTTTGCAATCCCTATTGTATCGATGTGTAAATTCATATTGTTTAAAACCCTTAAGGCAGATGAAAGTTGCGCCTTCCCTCCATCTATGATGATAAGTTCTGGCAGAGGTTTAATCTCTTCGTCTTGCAATCTCCTTGACAAAACCTCCATAATGGAAGATGTATCGTCCATTGGCAATGCATCTCTGATATGGAATACCCTGTATCCTTCTTTTTTAGGCTTAAAGTTTTCAAATACCACCATCACGCCGGTTGGATGTTTCCCATGTACATGAGATATATCGTATGCCTCTATCCTTATAGGTGCCTTTTTCATATTTAAAACCTTTTTAAATGTTACATCAAGTGCATCATCATCCTTTTCGTATAGATTTTCCACTGCAAGGGCTATGAATGAATCCGCATTTACTGAACCGGGGTATTTTATCCTTGTCTTTATATTTCTATTCTCCTTTAGAAAATCTTCAAGATATTTTCTATCCTCAATATCCTGGGATATTATTATCTCTTCAGGGACAGTATGATTTTCATAGAACTGGAAAATAAGGGAAGATATGGCGCTATCAATAGATGATGGCATATACGATTTTTTGTATGTTTTCTTAGAAATCAGCACACCCCTTCTGAATATGAGGACAACTGCCTTCAATTCCCCATCCATCTCAAGAAATCCCCAAACATCTCTATTTTTTCCTAAATGTTCATGGACATGCTGTTTTTCTGTTAATTTTTTTATGGCCTCATATCTATCTTTCAAAATTTTTGCATCTTCAAAACGCCATTCCATGGCTGCCTTTTCTATCTCTTTTTCAAGATTATCGAGGATCTTACTGTCTTTTCCTGATAAAAAATCTACGAGTTCTAAAACGATTTCTCTATATGTGTTTTCCTTTACTTTTTTTTCACATGGTGCCAGGCATCTATTCATCTGAAACAGGATACATGCCCTTTTTCTCTTCTTAAAGACCGTATTCTTACATCTTCTTACAGGGTAAAATGTATGAATAACCTTTAAGATATCTTTTATATCCCCGATATTGGGATAGGGACCGAAATAAAGCGAACCGTCATCAACGATCTTTCTTGTCACATAAAGGCCAGGATATGGCTCATGAATTGTCACCTTCAGGGATATATAGCTCTTATCGTCTTTGAGGTTTATATTGTATCTGGGCTTATACTCTTTTATCAGGTTATTTTCTAAAAGAAATGCCTCTTTTTCATTTTTCGTTAAGATCGTTTCTATATGGGTTATTTTCTCTACAAGGCGTTTTGTCTTTGAATCCTTCTGCTCTTCCCTTAAATAGGTTTTTACCCTTTCTTTTATACTCTTTGCCTTGCCAATGTATATTACCCTATTTTGAGCGTCTTTGAATATATAAACACCTGAAGCATCAGGTAATGATTCAACCATTTTATCATTTAACAATGCCTGCTACCCCTTAAAATTTTATATATTATCTGTATCATATCTTTCAGTGGAATGTCGATTGCAGATTTCTGTAAATTTTGATTCAAAAATACAAAAAAACCCTTGACAAAATCAAAAGTTACGAGTATAGTTGGTTTAATGTGGTAAATGGTGTTATAAAGTGGTATAAAAATGTTTGCAGGTAGATACGAATACGCCATAGACGATAAAAGCAGGGTTAGCATCCCCTCAAAATTCAGGGAGATTCTCTCTGCGAAATACGATATGCGTCTAATACTCACAAACCTTGATGGTTGTATTGTGGCGTATCCCTATCAAGAATGGATGAATATACAGGAAAATATATCAAAAAAGGAACATCTTAATAAAGATGCAAGAACCTTTTTGAGATATTTCTATTCAGGTGTTACCGAATGCCCTATAGATAAGCTGGGGAGAATATTATTACCACAATCATTAAAAACTGATGCCCTGATAAAAAAGAATGTAGTCATTGTGGGGATGGGAAAAAAAATAGAAATCTGGGCAAAAGAGACGTGGGAAGAGATTGTTCGCAAGGCAATCTCTGACCCTGACAAGGTAGCTGATATAGTTTCTGAGCTGGGCCTTTGATTGCTTTAGCTCATACTCCTGTTCTTGTTAGAGAAGTAATAGAACATTTAATTTCCGAAAAGTTTAATATTTTTATCGATGCAACAGTAGGTGGTGGGGGACATGCCTCAAGTATTCTTAGGCATAATGAAAAAATTAAACTTATAGGGTTTGATATAGATGAATATGCCTTAAGAGTGGCCAAAAAAATCTTAGAACCTTTTGGTGAAAGGGTGACTTTGATAAAGGGAAATTTTAGGGACCTAAAAAAACACTTGATGGAAAAGGGAATTAATACCTTTGACTGTATATTATTTGACCTCGGCCTCTCCATGTATCAGATAGCAGGCAAAAGGGGGTTTAGTTTTTATGATAACAGTGACCTTGATATGCGAATGGATATATTACAGGACAAAACAGCATTTCATGTGATAAACACCTATGATTTTGAAACATTGAGAAAAATAATCAAAGATTACGGTGAGGAGTTTAAGGCAAATGCCATTGCAAGGGCAATTATAAACAGGAGGAAAAAAGGACCGATTCAGACTGCCTCTGAACTTGCAGATTTAATCGTAAAGGTTAAAGGCAAGAAGGGAAGAATACACCCTGCAACAAAGACTTTTCAGGCAATAAGGATAGAGGTAAACAGGGAATTAGAGAATTTATCTATGGGCTTAAAAGATGCGATAGAGATGTGTGCATCTAAAGGAAAGATAGGTGTTATATCTTTTCATTCATTAGAGGACAGGATTGTGAAAAATATGTTTAAAAGCGATGAAAGGTTGCGTGTAATCACAAAGAAACCTATAACACCATCTAAAGATGAAATAAGGCAAAATCCAGCATCAAGAAGTGCAAAACTGAGAATTGCAGAAAAATTATAGGGGGGATTATGAGAAGGATTTATGTGCATAGCAAAAAGGGTACTGCTTATGCAACATCTTATTATTATAAGGATAAAAGTTCGTTGGTATTATATATATTGTGCATTTTAATACTTGCCATTTCGTATTTGATTTTAAGAATGTTAACGGCTGAATTAAGGGAAGACCTGATTTTTCAGCTCTCAAGGGAAAGGGAGGCCATAAGAACAAACCAGAGTTTAAAGGTAGAACTTTCAGGAATTACAAAAAAAAGGTATTTAGAGCTTAAGGCCATTGAAATCGGTCTTAAAAAACCAAAAGAAGAGGAGGTTGTGGTATTGAGATGAATAAGAAGGCTAAAAGAAAGGCCTTTTTCATCTGCCTTGCCATATGCCTTATGAACTTCTCTTTGGCTGTTAAGATAACGGAAAGGTTTAATATAAAAAGGATTTCCGATTATGCGGGTCATGAAGCCAGTGGGTTAAGCATTATAACTGCAAAGACACAGGAACAAAAAAATCTGATTGAGAAAAAAAAAGAAGAGATAAAAGAGGTTCAGGCAGCAGAGATTAAAGAGGTAAAAGAAGCCAGAGACATAAAGGATAGTTTAAAAAACGAAGAAAATAATATAGAGCCCATGTTTTTTATCGCTATCCCCATAGTGTGCCATATGATTAAAAATAAGGTTTTAGACAGGGATGTGCTTATACCGTCTTCGAATAACACATGGAAAAAACCCTTCCAAATCTTAAAAGATAAAGATAGAGAAGGTTTAAAAAACATTGCAAACATGATAGGCAAAGGGGCCTTAATACGATTTTTAAAAAATGAAGGCATAACATACACAGAGGGTTTAGATGCAGAGGCATTAATTACAGGCACCGGATATGTTGTTTATAAAGACAGGCTCACTGGCATATTCAATAAAAATGTGGATGAAAACTGGTATGGCCTCTTCCCTTATGTGGTAGATAAATTTGCCATGGTTAAGACAGAAAAAGGTTTTGAGCTCTCCGAGGCAAAAAGATCAGGCTTATCAGATAAAAGGGAAATAATAAAGGATGCTCAATGGACCATGCCTGACCTTAAAAATCTTCCTATAAGAGATGCAATAGAACAATTAAATATAAAAACGGCTAAAATAAAAGTTTTCGGATCAGGTTTTGTTATTGATCAATCTCCTAAACCCCGTGAAATCGTTAAAGGTGATGAAGAGTGTATCATATACGGAAGGATGAACAATTAAAGATGAAGCTAAAAGAGCTCATAAAGGATATAGATATACCGATCCAGGTAATAGGTGATTTAAACATAGATATCACAGGAATTACCAAGGATTCAAGAATTGTAAAAAAAGGCTTTCTTTTCTTTTCAACAGGGGGAAGTATATCCTTTATAAAAGATGCCTTTAACAATGGGGCAATAGGGATTGTATCGGATAAAAAATCAGATTATGGTTTTTTATGCCACATATTAACAGAAAATCCCCACAAACTCCTTGGAAAATTATCTGCGAGGTTTTATGGTTGTCCTTCAGAAAAACTCCGTATAACAGGTATAACAGGTACAAACGGTAAAACAACATCCACATATCTCATAGAATCCATCCTCAAAGAAAACGGCAATTCTCCTGGGGTTATAGGCACCATCACTTATAGGTATAAAGGAAATGTGATAAAGGCAGAAAACACAACACCTGGTGCAGAGGAATTGCAAAAACTTTTAAGTCAGATGCATCAATCAGGTGTGGATAACGTGGTTATGGAGGTCTCTTCTCATGGTCTTGACCAGAAAAGAGTTGAAGGCATCGAGTTTGATGTGGCTATTTTTACAAACATAACCCACGACCACCTCGATTATCATAAAGATTTTGTTCATTATAAGGATGCAAAAAAGCTACTTTTTCAGTATTATTTAAAAGAAAGCAAAAAAACCTCTAAACATGCCATATTAAACCTCGATGACCCACATGTTTATGAATTTGTTCCTGAAACACCGATTAAAACCCTGTTTTATAGCCTAAATAAAAATACAGATGCCCATATTATAGAATATACTGAAAACATGGAAGGTCTTGACCTTTATGTTAATCTATGCAATGAAAAAATCCGTATCCACTCCCATTTGATCGGTTATTTTAATGCATATAATGTGCTTGCCTCCTGTCTTTTTGGTATTACAGGTAAAATACCAGTAGAGACCATAAAAAGAGGTATAGAGAAATTAGAAAATGTGCCGGGAAGGATGGAGCGGATAAAAAATAAAAATGGTTTTTATGTCTTTGTGGACTATGCCCATACACCCGATGCCCTATCAAAGGCAATAAGTATGTTGAAAAGGGTAAAAAAAGGGAAATTAATTGTGATATTTGGCTGTGGTGGTAACAGGGATGCAGCAAAAAGACCGCTTATGGGCAAAATTGCAACCACACTGGCAGATTTTACCATAATTACCTCTGATAATCCAAGAAAAGAAGACCCGAAAAAGATCATAGAAGATATAAAAGGTGGTATAGCAGGCAAAAACTTCAAAGTCATTGAAAATAGAAAAGATGCCATATATGAAGGGATAAGCATGCTTCAAAAGGATGACTGCCTCCTTATTGCTGGAAAGGGCCACGAAGATTATCAGATCATCGGCGATGACATATTTCACTTCAGCGACAAAGAGGTTGTAGAGGAGATATTAAATGTGGACAATAGATGAGATTATAAGTGCAGTAAAGGGAGAACCATTAAATATAAAAGAAAAGGTCTTTTCTGATATCTCCACAGATACAAGAACAATAAAAAAAGGTGAGTTATTTATCCCTTTAAAGGGGAAAAACTATGACGGTCATGATTTTATAGAAACTGCATGCTCTAAATCTGGAGCAGGTTGTTTGTGCGAAAAATCAAAAGTCCATAAAATTGCCCATTTAAAAGAGACAGTTATTATCGTTGAAGATACACTTAATGCCCTTGCAGATCTTGCAGCATACAGAAGAAAAACCTTAAAAGGTGAGTTTATAGCCATAACAGGTAGTAACGGAAAGACAACAACAAAAGAGATACTTGTGGATATACTTAAAAAGGCATTTACCGTCCATTTTAACGAAAAAAATTTTAACAATATCATAGGTGTATCCAAAAGCATCCTATCCATTAAATACCCTTACTCTTTTTATGTCTTTGAATTGGGCACCAATGCCCCTGGTGAAATAAAAATCCTTGCCAGGATTGTGCAACCTGATATTTCGGTAATTACAAATATAAATCCTTCTCACCTTGAAGGTTTGAAGGACATACAAGGTATTTTAAAGGAAAAACTTGATTTGTATTACAATACGAAAAAGGGCGGTATTATCTTTATAAATGCAGATGATCCTTATATAATTTCTTCCTTTTTTAGTAATGACCATGTGATAAAAGATTATGCCATAGAAAAAGATGCATCCTTTAAACTCATAATAGAAGAAGATTATGGTTGGGAAGGGTATAGCATCACATTTAAATTTCCTGATATAAGTTTCAATGCCAGGACAAGGCTTTTAGGAAGGCATAATCTTTATAATATACTATGCTCTTCTGCAATTGCATCGTCAGTAGGCATTGGCAGGTCTTCTATAAAGGAAAGCATAGAAGATTTTAAACCTTACGATAAAAGATTTTTCCCTATTAAATCAAAAAATGGGTATCTCCTTATTGATGATACATATAATGCAAACCCTGCGTCTATGGAATGGGCTATAAAGACTGTAATTGAATTACCGAGCAGGGGAAAAAGGATTGGCATCATCGGTGATATGAAAGAGCTCGGTGACAAAGAAGAATTTTACCATAGACAGATAGGCAAGATTCTAAAAGAAAGCAATTTTAATAAAATATTGCTTTACGGTGATGCGGTAAAATATATACTCCATGAGATTGGCGATGATAGGGTAGAGGTTTTTTCTGACAAAAAATGCCTTATAGACTATGCAAAAAAGATAATAAGGATGGATGACGTGGTGCTTGTAAAGGGTTCAAGATTACTCAAAATGGATGAGATTGTAAAGGAGCTTGATTAATGTTATATCATCTCCTTTATCCATTATATGTGAAATTTTCTGTATTCAATGTTTTTAGATACATAACCTTCAGGACTGTCCTTGCCATATTAACAGCCCTCATCATCAGTTTTATTCTAACCCCTTATATAATCAAAAAATTCCATGAATGGAAGATAAAAAGCGACAAGAGGGAGGATGTGCCTGAAAGACATGCAGTGAAACAAGGCACCCCTACAATGGGAGGGTTTGTAATCCTTGTAGCCACCATCATACCCACATTTTTGTGGTCAGATTTAAGAAATATCTATATATGGATTGTCATATTCGGTCTTCTATCCTTTGGAGCCATAGGATTCGCCGATGATATAAAGAAATTAAGAAGTAAAAACGGCAAGGGTATCACAGGAAAGACAAAAATGACCTTCCAGCTGATTTTTGCAATTATAATCAGTGTTCTTATATATTTGAACCCAAATTTTATAACCCAACTTACAGTGCCTTTCTTCAAAAATATAGCTCCTGATTTAGGAATATTTTATATAATTCTTGCCATATTTATCATAGTAGGAACATCTAATGCCGTAAATTTAACGGATGGTCTGGACGGTCTTGCTATAGGCCCTGTTATTACAGTATGTGCAACATTTATGCTTTTTTCATATCTTGTGGGAAATATAAAATTTGCCCAGTATCTCCAGATATTTTATGTAAAGGGCGCAGGAGAGCTTACAATCTTGTGCGGTGCAATGCTTGGAGCAGGGATTGGTTTCCTCTGGTATAATGCACACCCTGCCGAACTGTTTATGGGTGATACAGGCTCTCTTTCTTTAGGCGCTACACTGGCAACCATTGCAGTAATAATAAAACAGGAAATCCTTCTTGTAATTGTTGGTGGCATTTTTGTCCTTGAAACCATATCGGTTATTATTCAGGTTTTATCTTTTAAATGGAGGGGGAAAAGGGTGTTCAGGATGGCCCCTATCCACCATCATTATGAATTAAAAGGCTGGAATGAAGAAAAGATTGTGGTGAGGTTCTGGATTGTATCCATTATTCTTGCCCTTCTTGCACTGAGCACATTGAAATTGAGATAAGGTGAACCATGGATATACCTGATAAGATACTTATTGTAGGACTTGGAAAAACAGGGATTGCAGTGGCAAAGTTTCTGGCAGCACAGAAAAAAAAGATAACCATAACGGATATAAAACCAGAAGATGCATTAAATGATGCTCTTTCACAATTAAAGGGTATAGATTTTAAGGCCACGTTAGGCACTCATCTCAGGGAAGATTTTTTAAAAAACGAAATGATCGTATTAAGCCCCGGTGTTGATTCAGAAATACCCCTTATAAAGGAGGCAAAGGAAAAAGGCATAAGGGTGGTAGGTGAAATTGAACTCGCATCCTCCTTTGTAAAAGAACCCATCATTGCCATCACAGGGACAAATGGTAAGACAACGGTGACCACACTTTTGGGTGAGATATTTAAAGCCCAGTTTAAAGATGTATTTGTAGGCGGTAACATAGGTAATCCTTTAATCAATTATGTAATGAGCGACAGAAAGGCAAAATTTATTATACTCGAGATAAGCAGTTTTCAACTTGAGACAATATACAAATTCCATCCCTATATCTCGGTGCTTTTGAACATTACAGAAGATCACTTAGACAGATACAGAAGTTATGATGAATATAGAGATGCAAAACTAAGGATATTCGAAAATCAAAACGAAAAAGATGTGGCAGTAATAAACAAAAATATCCTTATCCATATACACATCAGGGCAAAAAAACTATTTTTTTCAATGAAAGATATATTAGATGAAGGTGCCTTTTATAAAGATGGGCACATGTTTGTAAGGATTGATGGCAAAGAATACATATACAGAAGAGACCTTTCTCCCCTTGCAGGAGAGCATAACACAGAAAATCTTTTGTCATGCCTCATTGTTTCCCACATAGCAGGTGTTGATAAGACTGTGATAGAGGATACGCTTAAAAAATTCATGGGTCTGCCACACAGGGTAGAGTTTGTAAAAAATATAAATGGTATAACTTTTATAAACGATTCAAAGGCAACTAATGTGGATGCTACAAAAAGGGCACTGGAAGGTTTAAAGGGTAATGTGATACTCATTGCAGGTGGCAAAGATAAGGGTGGGAGTTACAAAGAAATAGTAGGGGAAATGAAAAAGGTAAAGGCCCTTTTGCTTATCGGTGAAGCAAAGGAAAGAATAGAAAAGGAATTGGGTTTATACACAAAGATTTATAAAGAAAAAGATCTAAAGGATGCAGTAATAAAGGCATATGAAATGGCTGAAAAGGGGGATACAGTACTTTTTTCACCCATGTGCAGCAGTTTTGATATGTTTAGAGACTATAAGGAAAGGGGTAATACATTCAAACAGATAGTGGAGTCCATATGAAACAGGCCTTAATCCTTATATTAGCCACAGTATTTTTTTACAGTATGTTCTGGGAAATAAACATCATAAATGTTATGCTTATCCTTTTAGGCATAGGCCTTTCTCTGGCATTATACAGGATTCCGTCGAAGATGCTTTTATCCTTGAAATACCCTCTTATTATAGCCCAGTTCATTGTCACCACAATATTTTTTATATATCCCCACCTTGAGTGCAAAAAATACTTCTGCGAATTTATTGTTTTTATCTCATTTTACAGTATCCTGTTTTATCTTGTTTCATTAAAAGAAAAAGAGAAATCTCTATACAAGGAAGTTCTTGCTATATCTATCCTGTTCTTTTCTGCATTCTTTAATCTCCTTATGGTAAATAAACCAGGTATTATCATTTCTATCGGAATACCGATAGTACTGTTTCTTTTCATTATAGGCCACAACAGGGTTATCCCTTTTATCGCAGGTTATATCTTAATCATTGCCACTCTATTAATAATGAAAAATATACCCATTGTGGGTAAAGGATTTTATTTTAATAACGATATCCAGAGATATATACTCATACTCACACCTCTTCTACTTTTGGTGTGGAGCTTTGTGGGCTTTGTAAAAGATACAAACATGTTAAAGATCATCTCATTCATGGTCCTTTTATATATATCACTGGATATTTTTATTACAGTAAGCGTTAGATTTTCTTCAGGCATCCTCTATCATCCTTTGATGGCAATTTTGATGGTTTCTCCTGTTGCTGGTATAATGATGAAAAAGGAAAAGGGGTGAATATGAAACTTTTTATCGCTGCAGGTGGAACAGGTGGTCATGTATTTCCAGGGATTGCTGTGGCAGAAAGGTTTACTGCCATGTCAAAGGATAATGTTGTTATATTCATAGGAACAAAAGGGGGCATCGAAAACAGGGTCGTGCCTGCCTCAGGATACAGGCTCATTCACGTGGAGGCACGTCAGTTTTCTGGAAGAAATGTGTTGTATAAATTCGTAACAGTGGCAGGACTTGTTAAAAGCATCCATGATTGTTTAAATATCATTAAAAAGGAAAATCCCCATGCTATTCTCGGCATGGGTGGTTTTGCCTCCGTTCCTATGGTGATTGCCGGATTCCTTCATAAAACACCCATCTTTCTCCATGAGCAGAATGTCCAGCCTGGACTTGCCAATAAAATTCTGGCAAAATATGCAAAAAGCATTTTTATAAGCTTTGAAGATACAAAGCATTATCTACACAAAGCCCACACTATCTTGACAGGTAATCCCATAAGGGGTTTATTAAAGACAATAACAGAACCTGTTAAAAAGGATTATTTGGGTATATTTGTTTTTGGAGGTAGTAGAGGTGCAAGAAGCATAAACCAGGCAGTTATAGACCTTCTCAACTATCTGGGTGAATACAAAGATAAGATGGTTATGTTTCATCAGACTGGATTTGATGACTATGAGGGAGTGAAAGAGATCTATAAAAATTCAGGTATTAGACACGAAGTATTTCCCTTCACAGATAACATGGCATACTATTATAGAAATGCCGATCTCGTTATATCGAGAAGTGGTGCAAGCACAATATTCGAACTTGCATATTTCAAAAAACCGGCAATCCTTATTCCCTATCCTTTTTCCGCAGGCCAGCACCAATGGAAAAATGCCTTGCAAGTGGAGAGGATTGGAGGCGGTCACATTATAGAAAATCAAGAAGCAAACGGTGAAAAGCTCTTCTATGTAATAAAAAAACTTATGGATGAACCTGAACTTTTAAAACAGATGGGCGAAAATATTGGAAAACTGTATATAGAAGATGCAGAAGGATTAATCATTAAGGGAATATTAAATGGTATTTCATAAGATAGAAAAAATACATTTTGTAGGTATTGGTGGAATTGGCATGAGCGGTATTGCTGAAGTTTTACTGAATCTTGGGTTTACCATAACCGGTTCAGATATAAGAAAAAACGAGACAACAGAAAGACTGGAGAGGCTTGGGGCAAAGATATATTACGGACACAGGGAGGAAAATGTCTTTGGGGCAGATGTGGTAGTCATATCCTCTGCGGTAAAATTTGATAACCCCGAAGTTTTAAAGGCCAAAGAGCTTTTTATTCCTGTTATCCAGAGGGCAGAGATGCTCGCAGAACTTATGAGGATGAAATACAGTATTGCCATTGCAGGTGCCCACGGCAAGACCACAACTACATCACTAATTGCCACAATACTTGCCCATGCAGGCTTTGACCCTACCTGTGTAATCGGAGGAAAATTGAATAGTTTGGGCAGCAATGCAAAATTAGGCAGCAGCAAATACCTTGTTGCTGAGGCAGATGAAAGCGACGGTACTTTTTTACTATTGTTTCCTACCATAGCAGTAGTAACAAACATAGATTTAGAACATCTTGATTTTTACAGGGACTTAAACGAGATAAAGGCTGCTTTTCTCACATTTCTCAATAAAGTACCCTTTTATGGCATGGATATCATCTGTATTGATAACCCCAATCTCCAGAGCCTTATACCCTATCTTAAAAGGAGATATGTCACATACGGACTTTCAAAACAGGCAGATATCAGGGCAACAGATATAAGGGTGGAAGGATTCAAGACTAAATGCAGGGTAATATTTAAGGATTCAGAACTTGGTGAATTGACCATGACGATCCCCGGTATTCATAATATTGTAAACGGCCTTGCTGCGTGTGCCGTTGGTATTGAACTCGATATACCTTTTGAAAAGATTTCAGATGCCTTGAGTTCCTTTACTGGGATTCAAAGGAGGCTCGAGGTTAAATGGGATGGCCATATCAAGCTAATCGATGACTATGGACACCATCCCACAGAGATAAAGGCCACATTACTTTCCTTGAGAAATATGTGCAAGGGCAGGATAATTGTGGCATTTCAACCGCACAGATTTACGAGGACAAAGGCATTGATGGAAGAATTCATTACATCTTTTAATGAGGCTGATGTCCTTTTACTGACAGAGATATACCCTGCTTCAGAGGAACCCATTGAAGGAATCTCAGGGGCAATACTGGCAGAAAAGATAAAAACAAGTGGTCATAAATCTGTTATTTACTGCCACACTAAAGAAGATGTGGCAGAAAGGATATCAGAAATCGCATCCCCCGGTGATACGGTAGTTGTCCTCGGTGCAGGAGATATAAACAAAATATGTGATGTGCTTATAAAGAGATGGACTGGACAGGAATAAGAGGAGAGGTTTTACATAACGTATCCATGAAGAGATATACCTCCATGAAGGTGGGAGGGAATGCAAGGTTCATGATTTATCCTGCAGATATTGAAGATTTAATAGACATAGTGACACGACTTAAAATGCATGACATAAAATACAGATATTTAGGTAACGGAACAAATGTGATCGTAAACGATAGATTCTTAGACGAGGCCATAATCAGGATCACAAAGATAAAGATGCTAAGAAAAAAGCAGGAAAACGGCGTGTATAAGGTTAAGGTATCAGGTGGAACATCCCTCAAGCACTTTATAAGGTATTGTGCAGAGCAAGAATTATCAGGTCTTGAAAGACTATACTGGATTCCAGGCACCGTAGGCGGTGGTCTAAAGATGAATGCCAGCAGTTTTGGCTCTGCTATATCCGATTGTCTTGAATACGTGGAATTATTAAAAAACAATCACGAAATTAAAAGGATTGAAAAAAATGAGATGTTTTTTGGATACAGGACATCTTCCATTGGTAAATCCGATTGTGTGGTATCTGCTCAATTTGTTCTGAAAAAAAGGGATAAAAAAGAGATTTTAAATAACATGGAATATGTATTTAAAGAAAGAAAAAAAAGACACCCTATGGAATATCCATCTTCAGGTTCAATATTCAAGTCTGTAAACAATGAGCCTGCCTGGAAGTATATAGAAAAGGCAGGTCTTAAGGGATTAAGGATAGGAGGGGCGTGTATTTCTGAAAAACACGGTAATTTTATAGTGAATACAGGAAATGCCAGTGCAGGAGACATAAAAGCACTCATAGACAGGATTAAAAAGGAGGTCTTTGAATTATTTGGTATTGAACTCATAGAAGAGGTGGAACTCTGGGGATTTGAAGAAGAAAGGGAAACTATATGACAGGGATTGAACATACGAGATATAAAAAAATAGGTGTCCTTATGGGTGGAAGATCCTCTGAGCGAGAAATATCTTTAAAAAGTGGCAGGGCAATTTTAGATAGCCTTGTTAGACAGGGGTTTAATGCAATCGGGATAGATGCAGATGAAAATCTTACAGAGACATTAAAAAAAGAAGCCATCGAAGTAGCATTCATTGCCCTGCATGGAAAATGGGGAGAGGACGGAACTGTTCAGGGTCTCCTTGAAATGTGCAATATACCCTATACTGGCTCAGGTGTGCTTGGCTCTGCCCTCGCCATGGATAAGGCCATGATGAAATACATCCTTTCAAGTACAGATATCCCAACTCCACCATACAGAATATATAAAGAAAATAATAATATAAAATTTCCATTACCTTTTGTTGTAAAACCGGCAAATGAAGGCTCTACCATAGGTATATCCATTGTTAAAAAAAAGGACCAGATTAAAGAGGCAATTTCCCATGCATATAAGTACGATAAAAAGGTCATAGTAGAAAAATACATTATCGGTCAGGAGATTACCGTAGGGATTATAGACGATATGATGCTACCTATAGTGGAGGTAAGGCCTAAAAAAGGATTTTATGACTTTGAATCAAAATATACCTCCGGTATGACAGAGTATTTAGTACCGGCAAGAATAAGCAAGTCTATTGAGAAAAAAGCCTATAAGATAGCCAAAAAGGTCTATGACCTTTTTGAGCTTTCCGGTTGTGCAAGGATTGATATGCTCATAGATGACGGTATTCCATATGTTATTGATATAAACACTTCCCCTGGTATGACAGAAACTTCCCTTGTTCCAAAGGCATGGGGGCATCTGGGTAAAACATTTGATGAACTCATCGAAAAGATACTTTCAGGGGCGTCGTTAAAGACATGAAAAGGATTTTATACATACTCTTTTTAACACCTCTTTGCCTTTTATCGGTTATGACGATAATGTATATTTCGTCTAATAAAATACCTCTTTTTACAATTAAGGATATAAAGATAAACGGCATCGAACAATTACAGGAAGGTGAAGTGATTAAAAGGATTTCTCCTTTTATAAAAGAAACCATATTAAGCTTAGATGCACAGAAGATAAGAAAATCAGTAATGTCTCATCCCTTTGTAAAGGATGTGAGGATAAAAACTGTTTTTCCTTTTTCTGTTGTTATTGATGTTGTGGAAAAGAAACCCTCTGCATTATGGATAGACGGAACTGGTTCTGTTATGGTAGTAGATGAAAACGGCGAGCCCTTCAGGTCGATTGCACAAAATATGGCAAAAAATATGTTTATTATAAACACAAAAGAAAAAAGGGATGTAAAGTGTGTATTTGAAGAGGTAAGCTCGTGGATTAAAGAAGGTATCATAAAAAAAGAACAGATTTCCGAGGTCGTATATGCCAATGGTAACATGACCCTCTACTTTGCAAAAGAAGGCATTGAGGTAATTCTCGGAAAAGAGGGCCTGAAAAATAGATTAAAAAGGGCGCTTATTGTCCTTGAAGATGCAAAAAAGAGGGGGCTTTTAATAAAGTGTATTGATGCAAGGTTTGAAAAAGGCGCCATCATCCAGGAAAGGCAGGTATGACAGATGATAAAAGATGATGAACTCCTTGTAGGGCTTGACATAGGCACCACAAAGATATGTGTTGTGGTAGCAAAGGTCGTTGAAGGCAAGATTAGTATTATAGGCATAGGCTCCCACCCATCTACAGGCTTGAGAAAAGGTGTAGTGGTAAATATGGATAGCACCGTTAAATCCATTATGAAGGCCGTTGAAGAGGCAGAACTGATGGCAGGCGTGAAGATTGAAAGGTGTATAGCAGGCATATCTGGAGACCACATAAAAAGTTTTAACAGTAACGGTGTTGTGGCCATTAAAGACAAAGAAGTTAAGCTTGACGATGTAAAAAGGGCAATAGATGCTGCAAAGGCAGTGGCAATACCGGCCGATAGGCAGATACTCCATGTGATACCCCAGGAATTCATTATAGACGACCAGGACGGCATCAGGGATCCTATTGGTATATCAGGGGTAAGGCTTGAAGTAAAGGTCCATATCATAACAGGAAGGATTTCATCTACTCAGAACATTATTAAATGCTGCAGACTTGCAGGACTCACCGTAGATGACATTGTTTTGAGTCAACTCGCATCGGCTGAGGCAACCATTTCTCCAGAAGAAAAAGAGATAGGTGCGGCAATCATTGACATAGGTGGAGGTACAAGTGATATTGCCGTTTTTGCCAACGGAAGCATAAAGTATACATCCGTTATCCCCTTCGGTGGAAATAACATAACAAACGATATTGCCATAGGACTTAAAACACCTCTTGAAGAGGCTGAAAAAATTAAGAAAAAATACGGATGTGCCTTTGCCGATTTGGTAGGCGATAATGAAACCATTGACGTACCCAGTGTGGGTGGCAGAAAACCGAGAACCATAAAAAGAAAGACCCTTGCAGACATCATAGAACCGAGGGTGGAAGAAATCTGTATGATAATATATGAGGAAATAAAGAAATCAGGCGTGGAGAAACTCCTTGCATCAGGGGCAATACTTACAGGCGGTTGTGCAAATTTGAGCGGTATGATTGAGGTTTCGGAAAATATCTTCAATATGCAGACAAGAATAGGTGCTCCAATGGGTGTGACAGGGCTCGTGGATGTCGTAAATAATCCCATATATGCCACAGGTGTGGGACTTATAATTTACGGATTTAAAAATCAAGATATAAAAAAATCTAAGTTTGATAAGAGAAAGGCTATAAAAAACATTTATTCCACATCGAAGATAATCAAAAGGATGAAAGAATGGTTTAAAGAAATATTTTAAATTTTAAGGAGGTAATAGGATGCCAAACACATTTTATATGGATGAAAGCAGTGGTTTTTCAGCAAAATTAAAGGTAGTCGGTGTTGGTGGGGGTGGGTGTAATGCCTTAAACAATATGGTGGATGCGAATATTAAAGGCGTGGAATTTATTGCCGTCAATACCGATATCAAGTCTTTAAATATGTGTAAGGCACCGATTAAAATACAGATAGGAAGTAAATTAACAAGTGGTCTTGGCGCAGGTGCAGACCCTGAAGTAGGAAAAAAGGCGGCCATGGAAGATGTGGAAAAGATTAAAGAGCACTTAAAAGGCGCCCACATGGTATTTATCACATGTGGACTCGGCGGTGGAACAGGCACAGGTGCATCCCCGGTTATTGCAGAGATATCAAAAGAACTCGGTGCACTGACGGTGGCTATAGCCACAAAGCCATTTGCCTTTGAAGGAAAAGACAGGATGAGACAGGCAGAGCAAGGTGTTGCCCAGCTTAAAACAAGGGTGGATTCACTAATTACTATACCCAACCAGAGGCTCTTTTCAATCGGTGGTAAACACATGACCATTATAGAGGCATTTTTAAGGGCCGATGAAGTATTGCTCAATGCGGTGCAGAGTATATCAGACCTTATTATAGGGTCCGGACACGTTGTTGTTGATTTTGCAGATGTAAAGACCATTATGAGTGAAAGAGGTATGGCCATCATGGGTATCGGGGTTGCCTCAGGTGAAAATAGGGCAAAAGAGGCGGCATTGAAGGCGATTTCAAGTCCGCTCCTTGAAGATATCTCCATACACGGTGCAAGGGGTGTTTTGATAAATGTCACAGGGGATAGGAATATGACACTCCACGAAGTAAATGAGGCATCAACCTTGATACAGGAACAGGCCCATGAGGATGCAAAAATTATATGGGGATTGGTATATGACGATAGTATGGACGGCTCCATGAGGATTACCGTTATTGCCACAGGCTTTGAGGAAAAGGTTGTGGTAGAGGAACCGGAAATTATAAAACCTGTAAGACAGACAGGAAGACTTTTTAAAGATTACGAGGAACCACCTTTTAAAAGAAAGAATATTACCATTGATTATAAGGAGATAAAAACAAAAAGCGATAATCTCGATATAGACGACGATAGATACGATGTGCCCACTTTTTTAAGAAAACAGGCAGATTAAAATGGAATGAGGGTATGACTATCAGGTGTTGAAAAGTTCTTTATAACGGATATGCCGCTGAATTTCTATAAGCTTTCTTGAAAAGATATTCTGAACCTTCATGGTCATACCCAGAAATTCCAAAGCCATATATTGAAGCGAGTGATGGAACCTATAATCAGAGGGATACCATGTCCTTAATACCTGTGCATTCAATTCATAAGGCTTCTTATCAATCAACAAAATAACCTTAATAATATCACCTTCTTGAAAACTAAAATCTGCATTATGGGAGATTCTTACCCCGCCAAGGGATATGTCAATAATGTTTACCTTATTATTAAATATATACATCTCAAGGTCTGTTCTATGAGGCAGTTCAATGCGATAAAAGGTCCTTAAATTATATATCTCGGGGTTTGTAATTTTTACGAGTCTAATGGCATGGGTTTTGCCATGGGAAGTCAATTTATATGATTTTATAAATTCTTTTATCTGCGCCAGAATCCTGAATCTTGTCTTTCCCGTTTTTTCTTTAACAACAAATGTTACTGTCACATGTTCTCCTATTTTGTTTTCTGTTATCTCTGGTTCTGTCTGGGCGATAATAATCTCTCTGTCCATAACATCATAGATAATGGAACCCCTCATGTCAAAAGAATCGTCGCCATTAAGGTAAGGCAGGATGATTTTAATGTTCAAACCTGGTTTTATAAACTTTTGGTTTCCCATGATGTTGGTATATATTTTATAGTTTTTTAATGCTTTGTAAAGTTTTTTAAAAAATAAAAGTCTTATATTCTAAAAAAAATATGGTGAAAAATCCATGAAAAGCTGTTAAATATGTAATTATAAAAAGTTAATTAAATAGTATATGGAATTGAATCTGAAAAACATAACCTTTAAAAAAATAGAAGGCACTTTTATTGAAAACTCTCCTGTCCCTGTAATTATCCACGATGATGAATGCATTTTGTATATAAATAAACCTGTTCTTGAACTTTTAGGTGCCAGTGGTAAGGAAGAATTATTACTTAAAAGGTTTCTTGATTTAATCTATGAAGACGATAGAGACAGTTTTATAAAGATGATAAATTCAGTAAAAGAAGAAGATAAGGTAACGTTTTCTACTGAATTCCGAATAATAAGGATGGATAGTAAGATAATCCATGCCCAGATAAACTCTTTAAAGACCAGCATAAACGATAGAAAGGTTATCCTATCTTTTATAAAAGACTTGACTGCATTCAAAAGCATGGAGCAGGCATTACGAGAGATGGAGGAAAAAAACAAAAAAATCATCAATAATCCCTTTATAGGTTTATATTTATCAACCCCTGAGGGAAAATTAATATGGGTAAACAAAACCTTTTCAGATATGCATGGTTTTTTATCACCAGAAGAAATGATAGAAAATATAACAGATATAGGAGAGCAACTCTGTGTAAATCCAGAGGACAGAAAAAGACTTATTGCCCTGTTAAAAGAAAAGGGATATGTAGAACATTTTGAAATACAAAGCAGAAAAAAGGATGGCTCCCACATCTGGTTATTACTAAATGCAAAGGCAATATACGACAAAAAAGGGTATTTAGAATACATTGAAGGCACAAATATTGATATTACAAATAGAAAACTTGCAGAAAAGGCATTAGAGGAAAGTGAAAAAAAGTATAAAAGCATCTTTGAAAATGCCGTGGAAGGTTTTTTCCAGACAACACCGGATGGAAGGTTTATAAATGCCAATCCAGCCCTTGCAAGAATGTACGGCTACTATTCTCCTAAAGAAATGATAGAAGAAATTAAGAACTTAAACGACCATTACGTTAATCCAGAAGATAGAAAAAGGATGCAGCAACTCTATGAAAGAGACGGCTATATTATAGGCTTTGAAACACAATTTTACAGAAAAGACCACACCAGTATATGGATTAGGATGAACGGAAGGGCAGTAAGAGATGATTCTGATAACATTGTATACTATGAAGGCACAGCAGAAGATATCACTGACAGGGTAGAAGCAGAAAGGGTATTGAAAGAATCTGAAGAGAGATACAGGGCTGTTATAGAAAACTCCAATGATGGTATTGTCATAACAAAGGGCGGGATATTTCTCTTTGTAAACAAAAGGTTTTTAGATATGTTTGGTTTTAAAAGTGAAGAAGAGGTTATAGGAAGGGATATATTAAGTACTGTCCATGATGACGATAAGGCCTTGGTAAGGTCTTTATACAAAAAGAGGGAGGAAGGGATTCCTGTTACCTCTCAATATGAATTCAAAGGGGTGAAAAAAAACGGGGAAATAATTTATATTGAAATATCTGTGGGAGAGGTATTTTTTTATGGAGTAAGGTTTATTATTGCCTTTTTGAGAGATATATCAGATAGAAAACAACTCGAGGCACAGTTGCTCCAGTCTCAAAAGATGGAGGCAATAGGACAGCTTGCCGGTGGTGTAGCCCATGATTTTAATAATATATTAACAGCCATAATAGGCTATGCAGACCTCATAGATATGAAGCTGGATAAGGATGACCGTCTGAAATATTATATCCAGCAAATATTGACCTCTGCAAATAGGGCAGCCCAGCTTACAAAGGGATTACTTGCCTTCAGTAGAAAACAGATCATGCATCTCAAACCAGTGGATTTAACCGGTATCATAATTAAATTTAAAGGAATGCTTTCGAGGATTATCGGCGAAGATATCGAGGTAAACATAAATTTAAAAGAAGAGAAAATATCCGTTATTGCAGACCCGTTGCAAATAGAACAGATCTTGATGAACCTTGCCACAAATGCAAGGGATGCAATGCCTGATGGTGGCACATTAAAAATAGAAGCAGGGTATACTGACATAGATGAAGTCTTTATAAAGAAATACGGTTTTGGAAAAACTGGCAAATATGCATATATTTCTGTTTCAGATACAGGGGTAGGGATGGACGAAGAGACAAAGGAAAATATATTCAATCCATTTTTTACCACAAAAGAGGTGGGTAAGGGAACTGGACTTGGATTGTCTATAGTCTACGGCATTGTAAAACAGCATAGCGGTTTTATAACTGTAGAATCAAACCCTGGTAAGGGTAGCACATTTACGGTGTTTATCCCTGTAGCTAATGATGAAAAAGAGGAAATAGTGGATCATACAGATTTTGAGTTCGAAAAGGGTTATGAAACGATTCTTATTTGCGAAGATGATGATGGGGTAAGGTCTTTTATGGAAGAGATACTAAAAAGCGCTGGTTATAATGTGCTTACTGCAAAAGATGGCGTTGAATCAATAGATAAATTCAATAGATATACAAAAATTATTGATTTAATAATACTCGATATCATAATGCCAAAAAGGAATGGTATTGAGGTATATGAAGATATAAAACTTATAAAACCCGAAGTAAAGGCACTTTTTATAAGTGGCTATCCGAGGGATGTTTTAGAAAGAAGGGCAAAGACTTTTAATGGTATGGAGATTATAACAAAACCCATTACACCTCATAAACTCTTAAAGAGTATCAGGTTTGCCTTAGAAGGTGAAAAACACATTTAAAATTAAATAAAAAAGGAGTATCCCATGGATTTAATAAAGGTAATTCACGAAAGAAGAAGCATAAGGAAATATAAAAAAGACTCTATCCCTGAAGAGATAATTATGGAGATTTTAAATGCAGCAAGGGTTGCGCCTTCCTGGGCAAACACCCAGGTCTGCAGGTACATTATTGTCAAAGATAAAGACATAAAGGAAAGGTTAAAAGAGGCCTTATCACCTACAAATCCTGCAAGGGAAGCGTTCTTGCAAGCACCTATAGTTATATGTCAGGTTGCACAGAAGGGTATATCAGGATTTAAAAAGGGTGAACCTGTAACCACAAAAGGCGACTGGTTCATGTTTGATGCAGGGATTGCAATGGAACATATCGTTCTTGCTGCATGGAACTTTGGACTTGGTACAGTCCATGTGGGCTCGTTTGATGCAGAAAGGGCGGAGAAAATCTTAAATATCCCTCAAGGATTTACCATAGTAGAAATGGCACCTATCGGCTATTTCGATGAGGTGCCAAAACCAACACCAAGAAGACCCTTGAGCGAATATATATTCCTGAATACCTTTGGTGAACCCTATCCCCTTGAATAATATACTATTTTTTTATATTACACCCATTCCCTTTAATACTGAAAGCATAACCGCTGCTGCTATAACAGAACCAACCTGGCCACCTGCATTGGCACCCATGGCATGCATGAGCAGATAGTTTTTCTTATTGTATTTCTGACCTTCTTTCTGGACAACCCTGGCAGACATGGGAAATGCTGAAATGCCTGCTGCACCGATAAGAGGATTAACCTTACCGCCTGTTATATAATAGAGTACCTTTCCAAAAAGTACACCGCATACTGTATCAAGGCAAATGGCAATTAAACCCAAAATTAAAACGATGATTGTTGTTGGCTGTACAAAAACCTTACCGTCCATTGTGGCGCCTATGGAAATACCCAAAAGTAAGGTTACGACATTTGCAATTTCATTTTGTGATGCCCTTGTTAATCTTTCCACAACCCCTGATTCTTTCATTAAATTGCCGAGCATAATTGTTGCAAGAAGCGGCAGTCCTTTAGGCGCAATCAATCCACCTACTATTGTTATGACTATGGGAAAAAGCAGTTTTGTTGTCTTTGAAACGGTTTTCTTTCCCGACTTCATAATTGTTACCCTTTCTTTTTTCGTTGTCAGCATCTTCATAATAGGAGGCTGAAGCACCGGAACCAAAGACATATAGGAATAGGCTGCAACAGAACATGGACCGAGGAGGTTCTGGGCATACTGGGATGCCACATATATTACAGTTGGGCCATCACAGGCACCGATAATGCCTATTGTAACCGCCTCGTTGTATTTGAAACCCAGTGCCAGTGCAAGAAGTAATGTAAGAAAGATACCACATTGCCCCGCAGCACCAAGAAGAAAAGTATAAGGGTTTTCTAAAACAGGGGTAAAATCCGTCATAGCACCGATCCCGATAAAGATAAAGAGGGGAAAGAGCTCTGTAATTATTCCTGCATTGTATATAACCCTCAAAAAACCCTCCTCTTCCATAAGTCCTGATAAGGGAATGTTTACAATTATGCACCCGAATCCGATGGGTACAAGAAGGAGGGGTTCAAAATCCTTTTTTATGCCAAGATAGAGTAGCAAACAACCTATTGCCATCATTACAAGGTTTGACCAGTGCAAGCTTGCAAATCCTGCTATAAGTCCGTTCAATCCACTTAAAATCGCATCTAACATCGTCATCTCCTCCTTTAGTCTTTCTTTTCTTCTTCAGGGTTATAAGGGAAAATCTTTTTTAATGCAGACATGATAAGGCTTAATATAATAAGTGTAACCATTGTCCCTCCCATGCCTACAAAGAGCATTGTTAATCCAAATGTCCATCGATCCATCATGTTACAAGCCCTCCTAAGAATTATTTATTTTTTATATTGCCCTGTTAAACAAATAAAGCGTTCCCAGATAAAAGAAATGAAGAATAAAAAATAAAAGAACGAAGCGATGCTAATTTCTATTAATCGTGCAGAATCATTTCTGTCTTGTTTATAAAATAATTGTTTTTTTAATTTATTAATCATATATAAATTTAAAATTTTAAATTTTATATCATTAAAAATTTTATATAGTCAAGATTTTACATTTGAACATTAAATAGACAAATAATATCAAACAATTCCACAAAATACCTTGATAATATACATACTTTTTGTTAGATTTGGTTGTGCATGTAAAAAAGAAAAAAATATGGTATATTCACGAACCTCTATTTGAGGAATTAAAGAAAGAGTTCTGCTATTTATGCCACAAGAAGTTAGAAGAAACAGAGAGAATAAAGGTTGGGGAAAACATGTACAGACATAAAAAATGTAACCCCCTGCATTTTGAAAATGTTTCAAAACTACATCAGAGATCCTAAAAAAATCTTTTATAAAATAAAGAAAGGGCGAAAAATAGAAAATTTAAAAGAACTATCGTTGCACCTGTAGGAAGATCCAGAAAAAAAGATATGACAATTCCTGATATTACAGAAAAAACACCTATAATAGAAGAGATAAAAAGGGTCGCCTTGAAACCTCTGGAGAGCTGTAATGCCGTTACAGAAGGCAGAATAAGAAGGGCTGTGACAAGTAAAATGCCAACGGCCTTCATTGCAAGCACCACCGTTACGGCAGTCATAAGATAGAGCATAGTATTTATTCTATGGACATTAACACCGGATACTTTTGCAGATTCTTCATCAAAAGTAATAAATAAAAGCTCCTGGTAGAAAATGCTTATTAAAAAAATAAAGATGATAGATAAAAAAATAGAGATAATAACCTCTGTCCAGTTTATTGCAAGGATATTACCAAAAAGATAGCTGAATAAGTCTATATTAAAACCACCGGCTACACTGGAAATAAATACCCCCGATGCAATGCCCAATGAAGAGACAATACCTATGGCAGCATCACCCAGAAGCCTTGCCTTTTCCTTTAGTTTCATTATTCCCATTGCGCTTGCCATTACAATAGGAATAGCAATATAAAATGGATAAGATTTAAACAATATACCTATGGCAATGCTTCCGAATGTCACATGACTTAAGCCATCACCTATAAGGGAAAGATTTCTCAAAACGAGAAAGACACCCAGCATTGAACATAACATTGAAATAAAAAAACCGGCAATAAGTGCCTTCTGAATAAACCCGTGATTTAAAAATTCAACCATGTTTATAACTTTTTTTAAATATATCCTCTATATGGTGTCTATGACATATCAGGTGTTGTGTGTATTCACCGAAATATTCTGTCATGGCCTCAGATTCACAAAATGATTCGAAGGTGCCAAAAAATATAACCCTCTTATCCAGATAAAGCATATAAGATGCATATCTACCTATGGTGCCCGTATCATGGGTTATCATGATAATGGTCGTTGCCTTTTTTTTGTTCAATCCTTCGAGGATGTCGAAAAATTTTTCCCTTGTTTCAGGATCTAAGGCTGCCAGAGGCTCGTCGAGGATAAGAAGTTCTGGCTCATTAAGTAGTGTCTTTGCAATTAAAACCCTCTGCCTTTGCCCGCCTGAGAGTTCACCGATAAATTTTTCTTTCAAATCCAGAATACCAAGCAAGTCAAGGTATTTATCCATGGTCTTTAAGTCTGGTCTATAAAATCCTTTCCATGACCTTTTCTTAGATAGAAGGCCTAATGCAACTATCTCCTTTACCTTGGCAGGAAAATGGTTTTCTGAAAAATAATTCTTCTGTGGTAGATAACCAATGCGATACCAGTCTTTAAATAAAAAGGCCCTTTGACCGAAGATATAAACTTCACCCCTCTGGGGTTTTAAAAGCCCGATCATCAATCTAATGAGGGTCGTCTTACCAGAACCGTTGGGACCAACAATAGCCAAGAAGGAACCTTTTTTCAGGTCAAAGGATATACCCGATAACACCTCAAAAGAATTATAACTAAAATATACATCTTTCATGGAAATGACATTTTCATCTATCATTGACATTCAAGACCCTTCTTTAAATTCTTAAGATTTTCCTCCATAAGGGATATAAACGTAACACCCCTATCCATTTCCTCTTTTGTTATGTTATGGCAACCGTGTAATTTTAATAGCCCTACACCTGTCTCTCTCTCAAGCACATAGGCAACCCTCGGGTTAATAATCTCCTCGTAAAAGATGTATTTAATGCTTTTTTCCTGGATAGTCTTTTTCATCTGTGCAATAAGTTTTGGTGTTGGCTCAGCATCCGGTGAACCCCTGTAAGCGGATATGTATTCTAAATTATATCTCCGCGCCAAATATCCAAAGGCAAAGTGTCCTCCATGAAGAATAATCCTTTTTTTACATGAATCAAGGTTTTTTTTGAACCTTTCATCAAGCTCTACGATTTTTGCCTTGTATTCTTCTGCATTTTTTTTATAATAATCCCTGTTTACAGGATCTTTTTTTAAAAGCCCTGCAAGTATATTATCTATCATAATCTGGACATTTGACATATCAAGCCATATATGGGGGTCAATATTGCTGTGATCTGCTACAGCATCATGAATTCTTTTATGGCCATGTTTGTCACTGTGAACTATGGAGAATTTTATGCCTGAACTTGCATCTATTATGGATAATTTTTTATTTTCAATACCTTTTATGAGATTTTCAGCCCAGGGTTCCATAAATTTTCCTGTATAAATAAACATATCTGCTGAATTTATCCTTAAGATATCACCTGCCTTTGGTTCAAAGCTATGCGCCTCAACCCCAGGAGGAAGAATAAGGACTACATCTGCCTTTTCACCTGTGATAGTTTTTGTAAAGTCATATAAAGGAAAAAGAGTGGTTATAATCTTTAATCTGCGATCCTTTGAATCTCCATGTGTTTGTCCGCAGCTGGAAGTAAAGTTTGACGCAATAAAGACAATACAAAAAAACAAAATGGCCGATTTTAAAACCTTTTCTCTCATAGGGAAACCGTCTGTTTTATCAAACAATATTTACAGAATCCGTAAACCTGAAGCATATGGGAAATCATATGTCCTTTTAATTCATCCTCTACTTCTTTTTTTATTTCCTCCATGCCACAGAAGTTTATGTCTTCCACCCTTTTGCAAGAAACACATACAAAGTGGTGATGGTGTTCTTTTTTATGGCAGTAAAAATAATACAACTTCCTATCAGGATGGATGATCTTTATGATAATCCCTTCTTTTGCAAGCTCTTCTAAATTTCTATATACCGTAGGTAATCCTATATTTTTGAACCTCTTTTTTAATTTTGACCTTACCTCTTCGGGGCTCATATAGGTCTTCTCTTCTGCCATAATCTCCATAATGGCAATACGTTTTGGTGTTACCTTTAATTTTAAATCCTTAAGTATCCTGTAAAAATCATTTTCCATAGTTTTTAAATAGAAATAATTTTCATTTAGATAATAATAGCTCTCTTTAAATTTGTCAATAAAAATAAATGGTTTTAAATTTTTTATAGATAGGTTTTAAAAAAATTTCTATTTAGATGTGCCTTCTTGGATGGTAATTGTCATAATAGGGATAAAAAAATTCACACAATGTTTTTTATTTAAAGATTTCTCGTATCTTTTCTTTTGCCTCAGCAATCTGGATATCACTTAACTGAAGACCCTTTTCTGTCCTTATTGGTTCGCTCTCTATTTTAAATATCCTTTCTTCCATATTCATCTGTTTTTTTATACCCGGTGGTACATCGGGCAAAATACCTATTGCCTTTTTAACATCTTCAGGAAATTTTCCTGGGTCAGCGGTCTCATAGATTACAGATACCTCATCGTGTTTTCCCTTTAAAAATATTTCAAGGCTTCTCCAGCCCACTGCACCATGGGGATCAAGGATAACCTTATATTTATTATACACATCCTTTATGGTTTCATAATGCTCCGGGTTTGTAATACCCACTGAAAAAAGATCATGCCTCATTTCATCAAGGTTCGGCATCAGATCTATTACGCCCGGTCTTATTACCTGATTTGTTTTTGGATCGCGCTCATCATACATATGTCCGCCGTAGAAGTCTATTAGCCTTGCAAGATTGCTCGGATGGGATACAATCATGGCAGAGGAAGGGGATTTTATTGACGGCCTCACAGTATAAATGCCTGTGGAGAGAAAATCTGGAAATTCTGTATTTTCATTTACTCCGCATATGATCTTTTTAACAGGCAAGCCCATCTGTTTTGCAATGACAGTGCCCATCATATTTCCAAAATTTCCTGAAGGTACACTTGCAATGAATCCTTCTGGACTTTCTTCAATCCTTGAATATGCATAAAAAGGATAGACTGCCTGTGGTAGAAGCCTGCCAAGACTTATAGAGTTTGCAGAGGTAAATCTGTCTCTGTCTCCAAATACATGGAATGCAAAATCTTTGTCGTTTAAAATATTTTTTGCCAGCGCCTGACATACATCGAAATCACCATTCACATCAAAGGCGTAAATATTTTTCATCAGGGTTGTCATCTGTCTTCTCTGACCCTCGCTTATTGAACTTCCCGGAAAAAACACAATATTATCAATATTTTCCAGCCCCCACAGGGCATCTGCCACAGCCCCACCTGTATCTCCACTTGTTGCAACAACAACAACCCTTTTTAGCCCCCTTTCTCCAAGAAAATAGTTCAGGGTCCTGCCAAAGAAACGGGCTGCATAATCTTTGAAGGAATAAGTAGGGCCCTTTGTTAACCACATGATATATGTCTTTCCCGTAATATGCTGAACCTCTGTGGGAATTTTATCCTCACTATATGCATCGTTTAATATTAATCTGAGTCTTTTTTCAGGTATCTCTGATAAAAGAAAGGGTGAGAGAACTTCAAAGGCAATTTCGCTATATAACATACCCCTCATGGATCTAATCTTTTCATAGGAAAGCCTCGGTATATCCTCTCTTGCAACCATGTAAAGACCGTAATCCGGTGCCAGGCCTTCAAGAAGGGCAGTCTCGAAATCTACCCTGTGTGACTTATTATTTGTGCTGTAATATGTAATCTTTTTCATAGTAGCATGTAGCATACAAAAAGTTTTTTATTTTTTCAACTTAAGTTATAATAAAAAATCATGAAGGTTGTTTTAAAGATTTTAATAATGTTTATTTTTTCCCTTGCCTCGATCCACGTATGCGCCGAATCATTATCTCAGTTATCAAAGGAAGATGCTATCAAAATTTTAATTGAGTCTTTAAAGGATAATAATAGGATAATAGACCTTAAGAGTTATTGCTCAAAAGAAGGTTTAATAAATACTTTGATTGGCGAAAATAATGACCTGGAAAAATACAAAACCCTTGAAGAAAAGGGATTTATTATTTTAAAACCCTTGGAGGACAATAAGGATAGAGAAAAAAAATATGGCATAGTTTTTACAGAAAAGGCAGAACCTTACATTATCAAAAAAGATGATGGTTCAAAAGATAAAGCCCTTGTTTCAATAGGCAAGGCAGAAAAGATAGATTTAATGCAATTAAAACCAGTATCACCAAAGGAATATAAGGCTGAATTTTTAATAGGTTATAGATTGACCCCCTTTGGTGAAATATTGATGGGCAAACAGATGATTTTTGAAAAAAAAGAAGATGTTTTCTTTGAACACAGGGATGGAGGCTGGAAGATAAGGTTTAAAACATCTTTTTAGTCCTTGAATCTAAATAAAAAAAGGCCCTTTACAGGGCCCTCAAGAGATTAAACGAGTTTATCCTACCTTGACAACCAGCGATGCTGCTGTATCACCAGCGGCACATCCTGTAAAAAGACCATAACCACCTCCTGCCAGTACAAGCTCCTCTATCATTTCTATAATACCCCTACCGGCAGTAGGACCTTGGGGATGACCGTAAATTAGTGATGAACCGTAATTATTTATCTTCATAAGATCAAATCCTGTTTCTCTGGCAAAGACGAGATCATTTACGGCAAAGGGGTTATGCATTTTTAAGGCCTTTATATCGGCGATAGTCAACCCTGCATTAGCAAGGGCCATTCTGCTGGCAGGAACCGTGGCAGCAGGCATATACATGGGTTTTACCCGTGCAAAACCGTAGGAAACGATTTGGATCTCTATTTTTGGGTCAGCGCTTAATTCCTTAGCCTTTTCCCTTGTCGTCACAATAATTCCGCAATTTCCGTCTGCGGGGAATGTCTGCGCACCAAAGCTTAGCACTCCATTAGGGTATTGAGGTTTTAATTTTGCAAGGCCTTCCGCCGTCGTTGGTGTCCAACCTTCGTCTTCCTCAAGGAGCTTTTTTGTTTTCTTATTCACGGTAACTTCTGGTGGAAACATGTATCTTTTCTGAAACGCCCGGTCATTGGCAAGGGCTTCCTGATACTGTTGGAAACGTCTTAATACCACAGCATCGCATTCTTCTTTTGTAAAGCCGTATTCGGCAGCTACATTTTCTGCGGTCTGCACCATATAAGCACGGTGTCGCGGAGTACCTGCAAAATTATCCATATTCCAATCTTCCCTCTCAGGCTGTCCACCGGGTCCCAATGGATTTGGCCATATAGTATGTGGTCCATTGGAACATCTATCTGCCATAAGGCCAAAGCCTATCTCGTATACACCAAGTTCAAGGTCTTTGGCAATAAGATTAAGGATCGTGGTGGATGTTGAACATGCCTGATTTATAAAGATGGCAGGTAGAAATTTCTTATCGTCTGTAAGGATTGCTGCCGCATAGTTGTGGGCAACAAACCAGTGCTTCTGGGCAACGGTGGAACCAAAATACATATAATCGATGATTGTGGGATCGATTTTTCTTGAAAGAAACCAACGCCTTGCCGTATTTGCACCGAGCTCAATAGCATTGTCGTGCTGCATGCTCCCCTGCCATCTGGAAAACGGCGTAGAATAGTAACCTTTGTAAGGGATAAAAGCCTTTGTATATGCCTTCATATCTTTTCTCCTTATCTAAAATACAAACAGGTCTAAACCACCCATCATATTAACGATGGCACCTGTCATATATGCTGCCTTATCTGAGGCGATAAATGCAATGATATCGGCGATTTCCTGAGGAGTTGCCGGCCTGCGTAGGGCAATCCTATTTTCTAAACGCTCCCTGATTTCTGCTGGGATTGGCTCGTAATAAGCTTCTGTATTGGCAACGCCAACAAGAACACAGTTGGCTGTTATGTTGAACCTCGCACCTTCAAGGGCTGTTGATTTGGCTAAACCAATAAGTCCTGCCTTTGCAGCGCCGTAGCTCGTTTGTCCATAACCACCCATTACCCCTGCCACAGATGTCATATTGATAATGCGACCCCATTTGTTTTGGCACATATCGGCCCATGCCTCTTTTATGCAATAAAAGGCAGAATTAAGACAGAGTTTTACCTCATTGTCCCAATCCTCTATGGTTGTTTTTGCAATGGTTACCATGCGACGCATCTGGGCCATATTATTTACAAGAATGTTAACAGAACCGAGTTCTTTTTTAATTATAGTAAAACCTTCCTGCACGCTTTTGTAGTCCCTGCCATTCATTTTAATGGCAATTGATCTCCTACCCATTGCCTGTATTTCCTTTGCCACAGACTCTGCACCCTCCATATGACCGAAACCGGTTACAGCTACATCGGCCCCGTCTCGAGCTAATGCAAGGGCAGTGGCCCTTCCAATGCCGTTAGGCATTGAAGCACCTGTTACCAATGCGATTTTTCCTTCTAATGACATTTTAACCTCCTCATTTATTTTTTTTATCTGTCCTTAAAATTTGGTTTTCTTTTTTCTATAAAGGCCTTCATCCCTTCTCTTCCGTCTTCTGATACATAGGTAACAACGAAACAGTTATTTTCATAGTTGATGGCTGATCCAATATCCATATTCATCCCTTTATCGATGGCATTTTTCAAAAGACTAAGTGCTAATTTGGGTTTTGAAGCAAGCTTTTTTGCCCATACCTTTGCCTCTTCCATAAGTTTATCCCTCTGAACTACTTTGTTTACGAGGCCGATTCTACATGCTTCCTCACCGCTTACAGCCTCACCCATATATAGTAGTTCTTTTGCCTTGGCTATGCCGATAAGCCTTGGAAGTCTTTGGGTACCTCCTGATCCCGGGATAATCCCGAGATTAATTTCAGGGCAGCCAATCCTTGTATCCTCTGAGGCAATTCTTAAATCACAGGCCAATGCAAGTTCACAACCACCTCCAAAAACAAAACCAAATAGCGCTGCAATAGTGGGTTTTTCTATTTCAGCTACCTTATCAATACACGTCTTTGATATTCTGCCGAAGGCATAGTAATCTGGGATGTTTTTTCCCGCTACCTCTTTTACATCAAGCCCGGCCGCAAATGCCTTTTCTCCTGAACCGGTAAGGATTATCGCCTTTACATTATCATCTTTCTCCAGGTCGCAAAAAACTGCATAAATCTCTTTATAAGCCTTTTCATTAAGGGAATTTACAGGAGGTCTGTTCAAACTTACAATGGCAATATTTTCCTCTTTTTCCACATACAATGTTTCGTATTCCATGCTATCCTCCTAATATTTTTAAAAAAATGAGATGTTTATATTTATTTTTCCACCTTGCCGTTTTATCATCTATTTCCTAGGACCTTTTTTTCCATTTAGAAATTTACTGGCAGATTTTTATGTCTTTTGCAAACAGGATAATTCAAAAAAATTATAACAGGAATATTTTTTTCAACCACAATTAAATTTAGTTTAAATCCTCTATTACTGTTCATTATCGTATAATATTAACTATTTGACCATAACATTTATTAAATTGTCAAGTCTTTTTTATCGCATTAAAATAAAAAAATGAAATCTATATTTTTTAAATAAAGAAAAAGTGGTTAAACTGGAATTAAGTTCATAACGATGAACATTAAATTTGAAAACTATAGATATAATGCCTTGGTTTATGAAATTAAAAACAGAGGGCAATGCTATTAATGCTTCTTTTACATATTAATGGGATTCTGAATTGTTGCATCAGGTAGAATTAGTACATCAGGCGTCTTTGCTTTGTATTCCTTTTCAATAATTTTTATAATCTCCTCTAAATCTTTTGACCAGTAAATATTCTTTTCTATGCCGAACCAGAATTCATTGGCTTTATCTTTATATCTTGAATATATAAATACATTTCTTACCTTATCCGGTTTTTTTCTGATACCAAAAGGCAGCCTACCCCAGGTAGTTTTCCCGAATCTTCCAAAAAGGTAATGTACTATTTGACCTTCTGGCACATCGCATAATAGCACAATATCACCGCTATTATCTTTAAGAAGTGATTCTGCTACAGAAAGGGAAATAACAGCCTCATTTGCCTTGCTTAAAGAGTTTGCAAATACGATATCTGCTTTATATGGTATATTTGTGGAATAATGGATAGGTGCAACGCTTAACATATAATTATATAAATCATCGGGTTGGCCAGCATATATATCAGTAATATCAGCGCGGGTGTTTATAAGACAGTCTATTTTTATATCAAGCCCAGCAATTATTCCAGATTCTATGATATCATTCATTAAAGGGTTATTTTTGTATTTACCCAAGGAAAAACATGATTCTCTATAACTTTGCAAAAGTTTACCATGGTGATATTCAATGGAATCTATATGACTTATGGCAGGCATGATAATCTTATAACCACCACCGAATCCACAAAAGGCATGAGGAGTAAAAGAACCTATACCTATTCTCACATTGCACGAAAGGTATTCTTTGTTAATTATAACAGGGGTGCCCAACCTTGTTTTTCCTATGTATTCACAGTTTTCGTAAGGATTGTGATTATATACAGAAAACCTCTCCAGTGCCTCTTCACCGAGTTTTTTTCTAAATGCATTGTTGTCTAAAGCAGCATGAGTGCCAACGCCGCATAAAAACCTCACCTGCTCTTCTTTTATATGAAATCTATCCAGCAATTCAATAATATAGGGAATTATTTTATGTGTCTTTGTAGGCCTTGAAAGATCGTCAAAAACCACGCATATTTCACAAGTTTCAGTCAGTTTTTCTTTTATTAAAGGCATTATAGATGAAACAGCATTTTTTATTTCATTTTCATTTAACACATGTTTTTTGTCCCCGTTCATCTCAAGAAAAGAAATGTTCCAGTTATCGGGAAGATAGAATTTTATTTCCTTTTCCTCACCCCATAAACCATGTTTAAGTCCTATCTCCATAGATATCCTTTTAAAAAAATTAATAAATCAAGAATAACAAAAATATAATTTTTCTTCACTAATTTATTTTAAAAAAATTTTATTGACAAAATAATCTTTATATTAAATAAAAATAAAAAAGGTGTTTATATACATTAAAAATTTAAAGGGGTGAAACATGAAAAAATTAGTACTTTTTTCCTTTATTTTGTTATTTCTTTCATTGCTTTTTTTTACAGTTTCCGATTCCTATGCACAGAAGACCATAAAAGTAGGTATAGTTGATACTTATACTGGCCCTCCGAGCACATTTACAATAGATGTCCGTGATGGCTTTGAAATGGCGATTAAAAAAATCAATGAAAAAGGTGGGGTGCTCGGAAGAAAGATTGAATATACAACGAGGGATGAAAAGTTCAAACCCGATATCGGTCTTGCCATGGCAAAAGAACTCGTTTTAAAAGAAAAGGCAGATATACTTATGGGAACCATAAATAGTGCCACTGCCCTTGCTGTATCTGATTTTGCAAAAAAAGAAAAGATCCCCTTCTTTGTGACCTTCGCAAAAAGCGACAAGATCGTTGTTGATAAAGGTCACAGATATGTATTCAATATGAATGAAAATACCATGATGGCAGGAAGGGCAGCAGGTTATGCCCTTGGGAAAAAACCATACACAAAATACTGGATCGCAGGAGATGACTATGAATATGGACACTCCATAGCCAATAATGTGTGGGAAAATATCCAAAAATATAATCCAAAGGCTGTGCTCACTGGACAGACATGGTGGAAAGTTGGCGAGGCAGATTTTACGCCTTATATTACACAGATCCTTGCAGCAAAACCCGACTTCTTAATCGTGGCAACAGGCGGTTCAGGGATGGTGAATTTCCAGAAGGCAGCCAAGGCAACAGGTCTTGCCCAGAAGATACCCTTTTATCAGCATACGGCAACAGAGCATTCTGTTTTGAAACCGCAGGGACTAAACGCACCTGAAGGCGTATACGGAACATCAAATTATTTCTTCTATTACCCAGATACCCCTGCAAACAGGGCATTTGTAGAAGAATTTAAAAAAACATATAAAAGAGAACCAAGGGTAGGTGCCCTTTATGGTTACATGACCGCCATGTTTATTGCAGAGGGATACAAAAAGGCAGGTAGCCTTGACAAGGAAAAATTCATCAATGCCCTTGAAGGTATGGCCCTGGATAGCCCTGTGGGAAAACTCGAATTAAGGGCATGTGATCACCAGCTCGTCCTTCCCATTTTCTTTGGTAAAACAAAGAAGGATCCTAATTACGATTTTCTTATAGCAGGTGATATTGAAGTCATCCAGGGTAAGGATTATATGCCCACATGCGATGAGGTGAGAAAAATCAGAACCTATAAAAGATAGATGATTTATTGATATAAAAAACGATGGATCTAATAGGTCAGATATTTTCACTTAAAGTATTAAGCCAGATATTTGTTGGTTTAAGTAGAACCACAATACTCTTTACTGTTTCTTCAGGTATGAGCCTCATACTCGGTGTATTAAGAATTCCAAATGTAGCCCATGGTTCCTTATACATGATAGGAGCATTCACTGCATATACAACATCTGTAGCCTTCGGCGGTGGTAATCTTGGTTTCTGGATGTCACTAATAATTGCGCCCATTGTTGTGGCTATTATAAGTTTTTTAGCTGAAAGAGCTTTTTTCCAGTTCCTATACGAACGCGAGCATCTTATGCTACTTCTTCTTACATTTGCCTTATCCCTTATTTTTGGTGACTTTGTAAAAATGATATGGGGGGCAGAGTATAAATCTGTACCTGTCCCCCCTGTCTTTCAGGGCTATGTTCATTTATTCGGTGGGTTGCCTTTCCCGTTATATAACTTTTTCCTTTTAATCGTAGGTCCCATTATTGCTGTGATATTGTGGCTTTTAGTAAATAAAACAAAAATAGGCAAGATTGCAATGGCAGCCGCAGTTGACAGAGAGATGGTAAGTGCGGTAGGCATAAATGTTAGCTGGATTTTTGCAGTAGTTTTTGTAATAGGTTGCCTCCTTGCCGGGCTTGGCGGTGTCCTTGTAGCACCTACGGTGAGTGTTACCCTTGGCATGGACCATACGATTATTATGGAGGCATTTCTCATTGTTATTATGGGAGGATTGGGAAATATATGGGGTGCTTTAATGGGAGCCCTCGTATTTGGTCTTGCCCAATCCCTTGGAATACTTATTTGGCCACAATTCGGGATAGTATTTCCTTATGCAGCAGTAATAGTGGTATTACTTTTCAGGCCAAGGGGCTTATTAAAATCGACCTGGTAATATTATGGAAAATAGTTTTTTAAAAGGTAAAGGTAAAATTTACTGGATTGCAGGACTAATAATACTTATTTTAATCCCCTTAGTCCTTCCCAGATTCTATACATATCTCACATCGATTATTCTCCTTACCGGTTTACTTTCCACAAGCTTAAATATTGTGCTCGGCTACGGGGGTATATTTCAATTTCACCATGCTGTTTTTTACGGCGCCGGTGCATACGCTACTGCCCTTATGATTATGAAATCAGGGCTTTCTCCATGGTTAGGTTTTATTGTTGGTCCTCTTGTATCAGCCCTTTTATCATTAATAATGGGTATAATCTGTATTAGACTCTCAAAACTCTATTTTGGTATGCTCCAGATTTCCCTTGGTTCTCTTGTGTGGATTATAGTATACAGATGGTATTCATTTACTGGTGGAGATGATGGCATCCATGGTGTGCCTGTCCCTGATATTATATCATCATCCACAAGCGCATATTATTTTACCCTTATTGTAACGATAATCTGCTTTATTATCATATATAAAATTTTAAAATCACCCTTTGGGAGCGTGCTCCAGGGTATAAGGGATAATCCAGTAAGAAGCGAAATGTTAGGGATTAATGTAAAAAGACATCAGTTGCTTGCCCTTGTTATTGCAGGCTTTTTTGCAGGCATCGCAGGTTCTCTCTTTGTAGTTGTAGATAATACTGTTTTCCCTGACATGCTATTCTGGACTCTTTCCCTTGAAATACTTATTATGTGTCTTCTTGGAGGCTGGTTTAGTTTTTTTGGCCCCATGCTGGGAGCTGCAATCATAATCATCTTGAGGACATTTGTCAGCACATTTACCTCGTACTGGACACTCGTCCTTGGAATACTTATGATGTTTGTCATATTCTTTTTACCTAACGGCGTGTTAGGTTATGTTGAGGAAAAACTAAAAAAAAGAACTTGAGTTTTTAATAAGGGGTAGTAATTGTTACAGGTAAAGAATTTATCAAAGTCATTTGATGGATTTAAAGCAGTTAACAGTGCAAATCTCGATGTGCAGAAGGGAGAAATAGTTGCTGTTATAGGGCCTAATGGTGCAGGCAAAACAACGCTTTTCAATTTAATAACCGGTATTTTAAAACCAGATAGCGGAAGTGTGATCTTTAAAGGTGAAGATATAACAGGTTTACCACCATATGAGATATGCAGAAAGCGTATCTCCCGCTCCTTCCAAGTTGTAAACATATTTCCAAGGCTAACTGTATTTGAAAATACCCAGATAGCAGTTCTTGCAAGGTTTAAAAAGACATGGGATCTTTTTTCACCTGCAAAAAAGATTGCAGTGGAAGAAACAGAGGAAATATTAAAAAGCGTAGGGCTTTTTGATAAAAAAGATAGGGTAACCGGCCTTTTATCCCACGGTGATCGCAAGATCCTTGAAATTGGCATGGCACTCGGTGGAAATCCTGAATTTTTAATACTCGACGAACCCACTGCAGGAATGGCACCTGAGGAAACATCAAAATGTATAGAACTTATCAAATCTTTGTCCGAAAAGTTAGGTCTTACCATATTATTCTGCGAACATGATATGGAAATTGTCTTCGGCATTGCAAACAGAATAATGGTTATGGTGAGAGGCTCAACAATCATCCAGGGCACATGCGATGAAGTCAGGTGCAACCAGGCTGTTCAAGATGCATATCTTGGCGGGAGTGATGTATGCTTGATGTAATAGGTATTCACACATACTATGGATTAAGTCATATTTTATTTGATGTCTCTCTTAAGGTCGATAAAGGTGAGGTTGTGGGTTTACTGGGGAGAAACGGGGCAGGAAAAAGCACGACCATGAGAAGCATTATGGGGCTTACACCACCAAAAGAGGGAAAGATTTTATTTAAAGGTGAAGATATTACAGGTGAAAAACCTTTTAAATTATTCAGAAAAGGGATTGGATATGTACCAGATGATAGAAGGGTGTTCGCAGACCTATCCGTTGACGACAATCTTGAAATAGTTTTCAGAAGGGGAAATGAATGGAACAAGGAAAGGGTCTACGATTTATTCCCTGCCCTTGCAGAGATTAAAAATAGAAGGGCTGGCAATTTAAGTGGCGGTGAGCAACAGATGCTTACTATTGCCAGGGCACTTATGGGCTCGCCTGAACTTCTTTTGCTTGATGAACCCACAGAAGGTCTTGCGCCACTTATAGTAAGAGACCTCGAGGAACAGATACTCAAATTAAAACATGCCGGTATAAGCATACTCTTATCAGAACAGAACATAAAGTCAGCCATGCAATTAATAGACAGGGCATATGTAATAGATAATGGAAGAATCCGCTATGAGGGGACTCCAGCAGAATTAGAGGCAAACGAAGAGGTCAAAAAGAAATACCTCATGGTATAAAAAATTTTTAATAAATCATTCATACATAATTCTTTGACTTCAAACTATTCAATTGTTTATATTTATAAAAAGATTGTTAGGATAAAAAGGCAATTAGGATTATACAGCAGTTTTTTAATTTTAAAGATGTAGATGTTTGTAAAATCGGCATATGTGTTTTTAGTAAATTTTTTTATGATAGGTATTGCCTTTGACATATAAATGTTTTAAATACCAATCTATATACTTAATTTTTGCGGTATTCCTCTTTTATAATTTTTTTTCCTATGCCTCAGTACCAAATGAAGATTGTCTTGGGTGTCATGAGAAATTCTCAGGTTTTAATCATGGTAAGGTAAATTGCAATGAATGTCATTATGATATCACCTCAGTCCCTCATGATGAAAAATTAAAAAAACCCCTCTGTAACACCTGCCATTGGCCTACTGAGGAATATTATAAAAAAAGTATCCATAGTTTTAAAAAGTTAAATTGTAAAGATTGTCATAATACCCATTTTTTAAATAAAGATAAAAAAAACTGCACCCACTGCCATCCTGATGTAGCACACAATACTCTACCGGCAAAGGAAAAACATCTTAATGCTGTTGATTGCCTTGCATGTCACGGTAAGGCCCGGACAGGTCATATCAACATTCAGATAGATACCGGAAAAAAAGATGTTATAACACATAAAGATATAGACCGGGACAATAATAATCTTGTCGATTTTATTGAATGGGACATTTTTCTCAATACCATCAATAAAGAACTAAAAGGAAAGGCAGAGATAATAAAAAATTATGATATAAAGACAGATAATCCTCATGTGGTTAATAAAAAACCAGTATCCTGTAATCTTTGTCACGGCGAAAACGGAATCTTTAGATATGCAAGACTCATAGTAAAAGGCAAAAAAACTTTTGAAATTGGTATCGATCCAAAAATATTTGTACACGAATTGCCTTCCATAGAGGATTATAAAAAAACAATACACGGAAAAAAAGGCATTATTTGTTCAAACTGTCATATATCGGATAAGCTTGTAAGCGATAGGATATGTCTTAAATGCCACGAAGATATTTATGATGTGTATAAAAAAACTGCCCATGCTAAAGAAGGTGCTACAAAATGTACTGATTGTCACAATCCTCATAAGATTAAAACGTATAAAGAATTAAACGCATCTGAAAGGGTCATGGTGTGTGCAAGGTGTCATAAGGATTACATAGACAAACATAAATGGTTACCAAATACTGTGCTTCATTTTAAGTATCTTGAATGTTCATCATGCCATAGCCCTGAATCAAAAAAGGGTATGTTATTCAGTCTTGCAGTAAAGGGTGAAAAAGATACAATGGTTTTGAAATATGCTGATTTTGAAAAGATTTTCGGTTCAAAAATAGATATGAGGAATATTATAGATTCTAATGGCGACAATGTAATCTCAATTGATGAGCTTATCTTTTTTGTAAACAGTTTAAGGAAAAAACTTGACAGGGACATTGTTGTTAAATCATCTATAGCCGTTACAGAGATCCATCACGATTATTCGGGAAAAAATTTAAAGAGTAAAGTGTGTAGCGAATGTCATATGAGGGATGCGCCCTTTTACAATTATATGTACATAACATTACCACAAAAAGATGGTTTGCTTTATATACCTGTAAGGGGGACTATCTTATCAGCCATTCCAACTTCTATTTTTATAGACCTCTGTATAATAGGTGAGACAAAAATAAAACACGATGATATAAAGGCTTTTTTTAATGCAGATTTAAAGAAAAAACCGAAAATATTAAAGGAATTGGGGTTTAAACTCATTGATTTTATGGGCATTACAATAATATTTTTTATTTTTGCAGGGATTTCTGTTCATATTTTACTGCGCATTTTGGTGAAAAAATGAAGGGAACGTATATTCACCCACTACCTATCAGGATATGGCACTGGATAAATGCATTTATAGTGATAGTGCTTATTATTACTGGTATCCAGTTAAGAATGCCTTATATATCAATCTTTGAAAGTTATAGAACTGTTATACTAATTCACAAATATTTCGGCTATGCCATGACAGCTTCCTTTCTCTTCTGGTTCTTCTATTATTTGATTACCAGCGGTTTTAAAAAACACTATTTATTAAAAATTAATGATATAAAGGCAATCCCCGATCAAGCAAAATACTATATGTACGGTATCTTTAAGGGGAAAGAAAATCCTCATACACCTTCTGAGGATAATAAATTTAATCCCTTGCAAAAAATCGCCTATGCTACCATTATGCTTATCATTAGCCCTGTAATTATCTTTACAGGTATTTTATTTTCAGATATTCTTTATTTTTTTATCTGGATAAATGCTATAGGTGGTTTGAGGGTTTTAGATGCAATACATGTTATCTCTGCCTATATCTTTGTTTTTTATCTGATCGTCCATCTTTATATGTCCACACTTGGAAAGAAAATCTACTCCCATACAAAAAGCAGATAACAGGAAGCGAAGATTAAAATTGAAATCAATTATGGGCAACTGCCCAGTTCTTTCCTTTTCCTATTGAGACTTTCAAAGGAACTGATAACCTCGCTGCACCCTCCATCTCTTCTTTTACTATAAATTCAACTGATTCAACTTCATCTTCCTTGACCTCAAGGACAAGTTCATCGTGGATCTGCATGATTATCCTTGAACACAGGTTCTCTTTTTTAATCCTTTTGAAGATGTTTATCATGGCAATCTTTATTATATCTGCAGCAGTGCCCTGAATGGGTGTATTCATGGCAGCCCTTTCACCAAGCTGCCTTATGGTATTATCCGAATTTTTAAGCTCCGGTAGATACCTTATCCTGCCAAAAAGGGTCCTCACATAACCGTTTTTCCTTGCCTCTTCTACCACTCTTTCCATATATTCTTTTACACCTTTATACCTTAACAGATAGGCATCAATATAATCCTGGGCATCGCTGTGGGATATTCCGAGTTCTTTTGAAAGTCCGAACCCGCTCATTCCGTATATTATGCCGAAATTTATCACCTTTGCAGTCCTTCGCATATCCGGCGTAACATTATTCGGTGAGACCCCGAATACCTCAACGGCAACCTTTGTATGGATATCCTCATCTTTTAAAAACGTTTCAATAAGTATAGGATCCTGGGACAAATGGGCAAGCACCCTCAATTCAATCTGGGAATAATCTGAAGACAGAAGCAGATAACCGTCTTCGGCAACAAAGGCCTCCCTTATCTTTTTCCCTTCTTCACCCCTTATGGGTATATTCTGTAGATTTGGATCACTACTACTGAGCCGTCCCGTTGCCACCACCATCTGATTGAAAGATGCATGTATCCTCCCTGTTGAAGGATTTATAAGCAAGGGAAATGCATCAATGTATGTACTTTTTAATTTACTTAATGTTCTGTATTCGAGTATTTTTCCAGGCAACGGATGTATTGAAGAAAGAGCCTCCAGCACCTCTGTATCAGTGGAATATCCGGTTTTTGTCTTTTTCTGCGGTGGAAGTTTAAGAACATCAAATAAAACCTTTGATAACTGCGTTGGAGAATTGATATTAAAAGGTTCAACCCCTGAAATACTGTATATCTCTTTTACAATACCGTTTATCCTTTTATCAAAATCCCTTGAGAGTTCGTTCAGTATCTTTCTGTCCACCTTTACCCCGTAAAATTCCATTTCTGCCAGCACCTCTATAAGAGGCATTTCAATATTTATAAAGAGCTGTTCTAAGTTTAGATCCACCATCCTCTTATTAAGTACCTCTTTTAATTCAGGTAGGCAAGAGACATCCCTTTGACCATTATATCCTAAATATTCATCTACTACCTCTGAAAACCTGTAACTCTTTTTTAAAGGATTGATAAGATATGCGGCGAGCATGGTATCAAAAAATTTTTCTCCAAAAGACATGTTTAATCTGAAATCTTGAAGCTCTTTTTTTAAAAGCACCATGAGGGGTTTTAAATTATGTATGGCAATACTTTTTCCGTATTCTATGATTTTAGGCAATTCTCTTTTGTCTTCAATATTGTAGATGAATAACCCATCAGAAATCGAAATCTTTTCAAGTTCCAATTGAGGCGCTGTCTTACCATAAATTTTAACTTCAATGCCTAAAAGGTTATTGTTTAATGTCTCTAATTTTTCCACTTTTTGTATATTGTTAACTTCACCTTTTTCAGGTTTAAGTTCGTTGAGCAAAGATACAAATTCAAGCTCCCTGTATAATTCTCTCAATGCATCTGTGTCCTCTTTTTTTACCTCACTATTAAAAATTTTGAAATCAATGGGACAGTCCGTTTTTATGGTGGCCAGGGACTTACTCATAAAGGCGCAATCTTTTCCATTGATGAGCTTTTTTTTCAGGGCATCTCTTTTAATTCTGTCTATATTTTTATAGATATTCTCTAAAGAACCATATTCACTTATAAGCTCCTTTGCCGTTTTGTCACCTATACCTGAAACACCAGGAATGTTATCAGAGGTATCTCCTGTTAATGCCAAAAAGTCTATCATGCGGCACGGAGGGATACCGAACCTTTCTTCTACCTCTTTTGCACCGATAACAACATTTTTCATGGTATCAAACAAAAAAACCCTATCTGTGACGAGTTGCATCATATCCTTGTCGCCTGTAACTATCCATATGTGGGCATCTACACCTTCAAGATTTTTGACTATGGTTCCAATGATATCGTCTGCTTCGTAACCTTCTTTTTCAAGCACTGCAAATCCCATGGCACTTATAATCTTTTTAACATAAGGTATCTGTATGGAAAGATTGTCTGGCATTGGCGGTCTTTGTGCCTTATACTCTTTGAAGATCTCTTCCCTGAAGGAAGGGGCTTTTGAATCAAAGGCAACGGCTAATACATCAGGCTTGTGGGATTTTATGAGCTTTTTAATCATATTTATAAACGCATAAACAGCATTTGTGGGAATGCCTGCAGAATTGGAAAGATGAGGGGTTGCAAAAAATGCCCTGTAGAGATAAGAATGACCGTCTACAAGAAAAATCTTCTTCGAAAGAGATAAACCATCATTTATCTTTTTAATATCATCAACCATTTATACACATTAAACTGGAAAATATGTCTTTATTTTAAAGACTTTTTTTTCCGGAAATCTATATACCTTTAAAGAAAAGGTCTTTTCAATGGCTTCAAGAAATTCTTCTATCTCTTCCTTTGTTTTTGCCGTTATTGTAAACCAGAGATTGAGCTCGCCATCCCTTTCATAGTTGTGTGTCACACCTGGGTGTTTGTTTATAAAACCTGCTATCTTTTCTATTCTATCTTTTTCTGCATGAAGTCCACATAGAACACCTGCAAATCCTATCTTTTTTCTTTCAATTACAGGACCTATCCTCCTTATAATACCTCTATCCTTAAGTCTCTTTATCCTGTCAAAGGCCTCTTTTTCATCAATGTCAATTGCCTTACCTATTTCAAAAAACGGTCTTTTTGTAACGGGAAATTCATGCTGGATTAAATTCAGTATCTTTTTATCAATGTCATCGATATGCATATTAATATTTTTTAGGCCTGCCTTCTATCAATCATATATTTTAATCCCTTGCTTTTTTTTGCCACCTTTTTCATCTCAGAGGCAATTCCCGTCATTTCTCCAAAGTGTCTGAAACCCCTTTTTTTATTCGTAGCAATACCTATGGAAAGACTCATAATAGGATAGACCCTCTTATTCCCCTCCCTATCAATGGACATTATATAACCATTCTCACGGTCCGATTCTTCATAAAAGGTGACAACTATTGTATTAAAGGAACTGATGATTGATTTAGTTGCCTCTTCTATTTTATCTACATCCATAAGATATATAAAGTCATCTCCGCCAATATGGCCTACAAAACTCCCCTCAGGTTGATATTGTTTTACCGAATTCAAAAGTATCCTTCCTGTCATCTTTATTACTTCATCACCCCTTGAAAATCCATAATAGTCGTTAAAGGGTTTAAAATAATCAAGGTCTGCATAGGCTATGGCAAAGATAATGCCGCTGTCGAGTCTGTTCTGGATCTGTCTATTTATGGAAATATTACCAGGCAACCTCGTGAGAGGGTTTATCTCCACTATCCTTTCCACCCTGTTCAGACATAATTCAACCCTTGCCTTTAGTTCTGACAACACATCGGATTTTATAATAAAATCATCGGCAGAAACTGTACCTAAAATATTCATCCTCTTATGGTCTTCAATAATGATCAGAACAGGCAGATGGGTAAAAATAGGATCACCCTTAAGGGTATTCAGTATATCTATTGTTGTATAATCACCAGGCACTGCATCGATAATGAGGAGATTGGGAATGGAATTATAGATAAATTCAATGGCAGATTGTATGGTGCCAAAAACGATTATGTTATAAAAATTCTCAAGCAGGCTTTTTAATGTACCAATGAGAACATTGTCTTTAGATATGAGGATTATGGTTTTCATAAAATTTATGCACCTAAATCTTCATAATCCTCGAGGGAATCTTCCATGGCCAGGAGCAATTCTTTTATGTCTTCATCGGTAAACCCAAGGATATCCCAGGTTTCCTTGTTTACTTCCGGTATTGAATTGTCCCCTGCAAAACCGAAACCCCTGGCCCTTACCAGAATATCGGATAGATGGACTACTGCACATTCAACTCTGGCATTACTTGCTTTATAAGGCTCATGGTGGTATTGTATTATTTCTACAAGATGTTTGGGAAAATTCCATTTTTTCGCTATCCATGAACCAACCTCTCCATGATTTGTGCCAAGCACCGTTTTTTCCTCTTCCAATATGGTAAGGCCGTGTTTTTCCGTTACGTCTATTAACCTCTCATAAACTTCAGGAATATTTACAGCAAGGAGAACCTTCCCTATATCATGTAAAAGCCCTGCAATGGTTATATCTTCCGATGATTTTAACCCCTTCTTCTTTGCCATAAGGCTCGATAGGGCAGCGCAACCCAGGGAATGCTCCCACAGGCCTACCATGGCCTTTTGCATAAGCTCAAAAACAGAGACACCGAGTAGCATACCTTTTATAACATTCAGTCCCAGCAAAAGAACTGCCTGGTTTACAGATGATATTCTTCCAGGGAACCCATAAACAGGAGAATTTATCATTTTTAGAACCTTCATGGTAAGCACAGGGTCCTTGGATATGAAATCACTGATTTTGTTTATGGATATGGAAGGATTTTCCAAAAAGGTTAATATGTTTTTGAGTGTTGCCGGTATGGTAGGTAGATTATGGGTATTCTCCACCTTAAATCTTAACTTCTGCTTATCTATTCCTGTCATATAGTTCTTCTATATGTTCCTTTACAATCCTTTTTAATTTATCCATGATGGGATTGTTAACCACCCTGCTAAATCTTTTTTCCACCTCATTTAGTGTATCTTCTCTTGATTTAGAAAACCTCTTTTCGGCCTTTACAAAAATGTATTCTATACCCATTTTTTTCAATCTATCTATTATACTGTCTGTTAATTCTGTATTTTCCTTTAATATAATGATATTGTTTTCATTTGAAACGGGCCTGGAGGTTATCATTCCTGATTTTGCTTCATCTACATTTATTTTGGGCATTTTTAACCTTTTTTAAAACTGGTTTAATCATAACCGAAAAAGGCATAAATTACAATATTATATTAAGACACGTCTATCGAGAGCCCTATATTGAATTGCCTCTGCTATGTGTTGCTCTTCTATGAATTCTCTTTCATCGAGGTCTGCTATTGTTCTTGCCACCTTTAAAATTCTATGATATGCCCTTGGAGAAAGGCCGTATTTTTCTATGGCCTTTTCAAGAATTTTATTACCTCCCTCTGTAAGCACACAATATTTTTTTAGCATCTTCGCTGTCATTTGTCCGTTACAAACAATCTTCTTATCGCTAAACCTCTTTTTCTGGATTTCTCTTGCCTTTACTACCCTTTTTCTTATTTCAGACGAGCCCTCTTCCTGTTTATTTTCAGATAGTTCCCTTATAGAAACAGGAGGGACTTCTATCTGTATATCTATTCTATCGAGTAATGGACCTGAGACCCTGGATCTGTATTTTCTTATCTGGGATGCACTGCATATACAGGCCTTCCTAGTATCACCGAAATATCCACATGGACAAGGATTCATGGCAGCAACGAGCATAAACCTTGCAGGAAAAGTCACAGAATGGGTTACCCGGGACACAGTAACAAAACCGTCTTCCATGGGCTGGCGAAGAGAATCAAGGACATTTCTTTTAAATTCTGGAAACTCATCAAGAAAAAGCACGCCATTATGGGCAAGGCTTACCTCCCCCGGTTTTGGCACATGCCCACCACCTATTAACCCTGCATCGGAAATGGTATGGTGAGGTGCCCTGAAGGGTTTCTCCAGGACAATAAACTTCTCAGAATTAAGTAACCCTGCAATACTATGAATCTTTGTGGTCTCCATTGCCTCTTCGAATGTTAATTCAGGCAATATGGTAGGAAGTCTCCTTGCAAGCATGGTTTTACCAGAACCTGGTGGACCTATCATCAAAATGTTGTGTCCTCCACTTGCTGCAATCTCCAATGCCCTTTTTGCATGGGCCTGACCCTTTATGTCGGAAAAATCAAGACCATAGTCATTGAATGAATCTTTAGTTAAAAAATCACCGGGAGGAAATTCTTGTAATTGGCCCTCACCTTTTAAAAACTTGATTATTTCAAGGAGATGGGATGCTCCATAAACAGAAATATCCTTCACAATGGACGCCTCTCTCCCGTTATCAATTGGGACAATAATATTTCTGATGCCTTCTTTGGCGGCAAGCATTGCAATGGGAAGGACGCCCCTTATGGGTTTTATACTTCCGTCAAGGGAGATTTCACCGGCAAGAAAATAATCCTTTATTTTTTCTGGTTTAACAACACCCATAGATGCCAAAATACCTATAGCTATAGGCAGGTCAAAGGATGAACCCTCTTTTCTCACATCTGCCGGTGCCAGATTTACTGTGATTCTGTCGCTTGGGAATTCAAAGCCTACATTTTTTATAGCAGACCTTACCCTCTCTTTACTTTCCTTTACTGATGCCTCAGGCAAGCCCACAATATTAAATGATGGGAGTCCGTAGGATATATCTACCTCTACCTCTATAACCTTTCCATTTATCCCGTAAAGGGTTGCAGTAAATATTTTAGAAATCAATGTCTTAATCTATTTTCTAATTTTCCTTGCAATCTCCCTTACATCCTGTGCCCTGTCTTTATCACACACAAGCACGCCTTGCTTTGAGGCAACTATAACGAGATTAGAAACACCTATTGCACCTATATTGATTTCATCACCTAAGACAACAGAATCTTTTACATCTTTTAAAACCACATTCCCACGGGTGAAATTACCATTCTCATCGGTTTTCATAACCCTCAGGAGTGCCTGCCATGTACCTATATCATCCCATATAAAATCACCTTTTAGCATTAAGACATTATCAGCCTTTTCCATAACACCGTAGTCAATAGATTTCTTTTCAAAACCCCTGTATATTTCCTCGATTTTACCCATTTCTTTTCCTTCCATAATTTCCTTTATCTTTATCAGTCCGTAAAACAAACCAGGCATATGTTTTTCAATGCTTTTTAAAATGGAGTGAAGGCTCCAGATAAAAATACCTGCATTCCAGTAATAATTTCCATCTCTCAAATATTCAAGGGCGCCTTTGAAGTCGGGTTTTTCCACAAACTTTTCTACCCTGTAACAATTTATTCCATCATAGGTGTCGAAGAGCTCATATGCCTTTATATATCCGTATCCTGTTTCAGGTCTTGTGGGTTTAATGCCTATAGTTATCAGATAATCGCCGGTTTTTGCAAATCTCACGCCATTTATTAGAGTTTCATTAAATCTTTCTACATCCACCACATAATGGTCAGCAGGCAGTGTAATCATTACCCCATCTTTTATCTTTGATAAAAGATTTATCGCAGAAAAACCTATACAGGCTGCTGTATCCCTTCCCTCAGGTTCTACTATAAAATTTTCTTCAGGTAAAAAACTTAACTGTTTTTTTGCAATGGCGAGATGTCTTTCTCCTAATACAACATAAATCTTTTTAAAGGGCAAAAAACTATTTACCCTTTCCACTGTCAATTGTATAAGGGATTTATCTTCTACAATAGGTACAAAAGGCTTAGGTGCATCGTCAGTGCTTATGGGCCAAAATCTCTCACCTTTTCCACCTGCCATGACAACCACGAAAGTATCTTCCAATAACCCCTGCATCCTTTTTTCCACCCCTTTATTCGAGGTATTTTAATATTTCAGGCAATATCTCCGATGCAGTGCCCTGCAAAAAATAGTCTGTAATAGAATGTGTAAAGGGTGTGCTATCTATATTTATCTCCACGATTAAGGCGCCGTTTGATTTCGCCTGATAAGGGATATCAGCAGCCGGATACACTACACCAGAGGTACCTATAACAAACATAACCCTGCATCTGTTTACTTCATCGTGTGCCCTTATCATCTCCCTCATGGGTATCCCTTCACCAAAAAAAACAACATCAGGTTTCAAGGCTTGATTACACCTTTCACATCTTGGATAAGGGTTTATCTTTATTACATCGGGTTCAAAGGGTACCCTTTTTGAACAACTTATACAAACAAGCCATCTATGATTTCCATGGTATTCTATTACATTTGTATTTCCTGCCAATTGATGCAATCCATCCACATTCTGGGTAATAACTGCCTTTAAAAATCCCTTTTTTTCCAGTTCACTTAATGCCATATGAGCAGGGCTTGGGGAAGAATTAAAAATAACCTCTGCCATCTCCCTTAACATTACCCATACCTTTTCAGGGTTTCTCTTGAAAGAGCTTATATGGGCATATTCCATAGGATCGTATTTTTCCCATAAACCCTGTCCACCTCTGAATGCCGGGATACCGCTATCCACAGAAATACCTGCACCTGTAAACGCCACAACATAACCCTTTTCTTTTATATGCTGTGCAATCTCTTTATATTTATCCATCCTAATCGGGCCTCCTGACCTGCTAAGGTATTTTTAAACCGATTTCCATCCCTTTTTAATATCTTTAAAGGCAGGGACTATACCGAATCCATCTGCCTTTTTTACTGCCCTCTTTACTGCCTCGGCTATGACAAAATCACTTAGAACGCCTACCTCGTTAATATCTGCCTCTATATTCCCTAAGGATAGGGCAAAAATAAGATCACCGTCAAAAGTTGTATGTATGGGATTTATAGTTTTCATTAAACCTGCCTGGGCCATCTGTGCAACTTTTGTAATATCCCTTTTGTTAAAACGGGCATTTGTTGCCACCACCGCAAGTGTTGTATTTACAAGCCCAAATTGCTTCTTTGTGATGCCCTGTTTAAGGCACTTGGCAGTGTCTGCAAATTTCATACTGTCCGGGCTTACCCTGGCCCCTGCAATTATTTTACCTGTTACATTGTCGATTATGTCACCAAAGGCATTTACAACCACAATTGCACCAACGATTAAACCCTTCGGCATTCTAACACTGCTTGTTCCAATGCCACCCTTCATTGCCCTCGGGATCTCGAACAGCTTTCCCACCGTTGCACCTACCCCTGCGCCGACGCTGCCTTCTTCAAATGTCTTTCCTGCATTGAGACATGCCTCATAGCCCATATCCGCAGTAGGTCTTGCCTTGGCATCGCCGAAGAAAAGGTCGAATATAACAGCAGTGGGAACAATGGGTATCTTTGCAATACCCACGTCAAAACCTATATCTTTTTCCTCTAAATACCTTACAACACCTGAAGCTGCATCAAGCCCGAAAGAGCTACCACCTGATAGTAATATCCCATGCACCTGCTCCACTACATGGCTGATATTCAGTGAATCAGCCTGTCTTGTTCCAGAAGCGCTGCCTCTTATGTCAATCCCGCATACAGCACCTTCCTCACAAAGTATAACAGTGCAGCCTGTATAACCAGTAAAATCAGATGCATGACCTACCTTTATCCCTTCTATGTCTGTAATGGAATTAAACATATTATGTTAATCTATTTACTCTAACATATACTCTTTTAATTTTTCATAACCCCTTTTCTGGTTCTTCATGTCAAGCTTCATTTTTTCGAGTTTTTCCCTTATTTCTTTATATTTTATGCCAAGAATTTTACATGCCAGTATCGCGGCGTTTTTAGATGCATCTATGCCTACTGTTGCAACGGGGATGCCCTTTGGCATCTGCACTATGGAAAGTAAGGCATCTACTCCGTTTAATACACCACCGCTTAAGGGTACCCCAATTACCGGTAAGGTTGTGTGGGATGCTATAACACCGGGAAGATGGGCTGCCATACCTGCAAAGGCAATGATTACCTCAAAACCTTTTTCCCTTGCGTTCTTTGCATGGTCTATGGTCTTTTCTGGTTGACGGTGTGCAGAAGAAATATCAATCATAAAGGATACGGCCATTTCTTTTAAAAAATTAATGCATTCTTCCACCTTTGACAAATCACTTTCGCTGCCTATGAGTATAAGTACTTTTGGTCTTTCCATCTCATCTCCCCTTTTGCCTGCCTGAAACTATATCTATGGCATCCTCTTTTTTGAAATCATAACACACTAACTTCACATATATATTTAATTATATCAAACCATGTCAAGACAAAAATAATCCCCTTATTTTTGGTATTTTTAAAAAGAGGGCTTAGACTAAATCTACTATCAATTTGTGTTGTCAAAAAAGAATAAATAGTTTATAAAAACAAAAGATGAAATTTTTAAAAGAAATAATGTTCCTTTTTTTCTTTTTAATGCTAACCTCTTTATCCTATGGCCAAAATCATAATTTTAATAAAAACAATATAACGGCCATATCATATCTCCTTATAGAAAAAGACACATGGACCATTATAGATGGAAGGGATTATCATAGACCATTACCACCAGCAAGCACCACAAAGGTGCTCACTACCATTATTGCCATTGAAAACCTCAAGGGTAACGAGATCATAAGACCTGACACAGGTGTGCTTAAAATACCAAGAAGTAAACTAAACCTCAGGCCAGGTAAGGGATACAGGGCGCAGGACCTTATAAAGGGCACTATGATTGAATCGGCAAACGATGCAGCATATGCACTGGCTACATACATCGGTGGTTCTGAAGAAAATTTTGCCAATTTGATGAACGAAAAGGCAAGACAAATAGGTGCTGTAAACACAAATTTCAAAAATGCATCAGGTCTATATGCTTCAGATCAGTTTACCACATGCTATGACCTTGCCCTGATCTTTAGATATGCATTATCAAATCCAGTATTTACTGAAATAGCAAAAACAAAATTTTTTTTGTTCAACGAGGGAAAAAAAACTGTAAGATATCAAAACCATAATAGATTTCTCTTCTGTTTTGAACCGGCTATAGCAGGTAAGACAGGCTATACCCGCGCATCAAGACACAGTTATGTTGGCGCATTTGAAAAAGACGGAAAGACTTATATACTAACCATCCTGGGAAGCGAAGATAAATGGACAGATGCAGTGAAGATTTTAAAGGTTTTATACGATAAAGTCCCCACTGATGAAGAGTTAAGGCTCGCCAAGGCAAGTTCCTTTGTCCTTACTTCATACAAAAAAGAAAAGATAAAAAAGACGTCTCTAAAAAAACATAAAACAAAGGTAAAAAATAAAAAGCTTAAAAAAAAGCCCATCAAAAAAGGATAAGATGAAAAAGAATTATCCTCTGATAGTAATTACAGTATTGTTTATTTTAACCCCTCTTTTATTATTCGGTTTAACCATAGAAGAAGAAAAAAAATACGGTACACAAATATTCAACGAGATTGCAAGGTCAACAAACATTAACAATGACCCTTATATTTCATTTCACATAAGAAAGATAAAGGAAAAACTCGAATCCGTAGCAAACATGCCCTTTGACATTGTCATAACCATTATAGAATCTTCTGCAATGGATGCCTTTGCAACAATAGGTGGATATGTTTACATTACAACAGGTCTTATAGCCCAATGCGAGAAAGAAGAAGAACTGGCAGGTGTTATTGCCCATGAATTTGCTCATATTTATAGAAGGCATATAGCAAAAAGATACGAAAAGGAAAAATATATAAATATTGGCATGTTAAGCTCCATTATCCTTGCCATGCTCGCTCCGGATCAAAAGACTAAAGAGGCAATCCTTACTACAGGAATTGCTTCAGCGCAGTCGTTGTCACTGAAGTACTCCAGGGAAGATGAGGATGAAGCAGATAGTTTCGGTTCTAAATTTGCAGAAAGCGCTGGTTACGGAGGTTTTGGTATTGCAGAATTTCTTAAAAGATTAAGGCTTTCCGGGGCCGATAAAATTCTTCCCCAGTATCTATTAACACATCCCTATCATGATGAAAGAATAATGAAGCTTGAAGGAATCTGGAAAGAGAGAAAACCCATTCCAGACTCACCTTTATTCCCTTTTATTCTGGTAAGGGCAAAAATATCAAATATTATGCATGGGACTCCATCAGACGAGATATGGATTAATAGATATAAAAAAAATAAATCTGATCCTGTAGCTGCATATGGTGCCTACCTTATATATTTAAGAAAAGGTAACATAGATGAAGCACTCGAGGCTGCTCAATCAATAAGATTACCTGAAGTAAGAGATCTTTTATACGGAGAGGCACTCACATTAACTGGAAAGTTTAAAGATGCAATCGAGACGCTCAAAAAAATAAGACAGGATAGTAATTGTTACTATATTTCTAAAATTTTTCTTGCAAAATCTTATGAAGCACAGGGAGAATTAAAAAAGGCCTTAGAAGAATGGTCAGAACTTATAAAATTCGGTAATTCATATCCTGAAATATTATACAGGTTTGCCATGTTATCGGGAAGGATGGGCATGGAGGCAAGGGGCTTTGAGTATCTTGGCAGATATTATCTTGCAATCGGTAGAATTGATCAGGCAAAAACAAATTTAGAGAAGGCTGTTTCAAGATACGGTATAAATTCAAAAGAAGCAAAAGAACTCCTCTTACTACTTGATACTATAAAGAAAAAATAACAACTGCTTATGGTCAGAAGATGGATTTTAAATTAACTCAAAAAAATGGATGGACCTACTTTTTTATCCCTGAAATTAAAAAAAAGGGACTTCAACATGGATTTTTTACAAGGTCATCTCCTGATTTAACACATCCAGATGGTGATAGAGAAGAATTTCTTAAGGCATTCCTTTTAAAAGATTTTATAATTCTCAGTCAAGAGCATGGTGACACTATTCACGTAATAAAAAACCATGAAAGACCAAAAATAGGTGATGGTCTCATTATTACAAAAAAACACATAGGGTGTATTATAAAGACCGCTGATTGCCTTTCTATAATGCTTTACGATGTATCTAACAACATTGCCGCTATCATCCATGCAGGCTGGCGTGGCACAGTAAAAAAGATTACAGAAAAAACCATTCGCATTATGAAAGATTTTGGTTCTAAGCCAGATAAAATAGAGGCAATACTGGGACCATCAATAAATAACTGCTGCTATACCGTAGGTGAGGAGTTATATAAGATTTTTATTGAAAAGGGCTTCTCTAAAAATATATTTAAAAGAAGGGATAATGGTCTTTTTCTTGACCTTAGAGAGGCAAATACGGAAATCTTGAAAAAAGAGGGAGTTTCTCAAGTCTACAATATCAATATCTGCACATTCTGTACAGACAGACTTTTTTATTCTTATCGCAGGGGCGACAGAAATAAAAGACAAATAAACTTTGTTTCTCTTTCATAATAAAGTATAATTAAAACAAAGGGTTAATGCGTGAAGCACAAAAAAGAATTTTTAATATCCATCATTGTTCTTTTTGTATTTATGATACTTATCTATCTTGAAACCCAGCTGCCCTTTTTTAAAAAATTTCTGCCCGTTGATGAAAACAAACTTATAATTATCATACTTAACATAAACCTCCTTTTAATACTCCTTCTTATTTTTCTTATAACAAGGACAGTGGCAAAAAATTATATAGAGAAAAAAAGGGGTATCTGGGGCGCCCGTTTAAAGACAAAACTTACCTTCACCTTGCTTTTTATATCCATTATACCTTCCTTTTCCCTCTTTATATTGTCTACAGGCTTTTTCAACATAAGTATGGAAAGATGGTTCAGTCAAAAAATAGAGGAGACCCTGGACAATGCCATTGAGATTTCAAGGTTCTATTACGATAATCTCTTTCAACGATATGAAACTATTGGATCATTTCTTTCTGATGAGATAAAAAAAGGTGGGTTATTAGAAGATAAAAAAAGGCTTGAGACATTTCTTAAGACCCAGACAAAACACAAATCCTTTTATTTTTATTCAGTCTATGATGGAGATGGTTCAATGATTTTATCTAATATGCCCGATGATGCAAGGTCATTTTTTTCTGCCCACATAAAAAAAGGGGGAAAGGGAAAAAATATAAGACTTATCGTGCCCTTGAAAAGGGGGGAGCTTGTGGTAGCAGGGATAAATATTTACAAGAATTCTGACCCTGACCATGCCATTTTATTTATCGGTGACTTTATAAACGTAAAAGGTGCACAGAGGCTGAAGGCCATTTCAGATTTTCATAAAGAATTTAAGGAATCCAGGACTTTCAAAAAGATCCTGAAGTATAGCTTCATCATACCCTTATTTCTCACAACGATAATAACAATATTCTTTTCTGTCTGGGTGGGTATAAAGATTGCCAACGAGATTACAACGCCTATAGAAAAGGTCAAAGAAGGGGCTTCAATTATTGCAAAGGGCAAATTTGACATAACCCTTGAAGAAAAAGGTAAGGACGAGATCGGCACCCTTGTTAGTGCCTTCAACAGTATGGCAAGGGAATTAAAAATTGCTAAAGAGGAATTGGAAGAAAAAAGAAGATATATTGAGGTCATACTCGATAATGTAGCAACGGGCATTATTTCCACAGACAACAAAGGCAATATTGTCCTTTTAAACAGGGCTGCCAGAGATATCCTCAATATAGAAGGAGATGAATGGATAGGGAAACCCCTTAAAAAGGTCTTTGGTTCAAATTTAAAGCAGGCCATGAAATCTTTTTTAAAAGAGGCAAAGGACATATCTGATAACAGGGCTGTGGTGAAAGAGATGAGGTTGAGATTAAAAAACGATATCACCTACATAAGGGCTTCCCTTACCACCCTCAAGGATGAATATAAAAAAATCGAAGGTTTTATCATTGCCTTTGATGATATTACCCATTTTGTAAGGGCTGAAAAACTTGCCACATGGCGGGAGGTTGCAAAAAAACTCACCCATGAAATAAAAAACCCCCTTACACCAATAATGCTTTCTGCAGAGAGAATAAGACGAAAAATTCTTTCCTTATTGGAAGGCAAAGATAAAGAAATTATAGATGAAACTACGTCGGTTATTATAAAATCAGCAGAAGAGATTAAAGGTATTGTAAATGAGCTTACCAAATTGACCCACTTATCAAGGTCAAAAAGTATGGATGATTTAAATGAAACAATAAAGGAAACCATACATATATACAAAAACCTCTTTACAAACATAGATTTTAGATTTGTGGAATCAAAAATACCCATGTGTATGATAGACAGAGAGGGTATAAAAAGGGCAATGGTCAATCTTATAACAAATGCAGCAAAGGCAATAGGAGAAAAACGTGGAATAATAGAAATATCAACTAACTATAATATAAACAAAAAACATGTGGTAATAAGGATTGCAGATAACGGTTGCGGTATACCTGATGAAGATAAAGAAAAGATTTTCGACCCTTATTTTACAAAAGATAAAGATGGCACAGGGCTTGGCCTTGCCATAGTCCAGTCCATCATCCTTGAGCACAATGGAAGGATATATGTAGAAGATAATAAACCAGCAGGTTCCTCATTTGTAATCGAATTGCCCGTTATAGAGGCTTAAAAAGCTCTTTTCCAAAGTAATTCTTGCATTATTTACAATCATTATGTTATGTTAAGACTAAACGGGGCGTGGCGCAGTTTGGTTTAGCGCGCTTGCCTTGGGAGCAAGAGGTCGCTGGTTCAAATCCAGTCGCCCCGACCAGATATATCCATTATTTTTTTATTTCTTAGTTCCTAAAAAAAGATAGGTTATCCCGAATGTAAGTTTATAAATCTTTATGTTTTCTAAACCAGATGTTTCCATCATCCTTTTAAAATCCTCTGGTTTAGGAAAATTCATAATCGAATCGGCAAGATAGTGGTATGCCCCGTAATTTTTTGAAAACCTTTTTGCAAGGGCAGGTAAAATACAGTTCAGGTAAAATCTATATAAAAGATTTGAAAACCAGTTTCTTGTAAATGCCATCTCAAGAACCATGATCTGCCCTCCTGGGACTACTACCCGTGCCATCTCAGAAAGGACCCTCTTTTTATCAGGGATGTTTCTAATTCCAAAGGCAATCACCGCCACATCAAACAACGCATCACAAAAAGGCAAAAAACATCCATCCCCCCTTATGAGATCAATTCTATGGTTCAATCCTTTCTCTGATATCTTTTTTCTTCCTAACTCTAACATTTCTTGAACAAAATCTATGCAAAAAACCCTTATTCCTGTGTATTTTTCTGCCGCATACAAGGCAACATCGCATGTGCCGCAGGCAACATCGAGTAGACGACCTGTTTTTTGAAATGCCATCTTTTTTACAGCAAATTTTCTCCAGACAATATCCCGTCTAAGACTCAAAAAATGATTCAAAAAATCATATCTGTCGGTGATGGTGGAAAAGATTTCCCTGACGATTTCTATATGTTCTTCCCTCGTTATCTTTTTAACAGAGGGATACCTTTTTTCTTTATCTTCCATTTTATTTTACGGCAAGGCAATTTAACATTTTTTTCTATTTAAATAAAGCATCAAATTTTTTTCAGGAATTAAAGAGTGAAAGATGGATTTACATACTTGTTCTTTCTATAATAATCTCAACCCTTCTATTTAAGGCCTTATTTTCCGGTGTATTATTATCCACAAGGGGTCTGTATTCTGCATATCCTGTTGCAGATATCCTTTCAGGGGTAATGGCACCTTTTTCAATAAAATATCTTACAACCTCTGTTGCCCTCCTGACTGAAAGTTCCCAGTTAGATCTAAATTCTAAATTGCTTATTGGTGTATTATCGGTATGGCCTTCAATTCTGATAGGATTTTTTATATCTTTCAATATATAACAGATTTTATCCAGTGCTTTTTTTGCACCTGGTTTTATATCTGCCTTACCTTCATCAAAAAATGCCTTATCCATTATCCTTATTACAACACCTCGCTCATCAGTAAAAATAAATATACTGTTTTTCAGTTCACTCTCCCCTACCATGGCATTTAGTTCGTTTGTAATCTTTTCTTTTAACCCTTCTGTCAATGCCTTTCCCTTCAATACCTCTAACTTCTGGGTTCCACTTATATTACCTTTTTTAAGGATGCCTGAGCCACCGGAGAATATTGCCTTAAGATAAGATGATACCTCCTCGTATCTTTCGGCGTCCTGCTTTGAAAAGGTATACATCATTATAAAAAAAGCAAGAAGTAATGTAATAAGGTCTGCATATGTAAGTAACCATCTTTCGAGATTTTCGTGATCTTCATGGTTGTTTTTTTTTCTCATCTGTTATCCCCGCCTTTTATACCTGGCAACAAGAATGACATGAGCTTAAGCCTAATAATTCTTGGATTCTCTCCTGTGGCAAGGGAAAGGACTCCCTCAAGGATGATATCGAGATATAGCGCCTCATTTTGATGTTTTGCCTTGAGCTTATCAGAAATGGGTAAATATATAATATTTGCAAGGGCAACACCCCATAGGGTTGCTATAAAAGCAGATGCAATAGATGAGGCCATGTTTGCACTGTTTTCAATACTGCTTAATGCGTGGATAAGACCTAAAACAGTTCCTATAATACCAAAGGTCGGTGAAAAACCACCTAATTTTTGAAAAAACATGGCACCTGCCCTGTGTCTTTCTTCAATATAAGACATCTCTATTTCAAGGATTTCCCTTATTTTATTTGTTTCAAATCCATCTATGGCAAGCTGAAGGGCCTTTTTAAGAAAGCTATCTTTTATTTTATGCAATTCATTTTCAAGACTCAAAAGCCCGTTTTTTCTTGATTTATATGCAAGGTCACAGATAAGGTCTATCAACTGGTGAAAATCGAGTTTTCTGTCAGTAAATACTATATTTAACAATTTTGGAAGGGCCTTTAGCTGATTAAAGGGGGTTGTAACTATTGTTGCACCAAAGGTGCCGCATATGATTAGTATCAGGGCAGGTCCCTGAACAAGAGAAGACAGGTGTCCTCCTTCGAGGATAAAAGATACAATAACAGCACCAGCACCTATTAAAAGTCCTAATATTGTTGTTATATCCATAAAACATTAACCTGCCAGATCCCTCTTTGCCCGTAACATCTCCCTTTCTTTTGCGAGTATATACCTTATCAATATATCCCTGTCGTTTTCGTTTATAACAATAAAATGAAGTGAAACTTCATATGTTTTATGTCCGTTTATCGAAACGGTCTTAGCCCTTACTACCCTGCAAAGGACAGAAATCCTCATATGGGGATAAACAGGTAATATCATTATCAATTCCACGAAATCATCTTTTTTCATGGGAATCTCTGAGCTGAACCTTATACCGGAGGCACTCAAATTTACCCCCACCTGTACAGTCTTATAAATACCACCTTCTTCTGTCCTTTCTGTGAGCATATCCAGGATTAAATCGAGTTTTCTGTCTATAATTTTAAGGTATGTGTATATTGGGTCCTTGCTTTTTTCTTCGTCTAATTCTATTTTTTTTAATATAGAAAGCTCATCTGTATCTGAAAAACTGCTTGCTGGGCTGAATCTTACAATATTTTCAAGATATCTAAACTCTTCTTCCCCTATAATTCTAAACTTTATTGTCAATCTGTCATCAATTCTATAAAATTCTCTTCTCTCTCTATGTTCCATAGTTTCCATTTTTTATCATTTTTATGAACATGCCGGCTATATCGGGGTCAAATTGGGTTCCTGCACATCTTTCGATTTCCATTAATGCATATTCAACGGTTAATGCCTTTCTATAAGGCCTATGTGTGGTTATGGCATCAAAGGCATCGCATACTGCCAGTATACGGGCACATATAGGGATATCAGTCTTTGATTTACCATCAGGATAACCCCTTCCGTCGAATCTTTCATGGTGTGCCCTGATAATCATAGATTCCCTGGATAATATTTCAAAACGGTTTAAAATCTCCTCACCTAAAGTAGAATGGCTTTTCATAATAGTATATTCTTCATCTGTAAGTTTCCCAGGCTTCAGAAGTATACTATCTGGAATGCCTATTTTCCCCAGATCATGGATGGGTCCTACCACCCTTAAAATATCCTTTTCAAAGCTCTTTAACCCGAGCCTATCTCCAAGGGCAAGGGACATCTCTGTTACCCTTTTACAATGATTTTCTGTATAGGAATCCCTTTTATTGATGGCTGTTATAAGGGACATATGGGTCTTGAATACATTTTCAAAAAGACTTTCGTAAAGAATTCTATTTTCAATCTGGGAAGAGGCCTGTTCTGCTATAATCTTTAAGAAAAACACATCTTTTTCTATTTGATAGGGATTCATCAGCTCTATACCATTTTTTTTCTTTTTGACAGATAAGAAACCTATTGCTTGCCCTTTAATGACAATAGGCACAGTAAGTATATCATCTTTTATATAACATCTCTTGACAGTGTTTAAAACAGCAGTTATTTCATGAGGATTTAGAATGTGTTCTTCATCTAACTCTTCGTCTTTTTTTTCTTTAAATAGAATGGCTTCTTTGCTTGCAGCATCATAAAGATAAAATCTGCACAGGCATGCCCCTAACACATCTTTGGTAATGCTCACCATCTTTTCATATACATCGTCGTAGATGTTTAATGCATTAAACTGGGTAGAAATATTATACATGGTGGTAAGTTCCTGTATTTTACCTTGAAGCTCCCTGTTTAATATCTCAATCTTTTTCTTATTTTCCAGGGTTTTTGAAAATTTCTCTCTATCCAGCATGAGAGATCTTTCCCTCAATGCCCTTATCATGACCATTATCAGGTTATCGTATTCAAAGGGTTTGAGTAAGAAGTCCGATGCACCCTTTTTCATGGCATCTATTACATCTTTATGTGTACTGTAACCGGTCATCATGATAACGGCAATGGTGGGATCCTCTTTTTTTAAAATATCAAGAAGGCTTACACCGTTTATATCAGGAAGTCTCACATCGAGTAGTGCTACTTCTATATCTTTATGTTTTACAATATCAATTGCCTCCCTACCCGATGTGGCAGTAAAAATCTTACAGCCATTTAATTCAAGAAAATCAGAGAGGGCACCAATTATATCTGGATTGTCATCTACAACGAGCACCCTTTTGTTTTCAAGCATTCTTACCCTCTTTCTTTATTCAATCATGAGGCGGTTCTTGATAAGCCTTTCAAGCCTTTTTATCTCCTCTACGATCCTTTCTGTTCCATAGTTTGTCTCCTCGCTTCTGTGTTCTACAGGTTCTTTTTCTGTTTGCCTGTATCTTTCAAGCTCATAATAGAAACTCTTTAATTTATCGATGAGTTCTTGATTTGTCTTTTTCAGGGCGATTTTTTCTTTTGCATTTTTTGTTGCTACCTTAAGTTCTTCAATTCTGAAAGGTTTTACAATATAATCGAATGCCCCTAATTTTATGGCCTCCATTGCCGTGTCAAGGGATGCATACCCTGTAATAATAATAAATTCTGTAATATCGTTTATTTGTTTTATTTGTTTGATTAAATCAATGCCTGACATTTTAGGCATCATAAGGTCTGTAATGATTATATCGAAAGGGTTTTTAAGGTATTTCTCTAACGCGTTTTTTCCGTTATCTGAACCTTCTATTATACAATCATCTTCGGTGAGATATTCTTTAACGATCTCCCTGATCTCTGCGTTATCATCTACCACTAATATTCGAAACATGTTCTTCTTTGTCATGCCTTCTCAACCTATCTACCATGTTTTCCCCAATTCTTTCAAGGAGCATTCTTTTACCATCTTCAGATATCAAAACACGGTCCTCCTGGTTTATGTTATTTGTCTGGTCTTTTTCTGTTACCTTCACCTTAAATTTCATGTGTTTTGTATAACTTTTAATAACACTGTTAATTTGAAAATCCGATATAGTCATATCTCACCTGTTATCTTTATCGGATATAATTTTTAAAACTTAAGTATTTTTTTAACCTTTTTTTTCAAAAAAGGTAGGCATGGGTGGAAATGGAAATTTTGGTGTATATTTTCTTATGGCCCTCTTTTTCTCACCAATCTCTCCTATATACTCAATGATATTTTTCCTTTCTGTCTCAAGTCTTTCAATTACCCTCTCTTCAAGATCGCGGAGATAAACTATCTCTTCTGTATCGACCTCTATATTTTCCCTGACGATCTTTTTAATCAATCCATCCCTTTCTATAAGGATTTTTATAAAATCGTCTATATTAGTTGCCTCAAGGGCAGCAATCGTTAATGTCTTGAACTCAACTAACAACCTTTTATATTCTTCTTTATCCATCTTCATTTTAGAACTTTTTCATTTTAACACAAAATTAATGTTTTAATAAGGTTAGGTCTTATTAAAATCATCAAGTCCCTTGAGAAGGCTTTTTCTTATTTTTCCTGATGCTGTTTTAGGGAGCTTATCTACAAATACAATATATTTAGGTATCTTGTATCGGGCAAGCTTATCTTTTAGAAATCTATAAATATCTTCTTCTGTTGTATTTCTATCTGGCTTTAAAATAATAAAAGCCTTACCCACCTCTCCCCATCTTTCGTCTTCCACACCTATTACTGCAACGTCATGCACATCAGGGTGATTAAGAATTGCCTTTTCCACCTCTGCAGGATAGACATTTTCGCCACCGCTTATAAACATATCCTTCTTTCTATCTACTATATACACAAAGCCCTCTTCATCCATCCTGGCCAGGTCTCCTGTGTAAAGCCAGCCGTCTTTAATAACCTTTTTCGTAAGCTCCGGTCTTCCCCAGTATCCATTCATAATAATAGGACCTTTTACTATAATTTCCCCTACAATACCTTTTTGTACCTGTTCACCCCTTTCATCCACAATCCTGACCTCAGCATGAAATACCGGCTTTCCCACTGAGCCCATCTTTTTGTAGGCCAAATCATAGGGTAACCAGAAAAGGGTTGATGCCTCTGTCAATCCGTAAATCTGGGATATATATATACCCTTTTTTGCATATGAGGCAAGAAGGTTTAAGGAAACCCTCTCACCACCTGTAAAAAAACACTTAACAGTGGAAATATCATATTTTGATATATCGCATTCATGTAAGATAAAATTATATACTGTGGCAGGTAGTTCGAGTATAGTAACCTTATAGTCCTCGATGGTTTTAAGTATATCTTCAGAACTAAAACGTCTTTTAATGATTACCGTTGCCCCTTTGTATAAGACAGGGGCAAGCTCAACAATAAGACCACCTGAATGAAAAAGGGGTCTTGCAATAATAGCCACATCCTTTTTTGTTAAATCAAAGTATATGTTGGCATTTAAGACATTATAAAATGTCTTTTTATGAGATAACATAGCCCCTTTTGGCACACCTGTGGTCCCTGATGTATACATAATAATATGGGTATCGTCATCACCGGATTGCCATGGAATTTCAGGTTTATCACAGGATGCCCTATCCATTAATAATTCATAATCATCTATCCAGTATGGTAAAACATGTTTATGTCCTTCTGATTTACAAGAACAGGAGATATATTGCTCAACGCCTATCTTTTTTCTCATTTTAGTCACATTTTCTAAGAATTCTTCTTCAAAAATGATAAGCCTGCTCTTGCTGTCTTTTATTATAAATTCAAGTTCGGGCATGGCCAGTCTCCAGTTTAAGGGAACAAGTATGCCACCTATTTTTGATATGGCAAAAAATATCTCCACATACTGGATAGAGTTATGCATAAGCACTGCAATGCGGTCGCCTTTTTTTATCCCCCTGCCCAGAAATATATTGGATAGTTTGTATATTCTTTCGTTCAGTGTTTTATATGTATACGGGATATCATTGGCATAAACGGCAATCTTATCTGGCTGTATATAAGACCATCTTTCAATCCATGTCCCTACATTTATCAAACTGTCATTTAAATTGTCATGTCCCATGTATCTTGTATACAATAATTATATGGTATTTACAATAAGGATTTGAATATCAGACCCCTAAATATGCCTCTATGACCTTGGGATTATTTTTTAATTCAGAGGATAACCCTTCCATTGTTATCTGCCCGTTTTCAAGGACATATGCGCGCTGGGAATGCTCCAATGCCATATGGGCATTTTGTTCCACAATGATTATGGATATATTTTTTTCTTTTCTTATAAGTTCAATGAGGGAAAATATTTCCCTTGTAAAGATTGGAGATAAGCCCATGGAAGGCTCATCAAGTAAAAGGAGCCTCGGATTTCCCATAAGTGCCCTGCCCATTGCAAGCATCTGCTGCTCCCCTCCTGACAGGGTTCCGCCATGTTGTTTAAGCCTATCCTTTAACCTTGGAAAAGTCTTAAGAACGAGCTCAAATAACTCTTTTTTAAGTACCCCGTCCTTTATTGTATATGACCCCAATTCGAGATTTTCTTTAACTGTGAGATCGGGAAAAATCTTTCTTCCCTCAGGCACCATCACTATTCCCTGTTTTACTATTTTATCAGGTCTTAACTGTTTTATAGAAAAACCATCAAACCTTATATCCCCTGCTACGGGTTTTAGGACACCTGAGATGGTCTTCAAAAGTGTTGTCTTACCAGCACCGTTTGCACCTATTACAGAAAGCATCTCGCCCTTTCTTATATATAAAGATACATCCTTCAATGCGGTAATGCTCCCGTATTTAACGGTTATATTATCTATTTCTAAAAGGAGCACATTGTTTTTAATCTTATTCAATCTAATTCCTCTCCCAGATAAGCCTCTATCACTCTTTTATCTTTCTTAACTTCCTGAGGTGTAGATGTGATTATCACTTCTCCAAAATCCATAACCATTATTCTATTGGAAATATTCATTATAAGATTCATCTGATGTTCTATAATGGCAATAGTAACCGAAAACCTCTCCTTAATAACCTTAATCATAGAAGCCAGATCCCCTATTTCCTTTGGATTCATGCCTGCACCGGGCTCATCTATAAGCATAAGGGTCGGGTCTGTTGCAAGGGCCCTTGCAAGCTCGAGCCTTCTTTGCTCGCCGTAGGATAGACTGCTTGCAGAATAATCTGCCTTCTCATTAAGCCCGAAAAAATCTAAAAGTTCCCTTGCCATTTTATATGCATTTTTTTCACCCTTTAAATAACCAGCGGTTCTAAATATAGCCTGAAACATATTATAAGGTCTTTTACTCAATACAGCTGATAGAATATTTTCTAAAACAGTAAGACTGCCGAAAAGTCTCATATTTTGAAAGGTTCTAGCAATCCCGATATGGGAGAGCCTATAAGGCATGAACCCTGTTATGTCCTTTCCTTTAAAGATGATCTTTCCTTTATCCGGGGTATAGATGCCTGAAATTAAATTGAAAAGGGTCGTTTTACCTGCACCGTTTGGCCCTATGATACCGAATGTCTCACCCTCCTCTATAAAAAAGGATACATCATCCACAGCCTTTACGCCGCCGAAATTTTTCTCGAGATTTATGACCTCTAGCACCTTCATAATTAACTCATTTCGTTTTTTTTATCATTATTCCATAAGGTCTCCACATCATTATAAATATAAGGAGGATAGGGATTACAACCCAGCGGATATCCAGTATTTCAGAGGGCAAAATAATGCGTAGCCCCTCGATAAAACCAACCCATATAAAACTTGCAAGGATGGTACCGGTTATATTTCCCATACCACCGATGATTACAATAATGAGAAAATCAATAGACTTTAATATATCGAAATTTGACGGATGCAAAAATGTATAAAGGTTGGCATAAAAAGCACCGCCAAATCCTGCAAGCATACAACCGTAAGTGAATGCCTTAAGTTTCATATTTGTCGTATTAATACCTATTGAAGATGCAGCAAGCTCATCGTCCTTTATGCACCTCCAGAAAAGGCCAAAACGGGAATTTATCATATGCCTTGTGATAACGACTATAAAGAGGGTAAAAAACAGAATAAGCTCTAAATTGGTTATCTTTGGTATACCCACAAAACCTCTGGAACCACCTAACACATCTGATAATTTATCTGAATTGTCAAAAAATACCCTTACAAGTGTTCCAAAACCAAGGGTTGCTATGGCAAGGAAATCGTCCTTTAATTTCAAGATGGGGATACCTATAAGAAAACCTATGATACCAGAGATAACACTGCAGGCCATCAACACAGGTATATATGAAAATAAATTGTCTATACCCAATATCTTAGTAAGATATGCAGATGTATATGCTCCTATACCATAGAATGCGGCGTGTCCCAGTGAAAATTGACCGGTAAAACCGTATATAATATTAAGTCCGATTGATGCAAGGGCAATAATTACGGCATATTGAATTATCTGCTGTATATAAGAAGAGGCCATACCAGAAAAAAACAAGGCCTTTAAAATCACATATATAATAATTGTTATAAAAAAAAACCACTTTGATTCTGTAAAAAATCTCATACCTTTTCAATCCTTTTACCAAAAATTCCCATAGGTCTAAAAAGTAATACGGCAAAGAGTATGATAAATATTACACCATCCCTGAAAGTGGATGAAAGAAATGCCGATACAAAAACCTCACAAAGGCCTATTATCAAACCACCCACCACAGCACCATGAATAATACCGATTCCACCTAATACTGCGGCGATAAAGGATTTAATACCAGGCATAATACCCATAAATACGTTTATTTGAGGGTATGCTATTCCGTAAAGTATACCTCCAACACCAGCAAGAGATGCACCTACTATAAAAGTAAAGGATATTATGCCATCAATACCGACGCCCATGAGTGATGCCGTTTCCTTATCATGGGACACTGCCCTCATAGCAATCCCATATCTTGTCCTGTATATGAGGAGATAGAGAATAAAAAGGGAAATGAATGTTATAATAAAAATAAGAAGCTGGACATTGGTTATGACAAAAAAGGATAGGTCGTATGTCTGGATCTCAAAAGGCCTCGGAAAAGGGATATAATTAGGTGTAAAAAGAGCTTTTAGGCTTAAGAAGTATTCAAGAAAAAGGGATACACCTACAGCGGTAATGAGAAGAGAGATCTTAGGTGCATCCCTTAATGGTTTATATGCAACCTTTTCAATTATAAAGCCCACCATGGCACATGAAATCATGGTTAAAATGAATACGAGGTAAACGGGCAGGCCGAATTTGGAGATAAGAAAATATGCCACAAAGGCTCCCAGCATAAATACGTCACCATGGGCAAAATTTATAAGCCTTAGTACCCCGTAAACCATGGTGTAACCCAGGGCAATGAGTGCATACACTGCCCCTAATTGAATTCCATTTACTACCTGCTGGAGTATATAGCTTATATGCTCCATAACTTTACCAAGATTACACTGAATCTTTTACTATTATCTTGTTGATATAAAAGATTATGGATTCACAGTGGTCATATATTTTACCTTATCCTTTTCTACTTTTAATATTACCGCAGATTTAACGGCATCACCGTTTTTATCAAAATTTATATTACCCGTTACACCCTTGTGGTTTTTCATGGAATTAAGATATCTCACTATGTCTTCACTTTTTAATGATTTTGCATTATCTATGGCCTTAAGAAGTATCATGGTTGCATCGTAACTCAATGCAGCAAGGGCATCAGGGACTGTATTGTGTTTTTCTTTATAACGCTTTATAAATGCCTCTGCCACAGGGTCCTTTCTGTCTGGCGAATAATGATTTGTGAAATAACCGCCTACAATAGCACCACCGGCTATCTTTAAGAGTTCCGGTGAATCCCACCCATCTCCACCTATGAGTGTAGATTTGAGCCCTTTTTCCCTCACCTGCCTTGCAATAAGGGCTACCTTATTATAATAATCAGGCAGATAAAGGACATCAGGCCTTTTAACCTGTATTTTTGTGATTAGAGCAGAAAAATCCACATCGTCCTTCTGGTATGATTCATAGGCGACTATATTGCCGCCCCTTTTTGTGAACGTGGCCTTAAAGTATTCTGAAAGACCTTTTGAATAATCATTTCCCACATCGTATAGCACTGCGGCGGTCTTTGCCTTGAGCTCTTTAATGGCAAAATTTGCCGCAACCGTTCCCTGAAATGGATCTATAAAACAGGCCCTGAATACATAAGGTTTTCTCTTTCCATCCTGGATGGTAACCTTTGGGTTTGTGGCAGCGCCAGTTATCATCGGTATTTTATTGTTATTTGCTATCTCACTTACAGGGATTGAAACCTTTGAAGTCAGGGGTCCACTTATAGCTATTACCCTGTCCTGGGTTATGAGCTTTAACGCTGCATTTGCACCTTCAGTGGGGTCATTTCTATCATCTGCAATCACAGGGTCGATTTTATACTTTCCAGATTTAGAATAATCTTCAATGGCAATGATAAAACCGTTTTTTGAGGATTCGCCAAAGGTTTTTACATCCCCTGTCAGGGGAGCAATCAATCCCAGCTTGACCGTCTCTTTTGCAAAGGAAGGAAATGCCAGAAGCGCCATTGCCATAAAAACCAAAAATATCTTTTTCATCTTTTCACCCCTTTATTTCAATTTGTTATTTTTTTCACAGATTAAAGATAATGGATAATATCTTTTTTGTAAAGTGTTAATTTATGTCACTTATTTGATCCTTTACTCCGTACTTATAAAATGATAAATACCTTATATGGACATTTCATGCGCCATACTTGCAGGGGGCACAAGTTCGAGGATGGGAAGAGATAAGGCAACAATGGTGATAAACGGGAAAAGCCTTATTGAACATGTTTACGATGGTGTAAAGGGTATATTCGAGGAGATAATGGTTATATCGAATAATACAAATATTTTAAATAATAAAAAGGTAAAGATCTATAAAGATATTGTCCCTGTTCAAAGCACATTAACTGGTATTGTTACAGGGCTAATCCATTCCAGAAACCCGTATGTTTTTGTTGTTGCCTGTGATATGCCCAACATCTCTGATAAGGGCATTAAGTATATACTGGAAAACATAAAGGGTGAAGATATTGTGATACCAAAGGTAGAAAAAGGTTATGAGCCCTTACATGCAGTTTACAGAAGAACATGCATACCTTATATTTTAAATCTTATTGAAAAAAGAAACTTTAAAATTTCTAACCTTTTTTCCTATCTTTCTGTTAAAATACTAGAAAATAATCCTTTTTTTATAAAAGACGGGCAATCAATATTTATAAATATTAACAGGCAAGAGGATCTATTACTTATTAAGAGAAACTATCAAGATAGCTGATTAAAATCTTAACCTTGAGAGATTTAACTGATGGTGAATATAAGGAAAATGATTTTTAAAGACCTTGATGAGATAATGGAGATAGAGAAAAGGTCATTTCCCACGCCCTGGACAAAAACGATGTTTTTAGAATCCCTCTCATCGGAGATTTATAAAAATTTTGTTATAGAGGAGCAAAATGAGGTCATAGGGTATATAATGCTATATTATATTCAGGATGAAGGCCATATAACAAATTTTGCTATAAACCCCCTGTTCAGGAAAAAAGGCTATGCCACCAAATTACTTTCTTATGTTATAGATTATTTCAAAAAAAAGGGTATTGTAGAGTTCTTTTTAGAGGTAAGGGAAAGTAATAAGGTGGCCATAAATCTATACAGAAAGTTTGGTTTTGAGATTATAGGTAGAAGAAAGAGATATTATTCTGATACAAATGAGGATGCATTTATCATGCATCTTGACTTGAACCGAAAAAAAGATACTGAAAATGAAAGATTGGCAGGATGAACGACTTAGAAGTTGAAGTAATAAAAAATGAAAAAATTATAAAAGACTTTTTTATCATTGAGTTCAGTCTTTCAAAACCCATAGGGGCTTTTGAGCCAGGACAGTTTGTGATGATTAAAATCCCTGATAAAAGTGTGTTTTTAAGAAGACCTTTTACCATTTATGATGTAAATGGAAACTCTTTATTTATTATGTATAAAATAAAGGGGGCAGGAACAAGGTTATTAAGTAAAGCATTTAAAGGTGTAAAAACTCAAATACTGGGTCCACTGGGAAAGGGCTTTAATTTAAATATACCGGATAGTTGCAAACCCGTTGTTATTGCAGGAGGTATTGGCATTGCAGGTGTTCATCTTCTGATAAAAAAACTAAAAAACATACCTGATATATTTTACGGTTGTGCCGATGAAATGGAATTAAGATTAATAGATGATATTAAGTCAAAAACATTCTATACTGCCACAATGGACGGCTCTTATGGTTTTAAAGGTGATGTTATTACCCTTTTTGAAAAACACTTTAAAAACTATAAAAAACCTATTCATGTTTTTGCCTGCGGTCCTCTTGCCATGTATAAATCCTTCAAAGAAAAAATTCCACCCTCTATCCATTGTGAGGTGCTTCTTGAAGAAAGAATGGCATGCGGTTTGGGTCTGTGTTTCAGCTGTGTAACAAAGACAGCAGACGAAAAAGAACCCTATAAAAGGGTTTGCAAGGAGGGGCCTGTATTCGACATATGGCAGATCTTACTGTAAGTTTACTGGGAAAAGTTTTGAAAAACCCTGTGATGAATGCATCTGGCACAATGGGGTATGGTGTGGAGATAGAACCCCTCTGGAATATAGTAAAGATGGGTGCATATGTGACAAAGGGGCTATCCCTTAAGCCCCATCACGGGAACCCACCTCCCAGGGTCTCTGAAGAAAAATGTGGCATGATAAACAGTATAGGTCTTCATAATATAGGCATTGAAGCCTTTTTTAATATATATATGCCTTTTTTTAAAAAAAAGAACCTCCCTGTTATTATCAATTTTTTTGGTTTTAGCGAAGATGAATACGTAGAATGTGCAAAATATATAAAGCCTCACAGTTTGATATTGGCCCTTGAAGCAAATCTTTCCTGCCCGAATATAAAGGCCGGTGGTATTAGTTTCGGAAAAGAACCGGAATCTGTCTATCGGCTCATAAAAAAAATTAAATCAGTAACAGAGATCCCTGTTATTGCAAAATTGACCCCAGAGGTTACAGATATAGTCAGCATAGCGATTGCCGCATATGAGGCAGGTGCAGATGGACTGACATTAATAAACACATTGCCTGCAATACATATGGATACTGAAAATAGAAATGTCTATATAAGGGGCGGCTTATCAGGACCACTTCTCAAGCCAATTGCATTGAAGGCAATAAGAGACTGTTCTGAAAAGATACCTATACCCATAATCGGTGTAGGTGGTATTACGGATTGGGAAGATTGTGTTGCCTTTTTTCTGGCAGGGGCAAAGGCAGTTCAGGTTGGCACTGCTACCTTTGTAGATCCCTATGCAATACCAAAGATAATAGAAGGTTTAAGAAATTATATGGATAGGAAAGGTTATTCATCCATAAACAATATAATTAGGAAATAAAAGATGAAATAAAGGTTCACGATGAAAGTTGAACAAATAAAAGAACTCTCAAAAAACCTCGAAGATTGCCTTGGTATACCCAATATCATTGCCAGAATTCTCATAAACAGAGGTTTTTCAATCCCCCATGAAGCAGAGACATTTCTGTTTCCAAAAATAAAAGACCTTTCTGATCCCCTGTTATTACCAGATTGCGAAAAGGGTATTCAAAAATTGATACATGCCATAAAAAATAAAAAACATATATGTCTCTACGGAGATTACGATGCAGATGGCATAACCTCCTGTGCCCTAATGGTGAATTTTCTAAAAAAACTTAACATTAAACCCTATATATACATTCCCGAAAGAAAAGAGGGCTACGGGTTGAACATCGAGGCCATAAAGAGGCTAAAAAAGGATAAAGTGGACCTGATTGTCTGCCTCGACTGTGGCTCTGCAAACATAGAAGAGGTAAAATTCGCTTATGAATTAGGTATGAAGACCTTAATTATAGACCATCATGAAGTCTCACATGAGCTGCCTCTGGCAGAGGCTATTATAAACCCCAAAAGAAAGGATTCTCAATTTCCCACAAGAGAACTTGCTGCATGCGGTGTTACGTTCTTTTTTCTCTGGGCATTGAGAAGGGTTATGCACAACCATGGACTTATAGACGGAAATATAAATTTAAAAAACGAGCTGGACCTTGTAACAATTGGCACCATTGGAGATATGGTACCCCTTATAAAAGACAACAGAATCTTAACGAAGATGGGTATGGAGGTCATGAAAAAAAGGCCTAAACAATGGCTTAAGACCTTTTATAAGGAAAATCTATTGCCCAAAAGTGAACTTAACGAGTATGCCCTGAATTTTATTGTATTACCCAGGATAAACGCCGCAGGAAGGGTATCAATGCCCGAAGAATCCCTCGATTTTCTCACAACAGAGAAAGAGGCAGAATCTACAAGATTGTTAAAAGCACTTCAGGATGCAAATAATATGAGGCAGAAAATAGGGGATAGGATATTAAAAGAATGTAAAGAAGAGATAATGGCACAGGGTATTGATAAAAAAAACACCATAGTGCTGTTCAATAAAGACTGGCATATTGGCGTAATAGGCATTGTGGCTCAAAAATTGACAGAACTCTATAAAAAACCTTCCCTTGTTATAACAGAGATAGATGGCATATGTAAGGGCTCTGGCAGAGGTATAGAAGATATTGATTTATACGAAACCATGTCCTCTTTATCCCATCTATTTATCCGATTTGGTGGGCACAGACTGGCCTGTGGCTTTTCCTTAAAAAAAGAAAATATACCCTTGTTAAAAGAGCGGTTTGAAAAGGCAATGAGCAGTATTATTCTTAGGGAGGATGAAATCTATTTTGATGCCCATGCTGATTTTGATGAATTTGATTCTGATTTTGCATATCATTTAGAGGCCATGTCACCTTTCGGAATAGGCAACCCAAGGCCTGCTGTAATGATTACACCCAATGATGTTAACCTTTTGAACAATAACCGCATAAAAATTACTGATAAGAGTTCAAGGCAATGGTATGGATACGTAAATAATACCATAATCATTCCAGAAAAAATAAACAAAGGTCTTAAACTGATTGTGCAACCCGTTATTAAAGAGGAGATGGGAAACAAGTTCATAAACCTCAATGTAAAGGCAGTGTTACAATGAAAAAAAATTTTTATTTATAGAAATCTAAATTGTTGGGTCCTTTGATAGTCTATAAGTTTTTTACTTTGTCCTTTAAAAATATTCTATACCAGATAAAACCAAAAATATGATATATTGCTTTAAAAAATTTTTAAGGTGGTAGTTATGATAGACGAAAAAGTTATTACAAAGGCAATAATCGAAAGATATGCAGAAAAACTCGTATCCAATCTTGAAATTGATGTTGCTGTTTGCGGTGCAGGACCATCAGGGCTTATCGCAGCATACTATCTTGCAAAAGGTGGTCTTAAGGTAGCTGTATTCGAAAGAAAACTCTCTATAGGCGGCGGTATGTGGGGCGGCGGGATGATGTTCAATGAGATAGTAGTTCAAAAGGAAAGTAAAGCCATATTGGACGAATTAAACATAACCACAAGGCCCTATGAATCCGGTTATTATACTGTAGATTCAGTTGAGGCAGTTACTGGCATTTGCTTCAATGCTGTTAAAGCAGGGGCAAAAATTTTTAATCTCATAAGCATTGAAGACCTTGTTGTAAGAAAAGACAGGGTAATAGGCGTTGTTATTAACTGGACAGCAGTGGAAATGGCTGGGTTACATGTAGACCCCTTAACCATCATGGCAAAATGCGTAATAGATGCAACAGGTCATCCTATTGAGGTCGTGAAGGTGCTTGAAAGAAAGATGGATGTGAGACTAAATACCCCTTCAGGAAAGGTGGAGGGTGAAAAATCCATGTGGGCAGATGTGGCAGAAACAAAGACCCTGGAGAATACAAAAGAGGTGTTTCCAGGTCTTTTTGTTGCAGGGATGAGTGCCAATGCAACATTTGGCTCATACAGAATGGGTCCCATCTTCGGCGGCATGTTATTATCTGGGAAAAAGGTTGCAGAGCTTATTATTGAAAAAATAAAATGAAAAATATACTCACTATAGCTGGTTTTGACCCAACAGGAGGGGCAGGGATCACAATTGATTTAAATGTATTTCAAAATAACGGCATCCACGGCCTTGCCATACCTACATGTACAGTTGTTCAGGGACCATTTGGTGTTTCAAAAATATATCCTACCCCTTATGATACATTTTCTTATATGCTCAAAGAATTAAAAGACATTAAAATAGACACCATAAAGATTGGTGTATTATACGATGAACAGTATATTGAAAGAATTTTGGATTTTATAGATGATAAGAGAAAAGATGTTTCTATTGTCCTTGACCCTGTTCTCCAATCAAAAAACCAAATAGAACTTTTAAAACAGAAAGGGATTTTAAAGCTAAAAGAATCTTTAATGCCTTACGTAACTGTTATAACACCAAATATCTATGAGGCAGAAGTCCTCACAGGTATAAATATCAAAGATGTTAGAAATATGGAAAAGGTTGCACTATCTTTAAATGCCATGGGTGCAAAATCAGTTGTTGTAAAAGGAGGCCATATCCAGGGAAAACCAGTAGATTTACTCTTTGACGGCAAAGAGACCGCTACCTACACAAGAGAAAGGATTTATAAAGATATCCACGGCACAGGGTGTGTCTTCTCATCCCTTTTAGCATCTCATATTTGTGCTGGATATTCTATAAAAGAGGCCTTTTTCGAGGCAGAATACCAGCTCGATGAATTGCTAAAACAAAGCTACAGGATCACCAGTGATGGATACTATTATATGTCTTTAGGAAAAACTCAATTCAAAAGTGCGCAAAGGTGGGAAGTCATAAATACTTTAAAAAAGGCTGCAGAGATTATTTATAAATTGAATCCTTTTGAACTTGTCCCTCAGGTTCAGATGAATATCGGTTATGCTATAAAAGGGGCAAGTAATGAAGAAGATGTGGCAGCCTTTCCTGGAAGGATTTCTGTCTATAAAAAAAAGATTTTTATAAAAGGTGAACCTTGCTTTGGTGCATCAAGCCATGTGGCAAGACTTATATTGGGCATGATGAAAAAATTTCCCCATTTAAGGTCTTGTGCCAATATAAGATACAGTGAAAAAACAATAGAAAAGGCAAGACAGCTCAACATGAACATTATATTCTTTGACAGAAAGTTAGAACCTGAGGACATCAAAATAATAGAAGGTCAAAGCCTCAACTTTCTCTTAAATGAGATAATATCAAGGATTGATTCATCACCTGACATAGTATATGATATAGGAGATATAGGGAAAGAACCCATGATAAGACTTTTTGGAAAAGACCCCATTGAGGTAGTCAAAAAAATGGAGATGATTTTAACATGAAAAATCAAATTATTGAGGCACAAAAAAATAAACCAACAGAAGAGATGATAAGAATTGCCCGAGAAGAGGATGTAGATATAAAGGTCCTTTGTGACCATGTGGCTTCAGGAAAGGTATCCATTTTAGCCAACAACAGACATAAAAATTTTATGCCTAAGGGCGTTGGAAAGGGCCTGTCCGTTAAGGTAAATGCCAATATTGGAACATCACCTGAAAAAGCAGATATAAAGCTTGAGATAGAAAAGCTTGAGATGGCAAAAAAGGCAGGTGCCGATACTGTAATGGATTTAAGCACCGGTGGAAATCTCAGGGAAATAAGAAAGGCTATAATAGAACACGCTGGGATACCGGTGGGAACAGTGCCAATTTACGAGGCAGCAGTAGAAACAGTAAAAAAAAGAAAGACCATAACAAAGATGGATCCCGATGAGCTATTTGATATCATCGAGAGAAATGGAGAAGATGGTGTTGATTTTATAACTGTCCATTGCGGAGTAACTATAAAATCTATTGAAAGATTAAGAGAGCAGGGCAGAATTACAGGCATTGTTAGTCGTGGTGGTGCATTTCTTGCCGAGTGGATAATCATAAACAAAAAAGAAAATCCTCTTTATGAGCAATACGATCGGCTTCTTGCCATTGCAAAAAAATACGATATGACTTTAAGTCTTGGAGATGGTTTAAGACCAGGTTGTATTGCCGATGCCACAGACAGAGGTCAGATAGAAGAGCTTATAATACTGGGTGAGCTTTGTTCAAGGGCTATAGAAAATGGTGTCCAGGTTATGATAGAAGGCCCAGGCCATGTGCCTATAAATCAGATAGAGACAAATATAATCTTACAGAAAAGGCTGTGCAATGAGGCACCTTTTTATGTATTAGGCCCCATTGTTACTGATATTGCACCTGGATATGACCATATAACATCAGCAATAGGCGGTGCACTTGCCGCATACTATGGGGCAGATTTTTTATGCTATGTAACGCCTTCTGAACACCTGGGTCTTCCAAGCCCCCAGGATGTGAGAGACGGTGTGATCGTAACAAAGATTGCAGCCCATGCAGCAGATATTGCAAGGGGTAATAAAAAGGCATTAAAGATGGACGAGGAAATGTCTAAATTTAGAAAGGCCCTCGATTGGGAAGGTCAGATTAAATGTGCAATTGACCCTGAAAAAATAAAAGAATTTAGAAAAGGAAGGGGACTTCATAACGATGTATGCAGCATGTGTGGAGAATACTGCTCCATGAAAATTGTGAAGGACTACTTTCAGAAAAAATAATAATTTCCTTTTATGAAAAATCCTTTGGTCTGGCAACCTACTATATTTACCGTTTCTTCTCTTACTGGCCAGATAAAACGCCTTATAAATAATCAATTCAGGGATATCCTTGTAGAAGGTGAAATATCCAATTTTAAGCTATATCCATCGGGTCATCTCTATTTTACCCTCAAAGATGACCAATCTGTAATAAAGGCAGTTATGTTTAATTTCTATGGAAGATATCCTGAAGATGCATTTAAAGATGGAACTTCTGTTATATGCAGCGGAAGGGTAGATGTGTATGAAAAACGGGGCGAATACAGGTTAATTGTTGATGTTATGGAGGTTAAAGGTTTAGGTTTACTTCAACTTAAATTTCAATTATTAAAGGAGAAACTTTACAAAGAAGGTCTGTTTGACCACACACAGAAAAAGGCATTGCCTTTACTCCCTGAAAGAATTGGTATTATTACATCCCCTGCAGGTGCTGCTATAAAGGATATGTTAAAGATAATATTTGGGAGATTTCCAAATATGTCTGTTCTTATTTATCCGGTAAGGGTCCAGGGAGATGAAGCATCCTATGAAATAGTAGATGCAATAAGGTATTTTAATCTGACGAGAGATGTGGATGTAATTATACTGGGAAGGGGTGGTGGTTCAGCAGAAGACCTTGCACCGTTTAATGATGAGATGGTGGCAAGGGCAATATATGCATCTGTTATACCCATTGTATCTGGGGTAGGCCATGAAACAGACTTTACAATAGCAGACTTCGTAGCCGATGTAAGGGCACCAACACCAACTGCAGCGGCAAGCATTGTCGTCCCTGATAAAAAAGAACTAAAAGAGACATTAGAAAGATTAAGAAAAAAAATTATCGAATCTGTTAAAGGTGTTCTGGAAAAAAAGAGGCTTGATTTATTTAAAGGTAGCGTTGCTCTTAAGGAAAGAAGGGATTTTTTGATAACCCACAGAATATATTTAGATGAATTAACCAGTAGACTTATTCAGAACTTTACGATGTTTTTTATGAACAAAAGGCAGAAGGTTCTGTCCCTTGGACAGAGGCTAAGCGATTTAAATCCGGAAAATATCTTAAAAAGGGGTTACAGTATAACGACAAAAAAAAGCACAAAAAAGGTTATTATAAATGCAAATCAGGTTGATATAAAAGATATGGTGTCAATCAAACTCTTCAAGGGCATGCTTGAATGCACAGTAGATAAATCAGTGCCTGTAAAATAGTTTTTATATATCAGGCATTCTATGAATGATAAGCCTTATCATAAGGTATTTTATTGTTGAATCTTCAATATAAACTGTTATAATACAAAAACAAAATGCGAATATTATGTCTTGATATAGGCGAAAAAAGAATAGGTATATCCCTTTCTGATCCCACAGGCTCCATCGCCCAGGGGCTTACTGTGTTAAACAGGGTATCTATTAAAAAGGATCTTGAACAACTTGAAAAGATTTTAAGAGACTATAAAATAGTTGAACTCGTTGTGGGTTTGCCAAAAGACTTAAATGGTTCAATTGGCAAAAAGGCAAAGGAAATCCTCGAATTTGTGGATAACTTGAAAAGGCATATTAACATCCCTGTGACATTATGGGATGAAAGATTTACAACAAATGAGGCACACAGAATATTCTCTATGGCTGGCATGGCACAAAAAAAGAGAAAACCTTTTATCGATATTATGTCTGCCCAGATAATACTTCAGGGGTATCTTGATGCAAAAAAAAGGGTATAAATTAATAATCCTTATATCCCTAATATTCTTTTTGTCAACCCAGGCGTTGATATTTGCAAGCATTCCGAGAGGTTTTGAAAATGAAAAAATAAATGCGGTTATAAAAAGCGGAATGGGCCTAAAAGACATATCCCAGTTACTTAAAAATCAGGGTCTTATAGAATCAAAATATCTGTTTCTTTTTATTTCTCTGCTCTATGGTGGAAAGTTAATAGCAGGAGAATATGAGCTCAACAAAAATATGTCCACCATAAATATTATAAAAAAAATGGTAAATGGCGAAAGAAATATATATATAATAAAGATCATAGAGGGCTATAACATTTACAATGTTGCCGATATTTTTGAGAGGGCAGGTCTTATTAAGGTAAATGAATTTATAGAGATGGCAAGAAACGAAAATTTTCTGAAAAGATTAGGTATTTCTGGAGATTCCTTAGAAGGCTATCTATCTCCCGATACGTATTTCTACAGTAAAGAGATAGAGATCGATAAGTTCATCGAACTCATTGTAAGGAAAACTTTAAGCATATTTGAAAAAGAGGATATTAAAAAGAGGATGAAAGAATTAAATTTTGATATGCACATGGTATTGACACTGGCCTCCATGATTGAGAAAGAGGCAAAGGTAAAAGAAGAAAAGCCTTTAATTTCGGCAGTTTTTCATAATAGATTAAAAAAGGATATGCCTTTTGACTGTGACCCCACTGTTATATATGGCTCAGGGAGATTCAATCTTCCCATTACAAAAAAAGACCTCATGGAATATACACCTTATAATACTTATAGATTCAAAGGGTTACCAAAAGGACCCATATGCAGTCCTGATGTCACTTCTATTAAGGCTGCACTATATCCGGCCCATGTAAACTATCTGTACTTTGTTTCCAAAAACGATGGAACTCATGTCTTCTCAGAAGACATACGTACCCATAATAATTATGTGTTAATGTATCAGAGGGCAAAAAACAAAAAAAATCATTTGTGAAGGAGGGATTTATGGCAAAAGATGTAGCAGTAATTGGTGTGGGCCAGAGTTACTTTGTAAGGGGATACGAAGGCTCCATCAGAGAATTGGCTTTTGAGGCATTCAGAGAGGCAATGCAGGATGCAGGCATCACGACAAAAGATATAGATGCCTCTATATTCTGCTCAGCACCTGAATATGACAAACAGAGATCACCTGCAGGTGTCCTTGCTGAGTATCTTGGTCTGATTCCACAACCAACCTTTTATATTGAAACAGTATGTTCTTCAAGCAGCACAGGCGTAAAGGTTGCATATAGTATGATAAAATCAGGGCTCCATGATGTCGTGGTTGTCCTTGGATTCCAAAAGATGTCTGAGATTACATCTGCGGAGTCTCAGGAAAGGATGGGTCGTGGCGCTGATATCCAATGGGAATCACCCTTTGGAACCATGATGCCTGCCTATTATGCATTGTATGCCCAGGCTTATATGGCTAAAAATGGTCTTACCCACGAAGACCTCATGAATGTAAGGATAAAATCAGCAACCTACGGACAGATTAACGAAAGGGCTGTATACAGAAAAGCAGTAACACAGGCTGATTTTGACCCTAATAATCCCAATGCAAGGATGGCAGCACCGGTTGCCTGGCCATTAAGGGTTGGCGATGCATGTGCCAATGCAGATGGAAGTTCATGTATAATCCTTGCAAATGCCGAAAAGGCAAAGGCATTTTCTAAAAAGCCTGTCTGGATCATAGGCATTGGCGCCGCATCTGAGGCTGTAAATATGGCGGCAAGGCCTGATTTTTCAAAGGGATTGCGGGCACCATATATAGCAGCACAACAGGCCTATAAAATGGCAGGTATAAAGCCAAGTGATGTAAAAGTAGCAGAGGTTCATGACTGCTTCACTATAGCTGAAATAATGGCATACGAGGCCTTAGGATTTGCACCCATTGGAGAAGGAAAACAGTTAATCAGGGAAAAGGCTACCTATAAAGAAGGTAAAATCCCTGTCAATGTGGACGGCGGATTACTTTCAAAGGGACATCCCATTGGAGCAACAGGTGGCTCACAGATAAGAACTATTGTGTTACAGCTTAGAGGAGAGGCAGGTCCAATGCAGGTACCTGGAGAGCCGGACATAGGGCTTGTCCATAATGTAGGTGGTGTTGGACTATACGGTAATGTAACAATATTCGGGAGGTGAAATATGGGATTTGAAAAATTTGGAAGAAAAAGCTTTACAGGCATAACAAAAACGGCAAAATTTGTCGATTTTCTTGAAAAAGGTAAGATAAATGGAACGGTTTGCAAAAAGTGTGGTGCAAAATATTTTCCACCAAGGGCAGATTGTGCAGCCTGCTTCTCAAATGAAATGGATTGGTTTGAAATGCCCAAAAAGGGGAAACTTGAGACATATACAATAGCATACTATGCACCATTTGGATTTGAGGCTGACTGTCCTTATACAATGGGCGTTGTTGAATTTGAAGGTGGATTAAAACTCTTTGCAAGACTCTCAAAGGATCTAAAGCCAGAAGACATAAATGTTGGAATAGATGTTTCTATAAGGCCCATTAAATATGAAGATGGTCAGTTGTCTTTTGAGATTGTAAAGGCATAAATTACAAAAAAATAAAAAAACAAGGCTACAGAGGGGCTGCATGGCAGCCCCTCTGTATAATTTTATCATATTAAACGTTATATATAACATATGAAAATAGCAGCAATTTTTGTATTATCATTATTTCTTTTTTTTAATAATTTAGGCTCAACTGCCCTCTGGGATCCCGATGAACCAAGGCAGGCTATTATGGCCCGTGAAATGATACAGAGGGGAGATTATATCCACCCTTATCTAAACGGCATACCTTATCTTGAAAAACCACCTTTTTATCCTTGGATGATAATCATTGCATCTAAGATAAAAGGTAAGGTGGATGAATTTTCCTCGAGGCTGCCAGCAGCCATCTCTGCAACTATGCTTTTATTTATAACATACTATTTAGGATGCATAATTGTTGATAATTATACAGGTTTTCTGTCTGCCTTAATCCTTGCCACAAATTATCAGTTTCTCTCTAATGCAAGGGAATCTGTAATGGATATGACCTTTGCACTGTTTATTGGACTAACTATCCTTTGTAATTTTCTCGCCATAAAAAAAAACAAAAGGGCCCTGTTCATTATTTCCTTTATTCCTGCCTCTCTTGGTATACTTACAAAAGGTCCTGCAGGTCTTGCAATCCCGGCACTGACAACCTTCTTCTACCTAATATCCCAGAAAAAACTTAAAAAATATTTTTTTTCTTTTGTTGCCGGTTGTATTCTTGCCTGCCTTATAGCATCTATATGGTTTTTTTTAGCTGGAGAAGAGTATTTTCGTGAATTTATTTTAAGGCAAAATATCACAAGATACACTAAGGCCTTTGACCATAAAGAATCTTACTTTTATTATTTCCACAAATTATTTTTTAATTTTTTACCATGGAGTATTCTACTGCCTTTTAGTATCTATTATGCTTATAAAAAGAAGATTTGGCTTCCTTTAATCTGGTTTATTGCAACATTTTTATTCTACGAATTTTCAAAAAGCAAAAGGGCCATATATCTTCTTTCTCTATATCCTGCATGCGCTTTGCTATGTGGCATATATATAAAAGACAGATGGCCTTTTATTGTAAAAAGCAGGGTACGTTTTTTTCTATGGGTTTTTGGTATGTTAATTACTATCTTTCCTGTGGCATCTATATTTTCTTTTTATATTATACCGCCTATGATACTTAATGAATTAAAAAAACAATTGTCTGCTTTTTATATATTTATTTTATTGCTGTTCTTTTTAGGGGCTATTTTTTGTTTTTTTATCTTTAAAAGAAAAGATAAAGGTGCCCTTGCTGTATGTTTTTTATATTTTACTGTTATGGGTGTTTTCTATAATATTTTATATATACCCCTTATGGACAGGTCTTTGAAATCCCCGAAACTCATAACGGATAAGATAAAGGGCATGGAAAAATACACAGAGGTCTATTCATACGGATTTTCGTCACCTGGTTTAATATTCTATTTTGGAAGGCCTATCAAAAATCTTAAGGATATTAAAGAGATAAAAGAAAATAAAAATGATATACTTCTCATTGTCGAAGACAATGCAGTGCCTTCGGATATGAAAAAGGAATTGGAGAAGGGCTTTACAGTTAAAGGTAATGCCCGTTATGAAAAGGATACATACACTTTTTATAATAAAAAATAGATTTTTATGAACAGGTGAGGTGCTATGGATGAAAGGCCTTTTATTTCTGTTTTGGTTCCAGTTTTAAACGAAGAAGAGTCTCTACCAGAACTCAATGCAAGACTATTAAAGGTGTTAAAGGAAATGGGAAAACCTTTTGAAATTATATACATTAACGATGGAAGCACTGATAAAACACCTTTTTTACTTGAAAGGTTCCATAATGAAAATAAAAACATAAAGGTTATAGAATTTAACAGAAATTACGGACAGCATATGGCCCTATTCGGAGGGTTTGAATATGCAAAGGGCGATATCATAGTAACAATAGATGCAGATTTGCAGAATCCACCGGAAGAAATACCTAAACTTGTTAAGAAGATGGAAGAAGGCTATGAGGTTGTAGGCACTTACAGAAAAGACCGAAAGGATTCCATATTCAGAACAATACCATCATATATAGTAAATAAAATAACTGCCCGCCTTGTAGGTGTAAGGTTGAGAGATTATGGATGCATGTTAAGGGCTTACAGAAAGGACATAGTAGAATATATGAAGATGTGTCCCGAATCATCGAGTTTTATACCGGCACTGGCCACTACATTTGCAAAAAAGATTGTTGAGATAGAGGTCTCACACGAAGAAAGAAAAAAGGGCAGGACAAAATACAGCCCCATAAAATTATTACAGCTCAACTTTGACCTGATGACAAACTTTTCCCTTCTGCCTATTCAATTTATAGGTATGGTGGGTGTAGGTATTGCCCTTGTGGGTATTCTATTTGCCCTGTATCTGTTTATAAGAAGACTAATTGTGGGGCCTGAATCAGAAGGGCTTTTTACTCTGTTTGCCATATTATTCTTCTTCATTGGGATACAGATTTTAGCACTGGGCATTATAGGTGAGTATGTGGGAAGGATTTATCAGGAAGTAAGGAGAAGACCCAGGTATATAATAAAAAGGGAACTTTTATGAGATGTATTGTATTTGCATACCATGAAATAGGTTATGTATGCCTCGAGGAATTGATAGATTACGGTGCCGAAGTACAGTGCCTTTTTACCCATAAAGATGACCCCGATGAAGAGATATGGTTCAGAAGACCCATAGAGATTGCAAAAAAATACTCCATACCTGTCTATACACCTAAAAATCTTAAAGAAGGCAACTGGTATCAACTTATTAAATCCCTAAATCCTGATGTTATATTCTCTTTCTACTACAGATACATGATACCCATGGATATATTAGAGATTCCAGAGATAGGTGCATTCAACATGCACGGATCTTTACTCCCAAAATTTCGTGGAAGGGCACCAGTGAACTGGGTCTTGATAAAAGGAGAGAAAAAAACAGGCGTTACATTGCATTATATGGTTGAAAAGCCTGATGCCGGTGATATTGTAGCCCAAAAAGAGGTGGAAATTGACTTTGAAGATACTGCCAGGACACTTTTTTTAAAACTTGCCATAGCCGCAAGGGAATTGTTAAGGGAGATACTTCCTTTAATCGAAACCAGACAATTTAAAAGGATTCCCCAGACAGGAGAATCATCATACTTTGGTGGCAGAAAGCCTGAAGACGGGATAATTAACTGGGAAGAAGATGCTGTTACCATTTATAATCTTATAAGGGCAGTAACCCATCCATATCCAGGGGCATTTACTTACCTTGATGGCAAAAAACTGTTTATATGGTGGGCAAAACCCGTTGAAGGGGAAACAAAAACAAAACCTGGCACCATAATCACTAAAAATCCTTTAGTTGTATCCACGGGCAAAAATATGTTAAGGTTAATTACTGTCCAGCTTGAAGGCGATAAAGAGATGGACGCTACAGAGTTTGCTACAAAATATAATATAGAAAATAAGATGCTCGGGAGGAATTGATTTGAAGATACTTATACTCGGTGTAAATGGTTTTATTGGAAATAGTCTTGCGGCAAAGATATTGAAAGATACGGACTGGGAAATATACGGTATGGATATTAGGGCAGATAAAATTACCGGCTGTCTTGGCAATGAAAGATTCCATTTTGTAGAAGGGGATATTAGCATAAATAAAGAATGGATAGAATACCATGTAAAAAAATGTGATATTATTATGCCCCTTGTGGCCATTGCAACACCTGCTACATATGTAAGAGAACCCCTCAAGGTCTTTGAGCTTGACTTTGAAGAGAACTTAAAGATTGTAAGGTTGTGCGTAAAATATAATAAAAGGCTTTTATTCCCCTCCACATCAGAAGTATATGGCATGTGCAATGACCCAGAATTCGATGAGGACGAAAGCCCTCTTGTTTTAGGCCCCATAAGAAAACAAAGATGGATATACAGTGCATCAAAGCAGCTTCTCGATAGGGTTATCTGGGCGTATGGATTTCAACATGGATTCAGATTTACACTCTTCAGACCCTTTAACTGGATAGGGCCAAAACTTGATGAGCTAACAACGGATCCTGAAAAAGAGGGTAGTTCAAGGGTTGTAACACAATTTATAAGCAGTTTGCTTTTAGGAGAGCCCATAAGGCTCGTAGATGGAGGTAATCAAAAAAGATGTTTTACTTACATAGACGATGGTATAGACTGCCTTATGAAAATCATAGAAGATAGAAACAATAACTGCAACGGAGAAATATTTAACATAGGCAATCCAAATAATGAAGCCACTATAAAAGAACTTGCCCATAAGCTCAAAAAGATATTTACATCACATCCTTCAACTAAACATCTAAAAAAGGAATCAGAAATCATAGAGGTATTCTCAAGGGAATTCTATGGAGAAGGTTATCAGGATATAAACAGGAGGGTACCTTCTATTAAAAAGGCAAAGAAACTGTTAGGGTGGGAACCAAAAGTGGACCTCGATACAGCGCTTGAAAAAACGCTTGAATATTATTTAGAAACTGCATTGAAAAATTTATGTTGACTATGCAAAAACTCTTTTAATGCATGGGGCCAGCTTCTCAAAGGTTCTAACTTTGTATTAATAAGAATACTATATTTTGGCCTTCTTGCAGGTCTTGGAAACTCCTCTGGAGAAACGGGGACCAATTTTACATTTTTAATGCCTGCCAGTTCAAACAAAATTTTTGCTGCCCCATACCAGGTCACAGGTGCGCCCTCGTTTGTAATATGGTATATGCCAAAAGGCAGCGCCCTATCAATGAGATATTTTGTGCGGTCGGCAAGGTCAGGTGCATATGTAAAATTGGAAAGTTCATCATCTACAACCTTTATTGTATCCTGCTGTTCAGCAAGATTCAGTATTGTCTCAAAAAAACTTTTTTTCGCATTGGGATTGTTTGATGGTTTTCCAAACATTTTCTGAAGTCTTATGAGGTAATATTTTTCACAGTGCCTCTGCAATTCCAGCTCTCCCATATATTTTGATTCCCCGTATTTTGAAATGGGGTTTGGTGGGCTTATTTCATCGTATCCACGTGGATTAGTTCCGTCAAAGACATAATCAGTACTGTAATGAACCATAATGGCCCCGATTTTACGAGCAGCGCAGGCAAGATAACCAGGTGCCATACCGTTTATCCTTTTTGCCACTTCAAATCCTTCTGGTTCTTCTGCCTTATCCACTGCATTATATGCAGCTGCATTGATTATGACCTCAGGTTTAAGGCTTATCACCTTTTCATTTACAGAATTCTTATCTCCTATGTCTATGTCCTCTACATCCCAGCCAATTACATCATACATTTCATCCCGTTTAAATACCATTATAAGTTCAGGTCCAAGCAATCCCTTTGCACCTATTATTAAAACCTTTTTCATGAACCTCCACCACGATTTATATTATTGTTTTGAATTATATATTAATATATAAATACAAGCAAGAAGATAGACCTAAAAAGGTGTCTTTTGTTAAAAATAATTGGTATTTATATTTTAATGATTTTCTTTCCTTTAATCCTCTCAGGGGAGTGTATAAACGGCGATTGCATAAACGGAAGGGGTGCCATGCTGTTCGAAAACAATGATTATTATACAGGATACTGGAAAAACGGGTTATTTCACGGAAAGGGGCTTATGATATACCGTAGCGGTGATAGATACAACGGCGAATGGAAAGAAGGAACAAGGCACGGTAAAGGTGAGTTTTTCTTTTCAAATGGTGATGTATATAACGGAGAATGGAGGGAAGGAAAACCCCATGGAAAAGGAACCATGATATTTGCAAATGGTGATAAATATACTGGTGAATGGGCATGTGGTTCATACAATGGAAAGGGTATGCTTATCTATGCAAACGGCGACAGATATGTAGGTGAATTTAAAAACGGTTCCTATGATGGAAAGGGTACTATGTACTTTTCTTATGGGAACAGATATACAGGAGAATGGAAAAACGGGAAACCCCATGGCAAGGGCACAATATATGATCCAAAGGGAAGAATAATATATAAAGGGGTCTGGGAAAACGGCGAACCTAAAGGTAAAGACAGTAAAAAATAAGACATATTGTATGCTCGATGCATCAATTCCCAATTTACAAAAGGTCTTGATAAAATATTTAAAAGATAATAAAAAATAGAGGCAGGTAAATCATATGTGGAACTGGAAATTAATATACGAAGATAACGATATTGTTTGTTATTGCGATATAGAAAATGTGGCAGATGCAGAAGAATATGCAGACAATATTTTTAGATCCCAATTCTGTTACCAGCCTTTATCGAATAATGTAATAATCTGGGTTACTTTTTTTTATAAAAGCAAACAGATTGTAAAATATTACACAGATTATTTAAAAACTAACGGGCTTTATAATGAAGAATACAAAAATTTAAGTAATACTTTATGCCTTATTGAATTTAAGGCAGATGAAAATAAATACAGGGTAATTCCTGCCTTAGATTATGACAACAAAGGAAACGAAATTGGAGTTTCAAAGATTATAACAGATGAAGGCACATCCTTTATAAAAGGCATAAAAGGAGACTGGTCTTCTATAAAATCATCAAACACCAATAAGGCAATCAAGGCGATTTACAATTTTTTATTCAAAAGGAAAGAAGATTAAGCACCTTCTTTAAATTTTTCCCACTCCCCCCTTTCCTTTAGTACATCTCTATAAACCTCAAGGGCTTTGTTTACAAGGGGCATACCACCGTATGTGGCAAGCTGAAAAAATACCTCTGCAAGTTTTTTAGGATCGCATCCCACATTTAATGCTGCATTTACATGCAATCTCAATTCTTCTGTAGCCCCCAGTGCAGCAAGCATTGCGCATGCCACCATCTGTCTTTCAGGAAGGGTAAGTACTGTTCTTGAATAGAGATTTCCCGTTATAAACATGGAAAGATCGTTTGCCAGGTCCCTATCGAACTCCTTCCATAGAAGATAGGGAGGTTCCATTTTTATTCCCTTACCGAAAAGTTTTTTTGCCGTCATCTGTGTCCTTTTTCTTATCTCATCATCGGACATATTTTAGCCTCCTTTTGATTTTGAATTGTTTAACATGAATTTGCCTGTCCGTCAATAAGATAGGGTTGAGGTGTATTTTAAAATATTGTATAGTTTTTGATATGAAAAGGATTGTAATTGGCACAGCAGGCCACATAGACCACGGAAAGACAAGCCTTATAAAGGCATTAACGGGCATAGACTGTGACAGGCTAAAGGAAGAAAAGGAAAGGGGTATAACAACGGAACTCGGTTTTGCCCATTATAAAATAAACGATGAACTAATAATAGGTATTGTGGACGTTCCTGGCCATGAAAAATTTGTAAAGCACATGGTTTCTGGATCATGGGGCATAGATGTCGTGTTGCTCGTTATTGCTGCAGATGAAGGGGTTATGCCACAGACAAAGGAACATGTGGATATCTGTACTATGCTCGGCCTTGAAAAGGCAATCGTGGCGATAACGAAAAAAGACCTCGTGGACGAAGAAATGCTCGAGCTTGTAAAGGAAGATATAGGCGACTTTTTAAAATTAACCCCTTTCAAAGATGCACCGGTGATACCTGTTTCGTCTCATACAGGGGAAAACCTGGATATCTTGAAGAAAACGATTATGGATGTGGCTTTATCCACCAGAGAAAAATCAAAAAAGGGTATTTTCCGGTTACCCGTTGACAGGGTATTCACACTGAAGGGTCTCGGCACCATCATAACAGGCACATGTGTTTCAGGTCATATCGAGGTGGGAGAAGAAATAGAGATATATCCGTTGGAGAAAAGGGCAAGGGTAAGAAACATCCAGGCATATCATGAAGATGCTAAAGAGGCTTATGCAGGGCAAAGGGTTGCCTTAAACCTCCAGGGCATAGACAGAGACGAGATAGAAAGGGGTACCATTATAGGGAGACCCGATACCCTCTTTCCAACAAAGAGACTTGATGTCTCCTTTAGATACCTTAAATTGCCATTCAAAGGCATAAAAACGGATTCAATTTTCAGGTTCCATCTAGCCACCATGTTAGAAGAGACCCGTCTTATTCTACTTGATAGAGATATTATTGAACCCGGGGATGAGGCATTTGCTCAACTTGTATTTAAAGAACCTATAGTAGCATTGCCCGGGGATAGATTTATCATAAGGGGATCATTTAGGATTCAAACCTTAGGCGGAGGGGTAATCCTCGATATAGCACCGGTTAAGCACAAAAGGCTCTCTTTAGAACTTTTAGACATTTATAAAACTTTGACAGGCAATAAGCCCCATGAAAAGACCCTTTATCATATTAAAAAAGGTAGTTATGGGGGCATGGAAAAAAACATGCTCTCTACAATTTTGGGCATAGAGACAGGCTCAATGGAATCCATTCTAAATACACTGAAAAAAGATAATAAAATTAAAGAGATAGGAAAGTTTATAGTTGATATGGACAAGTTTAAGGAATACAAGGAAATGCTTAAGAAAAATGTAATGGACTTCCATGAAAAAAATCCTTTAAAGGTGGGGATCTCTAAAGAAGAGTTGAGGACAAGATTGCCAAAGGTTGAGCATACAATATTCCAGACAAGCCTTGATGAGTTTATAAAAGACGGGATTCTTAAAATAGAACAGGACAAGGTAATAGGTATTGATAAAAAGGATGCCGCAGATCAGCATCTTGATTCCATTGAATCGGAAATGTTGAAGATTTTATTTAAATACGGTATTACCCCTCCAGGTGTAAAGGAACTTTCCCAAGAGATAAAAAGGGACGAAAAGCAGACAAAGGATATACTTGAGAGGTTAGTACATAAGAAAAAGGTTGTAAAGGTTAAATCAGACCTTTATTTTCACAGAAGTATCATAGATGGTTTAAAAGAAACAGTGGAGAGGTTCTTAAGGGAAAAGAGGGAAATGACGCCTTCTGACTTCAAATCCCTCTTTAATGTTTCAAGAAAATATATGATCCCCATCCTTGAATATCTCGATGAGGTTAAACTCACCATTAGGGTTGGAGACAAAAGGGTCCTCCGCTCTTTGAATTCCAAATAAAGAAAACTCTATGTAAGACATTCTGCTATTGCCTCGTCCATCCTCTCGATGAATTTGAAATTCATATCCTTTTTGATGCTTTCAGGTACCTCTTCAAGATCTTTTTCGTTTAGCTTTGGCAGGATAACATTATGTATCCCTGCCCTTTTCGCTGCAAGGACCTTCTGTTTTATACCACCCACAGGTAAAACAAGACCCCTCAATGTAATCTCGCCTGTCATGGCCACATCATTACGGACAAGTCTGTCTGTTAAAAGAGACACAAGGGATACGAGCATGGTAATCCCTGCTGATGGGCCGTCTTTTGGAATTGCACCCTGGGGCACATGAATATGTATATCGTGTTTTTCAAAAAAATCCTCTGGGATATTATATTCTGAGGCCTTGCTCCTTATATAACTCAAAGCCGCCTGGGCAGATTCTTTCATCACATCACCTAATTGACCTGTAAGAGTTAGATTACCTTTGCCCCTCATCTTTGTAGATTCTATAAAGAGTATGTCACCACCTGTAGGTGTCCATGCAAGACCTGTGGCTACACCGGCATATTTTGTCCTCTCTGCTACCTCTGAAAAATATTTAATGGGCCCTAAGTAACTGTGTATACTGTCTGATGTAATAATTCTCTTCTCTGTCTTACCTTGTGCCACATCCTTTGCCACGGCCCTGCAAACAGTGGCGATCTCCCTTTCTAAATTTCTTACCCCCGATTCCCTTGTATATGATCTTATAATGAGTTTTAAACTCTCGTCATCGAATTCTATATGTTCTTCTGTTAGACCATGCTCTGCCCTCTGTTTAGGTATGAGAAACTGCCTAGCAATCATGAGTTTTTCCTCTTCTGTGTAACCTGGAAGTTCAAGGACCTCCATCCTGTCTTTTAAGGCAGGCGGTATAGGATCAAGCATATTTGCAGTGGCAATAAACATTACCTTTGATAGGTCAAAGGGCACCTCAAGATAATGGTCACTGAAGGAATAATTTTGTTCAGGGTCTAATACCTCCAGAAGGGCACTGGACGGATCACCTCTGAAATCCATGCCGATTTTATCCACCTCATCGAGCATAAATACAGGATTATTGAATCCAGCCTTCTTTATACCCTGGATTATCCTTCCCGGAAGTGCACCTACATACGTCCTTCTATGACCCCTTATCTCTGCCTCATCCCTTATACCACCTAAAGATATACGGACGAATTTCCTCCCCAGCGCACGGGCAATAGATTTTCCAAGGGATGTCTTACCAACTCCTGGTGGTCCTACGAAACAGAGAATAGGGCCTTTCATATCGGATTTTAATTTTCTAACGGCAAGATATTCAAGGATCCTTTTTTTTACTTTTTCGAGGTCATAGTGGTCTTCATTTAAGATACCATTTGCCTCTTCAATGTTTAGGTTATCTTCCGTATGCCTTGACCACGGCAGCTCGATAAGCCAATCAAGATATGTCCTTGAAACCGTATACTCTGCTGACATGCTGCTCATCTTTGATAGTCTATCCAGTTCCTTTTCTGCCACCTTTTGAACATCAGGAGGCATCTTTGCCTCAGCAATCTTTTTCTTTAATTCTTCAATCTCTGTAAATTTATCGTCTGTTTCTCCGAGTTCTTTCTGTATTGCCTTTAACTGCTCCCTGAGATAATATTCCCTTTGGGTCTTGTCTATACCCTCTTTAACATGGGTCTGAATTCTGCTACTTAATTCAAGGGTCTCTACTTCTCTATTCAACAGTATGGTTATCTTTTTTAACCTTTCCTTTAAATCTATGGTCTCGAGAATCTCCTGTTTTTCCCCTACACTTATATTTATTGTTGATGCAATAAGATCTGCGAGATTTCCAGGATTCTCTATCTTTGAAGAAATCTGAGCAAGTTCTGAAGAAAGATAAGGTGCCATCTCAACCGCCTTTTTATAAAGGTTTTTCAGGTTGAGATACATGGCATCTATCTCTATGTCCTTCTGGTATTCCTCAAAAATGGGCAATATCTTTGCCCTTAATGTATATTCCCTTTCTGTAAACTCAACGAGTTTAAACCTGCAAATGCCCTGTACCACAATCCTCTGACTCCCATCTACCATTTTTACCGTTTTCATTATAGTAGCCACAGTGCCTATGGTATATAGGTCATCTATGTCAGGGTCTTCTATATCAGGATTTTTCTGGGTTATTATACCAATGATCTTGTCCTTTGCCATTGCCTCATCCACAAGCCTGATCGACTTTTCCCTTCCTACAATGAGTGGCATGACAAGATCAGGGTATGCCACTGTTCCCCTTAAAGGTAGTATGGGCAATTCAGCAGGTATATAGAGTCTGTCCTTTATGGTTTTGTCGTTCCTGAAGCCTATTACCATTTATGCCCCCTATTTTTTCACATCCTCGAATTCGGCATCTACCACATCATCATCTCCCTTACGGGTTCCACCTTGCTGATACTGTTGTTCTGCCCCACCGGCATGTGCCTGGCCAGATGTCTTTTTGTAAAGTATTTCAGCTACCTTATGGGATGCCTGGGTTACCTGGTCAATAGATCTTTTTATCCTCTCCATATCACCACTCTTTAAGGCATCCTTTGCAGCACTTATTGCATCTTCAAGGCCTCTTGTATCTTCATTTGTTAATTTATCTCTGTTATCACGGATTGTTTTTTCAGCATTATAAATCAGGTTATCAAGTTGATTTTTCAACTCAATTTCCTGTTTTCTCTTTCTATCCTCTTCTGCATGCATTTCAGCATCCCTTACCATACGTTTTATCTCTTCATCGCTCAAGCCCGTTGATGCCGTAATCCTTATATTCTGCTCTTTTCCTGTGGCAAGATCCTTTGCCGAAACATGGAGTATGCCATTTGCATCAATATCGAAGGTTACCTCAATCTGCGGGATGCCTCTCGGTGCCGGTGGAATGCCCATAAGGTGAAATCTGCCGAGGGTTCTGTTGTCTCTTGCCAGTTCTCTTTCACCCTGTAAAACATGGATTTCAACGCTTGTCTGGTTGTCCTCTGCTGTGGTAAAAATCTGGCTCTTTTTTGTGGGTATAGTGGTATTACGTTCGATAATCCTTGTCATAACACCACCCAATGTCTCAATTCCTAATGAAAGGGGGGTCACATCGAGCAGTAACACATCCTTTACCTCACCGGCAAGCACACCACCCTGAACTGCTGCACCCAATGCCACTACCTCATCGGGGTTTACACCTCTGTGTGGTTCTTTTCCAAAGAAATTCTTCACCACTTCCTGCACCTTGGGGATCCTTGTTGAACCACCAACAAGGACAACCTCATCTATCTTTGCTGACGTCAGCTTTGCGTCCTCCAGTGCCCTTCTGCAGGGTTCAATAGTTCTCTGTATAATATCATCGGCAAGTTTTTCAAGCTCTGCCCTTCTCAATCTCATATTCAGATGTTTAGGACCTGAACTATCGGCAGTTATAAAGGGGAGGTTTATCTCTGTCTCAACAGTGGTAGAAAGTTCTATCTTTGCCCTTTCTGCAGCCTCTTTTAGTCTCTGGAGGGCCATTCTGTCCTTTGACAGATCAATCCCCTGGTCCTTTTTAAATTCAGAGATGATCCAGTCTATAATTCTCTGGTCTATGTCATCACCACCGAGATGGGTATCTCCGTTTGTGGACTTCACTTCCACCACATTATCACCTACCTCAAGTATGGATATATCGAATGTTCCGCCACCAAAGTCATAAACTGCAATGGTTTCGTCCTTTTTCTTATCAAGACCGTATGCAAGGGCAGATGCAGTAGGTTCATTTATAATACGGAGGACATTTAATCCTGCAATCCTTCCTGCATCCTTTGTGGCCTGTCTCTGGGAATCGTTAAAATACGCAGGGACTGTTATAACTGCATCCTCTATTGTCTGACCGAGATATGTTTCTGCAGATTTCTTTAATTTCTGTAAAATAAATGCAGAAATCTCCTGTGGTGTATACTGCTTACCCCTTACCTCAACCCTAACATTTCCTTCAGAATCGCTAACAACCTTATAGGGCACTGTCTTTATTTCTTCCTGAACCTCGCTATATCTCCTTCCCATAAATCTTTTAATGGAAAATATTGTATTTTCCGGGTTAGTGATTGCCTGTCTCTTTGCTGTTTGACCTACCAAAATCTCTCCATCCTTTGTAAAGGCAACCACACTGGGGGTTAGCCTGCTTCCTTCTTCGTTTATAATTACCTTAGGCTCACCGCCTTCCATTATTGCTACAACGGAATTGGTTGTTCCAAGGTCTATACCTATTACTTTTTTAGCCATTTTACCATCCTCCTGTTATTAGGTTTAGAGTAAATATAATGCCCACCTCTGTCCTTGTCAATACAGGGAAAACAAAAAATCCAAATATGTTAAAGAACATACACCAATCAGATACAAAAGATTTTATAATTTTAAAACTTATAAATTCTGCACAATAAAAATAGATTGTGCCCATATTAATTTTATAGTATTATTTAAAAAATAAAAAACACGGAGCAATTATGAATGTCATTAAAATAATGCCATGTCTCGATATGAAAAATGGGAGGGTTGTAAAAGGTGTACATTTCGTAGACATCAGGGATGCAGGAGATCCTGTGGAAAATGCTGCATTTTATGAAAAAGAGGGTGCAGATGAACTTGCCATGCTCGATATTGCAGCAACCCTTGAAAACCGTAAAACCAGGCTTGAATGGGTAAAGGCAGTTTCTTCTGTAATAACTATTCCACTAACAGTAGGTGGTGGTATAGAAACCCTTGAAGATATAGAGCTTGTCCTTGCCGCAGGGGCTCATAAGATTTCCATGAACAGTGCGGCATTTAAAAACCCTAAGCTTGTAAGGGATGCGGCAAAAAGGTTCGGTTCTGAAAGAATAACCATTGCCATAGATGCAAGAAGAAATAAAAGCATGCCTTCTGGGTTTGAGCTTGTTGTTGCTGGCGGTACATTGCCTGTGGGAAAAGATGCAATTATATGGGCAAAACAGTGTGAGGATTTAGGCGCTGGCATAATACTGCCCACAAGCATGGACGGTGATGGCACGCTTCAGGGATATGACTTGGAATTTACAAAGGCTATTTCTGATGCAGTAAAAGTTCCTGTTGTCGCATCGGGCGGTGCAGGAAGGCTCGAACACTTCTATGAAGGTGTTGTAAAAGGTGGGGCAAAAATTCTCCTTGCTGCCTCAGTCTTTCATTTCAGAACCTTCAGTATAAGACAGGTAAAAGAATATTTAAAGGATAAAGGACTTAATGTGAATCTTTAGTGAAATCGGGATGACTGGATTTGAACCAGCGGCCTCTTGCTCCCGAAGCAAGCGCTCTCAACCATACTGAGCTACATCCCGTATAAAATAAAAATACCAGAGTCATAAAAAAAATTCCATGCTTTTTTAAACAAAAAATACAGACAAAAAATAATAACTTCAACAAAAACAAAAGATTGACATTACCATGCAGATATATTATAAAAATAATGGAATGCGGGAATAACTCAGCGGTAGAGTGCAACCTTGCCAAGGTTGAAGTCGCGGGTTCAAATCCCGTTTCCCGCTCCATAAAAAAGAAAGGTGAAAGGACAGGTGATTAGTGAGAAAGAGTTTTTTTTAACATTTTTTTCACTAATCACTTTTTAATATTGATTTAAAGGCGGCATAGCCAAGCGGTAAGGCAGCGGTCTGCAAAACCGTTATTCTCCGGTTCAAATCCGGATGCCGCCTCCATTTTTATAAATTACCTGCCTTTATCCCCTTTTAGAACCTTATATAAAAAAATGGCCTTTTAACTCTTTGTTTTTTATGTTATTTTTACTGAATCAAGAATTGTATAATGGACATTGGTATAGACATAGTGGATATTAAAAGAATAAAAAAGGTAATGGATAAATACGGTGAAAGGTTCCTCAATAAAGTTTTTTCTGATAAGGAAAGGCTTTTGTTAAAACAAAGAAAATTTTTGCACGAATCTATTGCAGGTAGATTTGCAGCTAAAGAGGCCTTTATAAAAGCAAAAGGTATGAGGTTACCCTTAAAAGAAATATATGTTTTCCAAAGAATAGGAAAACCTTATATCGAATATAGAGGAAAAATTTATAAGGGGTTAAGCATATCCCATGAGAGAGATTATGCCGTCGCAATGGTTGTAATACATGAAGATGAATAAAAAAACATTTTTAAAAAAGGTTTTATGGTCAAGGAGGAAAATATGGTAGTACTTTCTCCTGAAAGGATGGCAAAATTTGATAGATATGCAATTGATAAGTGGGGTATACCCTCAACGGTGCTTATGGAAAATGCAGGTCGTGGTGCATATAGGCTTATAAGAGAACTCTATCTTACAGAAAAGAGCCGCATTGTAATTTTCTGCGGAAAGGGTAATAACGGTGGTGACGGGTTTGTTATAGCAAGATATGCATTAAGAGATGGACATAATGTAAAGGTGTTTTTAATAGGTGAAAAGGATGCCTTAAAAGGCGATGCGTCTATAAACATGAGGCTTTTTGAATCCATAGGCGGCAACATCTTTGAAATTAAAGAATATAAAGAGAAGGTAAGAATGGCAATAAAACATGCCCACATTGTGATCGATGCAATTTTTGGTACAGGTCTTTCAAAGGATGTAACCGGCATTGAGAAAGCCGTAATAGAGGATATAAACAACTATGGAAAAAAGATAGTTGCAGTGGATATACCTTCTGGAATAGACGGTAAAACAGGCAAAATACTTGGTGCTGCTGTTCTGGCACACCATACCTTTACCTTTGCTTATCCAAAATTGGGGCAATTAATATACCCAGGATCATACCATACGGGAAAACTTACTGTGGTTGATATTTCCATGCCTGGATTTATTGAAGATGAATTAGGGATTGATGGTTATGTAATAGACAGTGATATGATAAGGTCTTTTTTAAAACTTAGAATGCCCTGGTCACATAAAGGCACGTTCGGTCATACCGTGGTTATTGCAGGTTCACCGGGTAAGACAGGTGCTGCCCATATGGCATCACAAGCAGCCCTTAAAATAGGTGCAGGCCTTGTTACCCTTATAATACCTGCAAGCTTAAACAGCATAATGGAGGTAAAGCTTACAGAGGTGATGACATATCCCGTGGAAGATAAAAAATCAGGATTTTTTGTCAATGCATCATTCAATCAGGTGAAAGAATTTTTAAATGATAAAGATGTGGTGATTATGGGACCAGGCATTTCACAAAATCCAGAAACTTCCGAATTTGTAAGGAGGGTTTTTACTGAAATAGATAAACCTTTTGTTATAGATGCAGATGGTATAAATGCCTTTATCGGCCATTTAGATTTAATAAAAAGCACAAAAAGGAAAGCAGTATTTACACCGCATCCCGGTGAGCTTGCAAGACTCATTGGAGGCACACCAAAAGAAATAAACGAAAACAGAATCGAAAAGGGATGGGAATTCGTTGAAAATACAGGTGCAAATCTTGTTTTAAAAGGCGCAAAAACTATGATATTTTCAACTGATAATAAACTCTACATCAACCCCACAGGGAACCCGAGCCTCGCAAAAGGTGGTAGTGGCGATATCCTGACAGGTTTCATAGGAGGCCTTGTTTCCCAGGGTTATTCATTAAAAGAGGCTTCGATCTTAGGAGTCTACTTGCACGGCTATAATGCTGATAAATGGGTGGAAATTCATTCGGATATGGATTTGCTTGCCTGTGACCTTTTAAATGGCATAGGTGATGCATTGGTGGAAATAAGGGATGGAAAAGACAGAGTTTATATCGAAAAATACCTCTGAGACTTGGCAGATAGGTGAAGACATAGGTAGAATTGCAAAAAAGGGTGAATTATATCTTTTAGAAGGCGAATTGGGCGCAGGGAAAACTCAGCTTATAAAAGGCATGGCAAGAGGCATAAGCGTTGATGATTGGCAGTACGTAGTGAGCCCTTCTTTTACTTTGATAAATATCTATGAAGGTAAAGATATGACCCTCTGTCATGTGGATTTATACAGGATAGAGGAAGACCGACTGATAGGATTAGAAATTGAAGAATTTTTAGACACAGGGATAATTGCTGTAGAATGGCCTAAAAAGATGATATGGCAAGAAGATGCAATAAAGATTATAATACAGTTAATTGATGAAGACACGAGAAAGATTGAGGTAATAAGGCCTTAAAAGGAATTTTAATACGGAGGTAAAGGATGCTAATCGTTCAAAAATACGGAGGCACATCAGTTGCCAATATTGAAAGAATAAGAAATGTGGCAGAAAGGGTCATATTTTACAAAAAACAGGGTCATGACATGATTGTTGTTGTATCTGCTATGGCAGGCGAAACAGATAAACTTTTAAATTTAGCCCACTCAATAAATAAGTTTCCTGATGAAAGAGAGGTGGATGTACTCATCTCCACAGGAGAACAGGTAACATCTGCATTGCTTGCCATTACACTTAAGACACTGGGTTATGATGCCATATCACTTCTCGGCTTTCAGGTAAAGATAATAACAGATTCAAGCTATACAAAGGCACGCATTTCAAGGATTGAAAGTGAAAAGATATTTCAAGAATTGAAAAAAGGCAGGGTGGTTGTGGTACCTGGTTTTCAGGGTATTGATGAGGAAGGTAATATTACAACCCTTGGCAGGGGTGGTTCTGATACATCTGCGGTGGCTCTGGCCGCTGCATTAAAGGCCGATATGTGCGAGATCTATACAGATGTGGATGGTGTGTACACAACGGATCCTAATATTTGTGATAAGGCAAGAAAGATCGATAGAATCTCATACGAAGAGATGCTTGAGATGGCAAGTCTCGGCGCAAAGGTGTTACAGATCAGATCTGTCGAATTTGCCATGAGATACAACGTGCCCATACATGTAAAATCATCCTTCACCTATGGTGACGGTACAATAGTTTGTAAGGAGGAATCAGATATGGAACAGATGAAGATTACAGGTATTACATATAATAAAAACGAGGCAAAAATAACGATAAGCAGGGTGCCGGATAAGCCTGGGGTGGCCGCTTATGTGTTTTCCGCATTATCTGATGAAAACATTGTTGTGGATATTATTGTGCAGAATGTGGGCAAAGACAATTATACGGATATAACATTTACAGTAGCAAAGGCAGATGCAAAAAAGGCTTATAAAATAACAGAAGAAGTGGCAAAAAAGATAGGCGCTGAAAAGGTGGTCTTAGATGAAAATATTGCAAAGGTCTCCATAGTAGGACTCGGCATGAGATCCCATTCAGGGGTTGCATCTAAAATGTTTTCGATCCTTGCAAAGGAAGGGATAAATATAGAAGCGATTACCACTTCTGAAATAAAGATTTCCTGTGTAATAGAGGCAAAATATGGAGAGCTTGCAGTGCGTGCCCTCCATAGTGGATTTGGTCTTGATGCAGAGGAGGTAAAGGAGGAAAAGTGAGGTTAGAATTTTACGATACGACCTTACGAGACGGTGCCCAATCTGAAGACATCTCCTTTTCATTAAATGATAAACTAAGGATAACAGAAAAACTCGACGAATTTGGCATGCACTATATAGAAGGTGGCTGGCCTGGATCAAACCCAAAAGACCTTCTATATTTTAAAGAGGTTAAAAAACTAAACCTTAAAAATTCAAAAATAGTAGCATTCAGCAGCACTGTAAAGGCAAACACAAAACCAGAAGATGATGAAACATTAAGGGCAATTTTTGATGCTGATACAGAATATGTAACGATTGTGGGAAAAAGCTGGGACTTACATGTAAAGGATGCCCTCAAGGTAAAGCTCGATACAAACCTCAAGATGATTGAAAAGACCATAGAATACTTAAAAAAACACGGAAAAATCGTTTTTTTTGATGCAGAACATTTTTTTGACGGTTACAAAAATAACAGACCCTATGCCATGGATATATTAAGGATTGCATATAATGCAGGGGCCGATTTGATTGTGCTTTGCGATACAAACGGTGGTAGCATGCCCTATGAGGTTTATGATATTGTAAGGGAGGTAAACCGTGAAATAAAAGCAAAACTCGGGATTCACACCCACAATGACACAGAAAATGCCGTTGCCAATACCCTTATGGCTGTAAAGGCCGGATGCATTCATGTCCAGGGTACTATAAACGGTTATGGTGAAAGATGCGGAAATGCAAACCTCTGTTCAATAATACCAAATTTAATTTTAAAGATGGGATGTGAAGGTTTATCCAGGGAAAAGCTCGTTCATTTAAGAGAATTAAGTTTATTTGTAGATGAGATAGCAAACCTCATCCCTGATAAACACAGACCCTATGTAGGAGATAGTGCCTTTGCCCATAAAGGCGGTATCCATGTAAGTGCCATAAGAAGAAATCCGGAAACATATGAGCATATAGAACCCCATCTTGTAGGAAACAGGCAGAGGGTGCTTGTATCAGACCTCTCAGGTGAGAGTAGTATTCTATACAAGGCACAGGAATTCAACATAGAGATAGAAAGGGATAAAAAGGCATCAAAGGAGATTGTCAAAAAAATTAAAGAGCTTGAGATGCGGGGTTACCAGTTCGAGGGTGCAGAAGGTTCTCTTGAACTCTTAATTAAAAAGGCACTGGGTTTACATAAAAAATATTTTGATTTGATAGGGTTCAGGGTGATTGTTGAAAAAAAGGAGAAAAACCAACCCATTTCAGAGGCAACCATTATGGTAAAGGTAGGGGATCGAATAGAACATACGGCAGCATTGGGAACAGGTCCAGTGAATGCCCTTGACAATGCATTAAGAAAGGCACTTTATAAATTCTATCCATCCCTTAAGGCCATGGATCTTGTAGATTATAAGGTTAGGGTGCTATCAACAAAGGATGGGACAAAGGCAGTTACAAGGGTATTAATAGAAAATAGTGACGGTGAAAAAAACTGGGGAACAGTGGGCGTTTCAGAAAACATAATAGAGGCAAGCTGGCAGGCACTGGTTGATGGTATTGACTATAAACTCCTCATAGAAGAAGAAAAAACCGATAAAAATTATAAAGAGGAGAAAAAGGTTGAATAGACTCTTTAATATAAGAAATGCCACAAAGGAATTAAATATTTTACGCTCCCTTGAAGGGTATAAAAGACCTTTTGAGATAGTTGGTACATACAGGCTTATCGATGATGGTATAAGGCCTGAGGCAACTGTTATAATAAAAACAGAGGACAATGAAACCCATGAGGCTTCCACAGGTGTAGGTCCTGTTGATGCCCTTGCCAATGTTTTAAAAAAATCATTATCTTCTATGTTTCCTGTAATTCAAAGGATAAAACTTGTGGACTTTTCTGCAAGGGTAAACGATGCAAAATCAGGTACCTCTTCATCTGTAGAGGTATCTATCATTTTCACAGACGGCAAAAATATCTGGAGCGTTAGTGAGACTGCAGAGAACATAAATATGGCCTCTTTTATGGCATTGATAGACGGGTTCGAATACGCCATATCGGTTTTAAATCAAAGATAGATCATTTAAGGTTATAATTCCTTTTCTTTTACGGCCTTCTTTTTTTTATTTATAGCTAAAATCAACAAGTTATTAGCACATAATTGAAACGATATTACCATTTATCTTGTGCACAGATGCCTGAAATAGAATCATATCTTTAATTCGAGGTTTATCATCTCCCCTTTTTTAAAACCCATCTTCTCAAAAAATTGAAGTAAATCAAGATCTCGCCAGTTAACAAATACATAAACCGTATCTACCCCCACCTTTTTAAACATGGAAATCATTTCATTAAAGAGAAGCCTTGCAATGCCTCTTCTCTGGTATTCTTTTTTGACGCCTATTGTATCAATCCATGCCACATTTTCTGGTATACCATATTCCCAGCCGCTGGCGCTTCCTAAGATAAACCCTATGATTTCACCGTTTATCTCCGCGGCAAGGGAAGGTACACCAGATGTCTCTATAATTTCAAGTCTTGTGGCCCAGTATTCTCTTCTTTTTTTGCCAAGAAGGGAATAATCGATCTCAGTTACTGCATCTAAATCCCTCAAGGTTAATATCCTTAACTTAACCGCATCCTCCATAATAACCTCCATTAAAAAGTGCGTAAAGAAAGGTTTATTTCTAAAAATACACACTTAAAGTATTTTAAAAATCTTATCCGCTCCAAGCGGGATATGTATGTGACAACTTTCAAGGGGTTCTTAAAAGAATTATAGCAGGGAACGCATTGTTGTCAAGGCATGAGATCTGCCTTTTCTAAAAAAGGCGAAGGTGGCACTTAACAAGGGTGTTTATTATAAGAAACAGGAGACATTTTTGAAAAAATCGAAAAAAATCCTATGCCTTACTTAAGTTTTTTTTTATTTAAACGATAAAAAATAAGGAGGTATTTGTTAACTTTTTTATAGAAAATTACAATGAGCGATATTGAATTTGGTAATAATTCGATCCGGGAAAGACTTTACAATAATGCATTTGAATTAAAAATAGCGCCTTCTTTACAGTGTCTAATAGATAGAATAATTTTTCTTATAACAGATTCTAATTCCTCTATAAACGATATTTATAAAGTCTTAAATCAAGATCCAGGCCTATCAGCCAGGATATTAAGCATTGCCAATTCGGCTTATTACAATAGAGGCTATCCATTATACGACCTACACCAGGCACTGGTAAATATAGGTTTAGAAGAGGCTAAAAACATTATATTATGTTTAATTTTAATGGATGGTATAAAAGGCAGGCTTAAATTTAAAGACCTTTTCAGGTTCTGGAGACATTCAGTTTTTGTTGCCACCTCTGCTAAAATTTTAGCTGAAAAAACCCTTGATGAAAACCCTCAATTAGCCTATATGGGGGCGCTGCTCCATGATATAGGAAGGATTGTATTTTATTCAGAGATTATAGACTATGAGGTACTTATTAAGGATTTAACAACAACCCATAAAAAAGAGAGATTCATGGCAGAAAAGGAACTATTCGGTATAGACCATCAGGAAATTGGCTATATTATTGCAAAAAAATGGGGACTTCCTGAGGGGATTACTTCTATCATAAAAAACCATCATAATAGTGAGAACGGAAAAGGAAAAACGCTCTTAAAAATCATCAGGATGTCTGACATGTTTTTCTATTGTAGGGAAACAAACGGTGACCCTGAAAAATTAATATTGATAAACGAGGAAGAAAACATAAATTTAGAACTTAAAAAAAATATGGAGGTATTGAATATCATTACATATGCTAAATAAAAATAATTATAATGAAAAATCTGAATTCAGATGGGACTTTTTTGAAAGGGCAGTAAAGAACTATTCACTGCTTATTCGCATTATGAATATATTTGATAAAGACAAAAACATAATAGATGAGGCACCATCTGTCTTTTTAGAAGAATTACCCTTTGAGACTTGTAAAATTTTTATTGAAGAGGAAGGATATAAAAATTACAGTTATTTAAGTCTTGATAAAACACCCGACAGCATTAACATCGAAACCATTAGAGATTTCTTTCCTGAAAATCATAATCCCTATCTCTTCAACGACATGTTCGGCTACAATCTTATTTATACCTACCCTCTGAGTAGTAGAGGATCTGATATTATAGGATACCTAATATTTGCCACAAAAAGGAAATGGATTATCCCTGATTCATTTTTAAAAGAGCTTAAACTCATATGCAACATATTTAATAAACTCATTCTGTTAAAAGGGCCATCAGAACTCGATTATGGAGACTATGATCTACATAAAGATTTGTTTTATAAAAAAACCCTTGATTTCTTTCCCGATCCCATCTTTTTACTGGATGACTTAAATTATATACATTATGCAAATCAAAAGGCAGTAGAAGAATTTTCAATAGATGAACAGCTTCTAATAGGTGAAAGATTCGATAATGTATTTAAGGTAAGCAGCCATATCCTGGAGAGTAAATTTTCTACTGAAGGTAAAGTAGAATTCATATCAGATGGAAAATACAGAATTTTTAATATAAAAAGCTATCCTATATTCAAGACAGACGGAAAGCTTCAAGGAAAGATCAAATGTTTTGTTCTCCACGATGTGTCTCAAGAAATGATAGACGAAGCATACATGACACAATTAAGAAATATGGAGAGTTTAGGTCTTCTTGCAGGGGGATTAGCCCACGACTTCAACAACATACTTACAGGTATCCTGGGTTATGCATCTTTAATGAAAAACTTCCTCGAAAAGGAAAGTAGGCTTTTAAAGTATACCCTTGCCATAGAAAATGCAGCGCAAAGGGCGGCAAAATTAACCCGACACCTTTTGGGTTTTGCTAAAAGACAGGGTAGAAAAAGTAATGTTGTGGATATAAATGCAATAATCGACGACCTCAGCCTTATTTTCAAAGAAAGTTATAGAGATATTACAATAGAAAAAACTTTAAATGAGATGGTGCCACCCGTTAAAGGTGATGAGGGAGAAATCCAGAATATTATTTTAAACATTTTATTAAACGCAAAGGAGGCATTAGAGGGAAAAGGTACTATAAAAATTTCCACAGGATTTAAAAAAACAAAAAACAAAAAGGGTTTTGTCATTGTTGAGATTAAGGACAATGGCCCTGGGATGACCCAGGAGATAATGAATAAAGTTTTTGAGCCTTTTTTTACAACGAAAAAGGAAAACCATCGCCTTGGGATGGGGCTCTATCTGGCAAAAAAGCTCACAAGAAACAATGGTGGTTTAATAGAAATTGACAGCAAACCCAAAGAGGGAACGAATTTTATTGTTTACTTGCCTGTTGCCCAGACAGGTGAAGATGAATTATGCAATGAAAAGGACGGGGACATAGATTATAAAAACTTAGGCTTAAACATCAAAGTACTGATCGTGGATGATGAGGATATTATCAGGGATTTCCTAAAAGGTGTTTTAAAAAGCGTAGGTATTCATGTCTTAGAGGCAAAAGACGGTTATGAGGCAATAGAATTATTCAAAACACACGGTGAAACCATTGATATTGTTATCCTCGACATGATAATGCCCGGCAAAAAAGGGGATGAGGTGTTAAAGGATTTGAGAAACCTTAAAAAGGATGTAAAGATCTTAATATCCAGCGGGTTTATGACAGAAAGGCAAAAGGAGTCATTAAGATCATATCATATTAACGGTTTTCTCGATAAGCCATATACTGCCAGAACGCTCTTAAATACCATTAAAAACCTTGCAGGTCCATAATACTATTTAGATTGCCTGAAAGAAACCACTGTTTTATATAAAATTGTGAGTATAATCCCCCCTGTTGCATATATCCCTAAAGTTATAAGCACCTCAAAAATGGTTGGAACGTATTTTGGGTATTCTTCAAAAGGTGTTGGAATAAATCCACCAATAACAAGGCAAAACCCTTTTTCTAACCAGATTGAAAACACTGTAATAAGACTGGCAAATATAATAAGGTTGTCCCTTTTTTGACAGGACATTAAAAATAAAATAAATGCAATTATTGACCCCACAGTAGACCCCCATGTCCAGGGTATAAGAAACCTATTACCAGGCACCCCTGAAAAAAGAAATTCTAAATGGGATCTGTGGGAAGGTAGATCACTGTAGAGCAAAGTATATATCTCGGCAAGCATAAAAAATATATGTATTGCCAGTGCATATGTAACAATAACGATTATCTTTTTTATCCCATCCTTTTCCATATTAAACCCTAACCATCGCCTTAAAATAAAACACAGGATAATCAGAACAGAAGGTCCTGAGGCAAAGGCAGAGGCAAGAAAACGGGGGGCCAAAAGGGCTGTCTGCCAGAAAGGCTTTGCAGAAAGTCCTGAATAGATAAATGCTGTAACAGTATGTATGCTTATTGCCCATGGTATGGAGATGTACACAAGGGGCTTAATCCATACTGGAGGTTCTATTTCTTTAACCCTGGCGTCAAAAGACCACCAGCCAATAATTATATTTAGAATGAGATATCCTGTTAGTACAACCATATCCCAAAAAAGAAGGGATGAAGGTGATGGATAAATAAGCACATTTAAAACCCTTGAGGGCATTCCTAAATCAACCAGAATAAACAATATCGCTACTATAACAGACGTTACAGCCAAAAATTCACCAAGTATGGTCAAATTACCAAATTTTTTATAATCATGAAGGTAATAGGGCAGTATAACCACAACACTTGATGCAGCAATACCAACAAAAAAAGTGAAGTTTGCAATATATATGCCCCAGGAGACATCCCTTCCCATACCGGTTATACCAAGGCCCATATCAAGCTGCCTCAGATAAGAAATAAATCCTGCCAGTGCTAAGGCAGAAAGAAAGCATAACCAGAGCCAATATCCTATTGTTCCTCTAAATGCCCTTTCAATCATAATACCTCAAAACAGATAAAATACTTTTGGGTCTGTGCCAAGATGGGGTTTCCTCTGTATGCTAAATCTTGTCTTAAGTAATCTCGATATGTCACTTCCAGGGTCATTTAAATCTCCGAATGTTAATGCCTTTTCAGGGCACGCCTCCACACAAGCAGGTAAAAGACCCTGGCTTATCCTTTCCTCGCAGAAATTGCACTTCTCCACAACCCCTTTGGTCCTTGCTGGAAAATCCCTGTTTATCTCTTTTATAAAAGGTTTTGGGTCTTTCCAGTTGAAGCTTCTCGCTCCATAAGGACATGCTGCCATGCAGTATCTACACCCTATACACCTGTGATAATCGATCATTATTATGCCGTCTTTGTTTTTCCATGTTGCTTTAGTAGGACAGACCTTTACACAGGGTGGGTTTTCACAATGATTACACATACACAAAACAGAGAGATTTTTCAACATAACCTTTGTGAATGTGTTTGCCTGCTCTCCGAAAACAGATTCATAAGGCGATGACCATATCCACCGTATCTTATCCTTATTATCTGTAAATTCAGGGACATTATGTATAATATGACATGCATCGATGCAATCTCTGCACCCTTCCCTTTTCACACAGGCACTGAAGCTTATTGCCATTGCCCATCTTTTTTTCTTGTTTTGATCTGCTTTTACCTCTGAGCTTGACAGAATCATTGCTGTTTGATGGGATACAGCACCTATAGCAAGAATACCTGTAATTTTAAGAAAATCCCTTCTATTCATTTTTTTGCAACCTAATCTGGAATGTTATGGCAATCCCAGCATCTGGGTTTAATCCCTGCATAATCATGGCACCTGTCACAGAACTGCGTTTTATCAGAATGGCATCCAAGACATGTTCCACTCAGACTAATCTTATAAGTTCCGTTTAAAGACACATATTTTTTAATGCCCTGCCTTACCGATGCTTCTCTCCACTTCTCAAGAATAATATTATGCCTTTTTCTCATAATAAAAACATTTTCCACACATTCTCTTTTATCTTCCGGAATCTTAATAACAGGGATATATGCTGTTTTGCCTGTGTAGACATTATATCCCAGAGGCAAAAAGGCAATCATTAGAAACAAAATCAGGCCTAATATAATCTTCTTCATTGCGTATTCTCACTATCCCCTTTTATTGGCTCTCCCCTTAAATTTGTCTCCCTCTTTTTTTCACCCTTCATGACAAGGGCATTTCCCACAAGCTCATGAACACCGCAGACCTCAACACCTGACACCCAGTATTCAAGAAGTGGTGGCAATGCAGCCTTATCTATGGCACACATACATGCGAGCATGTTTACCCCGTATTTTTCCTTTACATACTTTACTGCCATTGCCCTTGGCATCCCACCTTTAAGGCGCATCTCAAGATTCTCATCAGCACCAAGGCCTGCCCCGCTACCACAGCAAAATGTCTTTTCCCTTATGGTATTTTCTGGCATCTCGTAAAAATGATTGCATGTATTTTTTATAATATATCTCGGTTCTTCTAAAAGCCCCATGCTTCTGGCAGGATTACAGGAATCATGAAATGTTATCTTCCACCTGTCATTTCTCGATTTATCGAGATTTAGTTTATTGTGTCTGATCAAATCTGCTGTAAATTCTGCTATATGAATCATTTTTGTGGATTTGGCGTGCTCAAATTTTGTTCCAGTAATAGGCGATACAGGCACTTCCAGAAAATCTGCAGGTCCGTTGAATGTATCCATATACTGGTGTATTACCCGCCACATGTGACCGCACTCACCGCCTAAAATCCATTTTACCTTGAGTCTCTTTGCCTCTGCATATATCTTTGCATTTAACCTCTTTGCAAGCTCCATAGAGTGGAATAATCCGAAATTACCACCCTCTGAGGCGTAGGCACTCCATGTATAATCAAGACCGATCTCGTGAAATAGCATAAGGTATCCCAGCAGGGTATACCAGTGGGGACTTGCAAAATAATCTGCAGAAGGAGCTATAAAAAGGATCTCTGCCCCCTTTTTGTTTATAGGTGCCTCTACATTTATACCTGTTAAGTCTCTTATCTCATCAAGAGCAAAGCCCAGTGTCTCTTTGAATGCATGGGGAGGGACCCCTAAGTGATTGCCTGTTCTAAAACAGTTGGATGCAGGCTCAATAACCCACTGGATATTACACCCCACAAGGTTTAATAGCTCCCTTCCCATCATGGTAATCTCGCAGGTATCTATGCCATAAGGACAAAACACAGAACATCTTCTGCACTCTGTGCACTGATAGAAATAATAGAACCATTCCTTCAGGACATCCACCGTTAGATCCCTTGCACCGGCAAGTTTTCCCAGTATCCTTCCATGAAGGGTAAAATATCTCCTGTAAACGGAACGTAAAAGCTCTGCCCTAACAACGGGCATATTTTTTGGATCGCCAGAGCCTATGAAGAAATGACATTTGTCAGCACAGGCACCGCACCGGACACATATATCCATAAATAGTTTAAAGGCACGGTTTTTCTTTAAAAGTTTTGCCATCCCATCAAGTATTATATCCTTCCAGTTTTCAGGCAGCTCCCAGTCTGTATCATGGGGTTGCCACTCCCTCTGATTTGGAAGCTCAAGGTACCTCTGGTGTTTTAAGGGCGCTCCATAGCAGTAGGTACCTTTTTTGAATTCCACCTCTGGGGTCATCCAGTCTCTTTTTTTTGGAGTGAGGTCTATGCCTTTTTTTATCTCATCCGGTTTTTCCATTTTATGTATCCCCAAGTTCAATTAACATTAGTTAAACTCTAATAATACAATCTTTTTTAACCCTTGTTTTCATCTTCAAGGGGTATATTTGCCTCTTCTAAGGCATCTTTGAATTCTTCCTCCCACTCTTTATATGTATGTTCCTTTACAGGATAATTCCATGGATTTATATGCCTTTTTGCACGACTGTCATTTCTCAAATTTCTTGTGGGGCTTAAAAAAACCCCTGCCATGTGCATTAGTTTACTATAAGGTAAATATGCAATAAAAACACTTACTAAACATAGATGTGTGTAAAACATGGTGCCAAAACCGCTATATGGTACAGGATTTAAATATATAAGACCGAGCAAAAAGGCCTTAACGAGCAAAATGTCTGCTCTATATACATACCTTAAAAGCACACCTGAAATAATCACCGCACCTATTAAAAAAAGGACGAAAAAATCTGATGGCAGAGAAATATACAGTATTCTTCTTTTTAACCTTCTTATAAAAAGAAAGACCAGTCCTATAAAAATCAATACATTACTTAAATACACAGATGGGATGTGTGATTGAAAGATTCCATCAAGGTTTTGAAGCATAATTATCCAGGAAGGGATGGGTTCGAGGAAAAATTTCATATGCCTTAATAAAATCACAAGCATTGACCAGTGAAATAATATGGCAAAAATCCAAAGGTATCTATCACTTCCGTAAATTAGTCTTTTTTCTTTTCCATACAGTTCCACCTTTTCATTTCTCAAAAGGGAACGAAAAAATAATATTTCAAAAAGCATCCTGAAAAACACACCCCATCTTGACGCAGGGCTTTCAATGGGGTTGTGTCCTAAAAAATTAAGAGATTTTTGCTGTCCGCACACTGTGGTTATATTAAACGGCACCGGTGAGACTGCCCATTTTAATATCTTTGTAACAAAACCAACTGTGGCAAAGGCAAAACAAATATAAGGAACAATAATCCCGAACAGGATATGTCCCTCTGGGAATTTTGTCCCTAAATAGACAAAAGAAACGATTAATGCCAAAATGAAAAAGGGCAGGATAATCTTCATTTAACTGTTCACCTTAAAATTTAAAAAATTATCAATGCCCCTCGCCCTTTCAGACATTAATTCCTTTATCCTGATTCGGTTTATTTGTTCTCTGCACCCCATATAAAAATCAAATGCCATAAGTGTAATCTCGTCTATTCTATCGTTTAAGGCATGAAGTTCTTCTAAAAGTTTGCTCTCTTTTAAATATGGAGCACACCACTCCATTAAAATCCTTTTTAAAAAATATCCAAAAGATGTGGCAATAGATGGCTTAATATCTTCTATGGCCATTATCTTCATAATATTATCTATTGCAGATGCTGTATCACCTTTATCCTTTCCTTCTGCTATAACATCGTATATAACACCTATGCCTTCTGAGATAATACTGCCAACGGGATTTAAAAACCTGTCTTTTTCGTTTGATATAAAATAGACCATTTCTTCTGGATAAAAAGCCACTATCATTTCAAACCAGGTTTTAAGTATTTTTTCTCTGTTTTCTTTTAGCAGTTTTTTCAGTTCCAAATTATCTCCACTCCCATTCTATAAAAGGTTTTTTTATATCTACCATGGCATTTACAATAAGTTCAACAAGTCCACCGTATAGAATATTGCATCTTTCAAACACATTGTAAAAGGCAAATAGATCCCTTATCTGACCCTTACAGTTAGAACATGGTGCACACACATACTTTTTTATATCCGGGTCTATCACATCCTTAAATACTTCAAGGATCTGCTTGAGCTTCATCCTGCCCGATACAGCACTTCTCCAGTCTGGAAAGTTCATGGACTGCATGATGGCAAATCCACTGCCACCACCACAGCAATAATTTTCTACACCATGGGGTTCCATCTCCATGAACTGGGGGCAGATCTTTCTCAGTATCTTTCTCTGAGGCTCTACAATGCCCATAAGCCTCACCATATTACACGGATCGTGAAGTGTTACAGGAAAGCTGTTTCTTGATGGATCAAGTTTAATTCTGTCGTTTAGAACAATCTCTGCTAAAACAGGCAGTGCACTCTCCCTTGGTATATTGAGTTCACCGGTTAACACGCGGTCTGCAACTACTATCATTGCCTTGTGGGCATGACCGCACTCGCCTACATTTATCTTTTTCACCTTCAGGGCTTTGGCGATCTCAGCATGTCTTATGGCGATCCTTGCAAGCTGGACATCATCGTACCACACACCGTAGTTTACTGCATCATAGCCTGCAAGCTCTGAAGATAGAGTCCAGTCTATCCCTGCGGCATCGAAGATGATGGCAAAGGCCTCTGTATTTTCAGGCCATGAGATAAATTCTCCTGCATTATGGATTAAAAGTATCTCTGCACCCTCCTTATCAACAGGTATCTTTATCTTTTTGCCCGTCTTCTCCTCTATCTCATCCTCCATGAACTCTATGATGTTACCTAATGCCTTTGATGTAATACCTGTTGATGAGCCGGCCTTCAGTTGCTGCATTGTACCCAGTTCGTGGAGTTCTCGTGGTGCAATGCCTAACTCCTGGCTGAAAATCTTTCTTATTTCGTGGCTTACAAGACCATTATCCACTCCAAGGGGGCAGACCTGGGCACACTTTCTGCATAATGTACAGCGGTATGCCAGTTCACCGAGCCTTGCCACAAGCTGCCAGTTGAGTTCTATGTCACTTCCAGTGAGTTTTAAAAGAAAAGATGGTTTCTTTTTTATGTATTTGTTTATGATTCTGCGGAGTATCTCTGGTCTGTAGGTGGGTCTGTAGATCTCCTTTCTGCCCGATGCTATATAGGCAGGGCATGAATCGTTACATATCTGACATTTAACACAGTATTCAAGGGAATGGTATAAGGGCTGGAGAAATGTCCAGTTGTTTTCAGGTGTTAGAAGTTTTTCAAGACCCGATAGAAACTTTCTAACAAACACCTCCTCTTCCTCGGGATCCTTTGGTTTTGGTATACCTATGGCAACGATACCATCTAAGGATGCCTCGTAGCGTTCTTTCTGGTCATGGGTCAATCTTTTTATAGGCGGCTCACCTGCCAGGTTATCGTAGGGATAGGGAAGCGGCATGAAATCATTAGGTTTTAGCTCTGTAAGCAAATCTATTTTTTTACCAAGGTCCTCTATCTTCATGACCTATCCATTCTCCTGTACCTGATCCTTCCATGTTTTCCCTGTCATTATATGGGGGGCTGACCAGTTTATTCTGTAATTGAGCTGTTCTGTAAGTCTTTTTTCAAGTTCACTGCCCTTTATATTCGGCTCATCATCCCAGCGAATCATAAAAAAGGCAAACAAGCGGGTAATATAATGGATTGCCCTTGTAAAGGGGAGATAGATAAGATGCAAAGCCATAAGAAAGACAAAAAAGGCATTGCAGAGGGTAAGACTTGTAAATTTTAATGTAAAGAGACCCTCCCAAAATTTCCTGTACCACGAAAAATCGTAACCTTCATAGAACCATGCGAAAAAACCTGCAAAGGAGAGAAGTATGTGAAACCAATAGCCAAAATACATAAGTGGGGTAGTATATATCCTTAAATCAAGTCTTGTGCGCCTCAGAATGAAAAGCCCAAGATTTCCTGCTATACCTGTTAAAAAACTTATAAAACCTGAAAATTGCATAAGTATGTAGACAAGCCAACCAGACAAAAAGGGCGATGAGCGGTCTACTTGAATTCCGTTCAAGCTCAGGATGGCACCTAAAATGGTAACAACCTGGAAGAACATAAGAAGAATAAAACCCATATGGGATAGGTAAAGAAAAAACCAGTAAATCATATCTTTTTTCAGATAGGTCTCGAAATACAGATAATCCTTCAGCAGATACTTCAACGCCCTAAATAAACGCCTTGGTCTGGGGCTTAACCACCATTTTTTAGATTCAAAGCGTAAACCGCCATAATGATACGCATTTTCATGTATAACAGGATATAGCTCCCACCTCAGGTGAATGGGCATCTTGAGGTATTTTATTATCTTTACAGTATAAGCCACTATGATGAACGCATAGGCAAGATATGTGAAGACTGCAAGGAATGTGTTCATATAAAAAGCAAGGTGAAAAAGGACAGGGATAGATCTCTATATACCCTGTCCTTCCCCCCCCTTTCCCTTCCTTTACACGCAGCCTGTTGGCTTTGGCAACCCTGCTATCTTACATGCCCCTTTTGCCGGACCTGATGGAAAAAGCTGATATATCTTTTTTAAATCAAAACCTGTCTGTTTCACCAGCATCCTGATGGGCGGTGCAATCTCATATTTTAGATAATAATCCCTCAGATAGTTTACCACCTTCCAGTGTTCCTCTGTCATGGGATATGCCTGCTCTAACTTTGCCAGGTCCTCTGCTATGGCCTGATTCCATTTCTCAGGTTCCTGGATAAACCCGTCCTCATCGATCTCGATCTCAATTCCTCCCAGTATTGTCTTCGCCATCAGTTAACCTCCTCCTATTTTTTAATATATTTTTTTGGATCTTCATCAAACTTTTTTTTGCATGCCTTACAGCAGAAAAAATAATCCCTGCCTTCGTAATTGCTTTGTGCCCTTGGAGCTGCCCTGACTGCACCGTAAAGCTTTGCCACCTGAGACCCTATCTCTATCTCTGTATGGCATACAGGACATTGAACTATCTCCCGTTCATCTGCCATTTTAACACACCCCCTTTTTTGTTAATCCAGTACAAAAACTGTTAAAGTTTTTGTTTTTATATTTTTCTGCAATGTGGACAAAATTTTTTGCCCAGTAAGGAACGCTTACAGCATGGATATGCATGTAAGAGGCAAACGTGTTCTTATATAAAATCCCATCGTAATATCCATCTATACCATTACCCCTTAAAACCTTCAGTGCATAATGGAAATGATTATCATTCATCAACCTTGTATAATGAAATTCATGACCTTTTATCCTTGCCCCTTTTTTAAAAAAAGGATTTTCTGTGATTACCTCAACCTCCATATATCCGTGTCCTTGAGGGAACCCCTTTTTTTCTACAACAGATGGTATGACCTTTGCCATTTCAAAAAACCCTTCATCGGTCTTTATTCCATCACATAGATACATAAGCCCTGCGCACTCACAGAAAACAGGCATCCAGTTTTCAATGGCTGCTCTTACATACACTAAAAGAGACCTGTTCTTTGTTATCTCTGATGCGTATAATTCTGGAAATCCACCACCGATGTAAAGACCGTCTATATCAGGTAGAACAGTATCTTTCATAGAATCAATGTATACGATTTCGGCACCGTTTTTCTCAAGGAATTCAAGATTTTCGGGATAATAGAAACTGAAGGCCTTATCGTAGAAAATGCCAATCCTTACATGGGATTTTCTATCTATATTTTTTTTGTTAACAATTACGGGTTTGGTAATCTTTTTATCTGCTGGAATTTTTGATATGGATAATATACCATCCATATCAATGTATTGCTCAAAAAATCGGGCTATATCATTGATTAAATCTTCTCCTTTTCCTTCCTCACCATAAGGGATAAGCCCGAGATGTCTCTCTTTTATATTCAATGAGAGGGATTTAGGCACAACGCCAAGGATGGGAATATTACAATACCTTTTTATGCTGTCAGTTAGTTTTTTTTCATGCCTTTGACCTGAAACATTGTTCAGAATGACCCCTTTTATACAGTTGTCAGGCTCAAATCCTGCAAAACCATAGATAATGGCAGCCACACTTCTTGTAATACGGGAACAGTTAACTACAAATACAACAGGTGTATCAAGGAGTCTTGCAAGGCCTGCAGGGCTATCTTTCCCGTGAGGTTTTATACCATCATAAAAACCCATATTCGCCTCTATAATAGCAATGTCCGCATCTTCTGATGCCCTGTAAAAGGTTTTTAAAATTGCCTGTTTTTTCATCATAAAAAGGTCGAGATTTCTACATGGCCTTTTTGATGCAGCGGTAAGCCATGAGGGGTCTATATAGTCCGGACCTTTTTTAAAAGGCTGAACTATAAGACCCCTTTTTCTTAAAGAAGCGCATATACCTGTTGTTATGGTAGTTTTTCCGCATCTGCCTGCCGGTGCTGCAATCATCAATCGGGCAGTCATATAAGTTTAAACCCCATAACACATTTGAAAATCAATCTTCTTTTAATTTAATAAAGGATGCGCCGAGATAGATGTACTCTATCTTTCCCTCTTTGCTCAATTCTGCTATTGCCTTATCCACAAGGTGTTTGTCAGCATCTATTGCCCGGGCAACCTCTTTATTTTTTGCCTTTGAAACCGTCTTAAGGTAATCTATGATTTTTTGTTTTAGTTCATCTGTTATTTCATCTTGCAATGCTGCACCTCCTTATAGATATAGCCTACCATTTAAACTGAGTTGTTGTCCTGTAAGTCTCCACTGCATGGACAAAATCATCTATATGCTGCTCTGTAAAAGGAAGATCTGTTAATTTAAAGAATTTTTCCCAGCCAATACGCTCTATCCATTCACCCATCCTCTCGTATTTTTTCGCATTTGATGCATATACCTCCACTATCTTCTTAATTACATCCACAACCTCAGGCCAGCGAGGGGGATTGTTAGGTAGATACGGGACAACCATTCTTGAAAACATAGGTGGCTTTCTCGCATTGGATACCTTCCCTCCGGCGTAAATGGCAACGCCATCCCCTTCAGGGTCTGCCAGGGGCATGGCAGGGCAAACAGTAAAGCAGTTGGCACAGTACATACATAGATCATCACGGACTACCACACTCTTCACATTTGGGTCAGGATGTCTTCTTATAGCACCTGTAGGGCATGCCTGAATGGTGGTTGGTATCTCACACTGGGCAAGGACCTTTTCGTGGTCTATCTTTGGGGGTTTTCTGTGGACACCAACAATTGCCAGATCAGAACAATGGACTGCCCCGCACATATTTATACAGCATGCCACAGCTATCCTTACATAAGCTGGCAGTTTCATGCTTGTAAAATAATCGAACAGTTCGTCCATTACAGCCTTTACGAGCCCCGATGCATCTGTTGCTGCACTATGGCAGTGTATCCAGCCCTGGGTATGGACGATATTCGATATAGCATTGCCTGTTCCTCCCACAGGAAGACCAAGCTTTTTTAATTCTTCTATCAGGGCATCTACATTTGCCTTTTTGTCCGTCATAAACTCAATATTATAACGACTTGTAAATCTTAAATAACCATCACAGTATTTATCTGCAATTTCACAGATATCCCTGATAAAATCTATGGCCAAAAGCCTGGGAGAACCTGCCCTTACTGTATATAACTCATCGCCTGTCTCGGATACATGTCTTAAAACACCTGGTCTTATGGTCTCGTGATATTTCCATTTTCCATAATTTTTCTTTATCACAGGTGGAAGCATATCCCTGTAATCCGGTGGCCCTATATCTGTCCTTCCCATAATTGCCCTCCTTGATTTTGTTCTATGTTCAATGTATTTGATTAACCTTTAACATTAAAAATACACATAAGGGTTTGCCCTTGGTTTATACACCATTTGAGGCACCGGTGGCACGCCTATCTCTTTTAAGAAATTCTTTAAACCCACACGCTCTATGAGCTCTGCAAGCCTTTCTCTGGTGCGACCGTTTTCATCCCAGAAATCCCATATCTTTCTTAAAAGTTCTTTAATCTCTTCATAGGGTGGCTCAACCTTTATAAAGGGTACCAGAACCCATGAAAGATATGCACCTTTTATAATAGGTGCTTTCCCTCCGATAAGGATTGTAGCACCACAATCCGTGCCAGGTCTTATTGCCTTTGGCATCTTGTTTATGCAATGCATGCAGCGTACACAATCTTCTCCATTTAATTTTAATTCTTTTGACTTATCATCCCATTCTAAAGCACCTGAAGGACATTTATCTACAATTAAGGTTTTGATATCAAAACCATTATCCACATAGTTTCTTATAGCAGCCTGATCAATCCTTAGGCTACCCCTCCATGTCCCTATAATCGTAAAATCAGCCCTTGCAATGGCTGCAACACAGTCATTTGGACAACCCGATGCCTTAATCTTAAATTTATAGGGCCAGCGTGGTCTGTGAATTTCATCCTGGAATTCCATTGTCAAATCATAGACAAGATTTAATGTGTCAAAATTTGCCCATTCACACCTTGCCTGACCAACGCAGCCCGATATGGTTCTCAATGCAGAACCTGATCCACCTAAATCAAAACCCTTTTCTGTTAAGGCATCGAAACAGGGCTGAAGGTTATCTGTAGTTGTTCCAAGGAGTATGATGTCCCCTGTTGATCCGTGGAAGTTTGTAAGACCGCTGCCATATTGCTCCCAGGTATCACATATTTCCCGGAGGGTTTTTGTGTTGTAAAACCAACCTGCCGGATGGTTTATCCGCATTGTATGAAATTGTGCAGCATCTGGAAATTTTTCCGGTTGGTCGCAGTATCTGCCTATAACGCCGCTACCATATCCTGTAACGCCTACAATTCCACCGTGCTTCCAGTGAGTTATTTTGTCCTTATATGAGAGCTCCTGAATACCAAGAAGGTCTTTTGCAGCCTTTTTCTTCTTTGCCGCACGCTTAATCTGGGTTACATAACTCGGCCAAGGCCCTTTTTCAAGTTCATCGAGTAAAGGTGTCTCATCACTCATAATTCACCCCCTTAAAGATTGACTGAAAAAAAATCTAAATCACATACTATCATAATGGACAAACTTGTCAATGATTTTTCTTAATTTTTTATTATTTGTTCTCTTGCTCAATACTTGAAGTTTTGCTTCATGATTAACATAGATACCCTGCAAAATTCTATATCTTCGAAAGACTATATTAAGAACTCCATACCCTTTTTTTCACAAATATCATGACTATTGATGCCACAATGGCTGCCATAAATGCCATAACAAAGGGAATAAAAAATGAACCTGTAATATCCCTTATATGACCACCTATCCTGTTGGCAAGGATAGCACCTGAACCGTAAAATATCGTTAAGGCACCGATCACAGTGCCCATCATATCCTTCTTGAAATAATCTCCTCCTGCAGCACCATACATGGGAAAGGTGGCACCGAAAAATGCACCGAGAAAACCTGTACTGATATAAAGCCATGTCACATTATTACCTGCAAGAATCACATTCAATATACAAAGAGCTATGCATGCATTGGAGATAACAAGGGTCATACGTCTGCCTATATAATCAGATGCCATAGGTATTGTAAGTACCCCTACAATCTGTCCAAAACCATGAATCGTTGCAAGAAGCGATGCCCTTTCATAGGTAAGCCCTATTTCATATCTTGCATAATCCACCATAAATGTTAACAGAAGATATAATGCTGCAGCAATGAGAAAATATGAAATGGCAATAAACCAGAAATTAGAAACAGAGGTAATCTCTGAAAGGCTTATCTTTTCTGCTTTTTTTGATACGTCCTGTGGTATGGGTTTCTCAACTAAACTACCCCATGGGGACAGACCTTTGTCTTCAGGTCTACTTCGAAGCAGTAATGCATTGATAATAACCATGCAAAGGGCTGCCAACCCAAGGATATACCAGCAGTAGCGCCAGTCTCTCCATGCAACTATGGCAGGATAAAATCTACCCATTGTGGCAAAACCAAGCCCAAAACCTGTGGATAGAATACCCAAAGCCATGCCCTTTTTTCTTACTGCAAACCACCTCTGAACAAGGGTGATGATGGGTGTCCACATGGCAGCACCACCCATGCCTACAATGCCGTAAAAGATACATGCCTGCCAGAAGCTTTTTGCAGTCCCCATAAGCACAGTACCGATACCGAGTATAATACAGAATACAGATATCACTTTCCTTGCACCGAGACGATCTGTAAGATAGCCTGTAAAGAGGGAAAAAATTATATACACTATAAAATAGGCATTGAATATATCCCCACCCTGCCTTCTTGTAAACCCCATAGTCCTTATCATTTCTGGAAGTAAAACGCTATAGCCAAGCCTTATACCATAATTTATGTAAAGATCAAAAAAACAAACGGCAAGGACTATCCATGCCCAGTGAACAGCCCTCTTTTCAACACTGTCTGAACCCTCCATTTTACCCCCCGCTTTGTTTATTTTTTATATTCCGAGTTTCTTTCTTTTTGCCTCAATATGAGCCATTATACCATCCACTGCCTTTATAGGGTCTTTCTCTACATTTAACTTTCCTCCTGTTAGATCTTCAAGTTCTTCTGTAAGAAGTTTTATGAGATTTGGTGCACCTGTTACTGTAGGTAAAGGGTTTACATACGTATAAAGACCAAGGGCAAGGGCAAATATGGCATCAATTGTAGCCTTCTGTTCCATATATTCCGGTGCCACTGCTACAACAGGCAATTCATATATAGGGATATCACCAAGTAATGAGGCAAAGGCTGCAACTAAATCTGCAACCCTCCCCGTATCTGTGCATGTGCCAAAACTCAATACAGGAGGAATCTTTAAGAGTTCACAAACTGCCTTTAAACCACTGCCTGCAAGTTCTTTCGCCTCTAAATTCGTAAGTCCTGCCACCTGAAGTGCTGCATTTCCGCAACCCATAGAAAATATGATTATATCTCTCTTTATTAATTCTTTTGCAATGGCAATGGTATGACAATCCTGACCTGAATCCCTCAAAGTTGTGCAGGATATAATTGCTGCAATACCTTTTATATTTCCCCCTATAATTGACTTTAAAAGGGGATCCAGTGTGCCGCCTAAAATACCAAAGATACTCTCTGTAGAAAAACCAACCAGTGCTTCCCTCAACGGCAGGCCTGTGACAGGCTCTACGGTTTGTCTTCTTTCCTTAAAATTCTCAATTGCCATTTCAAGTAGCCTCTCTGCCTGTTTTTCTGCCTCTTCAGGAATATAATCGATCCTGTCTTTTATTCCCTCAAAGGCAACAAGTGGACTAACAGGTATAAGCTTAAATTTGTATCTCTCTGCGTATTTTGGATCAACAGGCATGGAGCAATTCATATCACAGGCAAATAAATCCACACAGCCGCTTGCCATGACTGCCTCCTGCATAATCCAGTTCCCTGTAAAGCCAAAAAATACATCGTCGGTCTCCCAGCGCTGTATCATCTCCTGACCTGTCTCTATATTTGCTATAATCCTTAAACCTTTAGCCCCCACAGACCTTGCCTTTTCCTGCCATTTTTGACTCCTTGCAAGCTCTATCATGGCAAAACCGAGAAAGGGTTCATGTCCGTTTGGCAAGACATTGACATAATCAGGGTCAAGAACCCCGAGGTCACACCTGATCTTATGTGGTCTTGGGGTCCCAAAAAGTATGTCCTGGCAGTATTCGTTTATGAGCTGGCTCTGATATGCCATGGCAATTGCGAGCCTCATTGCCTTTAATGCAAGGCTTTTATAATAACCATCCACATTTGTTAGACATGAACTTGTGGAAAATAGCATCTCTCCATATATACCACCAGGAAAGATCCCCAGTTCCTTCCATATCTTTATCCTTTCCTTTGGTGCAAGGGTGAGGACTATGTGACTTGGTTCATCGTGCTTTCTGTTGAAATCTGCCTCAAAATGATTGCACAGTGCCAAAATCACATCATCTTCAGGCATAAAGTCAGGTATATTAAAACGAATGGCAAGTCCCATGAGTTTATCTGAATCCTTTATTTTAAAAGGGGATTGACCTTCTGCTACCACCCTTAATGTCTTCAGGGTCTGTTCAGTATGATAGTGATAGGTAGATGCACCCATAACATTTCTTAAAAGCATCATCCTCATGGCCATACCATCCCCTGTTATACCGCATACACCTTTTTTATTTTTTTCCACATCTGCCCTGCACGGACCATTTGAACATAAATCACATCGCACACCTGCAAGACAGAAAGGACACCTCTGGTCAGGATTTCCGGCCATACCCTGGGCTTCGTATCTATCCCATATATTATCCATATTGTCTTTTTTTATCCTCTCATACACTTTACGAACAGATTCATGATAAGAAATCCTGTTGTCTTCCATATTAGACCTCCCTTTGATTAATAATGTGCATTGCTATTCTTTTAAATCTGATTTAGATATTCTATATGCTATTTTTTTGATTATGGCAACAAAACTAATATTTTAATTCACCAGGTTCTTCAACTTTAATATGCTTGTCAAGGTCAAGGGCATAATCCCAGCCAGGCTGCACTGTTGCCTCGTTCGAATAACCCCATTTTGCCCAGTATCCCTTACCCTCTTTGTCAACAAATTGTATTTTCATTATGGTTTTTACGCTTTTATAACCATATTTCGGTGGAATGATTAATCTTAAAGGTGCACCATGTTCATCAGGTAAAGGGGCATCATTCATCTCGTAGGCAAATATTGTGCGGGGATGCAAAAGATCTTCTAAGGGAATAAATTCATAATACTCATCAGCGGAATAGAAATATACATACTTTGCCTCTTTTTTGGGTTTGACGACGTTAAAAAGCTCTTTTGGTTTAAAACCACCCCACTTTGCCTTACTGGACCATGACTCTACGCACTTAAGCCTTGATGTCTGAGTAGACTTAGCAAAGGCCATAAGGGTCTTTAAGTCAAAAATCCTGGGGTTTTCACATAGACCCCCAACCTCAAGCCTCCAGGTCTTATGATTAACAGGCTCAATGGGATTTATAAACCTTACATAAAATCCCTGTTTATCATAGTTGGTTAGCATTTTTTTCACCTCTTTTGCATAAATGGAGTTTTCTGGGATAAACACACAGACGCCGAGCACACTTAAAAATCTTATAAAATCCCGCCTTGTAAGATTTAGACCATCCATGAAACATCCTTTACCTTTTTGAATGCTTTATGTGTTGACAAAATAGAAATAAACATTACACTTATTCTAATGCATAGAAGGACATTTTTAAAGTTAATTTTATCATCCCTTATAACGAATACTATAACAAAAACTCTATTCGCAAAAGAGCCATCCGTTGTGGCCATATCTGAAGGCAAGGATTACGCTGCAATTACAAGGAATTGTATCTCTGCCTTGGGTGGTATGGGTAAATTTGTAAAAAAAGGTGATGTGGTGGTTGTAAAGCCTAACATAGGTTGGGATAGAAAGCCAGAATTTGCCGCCAATACCCATCCTGTTGTTGTAAGAACAATTGTGGAAGAGTGCCTTAAGGCAGGGGCTAAAATCGTTAAGGTTTTTGACAATACATGCAATGACCCGAGAAGGTGCTATGAAAACAGTGGCATTGAAGCAGCCCTTAAAGGTATAAAAGGTGTGGATTTAAGATATACAGAAAGGGAGAAGTTTAGAGATGTTAAGATAAACGGCGTTTTTCTGAAAAACTGGGAACTCTATGACGATGCCCTTAAGGCAAACGTTTTTATAAACTGCCCCATTGCTAAACATCATGGCTTAACAGGGCTTACCCTTGGTCTTAAAAACATGATGGGTATAATGGGAGGAAATAGAGGATATATACACAGGGAAATTGAAGAGGCATTGGCTGATTTGAGCTCATTTATAAAAAGTTCTCTTGTCATAATCGATGCCACAAGGATACTCACAAACCATGGTCCCCAGGGTGGGAGTCTAAAAGATGTGAAAGTATTAAATAAAGTTATAGCTTCAACTGACATAGTGGCAGCAGATGCCTATGCCACAACACTGTTTAACCTAAACCCCCAGGATATTTCCATAACGGTAGCTGCATATAAAAGAGGTCTCGGCGAGATAAACCTGAATAAAATGAAAATCTTAAAGGTATAATAATTAAACTATCCTTTTCTTACATGTATCGCCCTTAGTTCCTTTTTAAGTATTTTTCTCCGGGGATTCTTTGGAAGTGCATCTACAAACTCTACAGAGCGAGGAACTTTATATTTAGCTATCCTTTCTTTACAGAAATTAATTATCTCATTGGCAGTCACCTTGGCATTCTTTTTAAGAACTATAACGGCATGCACCCTCTCTATCCACTTCTCATCAGGCACGCCAATAATAGCGGCCTCCATTACTGAGGGTTGTTGATAGAGAATCTCTTCCACCTCTTCCGGATACGCATTTTCTCCTCCAGATATGATTATGTCTTTTTTTCTATCAACGATATACATGTACCCTTTTTCATCGTAATAACCCATATCACCTTTATGAAGCCAACCATTTACAATTGTTTATTTTGTATAGTCAGACTTATTCCAGTAGCCTACCATGAGCGATTTGCTTTTTACTATGCGGCATAGAACATACGTTTCAAGCTTGACAGGTCATATCTGTCGACATCAGGCAGGGCAATGAAGGCAACAAGATGTGTTGGCACTATATGAATGTCTGTCACCTTTTCATCCTGAATTGTTTTAAGTGTTGCCCGTGCATCAAAAGATCTCTGGGGCATGATTATATTCCTTGCATCCACAAAGAAATATCCCCAGGAATTTTTTTCTACCTCCTTTAAACTCTTTAGATACTTTTTAAACTTAAAATATCCTGCTCTCATCAACCCAAGATGGAAACCACCTGTAATATTCAAGAGGATGCGCTTTATTTAGACCTTCGTATGTTGCCTTAGCAAGTTCAATACCTTTTTTTGAACGGTAAAGTTTCACAAAACCTTTATTTTCAAGGGAAATAAGCATCTCATCGAGGGTAGCATCATCTACATCGAAAAATTCTTTTATATCTGCTCTGCCCATAAACAGACCCGGATTAACCCGATAGTCTTCGGCAAGCACTGTAAGAAGTTCCTCTTCATTAATTTCGTTCTTTTTCTTTATTTTATCTGAAACGGGTATCGGCACGCCAATCACAGGGTCAATAACCCTCCGTGGCATTTTAAACTCCTCTGCCATCTGACGCAATGCCGCCCTGAATATCACAAGCCTGCATGCCTCCATTGTGCCTCCTGCAATATTTTCAACCTTTGCAACGCTCATAATTTCTTCAAAAGGATAGAAGTGTGTTACGGCATCTCCGCCAACTACCTGTATTGCATCAATGCTCAACTGCATGGCCGATTCACAGTTAAAAACCTTGGCAGCATTTGATTCAATTGTAATATCCACCCCTAGGTCCCATAGATAAGCAGTATAGTATGCCATCAAACGTGCAATCTTGAACTTTATTATCAAATCTGCAATCTTAAGCTGATTCGTAGGAATGTCGATTGTAGGTCTTCCGAATTGAACCCTTCGCTGTGTATAGGGCACTGTATTTCTTAAAAGCTCACCTATCCAGCCCGAAACAAGGGCAGATATCAGGGTTCTTTCAAAATTGAGTCCTGCCGTCATAACACGCCACCCATCCCCTTCCTGGCCTATACGATTTTCTATAGGCACTGCTACATTATCGAAATTCAATACACCATTCTGAATATTTTTAAAACCTATTACTTCATTGATTTTTTCCACAGATAAACCAGGGGTTCCTTTCTCCACAATAAATGCCGTGAGATGACGATAATTTTTAATATCTTCTGGATCGTTGCTTGTCCTAGCGTATACCATGTGTCGTGTAGCTAAACCAGCGGAAACGATGTAACGTTTTTTTCCATTAAGGATATATCCATCTCCATCTTTTTTTGCCTTTGTTTCAATGGCAGCAGCGTCCGTGCCAGCAAAAGGTTCTGTGATTACGATTGCACCGAGCTCTCCTTTTGCAATACGGGGAAGAAAACGTTTTTTTTGCTCTTCTGTTCCAAATTCGATTATCTGTCTTAAACCGCCGAGCATATTGCCCACGAAGACCCTCCCTGGACCCGGCATCCTGCCAAACGCCTCTGCTGCTATACATGCCCCTGTTGCCCCCAGACCTAAACCACCGTATTCCTTAGGTATACCGGCACCTGTATAAACTCTTTCACCGGCCTTTTTAAACATTTCCCAGGGGAATTGCCTCGTCCAGCGGGTCCTTATGTCTTCTGTAATCGCCTCATTTACAAAGGTATTTATCTCGTCTGCAAATTTCTTTTGCTCATCTGTCCACCATGGATAGTATTCCATATAGAAGCCTCCAATTTTTTAACGTTTTTTAGCCCTGCCTATTTGCCAAATTTTCTCTCTTTTCAGGATTCTTGCCTAAAAGACCTGTAAGCACAAAATCTTTAGCCGCCTCATATAATTCTTCCTGGTTTTCTTTTCTACTGAAATCCAGCCAGAATGTCATCCAGGTAATCATTCCGAGGACAAAAAGAGAAGCCCATGAAGGTTTAATCTTCGCCTGTATTGTCTTCAACTGCTGTAGTTCAAAGATAGTCTGTTTTAAAAGGAGATAGTGTTTTTTCCAAATTAGTTTTACTTCGGTAAAATAGTCGTCCTTCAGGCTCATTGTTTCATGGATGAGTAAGCGCAACTCAGGATAATTTGAAATCATCCTGGTAAATTCCTTTACCATAAAGGTTAATCTATCCAAGGGATCCTTGATCTTTGAAGCGTTCTCCATATAGGGCAAAAGAGTCCTCTCTATATGAGCCTTATGGATTGAAAAAAAAAGATCCCTTTTACTTTTAAAATGGTAATAAAGCACGGGCCTGTTTATTGCAAGGGCTTTACAGATATCATCTATACTTGTAGCTGCATAGCCATTTTCGTTAAAAATTTCAAGGGATATCTTCATTATCTCTTCTTTGTCAGATTTTTTTTTAATCTCTGATCACCTCTCTTTCTCTTTCGAATCATTCCTTCTTCTTTTCTCTCAAGGCAAGGGCGATCTTTTCAGGTGTGACAGGAAGTTCCTTGAACCAGATACCTGTTGCATCATGTATAGCACTAATAACCGATGGTGGTGAACTCACAATTGCACCTTCAGATGCCTCTTTTGCACCATAAGGAACATTTGGATCATCTGTCAATATGTGTATTACCTCTATGTTAGGTGCATCCACTGCAGTAGGCATCTTATAATCTGCAAGGTTTGCATTTAAGGTCCTGCCTCTGTCCATTACGAATTCTTCGTATATGGCCTGACCTAAACCTTGAACACCGGCACCCTGGTTCTGGGATTCCACAAGGCCAGGGTTTAAAGGTTTCCCACAATCATGGGCAATTATCATGTCTGTACACCTTGTAAAACCTGTTTCCTGATCCACCTCTACTCTTGTGAGCTGTGATGTAAAACTATAAGCAGTCCCGGCATTGCCCATGCCCTTTTCAAAATCATAAGGTTCGATTCCATACTGTGAATATCCCTTCCCTATAATAACGGCACCAACACCTGAATAGCAGGCAATCTGTGCCAATTTTCTAAACGGTATGGCCTTGTCTGGCATATGTTTTGGATATACTTTGTTGTTTTTAAACACTATATCTCCCGGAGAGACATTCCATTCTTTTGCAGCATAATCGGCAAGTTGTCTCTTTAAATCCCTTGCGGCTTTCATGGCAGCCTCACCTGCAAGGGCAGTAACCCTGCTACCGTAAGAACCAGCATCGCATGGTGTATAGGCAGTATCGACCCTGTGTATATCCACATGCTCGATACTCAGACCGAGCTCTTCCGCAACTATCTGGGTAAGTACAGTATCCGACCCCTGACCTGCATCTGTGGCACCTGTAAGATATTCAACAGTTCCGTCTTCGCAAAGCCTGAGCACTGCTGCACAGGACTGGTGACCCCTCTGCCTTGCGCCTCCGAGATAGGCAACCCCTGAAATTCCAACCCCACTTATGATTTCATTGCCCTTCTTTTCTTTTTTTCTTTCCTTCCATAATGGATGGTCCTTTAACTTTAAAAGACCGTCTTTAAGACCACAGGAAAATATGGTAACCCTGTTTATAGTGACATGGGGTGCTTCTATGGCATTTTTCAACCTTATCTCCATGGGGTCAAGACCTAATTCCTCTGCCATCATATCCATCTGGATTTCCGCTGCAAATCGCGTATGGGTTACCCCGTGGCCTCTCATTGCAGCCCCGACAGGATTATTTGTAAATACCCTATATGCATCGTGTTTAAAATTGGGTAGTTTATATGGTAATGTGCTTATACATCCTGTTAGATACATGGTGAGGGGCCCTATTGCCGTATAGGCGCCCCCATCTGCTATGAGCCTTGATTGCATTGCCGTTATTGTTCCATCCTTTTTCATACCCATTTTATTATATATTATTGCGTTATGCCTTCTCCTGCATGTAAGAAAGACCTCTTCCATTTTGTAAACGAATTTGACAGGTTTTCCTGTCATTTTTGAAAAGAGAACAGAACAGAAATCACCTGCCACAGAATCATTTTTTGTCCCACCAAAACCACCACCCACAAAAGGTTGTATAACCCTGACCTTGTTTAATGGAAGATTAAAACATTGGGCAAGATGTCTGTATACAAAGTAAGGGCTTTGTTTTGCAGCCCATATGGTAATACCCGATGAATCCCAAAGCGCTACTGCTGCGGGTGGTTCGAGGAATCCTGTGATTACCCTTCCTGTGGCAAATCTGTCTTCTCTTACTAAGTCTGCCTCTTTAAATCCCTTCTCCACATCACCGAAATCCATATGAAATTCCCAGCTTATATTGTTTGGCCTGTAGTCATGAACTACAGGCGCTCCTTCCTTTAAAGCCTCTTCCGGGTCAAAAACCCCTGGTAGTTCCTCATAATCTACCTTTATTAATTCCAGTGCCTCCTCAGCAGTTTCTTCGTCAATTGCGGCAACCGCAGCAACACCTTCTCCATAGAATCTTACCTTGTCCTCTGCAAGTGGTGGTTCATCTCTTGTTATAGGCATCCATCCCCACCTAAAACCTTTAAAATCCTTTGCAGTACAAACGGCTTTCACACCTGTTAATCTTTTTGCACGGCTTATGTCAATATTGAGAATCTTTGCATGGGGAAGGGGACTTCTTAAAATCTTACACCATAACATACCCGGTAATTCTATATCTGCAGCATATTTTGCCTCGCCAGTTACCTTCTCATAAGCATCAATTCTCGGTATGTTTTTGCCGAGGAGAGAATAATCACCTATGTATATCTCTTCCATTATTTACCTCCTATTTTTGAAGACGCATCTTTTATTGATTCAAAAATTTTCGTGTACCCTGTACACCTGCAAAGATTACCGGCTATTGCCTCCTTTATTTCATCGTCGCTGGGTTTTGAATTTCTATTTAGTAAAGCCTTGGTAGACATTATCATACCAGGGGTGCAGAAACCGCATTGCATCCCAGTATTTTGAATAAATGCCTCCTGAATTGGATCAAGTCTGTTATTCTGTTTTAAACCCTCTATTGTTAAAATCTCCTTTCCATGGGCCTCCATTGCCAGAACAAGACAACTGTTTACAGGCACTCCGTTCATCAATACTGTGCAGGCGCCGCATTCTCCATGATCGCATGCCTCTTTTGTTCCAGTTAGTTTTAAATCTTCCCTTATCATCTCTAGAAGGGTTTTATTTGGTTTTATGGATATTACAATATTCTCTCCGTTAATTTTAAATCTAATTTCCTTCTTTTCCATTATTTCACCTCCGTCAGTCTACATATTGCCCTTTTTACAAGGGTTTCCACCATAATTTTTCTGTAATTTGCTGATGCCCTGTGGTCATCAATGGGGCTTGACTCATCTGATGCAATTCTCGCTGCATTATTTATCAGCTCTTTATTTATTTTCTCTCCCTTTAGCAATTCTTCTGCCCTTTTTGCACGAAATGGGGTTGGTGCAACTGCCCCTAAACCTATCCTTATATCTGAAAATCTTTCATTATCAATATCCAAAAGAACAGCAACACCTACTGTTGCTAAATCCATCCTACCCCTTGTACTTAATTTATAATATATACCCTTTGAGGAAGATGGGATCTCGGTTATCTCAATTTCTGTTACTATTTCATCTTTATCAAGAACTGTTTTGTTCGGACCTACAAAAAATTCATCTATGTTAACCTTTCTGGTATAGTCTTTTTTCGTAATATTTAGTTTTGCATTAAGAACCAAAAGTGCCGGAGCAGAATCTGCAGAGGGGACTGCATTACAGATATTTCCAACAATGGTACCCCTGTTTTGAATCTGAAATGCTGCTATACTTTTTGCTGCCTGAGAGAGTATATTGAACTTTTCAATTACAATATTCGAGGTAGCAACGGAATATATTGTAGAGAGAGCACCGATTTTAAGGTTACCACCCTCCATTTTGATATAATCCAATTCTTTCAAACCTTTTAAATCAACAAGTATATCAGGGGGTTTTATCAGCCTTTTCTTTAGTTTAGGGATTAAATCCGTTCCTCCTGCATATACCGAACAATTTTTGCTGTCCGATAATATTTTAAATAGCATATCTTGTGTCTCCGGTTTTATGTATTCGAATTTTGGTAGTCTTCTATAAAATATGACCATAGATCCTCCTTTTTCTGTTTATTTCATCCTCCACCTAACGGTGTCAAATAGACCTCCAGTAGATCACCTGTTTTTAATAGGGTCTCAAATTTATCAGGATAAAACCAGATCTCTTTTTCATTAATCAATATTTCCCATTCCTCGCTAATTTCCAAGTCCATCTTCGAATTCTTTATAAATTCAGGCATAATGGAATGTAAAATATCCCTGACGCTATAGTGGGCTGGCGCCTCTTTCTCAAAATCTGAACCGGCAAAATTCGTCTTAATTTTTATTCTTTTTGTATGTAGTTTCAAATCTGATTCCTTGCTTTATCAATTAATTGTTTTTTTCTCTTGCTCGACCTTTTTATTTTTGCTTTCCTGTATTTTTCTCCAAAAGTTTTAAACACAAAAATTTTTTGCTTAATCAACTGGGTTTATACACCAATTTTATTTATTTACTGTTAAGTAAATAGTAAATATCAAAAAAATTGTCAAGAAAAAAAATTCCAGGTAACATTAACTCTATTAATAAAGACTATTTTTGTTTCTATTGTTTAGACATTTAAAAAGTCAGACAGAGGCAGATACAGAGTGTATTGATCATGATACTTTTTAACATTTCAAAACTTCTGATAAAGCATTCTAAAATAACAGCTATTGATATTATCGCCCTTATCTTATCTAAACAGGTAAAGGGGCTCGATAGTAGTGGACCACAACACCGCATACTTTAAACCACAGGTTGGATTATAACCACAAATTTTTAAAATCTTTTAAAAGACATTTTATTCGTTTATGCAGGTCTACTCAACACTAAATAGGTAAAACTACATCACCATCTTTATATCAGACACATTCAATTCCAACATTTTAATGCTGGCACGGAGTCTCACCAGGTTCTTTTTTATTGCCTCAATATAACCGCCCAATTTTTCGATCTCATCTGCAGCCATTTTAATCTCTCTGATCTTTTCATCGATTTTAACTATCTTATCATCTATTATCACGGGGGCCTCCTTTTTTAATGTTTTCTTAAATCTTTAAATCTCTTGGCCTTTAACGCATATCTTGGCAGGCTTCCGTAAGGATGCATCTCTATCTTATATCCGAGATTTGTTTTAACCCTTAAATGGTCCCTGAGTTTTTTAAGGATGTCTTCCTGTCTGGATTCATATCCCGGTTTTATCTCAATTTTTAATATGATATCATCAATATCACCTTTCTTTGTAACGATTACCTCGTATTCATCGCTTAATTCTTCAAAACTCCTTACCACCTCTTCTATGGCAGTTGGTGCAAGGAGCACACCTTTTACCTTTGTAATATCATCTGCTCTGCCTATAACACCCCCGTCTATGCACCGAAATGTTCGACCGCATTCGCAGTCATAATCCGCCCAACGAATCACATCTTTTGAATCAAAACGGATGCAGGGTTTTGCATATCTATCAAAGGCTGTGATGATCATCTTGCCATTTTTCATGGGCTCTTCTATAATCTCTCCGGTTTCTGTGTCTTCTATCTCTACAAGGAAAAAGGCCTCGTTTACATGAAGCCCCTTCTGGACAGTGCACATATAACTCCAGGCACCGATTTCTGTGGCCCCTATATGGTCGTAAACCTTAGCACCCCAAGCATCCTCAATCCTCTTTCTTGTAGTGGGTATGCTTGCACCGGGCTCGCCAGCACAGGTAATTTTCTTTATGCCAATACTCTTGGGATCAATGCCCATTTTTTTCGCAGTATCTGCCATCCCGAGGACATAGGTTGGGGTAGCAGCAAAGGCAGTGCATTTTAGTTCCTGCATCTTCAATATCCTTGCCTCTGTATCGAGTACTCCACCTGGAACCACCTCGCAGCCCAACTTTTCTGCAGCATAATGACAGGCCCAGAAGGCAACAAATATGTTGTACCCGAAGGGTAAGAATAATCTATCCGTATCCCTGTATCCCTGAGCATAAAGGATATATGCCCAGCATTCACTCCACCATTCCCAGTCTTGCCATGTATCTGCCTGATACACAGGAGTGCCAGTGGTGCCGCTTGTTTGTCTGAATTCAGTAATCTCTGTTAGAGGAACTGCCAGTATATCTCCATATGGAAAAGGTTCTTTATTCTGTGTATTTCTTAACATCCCTTTATCTATCTTTGGTACTCGTTTTATATCTTCATAAGTCTTTATATCACCTGGCTCAATCCCAGCGTCCTTGTAAAGTTTTTTATAAAAGGGGGAGTTGTAATACGCCCATTCAAAGATACGTTTAAATTTTTTCAACTGCAAGTTGCGGAGTTTTTCTCTGTCCATTGTCTCCAATAAAGGGTTCCAATAGATACTGCTATTTTCGGTCATAATTAGACCCTCCTTAATATTTATTTATAACATATGTTTCTATATTTTCTATATTTTAAATATTCCTTTATACTCTTAATAATTTTAAAAAATATGAAGAAAGTTCTTTTAGCATTAATTTTGAATTGCCGATGACATTGGCTTCTATTTGTCATCCTATATAATCTATTATTCAATAATGAACAGAATTTTTATTTTTTAAATTTTATAAATTGAACTTAATATAAAAACATAATAATAATAATTTTACGAGGTTGTCAACAAATTTATGATAATTGTTTGTACATTATTATAAACAAATTTATCATTTTTTTACTGAAAATTTAATCTGTTATACTGGAACAAAATAGTTTTATTTTAATGCGATTTTTTAATAAAAATACATCTTAATTATTAAATGCCAGAATTAGAATTTATGTTATTTTATAAAAATTATAGCTTTTTGCTTAAGAAATATTTAAAAAAGCCGAAAAAAAATTTAAACAAAAAAATCTCAGGAGAGTGCCGTGAAAAACAACATAAAAAAGAAAATATTTATTATTACATTGTTATCCATATTATTCATAATAGGTTACGGAATTTTTGCCTTTTTCTGGTTAACAGGGAAGAATACTGTCATTGAATTATCAATATTTTTTGGGATCTTGGCCTGCCTTGCAGTAATAATGGCCGTTATAGGTTTTTTTCTTGCTAAAAAAACAGGGTTTTCTTCAACAAACCTGGAGGCTTCCTTAAAAGAAGCATCAGGTGGAAACCTTACAGCATTTATTAAGGGGGATGCAGACGAAATAAACGAGTTGGAAAGGGATTTTAATGCATTACTCGATATGTTAAACAATTCAATAAGACAACTGTCAATAAATATAAATAAAATGTCTTTTGCAGCGAATACCCTTGAAGTAACCTCTAATCAGATGAGTAAGAGGTTTGAAGATATTGTAAATCAGATAAACTCTGTTGCAGCTGCAAGCGAAGAAATGTCTACAACTTCAGGAGAGATTGCCAAAAACTGCGTCGTTGCAGCACAGAGTTCAGAAAAGGCAAGCAACGCTGCCATAAATGGTGAACAGATAATTCATAGCATTGTGGAGGCAATGAAAAGAATAGGTGAAAGGGTAAAAGAATCGGCAAAGGTAATAAAAAGCTTAGGTGAAAGGTCTGACCAGATAGGTGAGATTGCCGCCATTATCGATGAAATTGCAGATCAGACAAATCTCCTCGCTTTAAATGCAGCCATTGAGGCAGCCCGTGCAGGTGAACACGGCAGGGGTTTTGCAGTAGTTGCCGATGAGGTTAGAAAGCTTGCAGAAAGGACTTCAAAGGCAACAAAGGATATCAGCATTACCATAAAAACAATGCAATCAGAAACAAAGGCCGCAGTGACTTCAATGGAAGAAGGCGTAAAAGAGACTGAAAAAGGTGCAGAGGAAACGGATAAATCTAGTACAACCCTAAAAGATATACTCCATCAGATAAATAACCTTGCAGGTCAGATAAACCAGATTGCTGTTGCATCTGAACAGCAGACCGCCACGACAAACGAAATTTCTAACAACATACAGGAAATTTCAAGGATCATGACAAATGCCCAGAATAATGTTGTGGATAGTGTAGAAGCATCAAAAATGATTGCAAACCTTTCCCTTGAACTTAATAAAATGATAAAGAAATTTAAACTCATTGAAGTAAAACAAAATATAAACAGAGGCACTGCACAAGAGGCAGAGGAACTTGTCTATCAGGCGATTAAATACTATAAAACACATGGAAAAGAAAAGGCTTTCAGGGAATTCAATGATAGAAACGGGCAGTTTGTAAAAAAAGACCTGTACATTTTTGTCCAGGATGAACATGGTAAATTATTTGTTAACCCGTTTAATACTTCACTAATCGGAAAATCGAGTTTTGAATTAAAAGATGCGGAGGGCAAATATTTTGTAAAAGAGATGATTAACATAGCAAAACAAAAGGGTTCAGGGTGGGTAGATTATAAATGGATGGATCCTACAACAGGGGAAGTATCTTTAAAATCTGCATATTGTTTAAAGGTAGATGACTATATATTTTCTTGCGGGATATATAAATAAAAAGTTTTTTTACGTTTTCAGATATAAATAGTCATGCAGAATAAAAAATTTTTGGTTTCCTTTTAAAAAACCTATTTTTTGCCGATAATATTTTAAATGAAAAATTCTGCATATCAATCCAGTAATTTCTCTAAGATAAATGAGCTTAATGTTGGCAAAATGGATTCCATATCCTTAAAGGAAAAAATTGCGGTATTTTTTACAGATATAGTAGGCTCAACAGATTTTTTTAAGTTATACGGTGATGAGCACGGCAAAAAAATGCTACATCACCATTATAACATTGCATCCTCTATAATAAACAGGTTTAATGGTCGTATAATAAAATTTATCGGTGACTCCATAATGGCTTGCTTTAAAGACCCCTTCAATGCTTTAAAGGCGGCCATAAATCTCCAGCAAAAGGTTCAAACATATAACAACCAATCACAGGCAACACCAGTGAGGATAAGGATTGGTATCCATTATGGAGACGTCCTGATGGAAAAGGACGACATTTATGGAGATGTGGTTAATATCGCCTCAAAACTAACAGATATTGCAGAAGGAGATAAAATATACATATCCAATGCAATATATAATCAAGTTAAGAATGCACCCTTTGTCCATTTTGAAATGATAGACCCCATGGTGAAAAAAGATATACCCGATGGGCTTATTGTGTACACTGTATCATGGGATGAGGAGCTCATTTTAGATAAAGAAAATATAGTCTTTTTTATAAGCCCTATCCCATTACCCAGTAATAACCCTTTCAATGGTTTCTGGAAAAACTTCATAAACCATGATGATATATATTTAAAGGATAAGATAAAAAAGGTAAACATTTCTAAAAACAACGCTTTGATATTCTACCTGAAAGACCATTTATGGGTGCTCGATGTTGCAAAATATATAATAGACGCATTGAAAAAAGATGCAAAAAATATAAAAGATATGGGTATTGTCCCTGTTTATTTTTTAATTGACAGCACAAATGATATTAAAAAGGACCTTGAACTTTTTGAAGAACATAAAAAAAATATAAGTCCTGGCTACATTTATATATCAGAAGATGCTTTTTTAGTAACAGGCAACATAGATATAGAATTAATAGAAAAGCCCCTTATTATTTCTGGTTCTAAAAAATTTTACCGCCTAATGTACCCGGCGGGAAAAAAGACGGAGATTAAACCGTTCAATTTCGGATATATTTTGACAGAAGGTCCCTATAGTCCCTGTTTTTATTGCGGCAGTAAAAAACACAGACCCATTCACTGCCCTACAAAAAATTTACCGGAGATTACAGGGGCAATAAATAAGATTGCCTACTTTCCCGTAGACCGCATAAACAGACTTTTTTTCAACCTTTCATTGGTGAAGGGTTTTCAAAATTCAGGGATGATCGTTACAAATGGTGATGACGAAAAAAACTTTGCATATGAGGCCTTTTTTGAACCTACAAGGGTCTTTCAATTAAGATTTTTAAGAACTATCTGGAATTGTTCAGATATAGACTGGACCAGGGCAAAAAATACAACCACTGAAAACGAAGGTGGTATAGTCTGGCTTGCCCAGGATTCCCTGCGCATCTGTGATTACGAAAAAGTAGAGGCATTTTTAAAAAAGGCAATGGAAAACACACCGGATAACTTCAGGATTTACTGTATATATGGCCTATTATCCATTGAAAAAGAAGATTTGAAGAATGCAGAAGTATATTTTAAAAAGGCTCTAAAATATGGAAAAAATAGAATACATAAGGATTATCTGAATCTTTTACTTGCCAGGCTTTATTATATGGAAAACAGACTTAACGATGCATGGAAGGTTATAAATGATATATTGTTTCATGACCCCTTCTGCCTTGATGCCCGTTATCTCAGTATTAAAATCGACCTCAAGATGGAAAAGCACTCTAAGGCTCTGGATAATTTAATGGATTTAATACAGGATAACAGGGATTATTTTATATACGCTTACATTGACTGCGAATTATTTCCATACAGAGAAATAATCACAGAAACCCTTGATAAAATATTTAAAAGGGTAAAGGAAAATGCCATGGAGGTATCAGGGGAGGCAGAAAAAGCATTTATCGATATAAAAGATTTTATGGATAAACAAACCGTTTCAGATTCAGATTTAGAAGGCATTTCCATTAAAATCAAACACCTTATCGAACAGAATAGTTTTTTCGGCTATTTAGATGCAATACATCTATCACATACTGTTAAATCAAAAATCCATGATTATTTAAAGGAAAAAAAGGAAGATTTAAAAATAAAACTCAAAAAAATTTCTCATCGTATCGATGAAGGTCTAAAACAGATAAAAAGCTTGAAATACAAAAGATTCGCCCATGAATACGAAAGTTTGCTGGAAAATTTTTTAGAAGAAATTAACAGGATATCTAAAAGCATGATAAAGGCCTCTTTTAGTGAATTAGCAGAGATAGAAGCACTTTTTAAAAATATGGATGGAGAGATCACTAAAATAGAAGAAAAGATAGAAAATCTCTTATTTTTAGACAAAGTCTTGATCTCTTTAAGCACCTTTACAACATATTTCCTTTTATCCCTTACAATGGTTTTTCTAATGGCTACCATTATTCTTCCACCTATCACAAACTATTTAAACACAGTATTCTTGAAATTAGGGTTCATCTCCCCCTTTGAAGAGATAGATTATAAAAGATATATACTTTTATGGGGTGGTATTCTGGGTTTTATCCTCTCCATCTATGCATCGATTAGAAAGTTTTTAAAATATCCTGTCTCTCATTGAATTCTGACATCAAAAAATTTATTATGTAATTAATGGAATTATTTGAAAATTTAGATTTTTCTCGTAAAGATAGGAAAAAACCCTTAGCCGATAGGATAAGGCCAAAGACATTAAAGGAATTTTTCGGCCAGACACACATCCTCGGCGAAGGTAAGATTCTTAAGGTGCTCTTAGATAAAAAAGAAGTCCCTTCCATGATCTTCTGGGGGCCCAGTGGAGTCGGAAAGACAACACTAGGTTGGCTTATAGGCAAGTACCTTGATATGCCCTTTTTCTCAGTGAGCGCCGTAAATATTGGTATTAAAGAGGTAAAGGATATAATACAAAAGGCAAAATCAAAAAAGATTGTGCTTTTTGTGGATGAATTTCATAGGTTTAATAAGCTCCAGCAGGATACATTTTTACCTTTTGTTGAAAGGGGTGATATAATACTCATCGGAGCCACAACAGAAAATCCGTCTTTTGAGATAATCACCCCTCTTCTCTCGCGGATGCGTATAATAAATCTAAATCCCCTTTCAAAGGAAGATATCATTAAAATTATAAAGAGGGCAATCTCTGAGGATGATGAGCTAAAAAAGATACCTGCAAAGATAGAGGATGACACCATAGAAGAAATGGCTATTCTGGCCAATGGAGACGCAAGAAACGCACTGAATTTACTGGAAGTTTGTTATTCAATGATAAAAGGTGCAAAAAAAGATATACCTGTAATAGACCTCGAAGTTTTACAGGAGGCTTATCAGAAAAAGATTCTCGTATACGATAAAAAAGGGGAGATGCATTATGATTTGATAAGTGCACTGCACAAGAGCATGAGAGGCTCTGACCCAGATGCAGCCCTTTACTGGCTTGCCCGTATGATAGAAGGTGGTGAGGATCCATTATATATTGCAAGGCGAATGGTAAGATTTGCCTCTGAAGATGTTGGAAATGCAGACCCCAATGCGCTAATTATTGCCATGGCCGCAAAAGAGGCTTTTGAATTTATAGGTCCTCCTGAAGGATACCTTGCCCTTGCCCAGGCCTGCATTTATCTTTCTTTGTGCGAAAAGAGTAATGCCATCTATAAGGCTTATAGTGAGGCAGTCCATGATGTTAAAAAACTTCCCGATTATCCTGTGCCATTACATATCAGAAACGCACCCACAAGGTTTATGGAAGAAATGGGATATGGCAGAGGCTATCTTTATAACCATGATTTTAAAGACGCCATTGTGGACCAGGAATATTTTCCAGAAGAATTAAAGGGTAGAAGGTACTATTTTCCAACAGAGAGGGGCTTTGAAAAAAAACTAAAGGATTTTATGGAAAAGGTAAAAGAGATTAAAAGAAAAAACCCACAAGGCAGGTAAATATATCTTTGAATCTATCTTTAAAACTCTTTTCCCTTGTCTCCTTGTGTTCTCCGAATTCTTTTGAAAGCTCTTCGATGAGCCTTTTCTGATTTTCCGTAAGATTTGTAGGTACTATAAGGTTTAGATACACAAGTTCGTCTCCTCTACCATAACCGTTATGTTTTTGAACTCCAAGGCCTTTAATTTTTAAAACCTTACCTGGCTGAGTTCCAGGGGGAATATAGAGCTTTGTAATGCCTTCTAATGTTGGTACATCTATTTCTCCTCCAAGACACATGGTAGGAAAACTTACATTTACACGGACAATAATATCATCTCCTTCTCGCTCAAAAACAGGATGTTCTTTTACATTTAAAACAATATAAAGATCGCCTGGATGTGTATCTCCTGGACCGTATGCACCTTCACCCCTTACCTTTAATCTCATGCCTGTCTCAACACCAGGAGGTATTTTTACTTTTATCTTTTTCTTTGTCTTTACAAAACCTCTACCCTTGCATGTCTTACATGGATCTTTTATTATATATCCCTCACCACCACAGTACTCACAGGTTCTGTTTATGGTAAAAAAACCATGAGTGTGTCTAACCTGGCCCCTTCCACCGCATACCTTGCATACAATTGGCTGATAACCTGGCTCGACCCTTGAACCATTACAGGCAGGACATTGCTCTTCCTTTGGTATCTCGATCTCTTTCTCTGTTCCGAATACTGCCTCTTCAAATTCTATCTCAAGGTTGTATCTTAAGTCATCTCCCTTTTTTGACCTCTGCCTCTTTATATGGGTGCCGAAAAAATCGTTGAAGAGATCGTTAAATACACTTTCAAAATTTCCCTGGAAACCAAAATCAAAAAAAGAGCCCATACCCTCTGCTGTGCCGTATCTGTCATATCTCATCCTTTTTTCAGGGTCACTTAAAACCTCATAGGCCTCGTTTATTTCTTTGAACATCTCCTCGGCCTTCTTGTCACCAGGGTTTCTGTCAGGATGGTATTTAAGGGCAAGCCTTCTGTATGCCTTCTTTATTTCTTCATCAGTGGCATCACGGGAAACTTCAAGAATCCTGTAATAGTCTTTTCCCATTGTTACGTTACCTTATTCTTTTTCTTTCTGTACATTAATGTCTGGTTTTTTCGAAACAGTGACCATGGCCGGCCTTATGAGCCTACCATTTAGCATATAACCCTTCTGTAATTCAGACAACACTATATCAGGCTCCACATCATCCCTTTCTTCCTGATAGAAAGCCTCATGAAGATTGGGGTCGAATTTTTTACCAACTGCCTCAACCCTTGATAATCCCGCCCTTTCCAGCACCCTTAAGAATTCATTGAGCACAAGGTTGACCCCCTCATGGATGCCTTTATAATCATCCGTCTTTGAGGAATGGTCCAGTGCCCTCTCGAGATTATCAATCACAGGCAGTAGTTCTTTTATTAAAACCTCATTACCGAATTTTAAGAGGTCCTGTTTCTCTTTGTTTTTTAATTTTTTAAAGTTTTCGAAATCTGCCTGGAGATAAAGCAACCTTTCCTGAAGGGACTTTATGGTCTCTTCTTTTTCTTGAAGCTGCCTTGTCAATTCTTCGAGTTGTTCATCTTTTTTCTTTTTCTTCTTATGCTCTTCATGCTTTTGTTCCGTTTTTATCTCTGTATCTTCATTTTCCTTTGTAAATCTCTGTTCTTTTTCCTTCTCATCTTTTATATCCATAGCCTGACCTCTCACATTGTTCTTATTATATCACTTACTGTTTTGGCAGTATAATTAACTATTGGTATAATACGGGAATAGTCCATTCTAACAGGACCTATAACCCCTAATATCCCGAAACTCTTATCTGTAATCTTGTATGTTGAAGTAATAATACTCACATTCCTCATCTCCTTAATATCACTTTCAATGCCTAAAATTACATTTATGCCCTCTTCTTTCAAACACTTGTCCAGTAGTCTCAAGAGCTTTTCTTTTTTTTCGAGTGCCTTAAAAAGTTCTCTCAGGCTCTCTATATCTGCAAACTCAGGAAAACCCATTATTTTGGATGTGCCATCAATATAAATCTCTCTTTTATCCTTTGCCTCTAAAATCGTTTCTATACTGTCCTTAATCTTTGAAAGAATAATATTGAATCTGGTCTTATCGTTCTCAAGGTCTTTTTCTATTTCCGATTTAAGGGCATAAAAGGGGATGCCTTCAAAACGTTTGTTAAGATACAACTTCATGCTCATGAGAAAATCCATATCAAGGGGTTCACCAGCATCCACATAGCGCGTATGAACAGTGCCTGCAGAGGTAACAAAAACAACAAGAATATTATTTTTAGACATTTTTACAAATTCTATCTCTTTAAAAAGCATGGTATCTATTTTCGGTTCTACTACTATACTCGTATATCTTGAAATCGCTGCAAGGGTTCTTGATGCATCAACCATTACCTCTTCAATGTAATGGTAACAGGGTTTTAACATGCCTTTTAAGGCCAGTACCTCTTTCTTTCTGGGAAACTCAGAATAGTTTAACCTATCGATATAATACCTAAAAGCCTTGTTTGTGGGAACCCTTCCCGATACTGGATGGGGTTTGTAAAGAAAACCCATTTTTTCCAGATCTAACATGACATTCCTTATGGTAGCCGAACCCCATCTGTGGGTCATTTTTTTAGCAATAGACCTCGAGCTTACAGGCTCTGCCTGATTAATATATTCTTCTATTATATAAAGAAGAATATTTCTTTCCCTTTCCTTTAAAATTTCCACAACTATCCCCTTAACCTTTATAGAAATAAATTAATTACATATAAAGGCTTTGTCAAGGAATTGATATAAAACCCCATGGAAGGAGCTCTTCTTCATCCCTTTCCCTTAATGCATAAAAATTAAGATTAATCGGACTGTCTCTCATGATCTTTAAAAGACTTTCACCTTTTGACAGCCTCAATATTATATCCGACACCTTCCTATCTCCCCTGGCAAACACAGCCTGCAAAAAAGAAAACTTTACAGATTCATGGGTAAAGATGGCATTATCTATCTTGCCTATAGACTTTTTAAGATATGAAATCTTTCCCTTTAGCGTTTCCATTTGCTCCATTTGTTCCCTTTGAAAAGGAGTTGCAGGTTTTGGCACAAAAGGGCTTATATGAACTGTAATTTTTCCCACTGCCTTTTTCTTTATACCCTGTTTTACCATTACATGTTTTATTTTCTTTGTAATATCTACAATCGCCTCAATATCTTCTTTTGTCTCCTTTGGTAAGCCAATCATAAAATAAAGTTTAAGATGAAAGGATTTTAATCTCATAATTTCGTTTATTCTTTCCAAGATTTGTAAATCTTTTATAGGCTTACCGATGAATGCCCTTAAATGTTCACTTCCTGCCTCAATACCAAAGGTTAGTGTCTTTATGCTGTCCTTGACCATTTCAATAACAGATAAAGGTGTCTTATCTACCCTCAGTGAAGGAAAATGCACTGAAATGCCTTTTTTTCTAAAAGAGGCAACGATCTCTTCTAAGTTTGGATGAAAGCTCAAGCCACCACCTATTATACCAACATCTTCTACATTACTGGGCATATAAAGTTTTTTATCATAGATAAATTTATATATGTTTCCTATAAGGCAGAAAGGGCACCGAGAAGGACATCCCCTTGTACCCTCCAGTAAAAACATCCGGGAAAATTCTGTATTATCGGTTATAATCAAAGATTTTGCAAGGTTATCGCTGTCATATCTTTTTATGGATATGTGAAAATTTTCAGGTTCAAACTTATAGACCGTGCCATCTTCATTGTAGATGACCTTTAATTTACGGGGATTATAAACCCAGGGATTGGTGCTTAGCTCTTCAATAATATCCGATCTTTTTTTTGTTTTATTATTTATATATGTTTTCATGAATTCTTCAATAATTACCTCTATATCGCCCAAAAGGAAAAGGTCAAAAAAACTGTATAGAGGTTCAGGATTTGCCATAACCAAAGGCCCGCCTGCCACGATAATGGGTTCATTTTCATTTCTTTCCCATGCATTGATACTAATATTGGATGCATCAAGCATTTTCACAATATTTACATAATCAAGCTCAAAAGAGAGGGTAAAAAACAGCAGTTCAAAGGATTTCAAAGGCTTTTTGCTTTCTATGGAAAAGAGAGGTAAAACATTTTCAAAAAACACCCTTTCACATACAACCTCTGGTATATCGTTTAATGTCTTATAAAGTAAATGCACGGCAAGGTTGGACATCCCCACATAATAACTATTTGGGAATACAACGGAAACAGGAATTTTTCCCCTCCAGTTTTTAATACATGCCCCGATCTCTTTATAGGATTTTGATGCCCTATTTTTTTTCAGCATTTACTATTTCCTGCCCACAATAAAGATAGAATAGGCATAGTCAATTCCAAAGGTCCTAAACAGAAAACCAGCTACATAAACCTTAAAAAAATACCTGTGGAAGGCATCATTATAAGACCTATAAATCTCTTCGATATGATAACCGGAAAGGTTTATTACCCCGCTTAGCTCATCATAGGCATAGAATGTTTTGTGCGTTGCATCTCTCATAAATCTCGAAGGGTTGAAAATATTTGGTGTTGAAACGATTATGATGCCGTTTTTTTTTGTAAGTCCGTTGAGGTCTTTTAAAAGATTAATTCCATCTTCCAGGGATAGATGTTCTATTACTTCAAATAATAAAATCGCATCGAAATCTTCCTTAATCTCTGATAGGTCATAATAATCGTGGCAAATACTTTTATCAATATCCATACTTTTATAATCGATACTTATTCCTGATCTTTTTATCTCTTTTTCTGCACCCCTAAAACCTGCTCCCACATCAAGAACCCTCATGCCATCTCTTAAAAATCTCTTAAAAAGTATAGACCTTTTTTTAATTAATGGTATGTCCCATACTTCTTTGTATCTTTTATGAATAATCTCTCTATATTCAAAGATTTTTGACCATTCAAGGACTGTATTT
>Ga0123519_10000061_pt1 | contig 168812 bp, 154 predicted proteins | sample YelNatPaOPRAMG02_FD_87396 | JGI IMG/M metagenome (GOLD analysis project Ga0123519, IMG submission 87396) | Hot spring microbial communities from Yellowstone National Park - Yellowstone National Park OP-RAMG-02 (version 2) | ecosystem: Environmental > Aquatic > Thermal springs > Hot (42-90C) ... | reverse complement strand
TTTAAGATGTAGAGGTATCTTTCGCCATCTGAGGTTATGCCTGAACCTTTCTTCACCTTCTTTCCCGAAGGTCCAGCCGGAACTGTATCCTCGAATTCGGCGAGCGAAGAACCGGGTAGATAGCGATACATACTTCTCGTATTATTTCCTTTCAGGATATAGAGTTTATTTCCGCATTGGGTCATTCCGCCACCGGATTTAATTCGCTTATTATCTGGGAGCATCGGCAGATTAGCCACCAGTTGCCAGCCAACAAATGGCGATTGAACCTGGAATGTTCCGCGCAGGGTATCATTCCCTGGATTCTCGTCACCGGTCAGGGCGGTATAAGTTGTGGTTGTGTAATCACCAATGGTTGCGGACCAATTGCTGAATCTCACAAACTGCGCCCGGTCGGATGGCAAATCGCTAACCAGAGCGGAATCAAAATAAACCGGTCCTGAGGTTGAATTGATCCGGAAGAAGACCTTAAAGGTAGCGAGCCGATTACCAAAGTTATAAACCGAGCAGGAAGGCGCCACATCTCCGGGTTGAATTATGCCTACGGGCGAAACAATCCGAATTGGACCGACATCGTAATTATAGCGGAGAACTGTGAATGGTTCGCTCATCGTATCGTTTCCCGGATTCTCATCACCAGGGAGGGCGGTGTTAGAAACCCCGTTATAAGAGCCGCTCCGGGCAAGCCAGGAGGTAAAGGTCAACTCGCGGGTGGTATTCGGCGCCAAATTCTCAACCAAAACCGAATCAAGATAGATTTGGTTATTCCCGGCAAAGATGCGGAAATAGGTCTTAAAGGTCTCGGAATTGTCACCAAAGTTATGAACCCTAACCTTTGGTTCAACATAACTTCCGGGTTGAATAGTGCCGGTTGGGGCAAGGATTTCCACAAGACCGACATCCTTAGCAAAATGGGAAATGGTAAAGGTAGCACTGGCGGTATCGTTCTCCGGATTCTGGTCTTCCGCCAGATAGGTGGAGCAACGGTCGGTATAATTTCCCGGCACACCGAGCCAGGAGCGGAAGGTAATCTCCCTCTCCTCACGCGGACCTAAGTTCTCTATCTCAAGGGAATCGGAGTATAACTGGTCAATTGCCGTGAATATCTTGAAGAAGGACTTAAAACTTGCCTCCTGGACATTACCGTAGTTTTTCACCCTCACGCGCGGTCGGATATTACCCGGTGGCACATTACCAACCGGATAGAGAATTGAGACGACGCCAACATCCCGCACAATCTCTGAGACAACCTCACAACTACCGGTTGCGGTATCATTACTCGGATTCTGGTCAGTAGCGAGTTTACTCCAGGAGATTATCTGATAGGTTCCAGTTGCGGTTGGTGTCCAGTTGTCAAATGCCACGGTATCGGTTCTCCCAGCCCCGAGGCTCACATTCTGGGTATCCGCATAGACCAAACCACCGTTATAAATCTGAAAGACCACCGGGAAGTTCTCGTTGGTATTCCCGTAGTTTACGACCTCAGCCTTCGGGGTGATTGGGAAATTAATCCCAATCTCACCGGTTGGGGCAAGGATTGCGGAAACACCAACATCATGAGCAATAACCTCAAAGGTCGCAGTTGCGGTATCATTTCCTGGGTCAGCATCATTAGCAAGCAAAGACCAGGAGATTGCCCGATAAGCCCCCGGAAGGGCATTCCAATCCGGGAAGGAAACCAAGGTTGATTCCCCGGGTTGGATTACATCCGTCACCCGAACCGTTTCCGCATAAATCTCTTCCCTCAGATATTCAATCCAGAAGACGCAGTCAAATTCTGTCTCCGGATAGGTGCCGTAGTTTTTGACAAAGACCTCAGGTGTTGTTGGTCCAGAAGGAATCTCACCAACCGGGTGATAAATCGCCGAGACACCGACATCATGAGTTGGAGAACGGACCCAAATCTCTCGGCTCGCTTCGTCATTACCTGGATTGACATCATCAATCAACTCCGTCCTTGATAAGGCGGTATATCTTCCAGTATCGGTCACTGTCCAGGGAGAGAACTCCAGGGTATCAACCTCGCCAACATTGAGCGAGATAAAGGCGGTGTCCGCATAGACCAGTTCCGTCCCTTTTCTCATATGATAGATAACCCGGAAGTTTTCCGCATTGGTTGTTCCATAATTTCTAACCTCACTCTTCGGGGTATAAGTTCCGGGCAGAATAACTCCGGGTGGAGCGACAATCTGCGAAACTCCGACATCCTTCACCTGAACCGTAATTGAGGTCTCAATCTTATCGTTCGCCGGATAGACATCGCCAGAAAGTTCCGTAGAACAAGAAACCACATGAGTCCCTCTGGGCCAGGAAGAATAGGGCGGGAATGTGACATACCGATAGGTTCCGGGATTATGTCCGGTTACCTGCGCGGTCTGATTGTAAAAATTACCAATTCTCATCCGCACCTCGTAACTCACCGGAGAACTACCGTAGTTATAAACCGAGCAGGCCGGGGTGACAACCGAACCGGAATCAATCGTTCCGGTCGGGGCGATGATTACTGTTGGACCAACATCCTTAACCACCACCGTAACCTCGGTTGTCTGTTTATCATTACTCGGGTGACAATCATTAACCAGTTCGGTGGAACAGGATACCGTATGAGTTCCCCTTTCGTTCGCAATCCAGTTAGGGAATGTGACATACAAATAGGTTCCCGGAATATGGGCAGTCACCTGGGCGGTCTGGTTGTAGAAATCACCAATCTTTGCCCGCACGAGATAAGTCGCATTAGAACTGCCGTAATTATAAACCGAGCATGCTGGGGTAATAACCGAACCGGAATCAATTGTTCCGGTTGGTGCCTCAATCTTGGTGCAACCGACATCCGGAACCTGAATCGTCACATTGCCACTCTGGGAATTATTCGCCGGGTTTTCATCTAAGGAATAGTGGGTTGAGCAGGTTATCCCATAAGAACCCCTTGGTTGGAAAACTTGCCAGTTCGGGAAGTTGACGGTATCGGTCAAGCCCGGGTCTAAGGTCTTAGAGCGAACCTGGGTGTAGAAGGTTCCAATATGGAAGTAGACATCAAATGTTGCCGGAACATTCCCGTAGTTTCTAACCGAACATTGCACCGCAACCGTAGAACCGGAATCAACGAAACCTGGGGGTGAAGTGATTGCCACCGCCCCAACATCGTGATATTCGGTCCCAACCACCTGAATCTGTTCGGTCCAGGAATTGTTCCCCTGGAACATATCGCCGGAGAGTTCGGTTGTGCATTTCACGGTCAGATAACCGAGGGGATAAGCCGACCAGTTAGGAAAGACCACCGTTGTTTCCCTACCTGCGGGAAGGGTAATATTTTGCACCTGGTTATAGGTTGTGCCAATCTTCATCCGCACGGGAAAGGTAACCGTTGCATTCCCATAATTTTGCACCATCGCCCTTGGTGTGATATTGACGCCAAGCGAGCAGACGCCACGCGGGGCAATAATCGTCGTCACGCCAACATCAATGTTATAGGGAGTATACCAACCATCCATCTTATAGACATAATTATCCGGATGCTGCATTATCCCGATCCAGTAATCCCCACTCCGCGGGTCCCAGGCAACACCCCGAACATTATTAATATAACCCGATAAATCCGGTAGCCTCTGCCGGTTAATCACATTGCCGGTAAATCGGTCGCATTCAAAAAGAACACAGGAATCAAGCCAACCAGAACCGGAAAAGAAGGAATAGATATGGATTAGAGTCGGCCAGTTCGGATTGGAGTTCGTGTAGTCAAAATCAAGACACCGGGCACCGGCATAACTGTAACCACACTGACTGGGATTGGGGAAAGGAAGACGGGAAAGGACGGTCCCTAAGGTATCGGTGATATAAAGCGAACAGGGCCAGACCCCTTCATCCATTCGGTCAATAAGATATAAGGTCTTCTCCCGCTCGTTAAAGGCGATTCCGGTTGGATAGCGATAAGCCGGACTGTTAAAGGAACGTATCGTCTGCCCGGTATTACCGTCCAGTTTATAGACCCGCTTATACTTACTGGAATGGAGCCAGATTGTGTTGTCATACCGGCAGTAGTATAAATCCTGAAAGGAATCACCAACCGGTGCCGAGATATAAGAGACCGGAACCGTTTCCGGAGAAAGGGGGTTTGTCTTATCCAGTGAGCGCCACCGCTTGATATTATTGTGCCAGAAATAGACACCGTATAGAGTATCCTTTAAGGCGTGGTAGGTTAGACCGTAAAGACCCCACTGGGGAAACGCTCCGCCCCCGTAATCCCGCATCTGGAAAGGACCCCAAAGAACGGTTGGCGGTGGGTTTTTCTCTTCTACCTTCCGAGGATAAGCCCATTCGCCGCCGGCCGGAGGAGAAAATTCCGCGCTCGCCAGGAGAAGAAGCGGAAGGAGAACTAAAATAAGTCCTCTCAAGCCTCTTTTAAAAACTCTACCCATAAACCCTCCTAAGGTTTTATATTCGGTGGAAATTTTTCTATCTTCGTCCCTCCACCAAGGACGAAGCGGTTTATATCTTTTATTATAAAAAGAAAAATCCATCTGTCAACCCCCTGTAATCTTCCAAATTCATACTTAATATTTTAAAAAGATTTTGAAAAAAGTCAAGGAAGATTTTTCCCATTTCTCTCTTTTTAATCTTAACCTTTACTTTCATAAAATCCAGTCCTTACATAATTATTATAAAGAATAAAAGGAGTTTGTCAAGGGAATTTTCCCATTTCTTAGATTTAAAAGCAACCGATCTCAAAAATGATACAACCACTCCCCTTTGCCGATTGGTAAACTAATTTATTTTTAAGGAAGATTGACAGAGGAAAATTTTTATTTATTATAACAGATGATTAAAAGCGCAAATTTCCGCAAAACCGGAGTTATTACCGAAAAGGAACTCAGAAGGCTCTCCCTTTTACCACCAAGAGAACGTCTGGAAAAAGGACCGTGTGTGATTCTGGAATGCGTGGAGAAGATTCCCTGCAATCCTTGCGTTTATGCCTGTCCCAGGAAGGCAATTAAAATTGAAGGCAGTATTATTGAAATTCCGAAGGTTGATTTCTCCCGCTGTATCGGTTGCCTCCTCTGTATTCCCAAATGCCCGGGTCTTTGCATCTTTGTCGTTCATAAGAACTACACCAGGGATTCCGCTCTGGTCTCAATCCCTTATGAGTTTTTAATCAATTTTCGGGAAGGAGAAGAGGTTATTGCTTTGAATCGTGCTGGGGAAGAGGTCTGCGAGGGAGAGATTGAAAAGGTCATCAGCAAACCTTCTTTTGACCATTGCGCCATCGTTCAGATAAAGGTGCCAAAGAGATATTGGAATGAAGTTCGGGGATTTAAGAAAAAGGAGAGGAAATGAGAAGGTTACTTTTATTCCTGCCAAACACCCTCCTTCTTTTTTCTTATCCGCTCTCCGTGGCGACAACCGATGATGCCTTAGCCATCATTCAGAATCCTGCCCTTCTCGCTCCGGGAAGGGATTTAAACTTTTATCTCTTTTTTAACCACTTCTCCCTCATTACTCCAAGACCGGAGACCATCTCCGAGCGATTTTTCTCCTTTGCCAGCCAATTTGGTAATCTCGGTTTCTTCTATCAGGATAAACCCAGAACCTATTATTTCGGTGGCGGGTTTAAAATTTCCAATTTATCTATCGGTCTCCGTTACGAATATACCAGATTTTCTTCCTGGGACTTTGGCCTCGCCTATCGCTACCGGAATCTCCTTTCCCTCGGAATGGTCTTAACCGGTTGGAAAAAGGAAAATCCAATAATTCCGGGGATTGCCTTAAAGCCGATTAAAGAGATATCCCTTTACTATGAGGGAATGATTTATCGTCTGCCCACCGGTTCCCACCACTTCTTTGGCTTAGAGGTTATTCCACAAAATGGGCTGGAGTTAAAATTTAAGATGGACGAAGAGCGGAACTTCGCCTTGGGATTTTCGCTCGGTTTTGGCCAACCCGGATTGGGTTTTTCCTTCAGCCGAACCCCAGGGTTAAAGGAGAGACTGAGTAGTGAGAGTTATTATCTCTCTTATCACAAAGAGGAAAAAGCATCCATTTTGCCCCCGGTAAAGAAATACTTAGAGATTGAATTGTCCGGGGAAATAGCCGATCTTCCCGCTGGTTTTTCTCTTCTTTTCTCGCGCCGGAAACGGGTATTTTACGAACTCCTTGCCACAATTGAGAAGGCAAAAAGAAGAGAGGAGATAAATGCTCTCCTCTTAAAAATCTCCCCGGACTTCTCTTTAACCCTTTCCCAAGCCGAGGAGTTAAAAAGTTGTCTCGTAAATTTTAAGAAAGAGGGGAAGAAGGTCTTCATTTATACCCCGAATCTCAATACGATAAACTTCTTTTTGGCAACGAGCGCGGATAAGATAATCGTTCACCCCTTAGGGGATATCGCCATCAAAGGGATTTACCTCCGAACCATTTTTCTGGCTAACCTCTTAAAAAAGTTAGGGATTGAGGTGGAAGTGGAAAGGGTCGGAAGGTATAAATCCGCCCCCGAGACATTCACCGAAGAGAGACTGACCGAAGAGAACCGGGAACAATTAGAGGCACTCCTTGACGACCTCTATCAAGTTTTGCTCGCCGCCTTTGCGGAAAGGGGATTTACCCGAGAGGCAGCAGAAAGCATCATCAACCAGGGAATCTTTTTGCCCGAAGAGGCTAAGGAAAAGAAGATTTTTGACCTCATCGCCTACGAAGGCAATTTGGATAGCATCGTCCGAAAAGAGACAAAGGCAAAGGGGGGAATCAAAGAAAGGAAGTTCCAAAAAATTAAACCTTACAATTACTACTGGGGAGAAAAGAAAAAGATGGCGATAATTTATATTAACGGCTCAATTGATTATGGCGAATCCTATACCGATTTCCTCACCGGCGAATACCATACTGGTTGCCAAACTATTGCCCGTTATCTTCGAAAGGTAAAAGATAACCCGATGGTGAAGGTGGTCATCCTGCGGATTGATTCTCCTGGTGGCGACGCATTTGCTTCCGACATCATCTGGCGGGAGGTGGAAAATCTTAAAAGGAAAAAACCGGTTTATGTCTCGATGTCTTCCTTAGCCGCCTCCGGTGGCTATTATTGCGCCAGCACCGGAAAAGAAATCTTCGCCAACAATTCCACCATCACCGGTTCAATCGGTGTCTTCGGAATAAAATTCGTCACTAAGGGACTGATGGAGAAAGCCGGAGTTAACGAAGAGATTCTGAAAAGAGGGGAAAAAGCGGACTTCTTATCCTCCCACCGCCATTTCACTCCCGAGGAAAGGGAACAATTCAAAAAGGTGATTGAGAACTTCTACGACCAATTCAAGAGCAAGGTGGCAACCGGAAGAAATCTACCGAAGGAAAAGGTTGATTCCTTAGGTCAAGGAAGAATCTGGAGCGGGAAAAGCGCCCGGGAATTACGGCTGATTGATAAAATCGGTGGTCTGATTGATCTAATCCATTATTTACAAGAGAAATACAACTTAACCGATTGCGAGATTGTCCACTATCCACCGTTAAGTCCCTTCCGGTTATGGTGAGAGAGGCAAAAAGGATTCTTTGCCGTTGTGAAGAGGTTGAAGAGGAAGAGGTAATCAAATGGATAAAAAGGGGCTATCGGACACCCGAAGAGTTAAAAAGGATTCTCCGCATCGGGATGGGACACTGCCAGGGAAGAACCTGCCTCTCCCTCCTTTTGCGATTGATTCACCGGGAAACTAAGATACCGGTAAGTGAGATTCAATTGCCAAAACGTCGGCCACCGTTAAAGCCGGTGCCGATAAAAATCTTAGCAAATTTCCGTGATGAAGAATCCTGATTGTCTCATCATTGGTGGCGGGGTAATTGGCGCCAGTGTTGGTTATTATTTAGCCAAAGAAAAGATGAAGGTCTATCTCTTAGAGAAGAATTACCCAACCGCGGGTTCTACGGGAAAAGCAATTGGTGGTATTCGACAGCAATTCTCTCACCACCTCACCATCCAGATTATGATTGAAAGTGTCAAAATCTTTTCCTCTCTTTCCGAAGAATTAGGGATTGATATTGAGTGGTACCCCGGTGGTTATCTCTTTTTAGCCCACAGCCCGGAGATGAAGGAGAATTACTTAAAGGCAATTGCCATCCAAAAGGGATTCAACCTGCCGGTAAGATTTCTCAGCCCGCAGGAATGCCAGGAAATTGTCCCCTTCCTTAATCCGGAAAACCTTTTAGGTGGTGCTTATTGCCCAACCGATGGTCATGCCAATCCTTTTAAGGTAACCTACGGTTATTTGGAAGGTCTGAAAAGAAAAGGCGGGAAAGTATTTTTAAGGACGGAGGTGACAGAAATAAAAAGGGAGGGGAAGAATTTTCTCGTCCGGACCAGAAAAGGGGAGAAATTTTCTGCCCCGATTGTTGTGAATTGTGCCGGTCCCTGGGCCGGAGAAGTTGGTAAACTTCTTAATCTTAATATCCCGATTTATCCCGAACGTCACGAGGGGTTGGTCACCGAAGAGACTCCCCATCTTTTTGACCCAATGATTGTTGATTATCGACCCGATGGCTGTTACTTTTTCCAATTCCATTCTACTCGTCATATTATTGGCTGTTATACCCCAATCCCTCCGGTTTATGGTCCAGATATAAGTTCCACATTTCTGTTTTTAACTGAGATGCCCCGGCGGATGCAAAGGTTAATTCCCCAATTGAAAGAAGTGAAGATTCTTCGACAGTGGGCAGGAAGTTATGAGATGACCCCGGATGGTAATCCAATCGTCTCCGGAACGGAAATTGAAGGTTTCTATGTCGTTGCCGGAATGTGTGGCCACGGTTTTATGCTTGCCCCGGGGATTGGTAAACTGTTTTCGGAAATGATAACCAGGGGGAAAAGTTCTATCCCGCTGGATGAATTTCGCCTCAACCGGGATTTTGGCAAAAGGGAGGTGATGCGATGAAAAAAATCTATCTCCTTTTCCTCATTTTTAATTTAGTTTTTGCGACCACCTTCTCCTTTTCCCCGCCGGAGGGAAAGGGGAAAGTCGGAGAAAAACGCACCTTCCAATTGGAAGCCCGTTACCAACATCTCCCCTGTCTTGTAGGGATTAAGACTGTGGAAATCACCTACGAAAATCTTCTTCCGGTCTCGGTCGGTGAATGGGAATCAATCAGCCCCGGCAGATTCCGAAAGATTATCACAGTGAAATTGAAAAAGGCGGGAAAAGGGAAGATAAAGGTCACTCATCTCTGCCCAATCAAAGAGTCAAAAGGGGAAGCAGTCATTACGATTGAAAAAAGGACCTTTGAAGAGGCACACCGGGAAGCAAAAGATTTATTAACCGACCTTTTCCTCGGTCGCCCGATAAACCTTGAGGATTTAAAATTAACCCTGAAAGAACTTTTAACTGATTTCCCGCCACCAAAGGATAAGAAAGATTTCTTGGCAAAGGCAAGGTTAATCTTAGAAGAAATTGAAAAGATTCAAAACCTAACCAGCCAGGCGATTGAAGGGGAATAATTACCTCTGGCATCTTGGACAAAGGTGTGTGCTCCGATTACCAATCCTTATCCTTTGAATCAATTCCCCACACACTAAACAGGGCTCTCCTTCTCGGTCCTTAACTCGCAAAAGCGACTGGAATCCTCCCTCCTTCCCATCTGGTCGGAAATAGTCGGATAATGTTGTCCCTTTATGCCTTATTGCCTTCCGCAACACCTTTTTTATTGCCCGAACCAAACGGACAATCTCTTCTTGGGTGAGAGAACCACCGGTCCTTTCCGGATTGATCCGAGCGAGAAAGAGGGATTCATCCGCATAGATATTTCCGATACCGCAACCAATCCTCTGGTCTAAAAGGAGAGATTTTATCTTCCCTTTTCTTCCCCTTAATTTCTCTCTCAGAAAACTCTGGTTAAAAGCCCGACTCAGGGGTTCCGGACCTAACTCCCGCCATCCTTTTAAAACCCGGGGAACTTCTCCCTCGACTAAAAATACCCGACCAAACATTCTCGGCTCAACGAAAGATAGGTTCCTTTGATTCAAAAGAAACCGAATCCTCTCGTGTTTTGGACTTTCTTCTCCGTCAATCAGGAATAGCCTTCCCGAAAGTTTCAGATGGAAGATTAATCTGCTCCCATCGGATAATCTTAGGATGAGATACTTCCCCCTTCTTTCCACCTCCTTTATCCTTTTCCCGATTACCTTTTGCTTAAATAATTGAATTTTCGGGAAACCGACAATCTCCTTTCTTCGGATGACGACTTCTCTAATTATCTCCCCTTTGAGATGGGGAGCGAGTTCTCTCTTAATCGTTTCCACTTCTGGTAACTCGGGCATCCTTCTATTATAACCACTCCGCAAAATTGGTCAAACATTCATATTGACAATAGAAAATCTTACCTTAAAATTGCCTATGCTTTTTAATCTTTGGGTAAATTTCTTCATTTTCTTTCAGGCAGAATTATCTCTTCCCTCTTCGGTTTCCGCCTCCGCTACCCAGGGGGTTTTAGGGATTGAGACACCAATCATTTCTGAAAAATATACCTTAATGCCCGGCGACGGTGTTTTAATTACTGTTATTGGTGGGATAACATATTCTTATAATGCCCTAATTACTTATGAAGGTAAGGTCCCTATTTCCCTCCCCGAACCGAAGGAGATTGTTGATGTTGTTAATATCCACGGGTTGACCTTAAAAGAAGCGGAAGATTCGTTAACTCGGGTTTTTTCTCGGTATTTCAAAAAAGTAGAAGTAAAATTAACTTTAATTAGTCTTCGCCCCATCGTCGTTTTTGTAACTGGTGAAGTGCAAAATCCTGGTGCTTATAACGCTTCACCCGTTGAAAGGGTTTCCCATGTTATCACCCGGGCTGGTAATCTGACCCCTTTGGGTTCAAAAAGGCATATTAAACTAATTCGCCACGATACCTTAATCATTCCGGTTGATTTGGAGCGATTTGAAACAAAGGGCGATATTACCGTTAACCCATTCTTAGAATCCGGGGACCGCATTTATGTTCCTCCTCGCTTTGGTTCGGTCATTGTCAAGGGTGCGGTTTTTGGTCGGGGCGAATACCGCATCCGATATGCGGTCTTAACCGCGGAAAGAGAAAGAATCAGTGAGGGCCTCTACGAACTTGCCCCGGGAGAAAGAATCTCTCAACTCATTGAAAGGGCGGGTGGGGTTGCTCCCTGGGCAGACTTAGAAGCCAGTTATTTAGAAAGAACTGATAAGATAACCGGCGAAAAGGTGAAGATACCAATTAAATTATCCAAAATTCTCAAAGACCCCAACACCCCCGAGAATATTGAATTATGGGATGGCGATGCGATTATCATCCCTTCAATCAAGTCGGAGGTTTATGTTCAAGGCGAGGTAAACTCCCCCGGAAGTTATCTCTTTTACCCAAATAACCGCGCCTCCGATTATATTGGGAAGGCTGGAGGATATACCATTTTTGCCAACCAGAAAAAAGGTTATATCCAGCGTGGGGATAAAAAGATCTCTTTAAAAAATGATCCAATTGTTGAACCCGGGGACAAGATATTCATTCCCCGCATCTCATTCAAGTGGTGGCAGGATTACATTACAGTTCTTACTGCCCTCACGCCTTTTGCCGGTTCTATCGCCTATCTCATCCTTGCCCGCTGATATAAATCCCGTCTTTTGGCTTCTAAGAGTTCTTCTTCTTCCCCTAAAAATTCTGCGGCGGTAAATATCTGCCTCCCGATAAATTCCTCTGGAAGGTAGGACTTGTAATTTTCATCTCGGGTTAAATGGTGGTCTAAGATGAGAATCGTTTGGGGATTCCCTTTTAAAATCTGAATGATATTTCCCCGAGCTCTTTCTAAGTCATCCGGCGAATAGCGGTAATGTAAGAGATAGGTCATTGGTCCATCCGCAAAGATTATATCCGGCTTATTCGCTAAAATAAAGTCGACCGCCTCCTTCCGAACCGGACCTTGAACATCAGAGGTGAAAAGAAATCTCTTTTCTTCCTCAATCAGAACTTCGGTTACAAACCCCAGATGTTCCGACCGCCCGTGAAATACCGGGGGCGAGAATTTAATCCGAACATCTTTAATAAAAAACTCCTGTCCATCCGCAATTTCCCATTGGGCAACAAGGGGACGAATCCTTTCCAAAAAGACTCCTGCCCGTTTTTTCTGGCTTTCATTAATATTTTGCCAGGGGTCCTTTAAGAAGCAAACCTTTCCCTGATAGATTTCCGGCACTTCGGGATTGTGATGGTCATAATGGTAATGGGTTACGATTATCACCTCGCATCCTTTCACCCAATTGACAATCTCATGCCACTTCTCTTCCTTCCGTTTCAATTCTAAGGGATGGGGCGGGAGATTAAATCGAGATGGGGAGAGCGCGACTCCGGGGTCAATAAAGATTGAGACCCTTTCCGTTTTCACCACGGTTGCCATACTCCGCACTCCGAGGCTCTCGCTGGCAACCGGGATTACCTTCATTCCCTATCTTTAATTTCGGGATTCGTATTTGGTAATCTTGTCAATTCTTCGCTTATGTCTCCCTCCTTCAAACCTTTCTTGGAGGAAAGTGATAAGGATTTCTTTTGCCTCCTCCTCTTTAATAAAATTTGCTGGTAGAACTAAAACATTGGCGTTATTGTGATTTCGAGCCATCTTCGCCATCTCTTTATTCAAACAGAGTGCTGCTCTAATCCCCTTTGCCTTATTAGCGGCAATTGACATTCCCAACCCTGAGCCACAGATTAAAACTCCCCGGCTCAACCTTCGTTTTTGGATCTCTTCGGTCAACAGGAAGGCATAATCGGGATAGTCAGCCGGTTCCTCACTAAAAGTTCCAAAGTCCTTAAACTTAATCTTTGGGAGACTTGCTTTTAAAATCTCTTTTAACCGGAATCCCCGGTGGTCGGAGGCAATTCCAATTTTCATTTAGAAATTAACTCAAAGATAAGTAAGCCAATTATATTTATCTTCTTTCTCCCCACTCAGGAGGGCAAAGAACTCTTTCTGCAATCTCCTCGTTATCTCCCCAACCTTCCCGTTCCCGATCTTAATCTTATCAATGGAGCGGATGGGTGTAATTTCCGCTGCGCTCCCCGTAAAGAAGACCTCGTCCGCTAAATAGAGAAATTCCCGCAGAATCATCTCTTCAATCACTTCAATCCCTAAATCCCTGGCAATTGTGATTACGGTATCCCGCGTAATACCCGGAAGGATTGTCGCATGGAGCGGCGGAGTATATAATTTCCCCTTTTTGACCAGGAAGATATTCTCACCCGAACCTTCGCTGACAAAACCGAAGATGTCCAGAGCAATCCCTTCCGCATAACCGTAGACCAATGCCTCCATTTTAATCAGTTGGGAGTTCATATAATTAGCACAGACCTTCGCCATTGCTGGAAAGGTATTGGGAGCCATTCGGTTCCAGGATGAGACCATCACATCTACCCCCTCTTCGGTTGCTTCTTTACCCAGATATTTCCCCCAATAAAAGGTGGCAATTGCCACACAGACCGGGCAAGAAAAGGGATTTACCCCCAATTCGTTATATCCACGATAGACAATCGGACGAATGTAACACTCCTCCTGACCATTGGCTTTGATTGTCTCAATACAGGCTTGATTAATCTCCTCTTGGGTGAAGGGGATTTCCATCCGATAAATCTTCGCCGAATTGAATAACCTTTCGGTGTGGTCTTTAAGACGGAAAATGGCCGGACCTTTTTTGGTCTTATAACACCGCAAACCTTCAAAAACTCCGGTTCCGTAATGAATCACATGAGAAAGAATATGAATCTTCGCTTCATCCCAGGGGACTAATTTTCCATCCATCCAGATGAACTTTGCCTTTTCAATCGGCATATTATTTTCAGTGGCGGCGAAGGGACTCGAACCCCTGACCAAGAGATTATGATTCTCCTGCTCTACCAACTGAGCTACGCCGCCTTTCATTCTTTTGCCGCCCCCCGCAAGTAGGAGGTGAATTAGAAGGTGGGCAAATTATTGAGATTGCGGAAAGGCGGCAAATTAAATCATTCACTAATTTATTTTAGCCAAAAAATCGGTGATGTCAAATCTAATTAGAAAAAAGAGGTAGAGCAGAGGGGGATAATCTGAGGAAAAATAGGTTAATCTCGAGGCTAAAATTTTCCGAAAAGAATCTTCTCTAACCGAATGCTCAATCTTGCCACCTTATTAGACCGACTCTATCCCTTGACTTCTCTTAAATTTTCTATATCATTTCTTTTATGAGAAAGGGCTGTGTATTTTGTGAGCGGGCTGTAAAGGTTATTGACTATAAGGATCCAACTTTACGAAACTTTCTGACGGAAAGAGGAAAGATTCTACCCGCGAAGGTGACGGGTGTCTGCAGTAAGCATCAGCGCGCCCTGAGTAAGGCAATAAAGCGAGCAAGGAATCTTGCCCTCTTGCCCTACGTGGTGAAGTGAGATGAAGGTGATTTTACGAAAGGAAGTCCCCAAATTAGGAAAGGAAGGGGATCTGGTTAATGTTCGGGACGGATTTGCCCGAAATTACCTAATCCCCCGAGGTTTCGCCGTGGAAGCAACGGCTGACCAATTGAAACACCTCGAGGAAATCCGCCGGCAAAAAGAAGCGAAATTGATCCGAATGAAAGAAAGGGCAAAAGAATATGCGAAAAAGATTGAAAGCCTAATCTTAAAAACCCAACTGCGAATTGGGGAAGAAGGAAGTTTCGGGAGAATCACAGCTGGAGAGATTGCCGACCTCCTCAAAGGTGAAGGGATTATTGTTGACAAAAAGTGTATCGCCTTAGAAGAACCAATCAAATCCCCGGGAGTTTACGATATTCCAATTAAGTTAGACCCGGAGATTAAGACCATATTAAAATTATGGGTCTTAAAGGAGGAGAAGTGATTGAGGTGAAAGTTGCCGGTGTGAGATTTGATGAGAAGAGTCGCTCACCCGTTGTCTTCTTAAAAGAAGTGAATGGGAATCGTATCCTTCCGATATTTATCGGACCGGCCGAGGCAACCGCCATTATGTATGCCTTAGAAAATGTGAAGTTCGCTCGCCCTTTAACCCTTGACCTAATGAAAAGGCTGGTGGAAGGACTGGGTGGCAAAATTCAAAGAGTGGTCATCACCGCAATTAGGGATAACACCTTCTTTGCGGAGATAATCCTGGAAAAGGATGGGGATAAAATTGTAATTGATGCCCGACCTTCGGACTCTGTTGGTCTGGCATTGAAGATCAATTGCCCCATTTACTGCGAAGAAGAGGTGATGGAAACCTGCGGTATCGTTATCCCGGAAACGAACGAGGACCGGATTAAAGAGATTGAAGATTGGTTGAGGGAGACCGACCCTGAAGACTTAGGGAATTTCCCTCTCTAAATAAAATCCGCAAACCTTTTCGGAACAGGTGAAGGATATCGAAAAAGAAGTAAAGAGCCAATTGGAAATTCTCAAATCGGAACCAGTCCCTTCTCAGGAGTTAGTAACTGAGGAAGAATTAGCCGAGCGGTTGAAAAGATCTCTTCTTCATTCTCAACCCCTCCGGGTAAAGTTAGGAATTGATGCCTCTGGTCCAGAGATCCATTTAGGGTTTGCCGTTGTTTTACGGAAGTTGCGCCGTTTCCAGGAACTGGGACATATTGCGGTTTTAATTGTTGGCGACTTTACCGGGCAGATTGGCGACCCCTCTGGTCGCTCTAAAACCCGTCCTCAGTTAACCAGAGAGGAGATTGAAAAAAATATGGCACGTTATCAAGAGCAAATCTTCAAAATCCTTATTCCCGAAAAGACTGAGTTCCGCTACAATTCCGAATGGAACGGGGCTTTAACTTCTGAGGAGATAATTAATTTAACTTCTAAGTATACCTTAGCCCGTATCTTAGAGAGAGAGGATTTTTCCAAAAGATTAAAGGAAGGAAACCCCGTGTATCTCCACGAAATCCTCTACCCCCTCTTTCAAGGTTATGATTCCGTAGCAATTAAAGCGGATGTGGAGTTGGGGGGTGAGGACCAGTTTTGGAACCTTCTCGTCGGTCGGGAATTGATGCGGGAATACAATCTTCCGCCCCAGGTGATTATGACCGTCCCGCTCTTAGAAGGTCTGGATGGTAAATTAAAGATGAGTAAATCTTACAACAACTATGTCGGTATCACCGAACCGCCATTCGAGATGTTTGGGAAGATAATGTCCATTCCGGATACAATGATTCTCCGCTATTTTTCCCTCGCCACCAACCGCTCGCCCTCGGAGATAAAAGAAATCAGTGAGCGGTTAAAAGCCGGAGAAAATCCGAGGGAGATAAAATCACTCTTAGCCAAAGATATCGTCACCATTTACCACTCCGCCGAGGCAGCGGAAAAGGCCGCTTCAGAATTTGACCGAATCTTTAAATATAAAGAATTACCCGAAATTATTCCAACCTACCGCTCACCAAAAGAAGTAATCTCTTTGGTGGAACTTTTATTCACTGCTAAACTTCTCCCTTCCAAAAGTGAGGCGCGACGAAAAATTTCCGAAGGCGGAGTCTATGTTGATGGCGAAAAGATTAGAGATATAAATCACATCCTCTCTATTGACAAAGAAAAGATTATCCGAGTTGGACCAAGAAAATTTCTTAAGGTTTTGCCACCTCTTACCTAACGACGACGACCTTTTTCCTCTCTTTCCCCCCTTGGCTCCTCTCAATGATGTAAATTCCGGGTGCCAGTTTATTAGAGAGATTAATCAACCGACCACTCGAGTCATAAATTTTTATCTCTCCCGAAAACAAATTAAACCTCCCTTTTTCCTCCTTTCTTTTTATCGGTAGTTCATCCAAAAAGATTGACCCCCTTGCCAATAATTCTTCTCCTGTATAGCACCATATCCCCGAAGTGTTGTTTCCCTTCAGAGCAAAGAGATAACCTTTATGATAGATTAAAAAGCCACCGCCTTTCACCCCTTTATTTTCACTACCTGAGGGTAAGAATTGAAGGGGAAGCCAAGAATTATTAACGATATCAAAAGCCCAGAACTCATTGCTATTACCGCCCTTAAAGAAATAGACCTTATCCGAACCGTAGGCAATCGCTCCGCCCTCCTTCACATACTTCTTCCGGCCAACCGCTGGATGGATAAAAGGCAGAATCTGGATGAATCGGCTATACCAGGTATCGCCAACAATGTCGTATTTATAGAGTTCATTATATTTCGCTCGCAGACAATAAATTGTCCGGTTGCCATCAAAGGTAATCCCGCTACCAATCGGATAGCCTTTATCTGGTGAGGCATAGACCGGAGCTGGTTGTTTAACCTGCCAATTGCCATTTTTTACATCATAAAGATAGAAATCCCTACTCTTTGAGCCCTTTAAGAGATAGATATAACCATCTCCTCCTTTCTCACAATAGACCATTCCGGTGCCCCCTTTTAATCCAACACCGGGAATTTGATTGAGTGCGGTTAAACTTAAAGGCGCAGTCTTTAGTGAGCGATAGAAGAAATTTTTATTCCCACCCGGAACAAAGAAAAGATAGTCGCCACCCGCTAAGAGGAACCCACCTCTCTTTACCTTCAAGTCCTCTCCTCCGTAACGAAGAGTGCCGATGAAAGTGATACTATTATTCCGGGGATTAAAACGATAGAGACTCGGTTGGTTATTTCCCTTCAGGATAAAAATCGTTGTGTCATCAATTATTGCCATCCCTCCACCACTTTTCACTCTTTTCCCATCCGGAGAGAGGGGCACCTCCGCAATCCTTTCCCAACCGGTGATTGGGGAGTAAATATTGAGACTTTTTGTCAATTGGTCATTATTGGGATATTCATCATCGTTGAATTTTGTTTGAGCAATAACCGAATAAGAACCAATCTGGGAGATATTAGTGGGACGAAACTGAACCTCCTGCCAGCCATCCCTGGGCAGATTATTAACCGAAGCCGAGTCCTGATAGATGGTCTCGGCTGACGGGTGGAAAATCGCAAACTTGACCAGGAAAGAGGCAGAAGTCTGACCATAATTCTCAACCAAAACTCGGGGCGAAAATTGGCTATCCCTTTTCACCCTTTCTGGTGGCGATAAAATCGCAGCAATACCGACATCCCGATTGTAAACCATTGTCTTTAAACTGCAATTGTAGGCAAAGTTTAGATTATTTGCTGGACTCTCCCATTGGGAAACGGTTGTCACCAAAGCGATGTGAGAATGAGTAGAAAAAGGAACCGTCCGGAAACCCCGAGCCTGAGGATAATTCAATATAAATTCATAGGTATCCGAAGGCGGTGCCTTATAACCAATTGCGCTCGCCGACCAAAGATAACTGTCCTGACCATCAAAAATCGTCCTTAGGTAATTTGTCCCACCCGAAGAAAACTGAATATAGTTTGTCCCACCCGGACCAGAAGGGGCATAACTCCCTTGGTCCCCGAAAGCCGGATAAGAACTGTGACTCCGCAAAATGCGAGAGGTGGGCATAAGGTTAGACTCAGAAAAATGGTAGGTCGGGTCAGCCCGACTGCCCGTAAAATACCGCCAGACACCATATTCCTTTAAGGCATTGGTCAAATTAGCAGAAAAATTCGCAAGAGCGGAATTGATTCCAGAAAGGGTATTCTCCCCGGAAATCTCCCCCATCTTCACCCAGGCAATTCTTGGACAATTTATCCCATAGCGCTCGGCAAGAAACATTGGCCAGAGGCAACCAGCATATTCGTAAAGGTCTTCATCACAGGTTATCGGCTTATGGGGAGAATCCAACGGGTCAATTGACCAATTGAAGTAATCCAGATATTGATTTATTCCGTCGTAACAGACATCCTCCATCCAGGTGGCGCAATTCTCCTGCCACCAGTTTCCTTCCAGGTAACTATAACGATTCTGGGAGGCGTGATTAAACTCATGGGCACAGACAATGCGCAAATCCCGAAAAGAGAGGTTATTGTCAATCCCGATATAACTTGTCGCTCCATCCGGATAAGGATTGGAATAATAGAATTCCGGGGCGCAATAGCCCATAATCCCTTCTTGTAGTCCCTGGATATAGATATCATACCGGTCGTCGCCACCCTCTCCACCATCCGGTGGTGGCGCAATCCAACCTAAGGTATCAACCTGTTTTCGCCAAGAGTATTCAATATAATTGGCGGTTGACTCGGCATAAGCCGGTGTCGTCGCATCGCTCCCCGATGTCGTGTAGTGAACCCGAAAGTTTGTCCTCTCAACGTAAGATACCGGACCGGAAAGGATTGGTCGGGCTAATTTAATCCCTGACTTAAAAAGACGCACTGCCTCCTGGGTTCCACACCACTCCTTATTCTCCGCAAAGGTAAATCCTAAACCTAAAACCAGTAAAAAAAGAGATATTCTTTTCATAAAAAATGATAAAGGAATTCCAATCTTTTTCAAGTGGCAGATCTCAACCGAATTGGGTATTGACTTATCCCCAAAAATGGCATAGACTACATGATGTTTATTTTTCATTTATTTCTCGTCTTATTAATCTCTTCTTCCTTCGCCGGAGATGAGCACCTTCTCTGGCGGAAAGTGAAGGAGCGCTATAAAAAAATTAACTCCATTCAGGGTAATTTTATCCAGAGGGTATGCTCCGAGACCGAAGGCAGTTGCGAAGAGTTCTCCGGTCGCTTCTTTGCCCTAAAACCAAATCTCCTCCGAATTGAAGTAGAAAAACCCAAAAACCAGTTGATTCTCTCGGATGGCGAGTCCCTTTCCGTTTTTATTGAGAAAAAGCCAATAAGCAAAACGCCAATTAAAGAAACCCCGCCTTTTCTCCTCTTCTTTGAACTGCTTAAAGATTCCTTTAATATCAAAGTGACAAGAGAGAAAAATCAGATATCCATTCTTCTCACACCGGTTGATACATCCTATTATTCCATCTCCCTCAGTGTCAATCCAAAGAATCTCCTGATTGAAGAGATTAAATTTACTGATTGGGAAGGGAATAAAACGGAAATCTCATTCTTCAAATTGGCTCTCAACCAAAAATTATCCCGAAATTTATTTAAGATTAAACCCTAATGGCAAAAAAGGAATTGGTAAAGTCAAGTGATTACTGTTTTGCTTGCGGTAAGAAGAATCCAATTGGTTTTCATTTAGAAATAAAAGAAGAGGGAGATTTAGTAAAGACAACCTTCACGATGAGGAAGGAATATGAAGGTTATTCCAATATTGCCCACGGTGGCATTATCGCCACCCTTTTGGATGAGATGTGTGCCTGGGTCTGCCGAAAAAATGGCTATCAGGCCTTAACGGGAGAACTAAAGGTTCGACTCAAACAACCGGTGAGAGTCGGAGAGACCGTGGAAATCACCGGGAAAATCTTAGAGAAGAAACGGAATGTCCTCATCTGTCGCAGTGAGATGAAAAACGAAAAGGGAGACTTAGTTGCCTTCGCCGAAGGGAAGATGGTCTTTTAGTGAAAAGGATAACGGTTATCTTTCTCGGCTGTCCCAAAAATTTCGTTGACACCGAATCGTTATTAGCGGTCCTGAAACAAGCCGGCTACACCTTTGTCACCGAACCAGAAAGGTCGGATATCGCCCTCCTCACAACTTGTGCCTTCATCCGGAGTGCCCGAAGGGAAACATACGAGAAAATCCGGGAACTAATCAAATTAAAAGAGAAGGGAAAGTTAAAAAGGATACTCGTTTTTGGTTGTCTCGTTCAACAGGAGAAAGAGAAACTCTTAAGAAGATTCCCGGCAGTTGACCACTTCGTTGGACTTGACTATCTCCCAAAGGTCCCGGAGATAATAGAAAGCCAAAGGAGAATAATTTATGAAAAGAACCCATCTTTCCTCTCTTTTCCCCGATATCGCCAAACCATTTCCTATGCTTACCTCAAAATTTCGGAGGGATGTGCCAATTTCTGTTCCTACTGCCGAATCCCTTTCCTCCGGGGAAATTATCGCTCCCGACCAATGCCTGAGATTCTAAGAGAGGCAGAGGCAATTGCCAAAACCGGCATTAAAGAGGTAATCTTGGTCTCTCAGGACTCAACCCTTTACGGCATTGACCTCTACCATTCACCGAAACTACATATCCTCTTAAAAAAATTAGCAAAGATTAAAGGCATTGAATGGTTGCGCCTCCTTTACACCCATCCCGCCCACATCTATTCCGAACTTTTGGCGGTTATCCGCAACGAAGAGAAAGTCCTAAAATACATCGACCTCCCTCTCCAGCATATCTCGGATAAAATCCTCTCGTTAATGGGTCGGGGTTATTTAAGAAGGGATGTGGAAAAGGTCATTGACCAACTCCAATCCATCCCCAATATGGTAATAAGAACGACCTTTATTATCGGATTTCCTAATGAGAGCGAAAGAGACTTTCAGGAGTTGGTTGATTTCATTCGGAAGCGAAGGTTTGACCATATCGGTTGTTTCCTTTACAGTCGGGAAAAATCTACCCCGGCTTATTACCTCTCCCCTTCTCTCCCCTACAAAGTAAAAAAAGAGAGGAGAAAAATACTCTTAGAATGCCAAAAGAAAATCTCGGCGGAGAAATTAAGGTCTCTTATCGGAAGCGAGATGGCGGTAATGGTTGACGGAATGGTCGATAAGGGAAAATATCATTATTTCGGCCGGACCTATCGGGACGCCCCGGAAATCGATGGTCTCGTCTTTATCTCCGGTGAGGATTTAGCCATGGCGCAAATTTATCCGATGAGAATCACTTCTGCCACCGCTTATGACCTTTTTGCCGAGAGGATAATGGCGCCACGGGGATTTGAACCCCGGTCGCAAGGTTGAGAACCTTGTGTCCTTGACCAGCCTAGACGATGGCGCCGACCAACGATTTTAATGAGAAAATGACCGAAGTCAATTCCCCAAAACCGCAAGGAGCAAAAAAACTCTCCTTCGCTTCGGTTCTCCGGATAAGAAACTTCGTTTTTCTTTCTCTCTCGGGTGCGGTCTCCCAGCTCGGTGATCGCTTTACCCATATGCTCTTAATTACTCTGATTGAAAGTTATCGGCCAAGAAGTAGTTTTGCCTATTCCCAAGCATCAATTACCTTCACCCTGCCCAATCTTCTTTTAGCCCCATTTGTTGGTGTCTTAGTTGACCGCTGGGAAAAGAAAGGAATAATGATTAAAGCCCATTATCTTCAGGCATTCATCCTCTTCTTCACCCCATTCTTGATTTACTTAACAAAAAGTTTCCTACCGGTTTTTTTTGTCCTCTTTCTCTTCTTCGGCATTGACTTATTCAATAATACTGCCAAACCTTCTCTCATTCCGGTGGTCGTGGCAAAACGGAAACTATTATTAGCCAACTCCCTGGATACAACCTTTACCCGGATGGCGACCGTTTTCGGAATGGTGATTGGTGGGTTTTTAATTAAATGGGCAGGCTGGCGTCTGGGATTCTTCATCAATGCCTTAACCCATTTCACCGCTGGTAGTCTCATCCTCGGAATGAAACTCCCGCCGATTCCTTCCGCTTCCGCGCCAATCAAAAGACCCCTAAAAGAAGAACTCCTCTTCGGTTTCCGAGAATTTTTGGTAAAGATTAGAGAACTCTTACTTTATCTATTCAAAGAGAAGATTGTCTTATTTGTTATCTCCTCCATCTTCCTTTTAGCCGCTATTGCCAGTTTCTCTTATGCGGTTCTTATTTTCCTTATCCAACAGATTCTAAGATTGGGAACGAGTGGGGTTGGGATTTTTGCTGGAATTTTAGCGGTGGGAATGATTACCGGCAGTTTCCTTTTAAGTCTTATCAAACCAGAGATCAACAAAAAACTTCTTATCCTTTATTCCCTTATCCCCTTCTCTTTCTTATTTCTTATCGGCAGTTTTTTAATCAAAATCTGGTTTATGGTTTTAGTGGGAATTGTTGCTGGAATTCTTTTTTCGATAATTACCATCTGTCAGAATACAATTCTGCACGAAGAAGTGCCCGAATATATCAGAGGGAGGATATTTGCCACCAAAGAGTTTCTCAATAATTTAGGTTTCATCTTGACGGTATTTCCAATTGGTCTTTTGGCTGACCTTACCTCCTGTAAGGCGATGCTTTTTCTTTCTGGCCTCTCTATTCTTTTTATCTCTATTTTGGGGATTATTTATTTGCGCCGGTGGAAATCTTAATATCCCCAAATTTCCTGAAGGTAGACTTTCCGTCGGCAATCCGGACACAAAATCCGGAGATGCCCTGACCGATAAGGAAGGTCTTCTGGGGGATTACCTCTGGCTAATCCCAATTTCTTCTGGTGAACTAAAAAGATGGTAGGATTCTGATAAGCGGATTCCCCAAGCCTTCGGGAGAGCCACAGAAGGTGGTCCTGACAACCAATCACTTCCCCACACAACTCACAAAGCACCAACTCCTTCTCAATATAATTCTCGTAGCCTTCCTTCGTCAAGGAGGAGAGTTCAAAATCAGGGGTATGTTTTATTCCTTCCTGGGTGATGCAATAGCGGACGCATTGTCCACAATAAATGCATTTCTCCTGGTAGTGGATGATTTTCCTTATCCTCCTCTCTTTATCATCCTCTATTGCCCGGGCTTTTGAGGGACAGACCTCCACGCATGCCCCACAACCGACACATTTCTCTTTATTGAAAACAATCCTTCCCCGGTAATTCGGAAATACCTTTGCCGGCTCTTTGGGAAACTTAACGGTGTAGGGTCCTCTCAATAAAGCCCTTATCGCTTCTTTTAGCTCTCTTAATTTAGGCTTTCTCATCTTCTTCAATCTGGGGTTTGCCCTTCTTATCCTCACCCAATTGGTCAACAACACTTCCCTTCCACATCTTGATACCAAAGGTTAAGGAGGAACGAGAAAGGGCGTGAGCGGCAACTGGCATCGTAAAAAGGATGAAGAGGGCGCAGAGCAGTGCCTTTATTCCCATTGCAGAAAAACCGGTCAAGAGAAAAACCCCAAGCATAATACCACATGTCCCCAAGGTCACGCATTTTGTCGCCGCCTGCATCCGATTGTATAAATCAGGAAAGCGAACCAATCCTAAACTTCCTAAAAGGTCAAAGAGCACACCAACCACAATAATAATCCAGGCAATTGTCTCAATCATCCAAACTCCTTCCTTCTAAGTATTTGGCTAATGCCAAAGTTCCCAAAAAACTGAGGATGGCAATCACCAGGGAAAGGTCTAAAAGGTAGGAGAGATTAAATTTCAAACCGACGAGCGCCGTAATGCCGGTAAAGAGAATGCCCATAATATCAACCGCAATCACCCGGTCGGAGATTGAAGGTCCCTGCAATGCCCGGTAAAGGGCGAAGAAGGCGCAGATGGAAAGTAAGGTCAAAAGAATCTCCATACTTCCTCCCTAATCAAAAATCCTGGCTAAAAACCGTTCAAACGGTCGAGCAATGATTAATGATGCCTTTTCTAAATCCTTTGCCCGAACATCAATCCAGTGGATGTAAAGGATATCATCTTCAATCTCGACACTCATCGTCCCCGGAGTGAGGGTGATTGAATTTGCCAGAAATGTCCGGGCAATCTCCGAACGCAAGTTGGTCTTTATCTTCACAATCCCCGGATTTAAGGGTCTTTCCGGATGGATAACCCGAAAGGCAACATCTAAATTCGCCCGAATACACGCCCAGATGAAAAATGGAATATAAAGCAGGAACCAGACCCAGCGGTGAATTTGGAGAAACCGCTTCGGCTCATAGGTGAAATAGCCACCGAAGAGAACCGCCGCAAGAAAGGCAACGATAATTCCGGCGAGAATCTCCTGGTAGGAAAGATTCCAGACCAAGAGAAGATAAAGGACAAAACTAAATATAAAATAAGTAAATCTCTTCATCTATCCCCGCAATTTTCTAATCTCCTTAATATCAAAGGTCTTATACCGCTCGTAAAGCCGGATAACCAAAGAAAGTAAGAGGGCGGTCGTGGCTAAACCAATGACGATTGAAGTGAGAACCAGTGCCTGAGGAATTGGGTCAACAAAGTTTCTTTCCTGGGAAACTCGGATGATTATCGGTGCTAAGGCATCCTTCTTAAAACCGATGAAGGCAAAAAGAAGATTGACCGCATATTCCATCATACAGAAGCCAATCGCAATCTTTATCAGATTCCTTTTTGTCACAATGGCGTAAAGCCCGATGAGAAAGAGGAGAATGCAAGCCAGAAAGAGAACCATCACTCCTCCATCAGGAACTTCGTTGCCGCAAGGGCTAAAAAGACCGCCAAAAGCCCTGCTCCAACCTTCACCCCAATGGCGATATTAGCCGGCAGAATTATGCCCGATGAGATTAGATGCAAAGGAGTCCCCTTAGGAAAGAGGTTGAGAAAGAAATAGAAACCGGCGATTAAGCCTAAAAGGGCAAGCAAAAGGAAGGAGAGGGCGCCAAGGCTTTCAAAAACCGCAGTAAACCGATAGAGCATCTTTTCGCCCATCTCTTGGGCACCGAAGGCTAAAATCAAAAGGATGAAGGAACCGGCAATTATCACCCCACCAGCAAAACCCCCACCCGGGGTGAGATGACCGTGTAAGACGATATAAAGACCATAAAGGAAAATAAACCCGGCAATCAATCGGGCAATCGTCTTAACAATTACTGTCATCCCTTTTCCCATTATCTCCTCCCAACCTTTCTTAACACAACCAATACCCCTAAAACTGCGGTGAAGAGCACCGTTGCTTCTCCCAGGGTATCATAACCGCGATAGTCAAGGATTATTGCGGCGACGACATTTGCCGCTCCGGTTCTCTCCAGACCCTCTCGGATATAGGTATTTGCCACCTTCATTATTGGTTCGCCGAACCGGGGCAAATCATTTAAGGCATAAAGAGAAAGGATGAAGAAGAGAGTTCCGAAGATAAAGAAACTGACCGCCGGAAAAACTACCTCGCGGTCAATCCCTTTACCGACTGTCGTATCAAAATGGGTGGTGCGGAAGATCACCGCGGCGAAGAAGATGACGGATAAAATCTCAACGACAATCTGAACGATTGCCAAATCCGGGGCTTGAACTAAAACAAACATAATCGCTACCGCAAAGCCGACCAAGCCCATAGAAATCGCTGAGGCTAAAAGGTCCTTCGTCTCCACCGCCACCAGGGCGCTCGCCAGCATCGCCAAAATTAAAAGATAAAGTTCCAGCATAAAACATTTAATATACAGAAAAAATTAAAAATGTCAACCATTGCCTAAACCTTAAACCGGAAAATTTCCTTAATCCTTTTCGATGCCTCTTTTCTCCGTTGCCTGGAAAAGAGATTGCCTTCTCTTCTTCCCGCAAGCCAAAAATCTCATTAAAGGGGATAAAAAACCGAAAATAAAGAATTCACCCAAAAACTCGTTATCCGGTAAAAGGTCTAACTCTATTTACCAAATATCAGCCGAAAGGATTTTTCGGACTTTTCGTTAAAAAGAAAAATTAAGGAGAAGAAGGGCTTCATAAGGGGGTGGAGCAGGAGATTGAAAGAGAGACCCGTGAGGAAACAGGAAGAGAGATGGGAGAGGAGATTAAGAAGGAGAAAGGAGAAAAGGAAAGGAAGGAGAGAAGGAAAAAGGGAAAGAAAAGGCTATAAAGAGAGAGAAGGAAAGAGACCAAGTAAAGGGCTTAAAAATTGGCTTAATAAGGGGCTTAGTATAGGACTCAGGGAGCAAAGGGGGATAAAATTAAGAAAAAGGGGCTAAGTTATTGTAAAATAAGAACTTAGAGGAAAAATCAGGGGAGAAAAAATGTTAGTGTCACTAACATTTTCCGCCAAGCAGAAGAATTTAGTTCAAGAATGGTCATTTTTATAAGTTATTGAAAAATAGAAACTCATCAAAATGAAATCAGGAGAGAAAATGACTTTTTGCCCTGATTATCCAGAAAGTTAGGGTTAAAAATTTGAGGGTATTGACAAAAATAAAGATTGGATTATAATTAAGGAAGTGAAATCAGAGATGGAAATGGGTAGAAAAATCCTTGGATTTTTGTGTCTATTTTTGGGTTGTGTCTCAAAACAATCCGAAGGAGGTAAAAATGAAACTTTTAAACTTTAGCCAAAAAGGTAAGGTTTCCGCTTTTACCAAAAAGATTTATTGGCTTTCAGGAAAGAGAAAGGCGGAAAATGGTCGGCGGTTTATTCTCCTTCCTCTTCTCTGCTTTCTCCTCCCTGCTCTCTTATTTAGCCAGTGGCTTGAGACAACAATCCAAGTGGGAGATGGTCCTTGTGCTTTGGTTTGGAACTCAACGAATAATAAGGTCTATTGCGCCAATTCGGGAAGTGACAGTGTTACGGTGATTGATGGGGCAACAAATCAGGTAATTACAACAATTCCGGTGGGAAGTGCTCCTCGTGCCTTTGCCTGAAATTCAATCGAGAACCGAACCTATGTGGCAAATTTCGGTTCTTCCACTATCTCGGTCATTCGGGATGTAACGGGAATTGAAGAATACTTTTTGCCCGATGTTAAACCTTTCACTTCAGAAATCTATCCCAATCCGACAAAATCGTTTTTCGTTATCCGTTCTTCGTTGCCCGTAAAAGAGATTGAAATCTTTGATGTTTCCGGAAAGTTGATAAAAGAAATTACCTTCTCTTCTGCCAGCGAGCCAAAGATATCATTAAAGGGAATAAAAAGTGGTGTCTACCTCTTAAAGATAAAAACCGAAGATAAAGAATTCACCGAAAAACTCGTTATTAAATAATCAACCTGTCTATTCTCTAAGGGGTTCAGAATAATCTTTAGAAATATCGTCCATTCTCTCAAAATAGGCGGGGATTTGGTCAACCTTTGTTTCATTTCCTTCTTAATCCGGTGTTGACTTTTCCGTTAAGAGAGATTATAATCTCTGATGTTTATAATCTGTCTCTTATTGTCGCTTTCTCCTTCCTTAGATTCTCTGGCGATTAGCCAGATTAAGACCTGCCTCGCTTCTTATCAGGTATCAATCTCTGAACTTGGTTTTGAGAAGAAATGGGCGGTTGATTCTACCTTCATCTTGAAAAGGGTGGCAAAATCCCTTGATGAACCGCTCTGGCTACCATCTTATCTGGATTCAACCGTTTATCGCACTGATAGTTTAATAAAAAATCTTTCCTCCTACCCCCCTGATATCTCTTCCCTCCCCCAATTGACCGATGACCTAATTCACCTTGCCGATGCCTTTGGAAAAGAACTGGCACCGGTTTTTAAGCAAAAGGAGAGAAAGGAATTGTCCCGGGAAGAAATTGACTACATCCTTTACTTCGCCCCGTATCTCTTTTCCGATGAGGAGGATACAACCGATGATTACTTAAAGGGATTTCTTCATCAGGAGTTTAACCAACCAATAAAGTTTGATTCAATCAAATTGCCTTCGGACAGTTTCTTTGCCGTCGCCAGGAAACTCAATTACGAAGAGTTTTTCGCCCAATCCCTTTCTCGCCTGAGAAGGTTCTCCCTTTTCCTCAAAGGATTGGAGTGGAAGAGAGAAAAGGTTGATTGCCCGGATGTTAGAGGAAAGGTTTACTATTACGGCGAGAGCGAATTGGGTAAGGTAGTGATTGGCTCAGAAGAGGATAATATTTATCTCGGTGATTTTGCCATTATTATTGACCTCGGTGGCAACGACATCTACTCTTCACCCAACGGTGCGATTGGCTTCTTTTCCCATCCTTTCTCCGCCATTATTGATTTAAGTGGTAATGACCTGTATTCCGCAAATAGACCTTTCTCCTTTGCCGGGAGTATCTTTGGCACAAGCCTCCTTCTGGATTTTGGCGGCGATGATATATATCGGGCACAGGAATACTCCTTAGGTAGTGCCCTCTTTGGTCTGGGAATTCTTCTGGATTTCAAGGGGAATGACTTTTATGAAGGCAGGACATTTACCCAGGGCTCGGGCTTTTATGGCTTAGGTTTACTTCTTGATTTAGAAGGAAACGATACCTATCGGGCTTATAACTTTGCCCAGGGTTTCGGTTCCACCTTTGGTTATGGTGGTCTCTTTGACCTCTCCGGGAATGAGCTCTATTATGCTGGTGGTAAATTTTATCACGAGCCACTTCTTCCCGAAGACTTTCGCAGTTTTGCCCAGGGCTTTGCCATGGGTTTCCGACCCGATGCCTCAGGTGGTATCGGTCTTCTCTATGATAAGAAGGGAAATGACTTTTATAATGGCGATGTCTTTGCCCAGGGAACAAGTTATTGGTATTCCCTTGGTATGCTCTTTGATGAAGAGGGGCAGGATAAGTATCTGGCAACCGAATATGCCCAGGGAGCGGGAATCCATCTGGCTTCGGGAATCCTGATTGACCGGAAAGGGGATGATAATTACTATTCTCGGCTCGGACCAGCCCAGGGCGAAGGACACGATTTCTCGGTTGGCATTCTCATTGATAAAGAGGGCGATGACCACTATTACACCTCCGGCGGTCAGGGAATTGGTCTGACTAACTCCTTCGGTCTATTTATTGATTACCAGGGTGACGATACCTATCTCACCCGGGAAAAGGAATTCGGTCAGGGCTGGGCAAACCCCTCCCGCGACTTCGGCGGCATCGGTATCTTCTTAGACCTGGCTGGCGATGACCGGTATCCAAAAGAATCGGAATTAGATGAAATCACCTACTCCTTTAAGGGATTTTACGGCGCCGGAGTTAACAAAAAAGAGAAGAAGGAAGAAAAAGAAGCGGAAGAAGAGATACCAGAAGAAACCCTGGCCAGTAAGAAAATTGATGAGATATTCAAAGGGGCAAGCGAATGGGAGGTCGGGAGTGCGAAAAAAAGGGTAAGACAATACCGAAAGGAGTTAATCAAAAGAGATACCATCTCCCTTAACTACATCTTCAAAGAAAAGATTGCCACAAGGAATAGTCTGGAATTGAGGGCAATTGAGGAGTTTTGCGAATCTCTACCGGAAAAGGTAAAACCCTACCTCTTCCGATACCTCTCGGACGAGAGGAAAGAAGCAAGGGCAAATGTGATTTATCTTCTCGGAAAATTAAAGGTAAAAGAAGGGGTTGATTCGCTAATTTCCGCTCTAAAGGACCGCCGCCTACCAAATGGCCGGATCATCCATAACCGTCCGCGCTGGATTATCTCCGCCCTGGGTGATATCGCCAAGATTGATTCAATCCTGCCCGAAGAGGACTCCCTTATCCGAAAGAAGATTACTCCGGTAATCTTAAAATATATAAAGGATAGATATGAACCAACCCGAATTACCGCCATAGTTGCCCTGGGGAAGATAAAAGATGAGAAGACACTCCCTTATCTCTTAGAAGGACTGTGCGACCCAGTCTTCACCGCCCGGCAGGCCGCAGAAAATGCCCTCAACGAATTATTGAAAAGAAAAGACCTCAAGATTAACTTACTTCCCCACTTAACCCTGACGAAGGGAAAATCCCAAGAAAGGAATTATCTCCTTCGGGGTTTAATTGCCTGCCTGGGTAAGCGGGTGAGTCTTATGGGTGAGGAGGAGAAGAAGAGAGTGAGAAAGGCTCTCCTTCCTTTCCTCTCTTCTCCGGAAAGGGAGATTCGTCTGGTCACAATCTCCGCCCTATCAAATTTTAAGGACGAATACACAAAAGGCATCTTAAAGGAAAAATTGGAAGAAGAGACCGACCCAATTGTCATTGACCAATTAAAAAGTCTCCTGAGGAGGGATTAGATGAAGTTTGTTTATTCGGAAAGGTATCGCGTTAACTTTGGACCCCATGTCTTCCCAACCGAGAAGTATAAATTGATCAAGGAAAGGCTCCTTGCCGAAGGACTGGCAAAGGAGGATGATTTTCTTGAACCGCCCGAAGTTTCCTTAGATGACATTCGTCTGGTCCACACCGAAGAATACATTCAGGACATGCTCAATCTCCGCTGGACATCCCGAACCATTCGGTCCGAACTGCCCTTAACCTGGGAGATTATCCAGTTCTACTTTTTAGCCGCCTCCGGCACAATCCTCACCTGTCGTTTGGCTCTGGAGGAGAAGATTGGTTTCCATATTGGGGGCGGTTTCCACCACGCCTTCCCCAATCACGGCGAAGGCTTTTGTTATGTCAATGATATCGCCATTGCCATCAAAAAACTCCAGAAGGAAGAGAGGATTAAAAAGGCAGCGGTGATTGACTGCGACTTACACCAGGGAAACGGAACCGCCCGTATCTTTCAGGATGACCCATCGGTCTTCACCTTCTCGATTCATCAGGAGAATCTCTATCCGATAAAAGAGAGGAGCGATTGGGACATCGGTCTCCTTGATTTCACCGGAGATGATGTCTATCTTAACCATTTGCGGGAGGCAGTACCACAGATTTACGATTCCCATCAGCCGGAATTAGTAATCTATAATGCCGGGGCTGACCCTTATTATGACGACCAGTTGGGTCTTCTCCAATTGACCAAAGAAGGACTAAAGATGCGGGATGAGATTGTGATTGATGAAGCCTATAAAAGAGAGATTCCGGTCGCAATTGTTTTGGCTGGTGGTTATGCCCGAAAGGTTGAAGATACCGTAGAAATCCATACCAATACCGCTAAGGTCTGCCTTGCGGTCTTAAACCAACTTCCGGAGGCAAGGAGAGAAGAAGAGATGAGCCGGGAAGAAAGAAGGGATGAAAATTGAGAGGAGAGAACTGAAAGGTAATTGCCTCCACGATTTTCCCTATCCCCGGGGAAGGCGAAAGTGTCCCCATTCAATCCTCATCTCCGCCACCGAATCCGGCGGTTGCCTTTTTCGCTGTCCAATCTGTTATGCTCGGGCTTACCCCTGGTCAAAAGATGCCGAAATAATTATCTACAACAATTTGATTGAAAAACTGAGAAGAGAAATCGGAAAGGCTTACCGACTCTTTCCCATCTATTTAAGTCAGGTGACCGACCCATTACAACCTCTGAAAGAGATAAGGGAACTGACAAGAGCCGTCGTCTCTTTATTAATGGAGTATAATCTCAGTTTCGGTATTGTAACAAAAAGTGCCGATGGTCCCCTTGCTTTACTAAGGGATTTGCCGAAATTAAAAGAATATCCCTACTGGTTCTTAACGATAACTATTGAGGCAACACCCGAAAAGCAAGTGGTCACAAGTCCTTTCGCCTCCCCGATTCCGAAGCGCTTTCGGACAATATCCTATTTCAATCACCGGCTGAAAATTCCCGCAATTGTTCGAATTGACCCAACCATCCTGGGGATAATGGATAAAGAAGATTTAACCTACCTCTTAGATAAGGCTTGGGAATCTGGTTCGCCCCATATTATTGGCTCAACCGGCTATTTCAATAAAACCTCAATTTTAAGGGTAGCAAAGGCGATAAAAAACTCCCCCTTCGCTTCTCGCCTGAAATCCTTCTTCCGTTATTACCGTTTTAATCCCGAAAGGATTTCGACGTATTCCGAAAGAAAAAGATTCACCGTCTCTCTCCCGATGAGGATTCGTTTCCATACCTGGTTAAGAAAAGAGGTGGAGAAGAGAAATATGACCTATGCGGTCTGCCAGGAATTGCCTAAGGAATACGATTCACAAGGGATTCCTTCCTGCGAAGGGGCAAAAAATATCTTCGTTTCCATCAGGAACTCTTCAGGCAAATTCCAACCCATCCCCTGCCACGGTGATTGCCTCCGCTTCTGTCCCGAACCGAAAAATCCACCCTGCGGTTATCAAAACTTCTTAACCGAATATCCTTTCAAATACCAATCCCTATTTTTGCCCCCATCGCTTCCTTTATTTTCTCTAAACTCTTAGCGAAGCTGTGCGGAACGCACGATTGGAAGAAGTCCTTCACATCCGACACCATTTCTTGCCCATCTCCGAGACATTCATCTATAAAGATATTACCGGGTTAAAGGATTTCAAAAACAACCTCTTCTGCCTGAAAAGATTAAACCCTCACCTCTTCCCTTTCCCGAATATCTACCAGCCCAACCTTTTTGAAGGTCTTTTCTATCGCCTCTCCTTTCGTTCCCGAACCTTAGAAACACTCTTAAAGCAAAAGGAGATAAAATTACTTCACTGCCATTTGGGAGTAGAAGGGATTTATGGTTTGTATTACAAGAAGAAATTCGCTCTTCCCTTGGTCGTCTCCTTTCACGGCTTTGAGTTCTTTGTCCCCTTCCGGAAGAGATACAAAAATCCCACATTCTATAATTATTGCCACCATTATCAAGAATTAGCCTCCCAGGGAGATATATTTCTTTGTGTCAGTTCCGCAACCCGTCAGGACTTAATCTCTCTTGGCTACCCACCCGAAAAGGTGAGAACCATTTATTTAGGGATTGACGCCGAATCCCTACCAAAGAAGAGCGATTATTTCGGTAAAATGGTGAATATCATCTTCGTCGGTCGCTTAACGGAAAAGAAGGGGATTCTCTTTTTACTTACTGCCTATAAAAGGATTGCGGAGAAGTATCCCAATTGCCACCTGACAATTGTTGGTGATGGGGAATTGCGAAAGAAGGTATTGGAAAAGATTAGAAAAGAAGGGTTAAAAGAACGAATCACCTGGAAAGGGGCTCTTCCCCATCAGGAGGCCTTAAACGAGATGGCAAAGGCGGATATCTTTGTTCTGCCGAGTTACAAGACAAAGGATGGGAATCAGGAGGGAACGCCTTACACCATTCTTGAAGCCCAGGGGATTGGTCTACCCGTCATCTCTACCTATCATTCCGGAATTCCGGAGATTACCCGGGATGGAGAAACTGCCTTTTTAGTGAAAGAGAAAGATACCAAGGGGATTGAGGAAAAACTCGCCCTTTTACTTGAAAATCCCAATCGGCGAAAGGAGATGGGAGAAAAGGGTAAGGAATTCATCAAAAAATTTCCCTTCCAAAAAAGGATTGAGGAAATATCCGCTCTCTACTCCCAACTCATCCGGTGAATAAAGGCAAGAGCCCATTTTGGAATGCGGTCTATCTCTTTACCGGTCGGATTCTCTCCGCCCTCTTTGGTTTCCTGAGCACGGTCTATTGTGCGCAAAGGGTTGGGGTTTTAAACTTCGGCTGGCTCACATTTTCCCTTTCCCTTGTCTCTTATGGATTAATTCTAACCGACTTTGGTCTTTTAACCTTTGGCGTAAGAAAAATGGTTCAATCGCCCGAAGAGAAAAGATTCCCCCAGGAGTTGATAAGCCTCCGCCTCCTTTTAGCTCTAATTGTCTTCTCCCTTCTCTTTATCCTCTCCCAAAAATTGAACAAGCCACCCGCGGTGAAGAAACTCATCATCTTTTATTCCCTTTTTCTCTTTGCCAACTCCCTTTCTCTGGAATGGTTCTTTCAGGCAAAGGAACGGATGGACTATGTCGGAATAAATCGGATTCTCATCTCCTTTGGTTATCTCCTCCTCCTCTTCCTCCTGGTCCGGAAAGAGTTAGATTACCAAAGGGTTCCCTTTGCCTTTCTCTTCGGTCAGGTAGTTGGTGCTATTTTTCTTCTCCTGGTCTATAAGAAAGAAAAGGGTGAGATTTCATTAATCTTCAGCCCGAAAATCTTTAAGCGTCTGTTCCTCTCTGCCCTTCCCTTAGGCACAATCAATATCCTCCAGATTCTTTATACCTATTTCGGCATTATCCTTTTGGGGTTCATTGGGCAAGGAGAAGAGTTGGGTATTTATAGTGCCATGCACCGATTACTCTTAACCACACTAATCATTGATTTTGTCGCCAGTTTTCTCTTTCTCCCCCTAATCACATCCTTTTATCAAAGCGAATTTAACAATCTCCCAAAGGTTTTTGAAATCCTCAACCGGGTTGTCTTATTTTTCACCCTCCCGGTGGTGATAATCTGCCTTATCTTTTCTCAACCCCTCATCTCTTTCTTCCTCGGTCGGAATTACCTTGCCGGTATCTCTCTCCTTCGGATTCTCATCTTCTTTCTTCCCCTCACCACCCTTTCTACTCTCTACGGCACCGGCCTTTTAGCCCAAAAGAGGGAAAAAACTCTCCTCCTCAATACCCTGATTGGCACATTGTTTAATATCGCTTCAAGCCCAATCCTTTATTTTTCTTTAGGGTCTCGGGGAATTGCCCTGGGTCTTGTCAGTGGCGAATTGATAATTTTGACCTTCAACCTCATCGCCGTCCGAAGGAAGATTCGCTTCTCTTTGAAAAAATCACTCATCCCCATCCTCACCAGAGACGAGATAAGGTTTTTAACCCGACGGGAGTTATGAACCAAATCTTTTCTGACCTATTAAAAACCGAGGGGCTTATTAACCCCATCCCGATTGATGATTTCATCTTTGACTTTGATTCCGTCTTTCCAATCAAGGCAAAGAGAGGGAAGATAAGTTTCCTTTTACCCCAAAAGCGGGAAATCTTCGCTGGGGTCGGAATCATTGATTTGGCGAAGAGAGGATTTTTATTCCCAGAAGGAATCTATGAGAATAGAGAAGAGAAGAAAATCATCCTCCCCTTCTCCTTAACGGAAGCCCTCCTGGATACCGAAATTCGCCCGAGATACTTTTACTATCATCCGAAAAGATTCCCTTATGAGTTTGTCTCTTCGGTTTCAAAAGGGGAAATTCGGAAGTTATTCTTTAATGCTTTAAGAGAGATTTACTTCTGGCAGGGGATAGAATACCAGCACATCTGGTATTACCCAAAGGGATTTTATTCCGCCTTCATCTTTCGTTTGGATACCGATTTCGCAAAAGCGAAGGAGATAGAAAAGACCTATCAAATATTGAAGGAGACAAAAATCAATGCCACCTGGTTCATCAATGCCAAAGAACATAAAGACCTCATCCCCTTCTTTGCCGAATTAAAAAAGGAGGGCGAAGATATCCAACTCCACTGCTTTGTCCATAATCTCTTTCCGGATTATCAGAGGAATTACGAAAACATCAAAAAAGGAAAGGAGATTCTGGAGAAAGGCGGAATAGAAGTAAAAGGCTTTGCCTCACCCTTTGGCTTCTTCAATCAATCCCTCTATTCGGTTCTTACCGATTTAGACTTCTCCTTCTCTTCGGAATTTGGGCTCTCTTATGACGACTTCCCCTTTTATCCCAGGATTAAAGGGAAGGAATTTCCGGTCCTTCAGATTCCCATCCATCCCATCTGTTTCGGTCGCCTCCTGGAGGCGAAATTTGAGATAAAAGAGATTCTGGAATATTACCAAAACTATATTGACTGGCGTTATAATAACTTTCTCCCCATATTTCTTTATGACCATCCCCATCGGGTGTCTCAATTTCCCGAATTGTTCCAAAAGATAATCAATTATGCCAAAAGCAAAGAAGGTATCTGGCTGACAACTATGGCGGAATTTGCCCAATGGTGGAAAGAAAGGGAAAGAGGAGGAGAAGGCGCCTTTCTCCATACGATTAAAGCGGACCGTGAATCTTTTAGCGAAGGGAGAACTCTTACCCGGAAGACATTTTACTTTCCTTTCAATCGGGCTAAAATTAAGGCGATGCGGTCCGAGATAAGTCAAAAGATAAATTTCAAAGCCAGGGTTTTATTCTGGCAAATAAATAAATACCTTAAAGGGAGAACAAAATGAAAATCCTCTTTGCTTCCCTTTCCGGATTAAACCTGATGGAAGGCGGAACTAAGATCCAACTTTTGATGTTGAAAAAATATCTAAAAGATTTTGGAGTAGAGGTCACCCTTTTTCGGGAATTTGAGGATTACAATCTGAGAGATTTCCAGCTCTTCCATCTCTTTTCGGCGGAAGGCGGAACCTATCATCTCGCTCGGGTGTTAAAAGGTTTGGGCTTGCGATTTATCCTCTCCCCAATCTTCTATTCCCGGCACTCCCCATTCTCCCTTCGCCTTTTGACCGCTCCGGTCTTCTTTCTCCGACGATTCTTTGGTATCTGGACCGAACACACCTATGTGAAAGAGTTATGCCTCCTCTCCGATTGGGTCGCCCCAAATACCGAGAAGGAGAAAGAACTTTTAGTCAGAGGCTTGGGGATAAAAGGCGAGAGGATTACGGTCATCCCCAATGGTGTGGAAGAGAGATTCTACTATGCCCAACCCGACCTCTTCTCCCAAACCTACAAATTAAAAGACTTCATCCTTTATACCGGTCATATCGGTTGGGGGAGAAAGAATCTCCTCCGGCTCTTAAAGGTTCTCAGAAGATTAAGATATCCGGCGGTTTTGATTGGTAAGGTTATCCAGACCGAATACGGAAAGAAATGCCTGGCAATCGTCGAAGATTCTCCCTGGATAAAAATCATTGACCATCTTCCCCATTCCTCTCCTTTATTAGAATCCGCTTATGCGGCATCTTCGGTCTTCGTCCTTCCTTCTTTATATGAAACTCCGGGTCTTTCTGCCTTAGAGGCGGGATTAGCCGGAGCGAAGATTGTCATTACCAGATACGGCGGGACCGAGGAATATTATAAAGATTATGCCACCTATGTTAACCCCTATTCGGAAAAGAGCATTGAGCAAGGGATAATTACCGCCTTAAATAAGAGAAAAACCGACGATTTAAGGGAACACATAAAAAGGCATTTTCTCTGGCAATCCGTTGCCGAAAAACTCTTCTTTTTATATCAGAAGGTTTCGCAAGAAGAAAGTCCGGGCAAGAAATTGGAGTTCCGGAATAGAAGATAACATCAGAAAGCGATGCCTTTGGCCAAAAGAATATGGCAATCCTTCCAAGGGTAAAAGGGCATTTGAAATTGGCGGGCGGTGGTCTCCCGAGATTTGTAGAAATTCTCTTCTTTATATGTAAGCATTACGTCTCTGTCAAATAATCACTAAAACCGCCATTGCTCAACCTCCTTTCGTATAGACAATCGCCGAAAGTCTCTAAAACCTCATCCTTCAAATATTCCGGCACATAAACCGCTAAATTCCTCGCCTTATGCCCGATGCATCGCTAAATATCTATCCCCAGCCAAAAGGCGGTGTGATTTTTTATCTTCCGGTATTTGTACCATTGGGGAGTGCCTCAGTTAGGGTCTCCTTCTTATCCAATATCTCCTCTTGAAAAATATAGAATTACAACCCCGGACGCCTTGATAATCCCGGAAACTACTGACCCTTAACCCGACTCATCTTTCTTACCATAAGTTAAATGAGAAAAGAGGAAGATTACCGGGCTAACTTCGGATTCGAAGAGGCGAAATATATCGCAATTATTAAAAATTTTTCGCCAGAGAAAAGGAGGGAAAAAGTGTCTCCTTATCTTTTTTGGTATATCCCGATGCCCATTCCCAGACGCTTCTGGGGGATATCCCCTATGGCATTTTAAAAAGAGACCATCCCCCTCAACTCTCTTTTTCCTACCCGGAACTTCCTCCAAGGTCCTATCTAAGATTTTTTCTGCTCCCTAATCACCTCCAGAAGAAATGCCTTTTTTCCCTTCTTTTTAAGTTAAGTTGCCAAAGGAGGAAAAGGAAAACTTTGAGCCGAAGAAAAGGATAAGCATTAAACCAGTCTTCACCATAAATACCTCTCACATATAGATAACGGAGAAAGCGAGGAAAAACTGAGTGATTTAAGGGGAAGAATAAGAAATCCTGCCTTTAAAAATCTCCTGGTATTGACTTATATTTTTCTTCTCTTATTTTATAAGATGTTTATCACGGGTGGCGAATTAAAAGGCAAGAGGTTGAAATACCCAAAAGGGAAAATCCGACCAACCGAAAGGATGGTCAAACTGGCAATCTTCTCCGCCCTGGGAGAAAAGGTGAAAGGAAGCAGGGTATTAGACCTCTTTTCCGGTCCCGGAGCTATGGGCATTGAAGCCTTATCCCGGGGCGCTCAGGAAGTTTATTTTGTTGAGTCGGACAAAAGAAACTTCTCCTGTCTCTTAGAAAACATTAAAGGGTTAAAGGGTTGTCAGCCGATAAGGAGAGATGTCTTCAAAGCCCTTCCGAGCCTGAAGGGAGAGAAGTTTGACCTAATCTTTTTAGACCCACCTTACTGTCAGGGAATCGTTGAAAGGGTGATTGAAAATATTGTCCGACTTGACCTTCTGACGGATGAGGGAATAATCGTTGCCGAACACCACAAAAAGGAAGAGATGAAATTACCACTCGCATTGAAAATCGCAAAAAATAAGGTGTATGGTGAAACCGAAATCACCTTCTTAAAAAAGGAGAGGAAATGAAAAGGGTAGTCTATCCGGGAAGTTTTGACCCAATCACCAATGGCCATCTTGATATCATAAGACGGGCTCGGCAATTATTTGATCTCGTAATCATTGGCGTAGCGGAACGGGAGGAAAAGAGACCGCTCTTTTCGCTCAAAGAAAGGGTTGACCTGGTGAAGGAAGTGGTAAAGGATTGGGATAATGTTGAAGTCTATCCCTTCTCCTCTTTATTGGTTGATTTCGTCCGCGAGAAGAAGGCGATTGCTATAATTCGGGGGATAAGGGCGGTTGCCGATTTTGATTACGAATTCCAGATGGCACTCACCAATCGGAAGATCGCCCCGGAGATTGAAACCATATTTTTGCTCCCTTCTCAGGAATTCATCTTCCTCTCGGCCAGTTTGGTGAAAGAGATTGCCAAAATGGGCGGCTGTGTCAAGAACTTTGTCCCCCAGCCAGTAGCCGAAGCACTCCGAAAAAAATTCCCGAAGCCCGAGAAAGAATGAAATTTGTTGACGAGGCGGTAATCAAAGTAATTGCCGGAAAGGGAGGTGATGGTTGTATCTCCTTCCGCCGGGAAAGATTCATACCAAAAGGTGGACCAGATGGTGGCGATGGCGGCGACGGTGGCTCCTGTTATCTTATCGGCAATGCCCAAATCCATTCCTTGGCGGATTTAACTTATCCAAGGACTTTTAAGGCGGGAAAAGGTGAACACGGTAAAGGTAAGAATTGTCACGGCAAAAAAGGAAAGGACCTCTATATCCCGGTTCCCTTGGGTAGCGATGTCTATGATTTCCTGACCAATGAATATCTCGGTTCAATCTTAAAGGATAAGGAGACACTTTTGGTGGCAAAGGGTGGAAAAGGTGGGCGCGGTAATACCCATTTTAAGAGTCCAACCAATCAAGCCCCAAGAATCCGGGAGAAAGGAGAGAAAGGAGAGGAAAGAGAAATAAAGATTATCCTGCGACTTCTGGCGGACATCGGTATCGTCGGTCTGCCCAATGCCGGAAAGTCAACCCTTCTTTCCCGTTTGACAAAAGCCCGCCCCAAAATTGCCCCCTATCCTTTTACCACCTTAACCCCAAACCTCGGAGTATTAAGGGGAGACGATATAATAATCACGGTTGCGGATATGCCGGGAATAATCAAAGATGCCCATAAAGGAAAAGGATTGGGACTCCGTTTCCTTCGGCACATTGAGCGGACTCGCCTCCTCCTCTATTTAGTTGACATCACCGCTTTGGACCCAATAAGAGATTTTGAAGTGTTGCGAGAAGAAATTGCCAGTTTTAACGAAGAGATTCTAAGGAAGAAGCAAGTTTTAGCCTTTAATAAGATTGATCTCCTTCCTCCCCAGAGCGTCCCTTCCTTTTCTCTTCCCCTTCCCACTTTTTTCATCTCGGCTCTAAAAGGAGATGGCATTAATGAGTTGGCCTCCTATCTAATGGATTTGCTCAAATCTTCGGGATAATTACTTATGGAAATAAACCCCTTCTTCATTGCCCTCCTTGATCTCCCGAAGATTACGCCGAGAAAGGTTAAAAATCTTCTTACCCATTTCCGCGACCCCGAGAAAATCTTTAAGGCGAAGAGAGAGGAACTGGCAACAATTGATGGGATAGATGAGGAGACGATTTCTAATATCTTAAGGTTTAAGATAAAAGACTGCCAGGAGAAAATAAAGAGGGCTCAGGAACTAAAGGTAAAAATCATCTCCTTTTTAGATGAGGAATACCCCCAGGGATTGTTGAACATAAAATTCTTTCCCCCGGTCCTCTTTCTCCAGGGCGAAATAAAGAAGGAGGATGAGAAAAGCATTGCGATTGTTGGCACGAGGAATCCGTCCGTTTATGGAAGGGATGTGGCGGAAAGATTTTCTTTTGAATTGGCAGAAAATGGACTGACAATCATCAGTGGTCTGGCACGGGGGATTGATACCCTGGCGCACCAAGGAGCCTTAGCGGCTGGAGGTCGAACCATTGCGGTTCTCGGTTGTGGAATTGATATTCCTTATCCAGTGGAGAATAAGAATCTCCGGGAGAAAATTGTCGAACGTGGCGCAATCATCTCCGAATTCAATCTCGGGACGCCACCCGACCGCTTCAACTTCCCCCGAAGAAATCGGATAATTTCTGGTCTTGCCCTTGCGGTCTTAGCGGTAGAAGCACCGGAAAAGAGCGGCGTTTTAATCACCGCCTGGTGGGCTTCCGAACAGGGGAAAGAAGTCTTTGCAATTCCCGGACCAATTACCTCTAAGAGATCGGAAGGAACTAACCGCCTCATAAAGGATGGGGCGACGATGGTGACTTCGCCTGCCGAAATCTTAGAGAACCTAAAGATTATTCCAAGCAAAAAAGAAGGGAGGAAACTTGAACTCTCCGCGGAGGAAGAGAAGGTCTTAGCCCTAATTTCTGAGGCACCCCTTTATGTTGACGAAATTGTTGAGAGATTAGAAAAACCGGTCTCCGAGGTTCTCATCCAACTTTTCCATCTGGAAATAATGGGAATTGTCAAGCAACTTCCCGGAAATCGGTATATTAGAGCCTATTAATCAACCTTCTGACGAACCCGTAAAAACGTGGGGATTTCCCGATTTTTCAGGTCAATTCTCCCTTCCCGATAAATTGGCATCACATTTCTCAAATCCCTTATTATCCCATCGTAATCGAGATAATTTTCTAACTTCTCCTCCATCCCACTGGCAACAATCGTAACCTTTATCCTCCCCTTCAATCCCTTATCCTTACCGTAGCCGCACCGGATCAGGGTTTTCTCGGAAACATTTTCGGTAATTGTCTGACAGGCAATCTGGACCTCTTTCATTGTCATTCGCTCATCACCCGTCACATTAATCAACATCTTTCGGCAACTCCGCAAATCTCCCAGCTCAAAGAATGGGGAATTCAAGGCATTTTCCGCTGCTTCCTTTGCCCGATTTTCTCCCCAGCCAATTCCGACACTCACTCCACTTAAACCCCGCTCGGCTAAAACGGAACGAAAGTCAGCAAAATCGATATTTCCCATCTGGGACCGATTGAGCATATCAATCACGCCCTTTACCGCCTCCCCGATCAAACTGTCAATATTCCGAAAGGCGGTAAAGAAAAGGTGGTCGCCAAAATGCTCAACGATTTTATCGTTGCTTAAAACCATTCGAGCGTCAATATTGGAGCGGAGTGTCGCCAGTGCTTTTAGCGCCCGGCGCATCCGGAATTCCCCTTCGTGCTTAAACGGCTTTGTGACAATCGCTACCACCAGTGCTCCACACTCTTTTAAGATTTTGGCAATGAGGGGTGAAGCGCCCGTGCCCGTTCCGCCCCCCAAACAGGCGACAAGGAAAGCGAGGTCAATTCCCGTCGCAATCTCTTTTAATTCCGCCTCCGATTCCTCACAAGCCTTCCGACCGATTTCCGGGTCATCACCAGAACCAAATCCGCCGGTCAAAGAAGCGCCAATTTGGATTTTATTTGGTGCCAGAGAGAGGTTTAGCATCTGGCGGTCAGTGTTTATCGCATAAAAATCCACCCCTTTTATCCCATCTTCAATCATATGGTTAATTATATTTCCGCCGCCACTACCAACGCCTAAGATACCGATTTTTCTTGCTGCCCTTTCCGAAACATTATTCATCTTTCCTCCTCAATTTACTCTTCATGAGCAATATGAAAAAACTTCTCAAAACCTTGCCTGGCTTTTAAGATGATGTTTGGGAGGAAACCTTCCTCTTCCACCAGAGAATACTTTTCATACTGGCGGGAAAAAGCAAACCGGACTAAACCGAGGGTGCTGGCTAAGTTGGGCTGGCTAAATTCTTCAGGCATTCCTCGGGGAATTCCAATCCGGACCGGAAGAGCAAGAATCTGGGAGGCAAAGGTTTCGATTCCGGGAATTTTCGCCCCGCCACCAATGAGAATGACTCCCGAAAGTAGATTATGGGTATAGCCTTGATTATCAATCTCTTCTCGACAGGCGAGAAGTATCTCCTCCAGTCGGAGTTCCATTATCTCGGCGATAACTCGCCGCGGACAGTATTTTTCCTCCGAGGCAGTGGTTGGGAGAGGAACCATTTCCTCTTTATTCTCAAGGAAAGATTTTATTGACCCGTATTTCTCCTTCACCTCTTCGGCGAAATCCTTAGGTATCCTTAAACCGATACTTAAATCGTTGGTCAACTGCTCTCCCCCCATCTCCACAACGGAAAAATGTTGGAGTTCGCCATCTTTATAAATGCTTAATACGGTCCAGCCCCCGAGGTCGACCAAGGCGAATCCTAAATTCCTCTCTTCTGGTTCGGCAACCAGTAATCCCGCGGCTAATGGTTGAAAAACAAACCGCCAGTTCTTAATCGCCAACTTATCTAACAATTGCTCTAAATTAGACAGAACTAAAGATTTATAATGAATGATTAATCCTTCAATTCCTAAGCGATGGCAATCGCGGAAATTCTTAGGATTTTGGATACCCTTCATATCATCCAGGGAATAGGAAAGGGGCACTAAATGGAGGAAACGTTCATCCGGAGGCGGCTTCATACTCTGTGCCTCCTTCTTTACCTGTTTTATCTCTGCTTCCGAAATTTTTTCTCGCTGGTTCTTCCGACGAATGTCCGTATGGGTTCGGGTATATTTCAAATAATTCCCCTGGATACCAACATAAATTGGAAGTTTCTTGAACTTGATGCCAATTCGTTCTATCTTTTCGATACCATCCCGCATGGTCGATAAGGCTTCTTCCAGATGAACAATAATGCCGTTTTTAAATCCGTTTGGTTTTTCTTCCGAGAAACCGATGATGCGAATCTGCCCGGGCACCTCTTCTTCGGCAACGAGAGTTCTTATCTTGGTGAAGCCAATATCAATCACTCCGACCCGATCGATTTTTGCCATAAGACCTCCTTTTGCTTAGTAAACAATTCTCACCTCCTCTTCTAAGAGGATGCCACTTCTTTTCTCAACGTAAAATTTAATCAGTTCTATCAATTGGTAAAAATCAGTAAACCTTGCTGAGCCATCATTTAAGAGAAAATTAGCGTGCTTCTTAGAAATATAAGCCCCGCCAACCCGCCGACCTTTTAAGCCGGCCAGATCAATTAACTTCCCGGCGGAAATCCCCGGCGGATTCTTAAAACAACACCCAAAGGATGGTCCGGTTGGTTGGGTCTTCTTTCGGTATCGCAAAAATTTCGCTATCTTCTTTTCCGTTAATCTCTTCGCGCCTCTTTCTAATCTGAGAACTGCTGCGAGGACGATGCCGGAAATTCTCTTTTGATAAAGGGGCGAGTGAGAGGGGGGATTAATTGTGCATTCCCGATAACCAAACTGGATTTCCTTCTTAGACAACTCCTTTACCGCGCCATCATCAGTAATAATTCGGACTCTCTCTAAGATATCAGAAAAGGAGGAGCCAAACGCTCCAGCATTAGTAACTATCGCACCACCGACCGTTCCCGGAATTCCCCAGAGGAATTCTGTGCCCGTTAACTCTCTATCAAAACACTCTCGAACAAGAGTTCCCAGAGGAGTTCCAGCTCCAACTTCAAGGTAATCAAAGGACTTGGACTTCGTCCCTGCTCCGCAGAGCGTCCCTGCGAGGCAGTTGGTCTCACCTCCTCGCACATACGAAAATCCCTTCCCCAATTTAATAATCAATCCTGGGAAAGTGTTTTCCGAAAATAAAACATTCGACCCATTCCCCAGAATAAAATATTCTATTTCTCTTTTCTTCAATTCCTTTATCAGATTCTTTAAGGTCTCTTCGTCTCCAACTTCTGTGAAGAAACGTGCCTTCCCACCGACCTTAACCGTCGTCAATTTTGCCAGAGGGAAGAATTCTTTTACCATCCCCACCAATCTTTCTATAGTCGTTCTAAAATCTCCAATCCCACTTGCCATATATTTCCTGCTCCCAGGGTGATGAGAACATCCCCCTCTCTGAGAAGGGAGAGAAGGTCTCGTGCTATTTTTTCCTTGTCGGGAATAAAAATCACATTTTCTCCTTTCTCCTCCTTTGCCTCCCGATAGATTAACTCAGCGGAAACCCCAGGTATCGGTTTTTCTGAAGCCGGATAGATTTCCGTGAGAATCAAGAGGTCAATTAAAGAGAAAGCCCGACCAAATTCCTTATAGAGGTAAGCGGTTCGAGTATAGCGGTGGGGTTGAAATATTCCCACTATTCTCCTTTCGGGGTAAGCATTTCTTAAGGCGGTAAGGGTGGCTTTAATTTCTGTGGGGTGATGGGCATAGTCGTCGTAGATTTTGATTCCCCTCTTTTCCCCCTTAAATTCCAAACGGCGCTCCACACCGGAAAATGCTTTTAATCCCTCTTGGATGATCGAGAAGGGAACATCCAGAAGAAAGGCAACCGCACAGGCAGCCAGGGAATTCAAAACATTATGGAGTCCGGGAAGAGAAATCTCGATTCGCCCCATAATCTCTCCGTCTTTTATCAATTCGTATTCCCCCCGGAAGGGATAGAGTTTCACATTTCGGGCGCGCAAGGAACTCTGAGTTTCTCGTTCTTGGGTTCTTTTTCTTGATTTTTCTAATCCATAAATTAAAACCTGACGCTTTATTACCTTTGCTAACGCTCTCACTACCTGGTCTTCTTCACAAAGGACACAAGCCCCATTAATTAGTGGAACCGAAAGAAGAAATGAGTGAAATCCGTTGCGCAGAGCACGGAAAGAGTGGCCATAATAGTCAAGGTGTTCCCGATCAATATTTGTAATGCAGGCGATATGAGGGGTCAGGAAGAGGAAAGATTTATCGGATTCATCCGCCTCGCAAACCAAAATGTTAGATTTACCTAACTTTCCCCCGCTTTCCCACCCTTTGATCCGTCCTCCAATCACCACGGTTGGGTCAAGACCCGCCTTTTCCAAAAGGAAAGCAATTAAAGAGGTAACGGTCGTTTTGCCGTGACTACCCGCCACCGCAATGGAAAAGCGCATCCGGGTAAGTTCCTGAAGCATCTCCGCTCTTCTTAGAACAATCCTTCCGCTCCGGCGGGCTGCGACAATCTCCGGATTATCAGAAGCGCAGGCCGAGGAATAAACCAAAACTTGACAGTCACCAATATTCTCCTCTTTATGGTCGTAAAAGATCTTTATCCCCTCTTTTTCCAAACTAATCGTAGTTTCGCTTCTTTGCAAGTCCGAACCCGTAACCTCAAAACCAGAATTCTTAAGAATCAAAGCCAAACCTGACATCCCGGCACCGCCGATCCCGGTAAAATGAAACCTTCTTAACTGGGAAAGCATTTTATCTCTTCTTTCTTCTTTTTTCGTTCAATCCTTTTAATGACAATACCGATAAAACCACCGGCATTTTTTACTTCCAGGTTAAATTCCCGGGCTCGAGATTCAATATCCGTCCACAAGAAGTTGGGGGAATACTTGAAATAATCACCCGGTTGTAATCTCTTCCAAATCACGCGGATATTCTTTGTGGTTATCTCTTTCATATCTCCTCCCCAATTCTAACCAAGATAAAATTAATTCTGCTCCATCCCGGGCCAAAGTCTTTGCTTTTTCTCCCATCTCATTTCTCCTTTTTTCATCCGAAAGGAGGGATTTGATAATTTCTTTAACCTTTTCCGGATTATTAATCAGTGAGCTTTCTTTTATCATTACTGCGCCACCTCTTCGAGCTAAAAACCGGGCATTCGCTTCTTGATGATTCTGGGTGGCATAAGGATAAGGAATCAAGATTGCGGGCAAACCGAGGTAAAGAATTTCGGAAATGGTCGAACCACCTGCTCGGCTGATAACTAATTTTACTTTGGAAAAAATCTCCCCCACATCCGGAGTGAAAATAAAAAAGGAGCAATTTGTTGGTCTCTCACCTGCTACCTTTTCTAAGTCCTCTTCTCTTACCTGGATTAAAAACTTCTCGTTCGGCAGTTCAAGAGCCAGTTTTTTAAAAAAGAGGGAGAGAAAACGAGCACCTTGACTTCCCCCCAAAACGAGAATATTTTCCTCCCTTTTCTCTCTTATCTCCTTTATTATCCTTCGAATTGGATTCCCGGTCCAAATCCATTTCCCCTTAAATCTTCCCGCCGGGGGGAATCCAAAGAAGGTGCATCGAGCAAAAGGGCTGAAAAGTTTTATTATTTTACCGGGAATTATATTTTGCTCCATAAGATAAAGAGGAAAACCAAGAATAAGGGTGGCTAAAATTGGCGGAAGAGAGGCATAACTACCACAGGCTATTACCATTCTCGGTTTCTCCCGCCAGAGAAAAGAGAGGCACTGGATAATACTGAGGAGAAGGCCAAAGGAAATTAGTTTTTTGAAGAAGTGGTATCCCCAAAATGGAAAACCAAATCCCTTTATTATCTTCTCTTCCATTCCACCCCTTCTTCCCAGAAAGAAAACCATTTTCCCCCTTTTTTTAGCCTCCTCCGCCAAAGCGATCCCCGGAAAGATATGACCACCGGTTCCGGCGCTTACAATAAAAATCGGCTTTTCCGGTTGCGTCATTCTATCTCCGCTCACTATAAGAGATATTTAAAACTGTTCCTGCTGCCCAGAGATTAGAAATGAGTGCCGAACCTCCATAGGAAAGAAAAGGCAGGGGTTGACCAGTGCAGGGAAGAATATCCAATCCAACCAGAACATGAACGAAAAGATATAGACAAAGGATTATTGAAACACCACTGGCCACCGTAAATTCAAAGCCTGATCTCGCGGCACTGGCAATCAGTAGACCGCGCCAGAAGAGAATGAAGAAGAGCGAAAGGATAAGCATTGCTCCAACAAATCCCATCTCTTCGCAGATATTGGCAAATAGAAAATCCGTGTGAACTAAGACTAAAAAACCAAATTTTTGTAACCCTCGACCTAATCCCCGACCGAACCAGCCTCCCGAAGCAATAGCAATCCGAGCATTCTCCTGATGCGTCAGATTTCGCCAATCAATTCGCATCAAATCTTTCCTTTTCTCTTTCCGCTCCCAGAATTGCTCAAATCTTTCCCGAGCATAACGGATTTTCCAAATTCCGATGGCAATTGAAATACCAATAATGAACGTATAAAGTAGGATATAAGTTATTCGCATCCGAATGATAAAGAAGATAAAAAGGCAGGAGAAAAAGAAGATAACGGCTGTCCCCACTGCCCTCTGGAAGAATAGAGCCAATGTGGCAAGAAGTGAGAGAACAATTATTCGCCAATCGTTCTTTCCTTTCTCTGCTAAATTAGCCAAAAGAAAAAGATGGGCATATTTAAAAAACTCTTGCGGTTGAAAAAAACCTGTACTTCTTGCCACTTGTTTCGTAATCAAAACTCGGGAGACATTAAATAAGAGACAACTGAAAAAGATAATCCACAAAAGGAAGCTACCCGTGAAGGGAAATTTAAATATACCTAAGAGTCGAAACTGAGACCGGTAAAAGGAGGTAGGAAAGATAATCGAAAGAAACAAAACCAATAAACCGATTCCAACCCATGTTAGTGTCTTTTTAAAATAATCACCTTGGGGATTGGGTAGGGAGAGTATTCTCTCGTAAAAAGTAGTGGAGTAAAGCGATAAGATGCCAAAAATCAAAAGAAGGATAACCGCCTGGAGATAAATTAAATCAATCTTCGGTTTCATAGAGAACGAACCATTTTTTTAAAAGAATTCCCCCGGTCAATAAAATCCCGAAACATATCGAAACTGGAAAAACCGGGTGAAAAAAGCACGATATCGTTCCTTCGCGCTCTTAAAAATGCCTCTTTAACTGCCTCTCTTAAAGAATTCGCAAGATACGTTCTTTTCCGAACGGCACTCGGCAAAGATTGATAAAGTTTCTCTTTTACTTCCCCAATGAGAATGAGAAATTTGCTCCGCTCCTCTATCGGTTTCAAATACTCCTTAAGAGAAAAACCCTTATTTTTCCCTCCGGCGATAAGAATTACCGGCCGGGAGAATGAATTTAGGGAGGAGGCAAAGGCAGAAGGATTTGTGGCCATAGAATTATTAACAAACGAGACCCCCCGAACCTTCCGAACAAACTCCATACGATGAGGAAGTCCAGAAAAATTTTTTATCCCATTTATTATCTCTTTCTCGGTAATGCCGAGGAGAGAGGCAGCCAAACTCACTGCCAGAATATTTTCTAAATTTAGCCATTCCTTTTGCGGAAGACGCAACGTCATCTCCCTCTTACCCGAAAGAGAAATCAAACCCTTCCCATTTTGCCAATATATTCCGGGAAATTTCTTCCTTTTTGAAGAAAACCAGAAGATTTTTGACCTTATCTCCTTAGCCATCATCCTTGAGCCAGGGTCATCGTAGTTAAGAATAGCAATATCATCCTCCGTCTGATTTCGGAAGATATTTCTCTTTGCGCCAAAGTAATCTTCCCAACTCAAATACCGGTCTAAATGGTCCTTTTGGATATTAAGAAGGATAGCCACCCTTGGTCTAAATTCCTTAATCTTTTCCAACTGAAAAGAAGAAACTTCAAACACCAGTATCTCATCCTTTCCAAAGAGACAACAACCTGCTGGCTTTCCCGGTGCCAGGTTCCCCCCGAAGAAAACCTTTCTTTTAGCCATTTTTAGAATTGAACCGAGGAGCGCTGTAGTAGTAGACTTCCCATTAGTTCCCGTAATTGCCACAATCATGGGTCTCCTCTCTTCCCGCACAACCTGATAGATAAATTCCACATCAGAAACTACCTCGCCAATCTCTTGAGCAGAAAGGACCAAGGGGTTGTTCTCGGCAATCCCTGGACTAACAATTGCGACGATGGGACGAGGCAACTGGGAAATCATCTCTGATGAGATAAAAGTGAAATTAGGGCTGGAAGAGAATTGATTTTTCTTCTCTTCAATCAAATCATAGCCAAAAACCATTTCCCCTCTTTTTAATAAAAATTTCACAATTGGCGTAGTGGCTCGTCCTAAACCCAAAATTAAAAAGTTTCTTTTTTCTTTCATCTTATCTTCAAAGTAGCTAAAGCCAAAAAACCGAGAAGAATAGCAATTATGTAAAAACGTTGAACGATTTTCGGCTCCGGCCAATTTTTCTTTTCAAAATGATGGTGTAAAGGAGTCATTAAGAAAATCCTTTTACCTTTCGTTAAGCGGAAATAGATCACTTGTAATACCACACTTCCAATCTCTAAAAGGAAAACGCCACCCGCCAAGAGAAAAAGTATCTCTTGCTTAGCGGCAATGGCTAAAAACCCCAGAAGGCCACCGAGTGGTAAACTTCCCGTATCGCCCATAAAAATCTCAGCGGGATAGGAATTAAACCAAAGAAAACCCAAAACCGCACCCACAATCGATAGGGCAACAACCGATACCTCACCGGCGTCTGGAATATGAAGGAGATTAAGGTAACCAGCCATCTTACTGTGACCAGTGATATAACCGAGAATCGCATAAACTCCAGCTGTTATTCCGCACAATCCCGAAGAGAGACCATCTAATCCATCAGCGAAATTCACCGCATTAGTAATCCCTACTAAAAAGAGCATAACAAAGGGGATGTAAAATATACCAAAATCGATAACAATATTCTTAAAGAGAAGAAAATTCGTTTTGGACCTTAATGGTCCAGCCGTTGGGAAGAAGTAGAGGATAAGGGCAACGATTAAAGCAAGAAGGAATTGGAAGAAAAATTTCGTCCGCTTTCTTAATCCGCTTGGCTTATTTCTTTTTACTTTAATAAAATCATCAAAAAAACCCAAAGCCCCTAACCAAAAAAGGATAAGAAGAGAAAGTTGGATATAGCGATTACTCAAATCGGCAAAGAGGAAAAGTGAGAACAAGATGGCGAGATTTATTAGAATACCACCCATTGTTGGAATACCCGTTTTGTTCCGGTGGTGCGGTAACACATCCTCTCGCACCTTTTGACCAATTCCAAATCTTTTGAGAAACTCGGCAAAAAGGCGGTAGAGGCTTAAAACCAGTATTATCGCAGTTGCCCCAGCCAGAAAGGAACGAAATGTGATATACCGAAAGAGATTAAAGATAATCCAGTATCGACGTAAGGGGGCGAGAAGAAGATAGAGCATTTTATTTTCCCCTTAAAGCAAGTTCTGCTTCTTTTCGGTCAGAAAATTTAACCTGTTGGTTACCAATGATTTGGTATTCCTCATGCCCCTTCCCAGCGATAATTACCGCATCACCGCGTTTCGCTAAATGAATCGCTCGCTTTATCGCTTCGCGCCGATTTAAAACCTTTTCGTAATTGTTCCTCTCTATCCCTTTAATTATTTCCTCTATTATCTCTTCTGGATTTTCCGAACGGGGGTTATCGGAGGTAATTATGACCCAATCAGCAAGTTCCGTAGCAATCTTCCCCATAACGGGACGTTTTGTTCTATCTCGGTCCCCACCGCAACCAAATACTAATATTACTCTCTTTGCCAAAGGTTTCACAGTCTGGAGAAGATTTTCTAATGCCTTTGGAGTGTGGGCATAATCAATAAACACCTCAAATCCTCGGTCATTTTCTACTCTTTCTAATCGCCCCTTTACTCCCCGGAATGTTTCAATCCCTTTCATAATTAACTCCCCCTTTATTCCTAATGTCCGCGAAAGACCATAAGCACAAAGAATATTGTATAAATTCATTTCCCCGAGGAGAAAGGTTCTTCCTCTTCTTTCCCCATCTTCGGTGTTAAGGTAAAACTCCATCCCACTCAATGTAATTTTTCCGACTTTCCCTCTAATTGAACCCATACTCTTTATCGCATACGAAATCTTCTTTGCTTTCGTCGTCCGCTCAATTTCCACTCCCATCGGGTCATCTAAATTATAAACGGCAAAACTCTCTTCGGTAAGATTTTGAAAAAGTTTCATCTTTGCTAACTTATAATCCTCCAAATTTTTATGAAAATCAAGGTGTTCTGCGGAAAGATTGGTAAAACCAGCAGCAGCAAAATTCAAACCAAAAACTCTTTCTAAGGAAAGTGCATGGGAGGAAACCTCCATTACGCAGTAGTCGATTCCCTTTTCGTATAACCCGGCTAAAATCGAGAATATTTTATAAATTTCTGGAGTGGTGTTTTCTGCCCTCATCCAATCCTTTCCGTCGTAGTATTTAATCGTTGAAATCAACCCTGAATCATATCCAGCAGTTAATAAGATATGCCGCAGCAAATATGCCACTGTTGTTTTCCCTTGGGTTCCGGTAATACCAATAATCTTCATCTTTTCATCAATCTTGTTGTAGAAGGTCTTTGTGAAAATTGCCAGGGTCTTTTTTACTTCCGGGGTAATACAGTAACTAACATTGGGAAGCAATTTTTCCGGACAGGAATCGGTCACTATTACTTTTGCCCCTTTTTTTATCGCCTCCGATATAAAACTCCGACCATTAACCTTTTGTCCCGGATAGGCAAAAAAAACATAACCCGGAGCGACCTCTCGGGAATCCGCTGTCACCCCCCTGACCGAAACATCGGTGGAACCAAAAACTTTAATCCCTTTTTTCTCTTTCAACAAATCAGCCAATTTCATCTCAAAATCCAGCAAGGGAAGAGAAAAACAAAATCTTTTCCCCAATCCGTCTAAAAAGAACTGCCGAATTCTCTGCGGCCGGTCCTATCGGCTCATCAAGCATTACCGCCACCAGATATTTTGGCCGCTCTTTGGGGAAAAAACCAATAAAAGTAGTAACAGCTTTCTCCGAATAACCACGACCTTGGGAATACGGCTTTTCTCCGGTCCCCGTTTTCCCACAAACACTTACGCCTTCAATCTTTGCATTCCTTCCCGTCCCTTTCTCACAAACGGAAGCGAGAATCTCTTTTAGGTATTTTGCCGTTTTTTCCGAAATCACCCGGCGGACAACCAGCCTATTTTTCAAAAGCACAGTATCTGCACCCCTTTTTACCTCTTTAATTACGTACGGGCGGAGCAAAAGCCCATCATTGGCAATTGCTAAATAGGCGCAAGCCAATTGGATTAAAGTTACGCGCAAGCCCTGACCGAAGGAATTACAGGCATAGAGGTGAGGGGAACACTTTCTACCCTTTTTTAATAATTCTAAGGCTGGGATATAACCTCGCCTTTCTTCCAACTCAATTCCCGTCAGACAGCCGAAGCCAAAATTTAATAAGAGAGAGTAATAATCCTGAAGAGGTAATTGCGATGTGAGTAAGGCGACCCCACAATTAGAAGAAAAGGCAAATATATCTGAAAAAGTAAGCACCCCCAATTTTTTATTATGGTATTCTCTAATTGTTTCTTTCCCAATTTTAATCTCTCCAGTGGAGACATCATATTTTCGCATTAAAAAACTGTCACAATCTTTTGATTCCAAAGCCAGTGCGGCGATGAGAAATTTAAAAACCGAACCCGGTTCAAACTCCCAGAGAAGGGAGTAAGGACGTAAAAAACGAGCTTCCGCATCGACAAGCGGATAATCCACCATTGCCAGGACTTCCCCGGTTTCGCATGATAGAACGAGAACCGAGCCTTTCTTCGCCTTAAACTCCTCTACACCTTTTTTTAATTCTTCAAAAGATATTTCCATAATATCTTTATCAAGAGTTAGGTAAATATCACACCCTCCCTCTGGCTCGGCTCGGGGATAGAAGGGGTAAGGAAAAGTTCGACCCCAAGCATCCTTTTGGTAGATAATAAAGCCGTCTCGCCCCCTAAGAAATCTATCCCACACCGCTTCTAATCCCCACAGACCTTTCTTCTCAGTTTCGGAAAATGCTCCCAGAATATTAGTAAAAAAGGGAAAAGAATAATGACGCCGAAAATCATTATCCACCCTCATAATATGAGAAAGATTTTCTTTTCGTAACACTTGGGCGAAATTCTTACCCAACTCATACTTCATTGGAGGAAAAGACCTTCTCCATGAGGTTTCTTTATTATTTCCCAGACTCTCCCCAATTTGGGGAAGGTATTGGTCAATGAGACTTTCAACCCGCTTCTCCCCTTCTCTTCTTAAATTCTTCCAATCGACCCAAAGGAAACTACTGATTTCGGAAAAGGCGAGGAGTGTTCCTTTCCTATCCCAAATTGCTCCCCTCTCTGCCAATAACTTTTCTTTTCGTTGGTGGTATATTCTATCTGATAACTCCCGATATTTTCTTCCTTGAGTAATCTGTAAATGAAAGAGATTAAAAATTAAAAAGAGAAAGCAAGAGAAAAAAAGGTAAAAAATCCAAACTAATCTCCCTTTAATTTCCATCATTATCTTTTCTCCGACTGCCCCGCAGGGACGAAGTCCTTTTCTTCGGGCGAAACCTGAATGATTACCTGAGCATCAACGATTCTTCTGCGAGACAGAAACAAAAGGGAAAGTTTCATTCCACCCCCAACTTGATTTTGTTTCTTTCTCCTTGATTACCGATAGAATCTTTTTCCCTGAGAAACTAAACAAACGGTTCCCGAACTCTTGGGTGGTTGAAAAATTGGGCAAGTCCTTTAACGAATCACCAAAGGGCAGATAAGCCAGTTCTAAGTTTTTAACCGAGGAGCGCTGGGAGATTTCTAACATGATTAGTTTTCGGTCTCGCTCGAGGAGAATTTTTTTCTCGCGCAATTGATTATTTTCCGATTCCAGACGGAGGTTGATAAGAGCGAGAAAAAGGTAGAAAAACCCAGCTCCTAATAATCCAAAGAAGATGATTACTCGTTTCATAGGGGTAATCTTTCCGCTGCCCGGAGTTTGGCGCTCCGCGCGGATGGATTCTCCGTAATTTCCGCCGGAGTCGGTCTCAGCGGCTTGGGAGTGAGAACGAGAATTTCTTTTTTGGCTTTCTTTTCTTTTAAGATTCTCTTTACAATCCGGTCTTCCAAAGAATGGTAAGTGATAAGCACAATCCTCCCTCCCGTAATTAAAAGAGGAATCGCTTTTGTTACCCCTCTTTCTAAGTTCTCCAACTCCGAATTAACTGCGATTCGTAGCGCTTGGAATACCCGAGCTAATTTTTTCTTATCCTCTCTTTTTACTGCCTGAATGATAACTCTTTTTAAGTCGGATGTAGTCTCAATTCTTTTCCTTTCTTCAATTATTGCTCGGGCAATTCTTCGGTAGCTTCTCTCCTCACCATAGGTGAAAATGATTCTTTCCAAATCTTTGCGATTAACTTTTCTTATAAGGTCTAATGCGGTTCTACCTTCCTGGGAAAACCGCATATCAAGTGGCCCCTCCCTTGAAAAAGAAAATCCTCTTTCGGCGGACGTCAATTGGAGTTTAGAAACTCCAAAATCGAATAAAATTCCAATTATTGGCTGGAGCTTCAAATCACTTAAAATCTCGACGAGTTGAGTGTAATCACCTTGACGAATGATTACATTCCTTTTCCCCTGGAATAAACTCTGAGAGAAGTAAACAGCATCGGGGTCAATATCAATTCCTAAAAAGGTGATATCTGGGGGGGAGTTTTGCCAGAGATAGAAAAGATGCCCTCCGGTCCCGACGGTGCAATCGACAACTACTCCCTTTTTAATCTTTCTCTCCCCAATTAAAATAGCGAAGACTTCTTTTACCATTACGGGAATGTGGGTGGTCTCCTTTTCGTTTTTACCTAGGAAATGATTATTATTAAGTGGTTGCGGTTTAGGAAGGGTTTTCGCCACTACTGGCACCATCCTTTTCCTCCCTGGGCAATTTAATTACCACTCCTAAATCCTGCCAGATTTTTTCAACGCTAAATTTTGCGATGCTTTCCTCAAAAACCTTTTTAGTGGCAATGCCGAAACAATCATTGAAACCCATCACCACCACTTCACTTCCGACCGTTATCCCGGTGTATTCTCTCAGATGTTCATTAATAAGGATTCTTCCTAAACTATCCATACTTACATCCCAGGTATTTTGGGTTAATTGCATAAGTTGAAAATTAAAAGGGGAGCGAGTTGGGTTGTATAATCTTTGGAGGCAGTCCCAAAATTCCCTCCAGCCGGACTGGGTGAAAACGAAAATCATTTTAAAGGGACCGGGAAAGAGAAAGAGGGTATGGTTTGATTCTTGGGTGATGATTTTCCGGAAGGAACTTGGGACTGCCACCCGGAACTTTTCATCTACCCGGAAAAAATACCGCCCAACAAAATTTCGTTTTTCATCCACTTTAATTCCTTTATTAACATTATCATCCATTTTTATCCACTAAATTTATAATATTAAAAAACTTTGTCAATACCGATTTTTGTAAATCTTTAAACTTATAAGTTTCTAATCTACGTAATTTAAAAACATTATAAATAATTTTTATTTGAACAATCCTACCCTTCCCCTTTTAAATTCAAATTTTTATCTCTTTATTAAAACCCGCCAACCCGGGTATAAAAGAGGAACATCCTTCAGATACCGTTCGTAGTCCTTCTTCAGATACTCCCTTAACCCCCTATCCTCAAATTCTGCCTCTTTTTTTATCAAATAAAAGCCGGGCAACAAAAGAAGAATCCCCAAAAATGAAGAAAAAACCAAAGGCAAAGAAACAAGTTGGATTGCAGTTGCCAGATACCGGGGATGTCTGGAAAATCTAAACAACCCCTTTTTTATTAACCTGCCTACCGGATAGGCGATAAATAGAAATAAAGTAAGAAGGCGAAATAATATCCCAAAAAGGAAAAGACCCAGACCAAAGAAGTTAATATAAGGATAAAGGAATTTAATCTGCCCCCTTCCCCACCAACCATAATCGAAAATTAAGAATACCAGATAAGGATAAAAATATAAAGAAAAAAGACTCTTGAAGAAAGAAGAAAAAGGAAGAACCCCAGATTGGAAAAATGGGGACGAAAAGTAATACTCAATTATCAACCAGAAAGAAAAAGATTGGAAGAAAAAGATTGGAATTGCAGACCTTTCGGGAAGGGCATCGGTAAAAAAATTCTTCGGAAAATGATAGAAGTAAATGAAGAGAAAAATACACCATAAGACTCTTACCGGCTTAAAATTCCGGGTAAAACCAGGCATCTTCTATTTCTCCCTTAGATACGCCAACGTTAACTCAAAAAGGGAATAAGGTAAATAGGAAACACGCCTGCAAACCCCGCCTTCTCGCCAAAAGAGATCCTCCGTCATAATTACCCGCTGAGAACCCTTCTTCCCTTTCCCTTTTTTGGGAAAGATTAGATACCTTTTGTCCCTAAACCGCCTTTCAATATCTTCCCGGCTCACCTCCCCCGCAACCAAAAAACCTTTCTCTCCCAAACCTTCCCAAATATCCCGAAGACTTAATCGCCCCTTTTTCCACCCTTTAAGGAAAATTGGCTTCTCGGTAATAAAAAGTTCCGCACCCTCTTTCCGGCAAAGAAATTCAACTAAATTATCCTCTAACTTCTCTCGGGAAAGATCTCTCATAATCGTTACCCCTTCCCGGTTAAGAAAACCCTCTACCCTCCTTTCCCAGGAGGAGATACTCTCCGCCAACTCTTCATCCTCTAAGGAGAGGGGAATACCTTCTGGTTTCACCTGAAGATTATTGTCCTCAAGGAATACCCGATAGCAAATTAGCGAATCCCTTTTCGCGTGCTCAAGAAAAAAAACGGGAGGAGAATAAGGAAGAGTGAAGAAAGTATCAATAATACAGCCGATTAATTGGGTTTTCTCTTTCAAGAAGAAAGACCACTTCCTCAAAAAAATTTCTCTCTCTTCGCAATAATAATCATCCCATTGATCAGTCAGTTTGAGGAGGCTCGCCAAAAGTGTTATCCTTTTGCCGTTGAGAGACTTATTAAGAACCGGATGGAAGAGGGCACGCTTTAACTCACCTCCTTTTTCTCTTCTAAATAAATTAGAGGCGAGGAAAAAGAATTGGCTGGAATCAAAAATCTCCCGACCCACCTTTTGGTAAATCGGCAAAAAGTCTTCCTTCACAACCACGCCGTCAATCCCAATGCCACTTAAAATTCTGCTGAGAGAAAAAAGAAACGACCCTTCCCCCAAATAGAGAAAATCACCCCGAAAGACTTTACTATCTAAAATAGCAATTAATGGTCCTTCCTTTTCTAAGTTTCTTTTCGCATAGAGAAATTTGGGTAAATCCCGATAAGAAAGATTGGCACCATAGAGAATATTAAAAGAGAAGATAACCGGTTTTTCCTGCTGCGCCTTCTTCGGAAGGCAAAATGAAAAAAGGAGAAGGGAAAATACGAAAATGGGAAGGAAAGAAAGAAACTTTTCTTTGCCGGATTTTCTTTCTGGCATCCCTCGCATTATACCTATTTAATTGTGGGAGTCAATATTGTGTTCGGATTAATATCCACTTCTATCTCCTCCCCATTTCCGAATAGTTCTTCTTTCTTCAATATCTGATAAAGCCTCAATCCTCCTTTCAATTTCAAAACAATAGTAGATAAATGTCTTCCCCGTTTTCTCTGGGACGATTTGATTGGAGGAAAAATCTTTACCTCCTCTCGGTAAGGGGCAATTTTCTTCCTTAATTCCTCATATTTCTTCGTTACCAATTCCTCTCCTCCGTAGATTCGTAGAGTAACAACAGAAAAAAAAGGGGGAAAAGCCAACCCTTCCCTTTCCTTCAACAACCGGCGAAAAAAATGGGGCAGGTTAAAGAGATTAGATAAAATCGGATGCCTGGGGGTTTTAGTTTGAATGATGAGAAAACCACCCTTCTTTATCTTGCCGATGAATTTCTGAATAATTTGCCAGGCTCGTTCCTCGGTGCGAAAATCGGGAAAAGAAAGTAATTGCTCAAAAGAGATAATCGCCCCCAAGTCTATCCCATCATCCGGAAACCGATTCAAACCGAAAGCGGAACCCAAGAAGATACCCTTCTTTTCATCCACGATTTTTGCTAATCGGGGGAAACTCATCTTCAATTCCCGCTCCACCCTTTCGATGCCAATCCCCTTAAAGAGGAAATTAATCCCTTGACAATTCGGACATTCATCAAAAACCCTCTCCTTCTTCTGGCAAATATGGCAGGAGAAGAGAAGTTCCTTCTGGTGATAGAAAAAGGGGAAACCGCATTCCCCACACCGGGGGATAAAACCGCAATCCGCACAGATAATATAGCGGGAAAACCCCTGGCGCTGATTGAGAAGATAAAACACCTCACCTTCTCGGTACCGAGCAAGAAATTTCCTTAAGGGATTAGTTAAAACCCTGTTTTCTTCTCCAAAATCGGCAATTATTATTTTCACATCCTTCTTTCTAAATCCACCATAAAACTTATATCTTCCCCTCAGACAAAAGTAAAAAGACTCAAGAGACGGCGTATAAGAAAAGAGAGTAACAGGAATCTTTTCGAACCTTCCTCTCATCAGGGCGCAATCCCGGGCTTGATAATGAAAATGCCTTTTCTCTTCCTTATAAAGGGAACTCGCCTCATCCTCAACCAATATCTCTCTCAGAGCAGGAATTGGCAGGAAGACCGCTTGCTTTGTGCCGATTACTACTCGGTATTCCCCCTTTTTTATTCCGGACCAAAGTCTTACCAGCTCGCTTCTCTTCCGTTTGGAATGGTAAAATACAATCCCTTCTATCTTTTCCTTTAACCGAGCAAACACCCTTTCTGCCGAAATCATTTCCGGGAAGAGGTAGAGAATGCACCCTTCACCCTTCGCCACCTTCTGAGTAATGAGTCTCATCTTCTCTTCCTCATTTTTACCCGTCAGAAGGATAACGGCAAAATTTGGCGCGGATGGAGTCGACCAGAGAGTTTTTGCCGGTTGGGCGGAACGGTTCTCTCCGAGCAAATTCTCAATCGTGCGTCTCATTCTTTTAATTCCGGGAAAAGCCAGGGTCAACACTTCACCCGGATAAACAAAATAATACTTACTCACAAAGTTATAAAATTGCAAGAGTTTAACCGGAAAAAATTCCGGGAAAAGAATCCTACTAATCGTTTTAACCTCCCGCTCCGGAGGCATCGTTTCTTTTTCCCAGACAATTCCCAGCCATTTCTCCTTCCGCAATTCCACCGCCACCAAGGAACCGAGTCTCATTTCGTCGGGGGAGAAATAAGTAAGAGGTGGAATTCTCAATCCCAATATTGCCACCTTATAAAGCATCTTCTAATATCTAACCCGGAATTGATATTTTACGATATATTTCCCATCTCCGGTCTTTTCCGCACTGATCAGGTGTTTTTGCGTCAAATAATACTCCGCCTTATACTCATCCCGCTCCTTTTCTCCAATAAGGGCAGAATAGGTGAGGTAAAAATTCCGAGCGAGGTATTTACCCACAGTAATCTTCGCCCCTCTCTCCGGCAAGCCCTGATCAAAAGAGAGGTAATCTAAGGAAAGATAAGTCCGGATCTTCTTTGCTGCACTCCTTTCAAAATAGGAAAGAATCCTCTCCGAAAGAACCGAATAGAAAAACTCCCTTTCCGAAATAGATTTTAAGTCTGCGGGTGAAACGTTCAAGGTGAGATAGGTAATAATATCATTTTCCGACAAAAGGGGTGGTTCGGAAAGTAATTTAAACTCCGGTTGCGAAAGGGTCCCCTCCAATAAAAAGATTATCTGGAATCTTTGGGAAGGATTATCCCCAACCTTTATCGGCTTCGTTTCCAATTCGGCTCGAAAAGAAAGTTTTGGGTCAATCTCAGAGATGTTATCAAAAATAATCCTTCCTTCTTTTATCTGTAAGGTGCGGTCAAGGTAATAAAGTTGTCCCCTTTTTGTTACGAATTCACCCGTCAAAATCATTTCCTTCTTTTCCTTCTTTGCCCTCAAGTCGATTCCCAACTCTAAATCCGCATTCTGATTTCTAAACCATATCCCCCGGCTTCCCTCAATCTTGAAGTCAAAATCTACTTCTCCACCTGTCCCACGGGAAACTTTTCTTCCGAAGGGAACATTTATTAAACCCTCATTCACCAAAAGATGCCCCGAAAGATAAAGGGGTAAAGAGGGAGTCCAATCAATTAGAACTTTACCGGCAAAGATTCCGAAAACCCCCGGTTGAAAACTTATCGGTACCGCATCAAGTTCAACTTCATAATGAAGCGTGTCAATTTTGGTAAGGTCTTTGAGGGCAAGAAAACCGTTCCCTCTTACCTCCCCTTTATCAACCATTCCTCTTCCTTCCAGAAGAATAATCTCATTTTGCGAAAGAGAAAGTTCGGCGGCGAAATCATTTATCGTCACTCCGAGGGCCGGAAGAAATAATTTCCCTTTATTAACCCGGACCCGACCGGTAAAAATTGGTTGGCGGTTGTTACCCTGCAAATGAACCTTACCCGAAACCTCCCCCTCTTCCAGAGATAAGGTCTTCCTCAGAAAGAAAAAGACCCAGGGACCCGGGTTATTAAGGGTAGCGGAGATATCCCAATTCTCTATCTTACCATCCGAAAAGGTGAGATATCCAGAAAGGCAAGACCTTTTCCCTTGTCTGGTAAAGGATAGTTCCTCAATTACCAATTCGCTTGGTTTCCCAGGATAGAATATCGCGCCGTGCCATTCGATTTCGCTCTTAAACTCTTTGATATCTATCTTCTCTTTGGGGAAGACAAATTCCTCCGCCGTCAAACTTAGGGTTAAAACCGTGTCCAAAGTCAAAGCACCCTGAATGGTGCCTCTTACCTCATCATCTTTAATCAATTTATTGATGGGTAAATCGGTAATCAATAACCGGCCGAATGGATTCTTTCCTCGGGGAAAGCCCAAATCCCCTTTTAGTTTACCGCCGGCGAGATTAAATTCCAAACCCCTCAAAAACAGGGAATCGCCCATCCGGTCAATCAAAAAATCCCGGAGATTAAAAATGGAATCCGCACCAAAACGGAGGAAAAATTTATTAACCAGGAGGGAAAAATTGGGAGGAGAAAATCTCTCTAAGATTAAATTAGCTAAAAGGGCAATTCCCTTTTCCTTAAAGAGCGATAAGTTCATCTCTTTTTCTCTCCAGAAAAACGAAAGGGAATCAAAGGCAATCTTTCCCCAAGAAATCCCCTTCCCTTTCGCTCTTCCCACTCCTGCCAGTTTCTGGAGATGGGAGAGGTCAAAAGCAAGAGAGCAGGAATTGACCTTTAACCCCACCCCGGAGAAAGAAGTGAGCCATACCGAGCCTTTAAGGGCTAAGGAGTCAAAATTACCTTTCATTATCACCGAACCATCAATCTTCGTTGAAAACTCTTTAAGGAAGCCTTTCATCCTTATCCCTTTCGGCAATTGGAAATTTTCTGCGCGTAAAGAGAGCGCAATTTCCCTCTTTCCTATCTCACCGGTGAAAAAGATATTTCCCTCTCCTCCCCCAATTTTCCCTTCTTTTATTATTATTTTTTTTCCTCTTTCCAATGGGTTCTCAATTCGCCCGGCAACCTGAAAAGACTTTCCATTTAAATCCGCAATTTGACCGGAAGTAGCAAAACCAACCTCCCTTCTCCCTTTCCCCCTAATCGCCAATTCAAGAGAAAGTTTTTGCCCCGGGACGCCAAAATTCCCCAAATCAAAATCGAGAAAGGAGAAATAAAGATTATAGGTAGTATCGGAAAAGAGAGAACCCTCACTTCTTATTGCGCCAAATCGGGAAGAGAGAATTTTTGCCCGGTAAGAAAGTGCTCTCTCTTGAAAACTTAAAGCGAGGCTACAAGGTCCAAAGGTGTACTCCTTAAATCGAAGAGATTCAAAGGAAATTGTTAAAACCCCATTAATTTTGGGAATCCCCAAGAGTTCTCTCTCCCGAAGGGAGAAGGTCCCTTTTCCCGTTAAATACCCCTTTCCTGCCCAATTCTTTAATTCTTCATTAATCAAAAAAGAGAGGGAGGCAACAGCAAACTCCCCTTTTTGCCACTGGAGGTCATAATCAAGATAGAAATTGACCTCCCCTTGCCTTGTGGTCAATTTTCCTTGCCTGATAACCAACCGTCCCGAATCAAAGATTACCTCCCCAGCAAAATCAAAAAATCCCAGGCGGAAAAAGGGAAAGAGTGTTCCTTTTTGGATCAAGGTCTTATGAATTTTTAAGGAAAAAGGAAAGACCCGGGAACGAGAAATTTGGGGTGAAGTTATTTCCGGCGGTGTGCCTTTTGAAGGAGGAAAGAATAATCCGGGCTCTTCCAGAGAAAGAAGATAAATCTCCTTTTCTTTTCGCCAGAGAAGGGATGGTGGATAACGGGCGGAAAGTAATTGGGCGGTGAAGAGAAGCCCATTCGGAAAAGATACCCTTAAATCCGAGACGGTGAGATTAGTAAAGATGTTTCCTTTGATATTGGAAAACTGAACCTCAATCCCGGCGCGGTGCGCCAATTTTCCAATTACCCAGCGGAAGATTGCCCGACGGCAGAGAAAAAGGGCAATAATGAGGATGAAAAATCCGGAAAAGAGAAGAAATAAAATCCGTTTAATCCTTCTCATCTAAAAGATATTTCCGAGTCCAAAATTTATCTTCCACCAATTCTTTTGGGCAAACCTTTTTGGCACAACCGCATAATCCAGGCGCAAAGGTCCAACAGGCGATAGAACCCGTAAGCCGACCCCAAAATCATAGCCCAACTTTCCGTCAGACATCTCCGTCACCCCCGAGTCGAAAAATAAGACTCCGCTCAAGATCTTTTTAATGGGAAATCTCATCTCCCAGTTAAAAAGCACCATCATCTCCCCTGACAATGATTTCTCATCATATCCCCGAAGAGTCGTCATCCCTCCCAAAAAGAACTTCTCGTAATCCGGAACCGCTTTTGTTCGCCCATAAGGTTTAATGAAACCGACGCCCAAGCGGAATCCCTGAGTGAATAAAAATTGGCAAAAAAGACGAACCTCCTGGGAGAAACGATAGAAATCAGAAGTTCCACCTAAAAAACTTCCGGCATATTCCACCGAGGAGAAGGAGTAAACTCCGGAATTCGGGGAGAAGAAGTCGTCTCGGGTATCATAGAAGAGATTCAGATTCAGAGAATTGGTAATTGTTCTTACCGAATCCCTTTCGCCCCAGAGTCGTCGGTACTTATTAAAAAGATGGGAAACGAGATTGGGAGTGAAATCGTAATAAAAACCGCCTTCCTCCTTCAACTCCCAAATTCTCTCTTCCCGATTTTTATCAACATCCAGGGAGAGATAAGGTCGGAAAAAGAAATTTATCTTCGTATAAGAGATATAGGGAACTCGGTAATCACCAGTCAATCCTGCCTTATAACTCCCGCGCCAATCGGGATTCAATTCCAGAGAGATTTTCAGGTTATGGGCTTTCCGAAAAAAATTGAGGTGCTGCCAGGTGAAGGAGTGATAAGTTCTTCGGGGTGGTGAGGCATAGCCAAGACCAAATTCAAATATTCTCTCCTTCAACTCTTGACAATCGAACCTCACCAATAAACTCTCCCTCTTCTTTTCCTCATCAACGGGGCTGACCTTAAAATAGATGCCACCGAAAAGATTAGTGCCGTAGAGTTTTCGAGCGGCTTCGTAAAGTCTTTTCTTCGAGTAGCGCTCGCCGGGCTTCAATTCCGTGGTCCGGAGGGCATCTTTCAGTCGGACCCTTTGCAAACCAAAAAACCTTATCTCCTTCAAATAGGCGAGCGGTCCTTCGGCGACCGAAACGAGGAGATTCATCTTCTCCGGACTTAAAAAGGTCGTCTCAATTGATACATCAACATAGTAATATCCGAGATTGACGTAATAATCCCGCAACCTTTCTTCCAATTTCTCAATCTCCGCTTCGGAATAGAATTTAGGGCGACTCTTCTCTAATATCTTCGTCCCACCTTTATCCTTTTGCTTTAAGAAGGCGATTGACTCAATCCTACATCTCACACCCTCTTCAATCAGGAAGGTAAGAACGAGTCCCTTCCTTCCCTTTGTTGTTTTACCAAAGATGCGGGCGGAAAAAAATCCGTTCTTTTTATAAAATTCGGAAAGGGAATTTATATCCTCCTGCCAATCCTCCTCGGAAAACCTCCTCCCTTTTTGGCTAATTATCAGTTGGGAGAGAATTTGGGACTTAATCCCTCTATTCCCCTGAAACACTACCTTTTCAATTACCTCTCCTTCTCCCGAGGCGAGCAAAAGAGAAAGGATTAAGAAAAGATTGCGCCATTTCATCCAATTGATTATACCCCTTATTCAATGCCCGTCAAGAGAATTGAATATCCGGAGAATTATTATAACCCTCTGGATTATAAACCTTTTGAACCAAAAAAATTTACCTTTCTCTCAGTTGGTTAGATTCGGAAAAGACCCGGGCTTCTTCACGATTAGGCATCAAGATACTCAAAACCAACCCATATAACCGGGGCGAACCGGTTTTCTTGGTGTTAATGACCAACTCACTCCACCGTCTGTGCTTCTCATCACATAGCCATTACCGCAGGAGACCCAAGCCTTATTCCTATCTACAACCTTGACATCAAGAAAAGGAACCGGGGCATCTATCCGTCTGACCTCTGGCGGAAGCCCATTTTCAAGCACGCGCGTCCAGGTATTCTTCTTTATCATACAATAAAATGATAACAATAAATCCATTTGTCAAGGGCTTTACCTTTGTCTAATTATCTTAAAAGGAGGCATTTTCCTTTTGCCTCTCTCCCTTTAGCCTCAACTCTCAGGAAATAAACACCAGAACTGAGGAAAGGGAGGTCCTTCTCGTACCAATTTCTTCCCTTTTTGCCCGGAACTCTCCAGAGATGTCTCTTCTCCCATCGGTATTATAAAGGGAGATATTGACCGGAGATTCTTGCCTCTTCCCTTTTCTTCCCCAATCCCGGTTTACGGATTCAGACTGATAACAGTAAAATCTTTATAAGTGTTACTACCAAAACTCACTCCGGCAACATAGATATTACCATCAAAACCATAAATAATAGAACCAGCCCCATCGGCATGATTAATCATCCGATTCATTATAACAAGACAAAAACTCTTGTCAAGATGAATGCCACTTATTTATCGCCTTCTCCTTTTAAGGGTTAGTTGCCCAAGGGGAATGAAGAGAGAGGAAAATTCTCTCAGGGGAGAACTTTGACCCCGCCACCTTCTCCGGCTACTTCGCCAATAATTGCCGAAGCCCTTAAGCCTGCCTCTTTAAGACCTTTCAAGAGCCTTTCCGCCTTAGAATCGCTCACCGCGATTAAAAGACCACCAGAGGTCTGGGCATCGCAAAGGAGCATCTGCCATTCCTGACTCACACCCGATGAAAAGTAGACCTTCTCTTTCAGGTAAAGAAAATTTTTGACCGAGCCACCCGGAAATAGACCTTCCTTTGCCAGCGGGATTGCCCCTTCAATCATCGGAACCTTATGGCAGTAGATATGAAAATCTACCCGACTTGCTTTTGCCATCTCCAGGGCGTGTCCCAGTAGACCGAATCCAGTGATATCGGTTGCCGAATTCACCCCAACTGAAAGCATCTTCTCCATTGCGGTCTTATTCAACTGGCACATATAATAGTGAGCCTCGCTTATTGTTTCTTCGGGAACCAAATCAGCCTTAATTGCGGTCGTTATTATCCCAATCCCGAGTGGCTTGGTGAGGATTAGTTTGTCGCCAATCCGGGCGTTGCTATTGGTGATGACCTTATTCCGGTCGCAAATCCCGGTTACCGCTAAGCCACATTTCACCTCGGTATCCTTTAAGGTATGCCCGCCGAGGATTACCGCCTCTGCCTCTTTCACCTTATCCGCTAACCCTTTCAGTATCTTTCCGATTATCTCCTTCTCAATCTTCTCTACCGGGAAACTGAGAAAGACCATTGCGGTTATCGGTTTGGCGCCCATAGCGTAGATGTCGCTTAACGAATTGGCGGCAACAATCTGACCAAAGATGTAAGGGTCATCACTCACTGGTGTGATGACATCAATAGTCTGGACAATTGCCAAATTGTTATCAAGGGCATAAACCCCGGCATCGTCCATATTCTCCCAGCCGACGAGCCGGTTTTTATCTTCAAATCCGGGCAACTGCTTGAGGACCTGAACCAGGTCCTCCTGACAGACCTTGGCGGCTCAGCCCGCGGCTTTCGCAAAATCAAGCAGGCGAAATTTCTTCATATCCGCAAAACCTTCTCACTGGCTAAAAGGATTTCGGTTATCTCATAGACATTGGAAACCCGACCGACCTTTAATTTATCCTTCATCTCGGAGAAATCCAGGCAGGTGCCACAGACCAATATCTCCGTTCCCGCCTCCTCCATCCTTTTCCGAACCCCGCCCTTTGTGATTCTAATCTCAAAGATACCTTCTTTCTCCTTTGAACTAACATCACACCCAAAATTTTTGGCGAGGCGAACGATATTTTCTTTGGCAGTTTCCCGGTCGACAGGGACAACAATACTCCCGGTTTTAATCGCCTCTATAGCCTTTTTGGTTCGGATTACCGGTTCCGGACAACTTAACCCACGGCAATCAACCTTTACAATTTTATTCCCTTTCATATTTTTCTATCCCTACCTCAATCCCTTCTTGTTTAAGGACTTCTCCGGCACTTATCAGTTCCTTAACCGAAGAAAAGGAAATCACCCAAAGGTTGTACTCTTGTTTTTCTTTTAAGTTGGAAAGATGCGGTTGCCTGCTCTCTTCTCGAGACAAACTGTCTCTAAGGAAATGGAGATTCATCTCCTTCCTTTCCTATTATCAACGAAGCAAAAGACCCGTTCGTCCATATTCAAAATAAACATCCACATATCTAAGTATAGGTCAAAAATTCCCAAGCGTCAAGCCTATCTTCTTTTATTTTAAGAGAAAAAATTTGCCTTAAAATTTGGGGAAAATTCCCTTTCTACCACCCGAACTTCTTCCGGGTTCTATTTTCTACCATCTTTTACCCCTTATTAACCTCCGGAATAAAACCAAAGGAAATTGGCTAATAGAACCCTTAGGGATTAAAGCCAAACCATTCCAAGTATTCATATTACGTCTCTCTATATATAACGGAGAACCCCCTTAAAACCTGACCCCTAATTTCGCTAAAGCCTTGCCCTTTTAATTTCAATTAAATAACCTTTCTTTTCAACCTGAATGATTAAAACTTGACTCCTTGAATTCGTTTGATAGAATTCATGATGGGTAAAGTATGCGTCTGTGCGATTGGCGGAAACTCTTTGATTAAAGGTCCGAATAACCTTTCCTTTTATGACCAGTATGAGACCGTGAAGGAGACCTGTCGGCACTTAATCCCGATAATCGAAGCCGGCTACGAACTTGCCCTCACCCATGGGAATGGACCCCAGGTTGGCTTTCTCCTCCTCCGTTCCCATTTCTCCCGCAACATCCTTCCGGAAATCCCTCTGGAAGGAGGAAATGCCATGACTCAGGGAGAGATTGGCTATATGATTACTTCCGCCTTCACCAACATCCTGAGAGAAGAGAAGATAGAAAAGGAGGTGGTTGCCATCATCACCCGGGTTTTAGTCAATCAAAAGGGGTTAGCCTTTCGGAGACCATCAAAACCAATCGGACCCTTTTATTCCCGAAGCGAAGCGGTGGAATTAGAGAAGAAATATCACTGGGTCTTAAAGGAAGATGCCGGAAGGGGTTTCCGAAGGCTCGTCCCTTCACCCGAACCGATTGATATCTTAGAGAAAGAGGCAATAAGGAATCTAATCGCCGATGGGAAGATTGTGATTGCGGTCGGAGGAGGGGGGATTCCAGTTGTTAAGGAAAATGGCTTCTATAAGGGAATAGCGGCGGTGATTGATAAGGACTTAGCCACCAGCCTCCTTGCTACCCTCATCGGCGCCGAACTTTTTATCATCTCAACCGCGGTTGATGCGGTTTACCTCAACTACGGAAAACCCAATAGAAAAAGGTTAAGGGTCTTAACCGTAGAAGATTGCAAAAGATACCTGAAAGAGGGACATTTTCCCGAAGGAAGTATGGGACCAAAGATTAGGTCCGCAATCAGATTCTTAGAAAGGGGTGGGAAAGAAGTTATCATCACCTCCCCGGAAAAGATTTCCCAGGCCCTAAGGGGTAAGGCGGGAACAAGGATTGTGCCCGAAGATTAGAAAATGGAGAGAAAAGGACTTCCATCATTAGTCAATAGTCTATGGCTAATAGCCCTATTTTTTGCTCTTCTGCCCAATTGGGTTTCTGCCCAGCGGATTCTCATCCCGATGGATCTAAAACAAACCGACCACCTCAAAGCCTATGGCATCGCTTATCGGGCACTATTAAGGAAGATAAATGTCGAATGGCTTCTTAATTATCGGGGCGGTTCTTTTCTTATGCCTCATACCGATTGGGGAGAGAAGGAATGCCGACTGAAGGGAGTTTATTATGAAATTATTAGCCCCCAGGAAGAGGCAGAGATTAGAAGGACAATCCAGAATAATAATATGTCCGCCATCCTCTTAGAAAAGGCACCAAAGATTGGGGTCTATGTCCCGCCCAATGCCGAACCGTGGGACGATGCGGTTCGCTTAGCCTTAGAATATGCCGAAATCCCCTACCAAACATTATGGGACAAAGAGGTCCTGGAAGGAAAACTGTTCCAATACGACTGGCTCCATCTCCACCACGAAGATTTTACCGGTCAATACGGAAAGTTTTATGCCAGTTATGCCAACGAGGCCTGGTATAAAGAAGAGGTGAGGATGAATGAGTTGATGGCAAAGGCATTAGGGTTTAAGAAGGTCTCAAAACTAAAACTGGCGGTGGTAAAAGAGATTAAAAGATACATTCAGGAAGGTGGGATGGTCTTTGCGATGTGTTCGGCAACCGACACGCCCGATATCGCCTTAGCCGCGGAAGCAACCGACATCTGTCCGAAGGAGTTTGATGGTGATGGGATTGACCCGAACTATCGGGAAAAATTAAATTACGAAAATTGCCTCGCCTTTGAGAATTTTAACATAATAACCGACCCCTATGTCTACGAACATTCCGACATTGATACCTATATGGAGGCAACTGCCCGTGGTCCGGATACCTATTTCTCCCTCTTTGACTTCTCCGCCAAATATGACCCAGTTCCCTGCATGCTCGTTCAAAATCATGTCTCCTTAGTAAAGGAATTCTTAGGACAGAATTGTGGTTTCCGGAGGGATAAGATAAAAAAGAAGGTTCTAATCTTAGGAGAAGTGGCAAATACCGAGGAGGTGAAATATATCCACGGGAATTTTGGTAAAGGGACCTTTACCTTTTTGGGCGGTCACGACCCAGAAGATTACGCCCATCGGATTGGTGACCCACCAACCAATCTCTCACTCCATAAAAACTCACCGGGCTATCGTTTAATTCTTAACAATGTCCTCTTCCCTGCTGCTGAGAAAAAACCCTTAAAGACCTAAGGGAAATTAGGAGGAGGTAGGAGTGAATAACTCCGATTGAGGGGAATCTGGGAAAATATGGAATCAGAAGCCCTCTGTATTCCTTGTGTGATCCGCCAGTGTCAGAGAATCGCCCTCCTTACTTCTGCGGATGAAAAGATATTCCGAGCGGTGACAGAACTGGCACTGGATTTAGTTGGCAACCTCTCATTAAAAGAACCGCCCAGCCTCTTCACCTCCCGAATTATCATTGAGGTCTACAAATTGCTCAATAATCCCGACCCCTTTGCCGAGATGAAGAAGAATATGCAGGAATTGGGCAAAAGAACCGCCGAAAGGGTAAAAAAGATAATTGACCAATCCTTTGACCCAATCTACACCGCCGCCAAGTTCGCCTGCGCCGGAAATATCATTGACCTTGGACCCCAAGAAGACTTTGACCTCGAGAAGACATTAAGGGAAATCTCATTTGCCCACGACGATTACCAAATCTTTAAGGAAAAATTGAGAGGAAGAGAAAATCTCTTATACATATTAGACAATGCCGGAGAAATCTATCTCGACAAACTTTTAATTGAGAAACTATTAAAATTGAATCTGAAAATTAAGATGGTGGTAAAAGAAAAACCAATCTTAAACGATGCCACATTAAAGGAAGCAAAAGAGGCTGGACTTATGGAATTAGGGGAAGTCTTCACCACCGGTTCCGGCTTCCTGGGAGTAAATCGCCTGGAGGCAAGCGAAAGATTTCTTGAAGAATACGAAAATGCGGAAATTGTCATCGCTAAGGGACACGCTAACTTTGAATCCTTAGTTGACGAAGAAAGGGACGGCTTCTTTCTCCTGAAGGCAAAATGCCCGGTTGTTGCCCAGAGGCTCGGAATAAAAGTTGGCGATTCTGCCTTTTATTACTCCCCGGTAAAACCTAAGGAGGATTAATTAGAAAACTAACCGGAGATTCCTAAAATCCCTTCCGTCTTTTCGCTCGATATTAACTTCCTATGACGGAATCCGCCAAACTTATAAGAAAAATTAAAGGGATAAACCAAAAACTTGAAGACCTTACGAATAAGCCCTCCTTCTTTGAAATAAATGGTTCAGAAATCGCAATCAGAAATTTATTGCCTCTTCTTTATTTCAAAAATACGGTGAAAGTCAAGACCCGAATTGATTTTCTTAACCTCAAACTCCGAAAGATATGATAGGATTCTTAGAAAATTATTGGGAAGGGCGGTGATGACATAACAACCACCCCGCTCTAAGACCTCCTTCCTTAATTGTTCTAAGGAAGTAAATTGCTCCCAGGGGATGGCAAATTTCTCCAAATAAACCGGAAGGGCGGCTCGGTCGTATTCAACCAGAAATACCTTTTGCGGTTTGGCATCATATATCTCCTTGAATTCCCGCAAAAGACAAAGGGGTTGATAATGAGCCTGATAATAATTGTAGTTCAGGTCCTGAGATTGGACCCCCTCTTCAATATCTCTTGCCAATCTCCTCTCAATCTCTCGTATTTGAAAAGCAAATGTAATCTGGTTGTAAAGTATTATCCCCAAAAGGAGAAAAGGGAAAACTTCCTTCCGTCTAAAATGTCCGCTAATGAAATGAAGGGCGCCGGCTAATAGAACGGAAATAGATAAAGCGAAGATTGGGGTTAAAATTACAAATATCCGAAGATAAGGTCGGTCTCCCCGAACGAAACTGAAAATAAAAGGGAGGAGGAGAAGCGAAAAGAGAAAACCGAGACTCATCCTTTCCTTCTTTCTCCCATAAGAAAATAGCCCGATAATGATTAAGGGCAAAAAGAGATACCGGGCGGAAAAGAAATGAGCCAGGGTGAAAGGAAGCGAGGAAAAAAGCGTCGGCAGATAAAAGAGCCCATAACTTCGAACAAACCGATTACTCACGACATCCCGCAAGACCGGGGAATAGAATAAACCACTTAGCAAAATGCCGAGAAAGAGAAGGAAAAGAAGAGAAATCTGATTCCTTCGCTCCCGGGACGAAATCTTAACCATTTCCTCTCTCTTCTTCCTCTTTTCCCTCTTACCCCGAAGGAGGGAAAGAAAATAATATCCAAAGACCCCTAAGAGGAGATAGAGATTGGAAGGAATGGCATAAAGAAGAAAGGCAGTAGAAAGGATGATGATGAGTGCCGAAAAGGGTCTGGGAGCCTCAATATATTTTAAGATATAAAACAGAAGAATTGTCACAAGCATTAGGCTCAAACTAAATCCCCTCACCTGTAAGACAAAATTATAATAGGTGACGGTGGTGGTGAGGACGGAAAGAGAAAGGAAGGCAACGTTCTCATCAAAAAATTCCTTCCCAATCCGGTAAAGATAAAATAGACCGACGCCCGTATAGAATAATTCTAAGAGCCGAATCTTATAGGGAGTAGCCAGCAATTGGTAGATATCTTTGATGCCCAGGATTCTTAAATAGAGATTATTTAAGAGATTGGCGAAGATGTGATTATTCGGAAAGGAGTAATCGCTCAATGTCTTGGCAATCGGACAGAAGACATAATTGGTGAGAGTGAAAACTTCATCATACCAGAAGTCAATATTTAAATACCGTCGGAGCCAAAAGAGAAAAGGGAGGAAGATTAAAAATGGGAAGAGGAGATAAATTATCTTTTCTTGTTTGCTCATTTTAAGATGAGTTTGTCAAATAGGGGCGGAGGAATTTAGCGGTCCAGGACCGCTCGTTTTTTATTATCACTTCGGGCGGACCCTCACAAACGATATAACCACCTCCATCCCCGCCTTCTGGTCCTAAATCAATTATCCAATCCGCGCACTTAATCACTTCCATATTGTGTTCGATTACGACGACCGTATTCCCCAAATCAACCAGCCGGTTGAGGACATTAAGGAGGAGCCTCACATCCTCAAAATGGAGACCGGTTGTTGGCTCATCTAAGAGATAGAGGGTTCTGCCGGTTGCTACCTTAGAAAGTTCCTTCGCCAGTTTTACTCTCTGCGCCTCGCCCCCGGATAAGGTAGGGGCGGGCTGACCCAATTTCAGATAGGAAAGACCAACATCCCTTAAGAGTTCTAATTTCCGACGAATCGGCGGGATGTTCTCAAAAAACTGGCAAGCCTCAGCCACGGTCATCTCTAAGACCTCATAGATATTTTTCCCCTTATATCTCACCTCTAAGGTCTCCCGATTGTATCGCTTTCCTTTACAAACCTCACAGGGAACATAGACATCGGGGAGGAAATGCATCTCAATCTTCTTCACCCCATCTCCGGCACAGGCTTCACACCTTCCCCCCCGAACATTGAAAGAGAACCTTCCCGGTTTATAACCACGCATCCGCGCCTCTTTCGTTTGGGCGAATAGTTCCCGAATTGGTCCAAAGGCATTCGTGTAGGTTGCAGGATTGGAGCGAGGGGTCCGACCGATTGGTGACTGGTCAATCATTATCACCTTATCAATCTTCTCAACATTTAAAATCCCATCGTGACTTCCCGGCTTCTCCTTTGAGTTGTAAAAGATTTGTGCCAGTGCCTTATAGAGAATATCGGAAAGGAGGGTGCTCTTACCCGAACCGGAGACTCCGGTCAGGCAAACGAATAAACCGAGAGGAATCTTCACATCAATCCCTTTCAGGTTATTCTCCCTTGCCCCTTTCACAATCAGAAAGTCACCTTTTGGAATTCGGCGGATCTTCGGTAAAGGAATGGTTCTTTGCCCTGAGAGGTAAGCGCCGGTAAGAGATTTACCATTCTTCATAATCTCTTTGGGAGTTCCCTCCGCTACTAAATATCCCCCTTCCTCTCCGGCTCCGGGTCCTAAATCAATAATATGGTCAGCCGCCATAATCATATCCCGGTCGTGCTCAACAACAATCACGGTATTTCCTAAGTCCCGGAGGCGGAGGAGGGAGGCGATTAATTTCTGGTTATCCCGGACGTGAAGTCCGATGCTTGGCTCATCTAAGATATAAGTTACGCCCACCAGACCGGAACCAATCTGGGTCGCCAGCCTCACCCTCTGTTCTTCTCCACCCCCCAGGGTATCGGTTCTTCGGTCTAAGGTTAGATAGTCAACGCCAACCGCAATGAGAAATGAGAGCCTCTTTTTAATCTCGCCGATTATCTCCTCGGCAATCAATCTCTCCCTTTCGGAAAGTTTAATCTCCTCAAAGAACTGGTAGGTCCCCTTAATCGTCATCCGGGTGATATCATAGATTGATTTATCGCCAATCTTTACCGAAAGGCTTTCCTTTTTCAACCGGGCACCACCGCATTCCGGGCAGGGCAAAATTGCCATATATCTCTCCACCCATTCCCGGGTAGAATCCGAATCGGTCTCTTTATAGATTCGCTCCAGATGGGGAACAAGCCCCTCAAACCTCTCGTAATTCCGGTATTTTGTTCCATCCCATCTTTCGTATTCCACCAGAATCTCTTCCTCTGTGCCATAGAGGAGGACCTCTTTTGCCTTCTTGGGGATTGTTCGCCAGGGTTGGGTTAGACTGAAGTCATAATGTTTTGCCAGGGCTTTCAGATTAGCCAGAAACCATGCCCCTTTTGGTTCTCCCCAGGGTTCTAAGGCTCCCTCCATTATGGAAAGGTCGGGATTACTCACCACCCTTTCCGGGTCAATCTCCATCTTCGTTCCAAGCCCATGACAGAGAGGGCAGGCGCCATAAGGGGAGTTAAAGGAAAAAAGGCGGGGTGAAATCTCCTCGTAACTGAAACCACACTGGACACAGGCAAAATGGGTGGAAAAGATACTCTCCTTACCATCCATTATCACCAGAACCAAACCCTCCCCTTCCCGGAGAGCCAGTTCTAAGGAATCAGCCAATCTCTTCCTTGCCTCCGGTTTTAAGATAATCCGGTCAATGATGATTTCAATATTATGCTTTTTATATTTATGGAGTTCGGGGGGTGAATCGATATCATAGACTTTCCCGTTTACCCGAACCCGAACAAATCCCCGCTTTTTAATCTTTAAGAATAGGTCCCGATATTCCCCTTTCCTCCCCCTCACCACCGGGGCGAGGATTTCAACCTTTGTTCCGATTGGCTGGCTCATTATCTGTTCCGAAATCATATCGGTTGTTTGCCGCGTGATTTCAATTCCGCAATTTGGACAGTAAGGTTTCCCAATTCGGGCAAAAAGAACCCGGAGGTAATCGTAAATCTCGGTCACCGTGCCAACGATTGAGCGGGGATTCTTTGCCGCACTTCTCTGTTCAATGGCAATAGCGGGAGAGAGTCCCTCAATCTTCTCAACCGCGGGTTTTTCAATTGTGCCGAGAAATTGCCGGGCATAAGCGGAAAGGGATTCGATATATCGCCTTCTCCCCTCCGCATAGATTGTATCAAAGGCAAGGGACGACTTTCCCGAACCAGAAATTCCGGTGATTACCACCAGACGATTCCGGGGAATTTTCACATCAATATTTTTCAGGTTATGCTCCCGAGCCCCCTTCACAAAGATGTACTCCTCTTCCCTTCTCATAACCGCCTAATAAACCTCTAAGATAAAACAACGAAGGTATTCCGATTCCGGCATACTCAAAATTATCGGATGGTCGGGTCCCTGGGTGAGCCGGCCGATAATCCGAAAGTCGCGCTGGGCATCCTCCGCAGCACTCACCAGACATTCTAAGAAATCCTGCCAGAAGAAATAATGGGAGCAGGTGGAAGTGAAAAGAATTCCTCCGCTTCGCAAAAGGCGCATCGCTTGTAGATTTATATCCCGATATCCCCGGAAGCCATCTTCCTTATCCTTCAGGGTTTTGATAAAAGGTGGCGGGTCAAGGACAACGATATCAAATCGCCTCCGAGCCCGATACAACTCCCGCAGGAGATTGAAGGCATTGCCCAAAAGGAATTGACAGCGGTCGCTAACCTTATTCAACTCCGCATTCTTCCTCGCTAAATTTAGTGCCCATTGAGAGCCATCAATCCCCAGGGAACTCTTTGCTCCACCCAGACAGGCATTGATAGAAAAACTGCCGGTATAGGTGAAGACATCCAGAACCTCTTTTCCGGCACTCATCTCCCGCACCCGCCGGCGGGTGAGACGCTGGTCAAAATAATAACCGGTCTTCTGCCCCTCCTTGATGTTAACATAAAACTTAGCCCCATTCTCACTAATGATTACCTCTTCGGGAATCTCACCGTATAATAGACCCTCCTTTCTTTCCAGCCCTTCCACTGTCCTTCCGGAAAAATCGTTCTTTTCAAATACCCCCTGCACCGGAAAGATTTCGCACAATGCCTTAATAATCTTATCCTTCCGTAAGTCCGCCCCATAAGAATAGGTCTGCAAGACGAAACAATTCTGGTATTTGTCAATCACAACTCCGGGTAGAGAATCGCTCTCGCCGTAAACCAGACGAAAATCCTCTTCCTCGGGTAGCAATGCTTTTCGGTGCTGGTAAGCGGTTAAAATCCTCTTTTTTAGAAATGGGACATCAAAATCCTCGCCTTCGGGAGAAAAGATGCGCAGGCGAACCGAAGAAGCGGGATTCCAGAAACCTTTGCCAATAAACTTCTCCCCCTCATATACGGAAACAACATCCCCTTTTTGCGGATTACCTTTCACCTGAATAATCTCATCCCGATAGCACCAGAAGTGTCTTTTCTTTGATGGCTTTCTTTTGACCACCACAACCTTCTCCTCTCCCTTAACCATTTTTATCTTATTCTTCCCGCGGTAAGAACGATTTTATTTTAATTCCTTTCTCCTCCACGGTCCAGAGGAGGTCGTATCTTTTTCCGGGGATAATCCGGCTCGCCTCTTCCCGGAAGAGGTCTTGGCGCCATTCCTCCTTCACTTCGGTATCTGGGGAAAAGAAGAGGGGAGGCGGATTCCCTTCACCAAAGGGGGGAAGAAGAAATACCTCCTTCGGAATTTCCGAAAGGGTGAGAATACCATCAACGAAAATTACCTCCTCTTGATTAGATGTCATCTCTTTTATTTTGGGCAGAAACTCCCTTTCCGCATATTCCCTTGCCCTTTTCATGAACTCCTCAAGGTTCTCCTCTTTAATGGAAAATCCGCAGGCTTTCTTATGCCCGCCCCAATCCAAAAAGAGCGGAGCGGATTCTTGCAAAAGGTCTAAAAGGTCAATCTCTTTTGTTCCCCGGCATTCCGCTACCCAGAGGTCGTTCTCCTTTTTCCCCATCACAATCACTGGCAGGGAATACCTCTCCTTAAACCGATTGGCGATGTAACTCAAGGAGCGGAGAGGAAGGAAGAGGCTTTTCACCACCACCAGACCCGGAAAGATGCTCTTCACCGATTCTGCCAGAAGGAAGGCTTCCTCCATCTCCTTTTTTAATCCCTCCTGCCTCTCCACCATCCGGTCAAAGATTTCTCTTGCCACCTCTTCGCTTTTCGTCAGAAAGAAATCGCAGGCGGTTTGTCCCTCAATGGCGGAAAGAAGCGAGAGCATACCATTTATCTCTTCTAAGTTACTCATCATCTGCCAGGCAGGAATTACCTGCTTCTTCTTTAAATCCCTGGCTCCTTCTCGGGCAATTATCCGGTTCTCTTGAATCAGGGGAACGCGGTCCGAGATTGTGCCGAGATAAGCCAGGGGAAGGGCGCAGGGTTTTGCCTCGGTCCATTCTTCAATCTTCGCCCCCAAAAATTCTTCAATCAGGGCAGAGGAAAACTTAAAAACCACCCCAACCCCGGCTAACTCCCGAAACGGATAGAGACTCTTATTAATCTTCGGGTTAATAACCGCCACCGCCTCGGGCAAATCCTTCACCGCTTCGTGATGGTCAATAATAATTGTCTCAATCCCTTTGCTCTTCAATTCCTTTACCTCGGAATGATTCGTCGTGCCACAATCAACCGCAATCAGAAGCCTTACCCCCTCCCACTCCTCAGTTGAAAAGACCTTCGGCGGATAGATTCCATACTTAAACTCATGCTTTTTGGGGATAAAATGGAATACCTCCGCTCTTAAGTCTTTGAGGACCGACTCTAAGAGAACCGTGGCGGTAATCCCATCAACATCCTCATGCCCCCAGATAAGAATCCGCTCCTTATCCCGAATTGCCTTTTTTATCCTCTCTATTGCCGGACCAATATCCGGCAAAAGGGCAGAAGGATAGAAATCCCTTCTCGTTGGAAAGAGAAAGACCCTTATCTCCTCCTTATCTTCTATTCCCCTTAAAAGCAAGAAACGTAAAATCGCTTCGGGGAGACCGGTCTCCCCTTTCAGTCGGGACAACTTCTCTTCGTCAACTTCTCTTAATTTTACCATAAATTTTATCTTAGCGAACTATCCGGGAAAAATCAAGTGAAGATTGCCTTCCTTTACCTTACAAATATCACCTTAAAGATTTCTCCCCCTCTCTTCTCAAAATAGACACCTGACCCAATCTTCTGATTTCTGACCCTCTCCCCTTTAATATCATATAATTCCCGGTTCCGAACTTGGAGAAAGGGGTTTGTTCTTAAAAATCTTCTTCTCTCTTTCTCTTCTCTTTCGCCCACCAATTCCAGCCTTTTGGCAAAAATCTCCCAGTTATTATTGGTAAAATTCTGCCAGATTACCCAGCACTCCTCCTGTCTGGTTAAAACCCTTGGGTTAATATCAACCCCTGTATTCCGCTCAACCGGTTGACCAATCCGCCAGGAGCCATTCTCATAATAAGAATAATAGATATCCCAGTTCCCATCCCGATTCGTCTGATAAACGAGGATTGGTCTTCCCCGAATATCGGTTGCCAGGTCCGGAAAGACCTCATTGGTGGTATCCGAAGTAATTCGGATTGGGAGGGAGAAGTTTCGTCCATTCCAGTAACTTCCATAGAGATTTCCATTCCCCTCATCAAAACCCTGCCAGACGACCCAGATGTGGTTATCTCCATCAAGTGTGGCGGAAGGGTGATAGGCTCTCTTACTCTCTCCGGATATCGGTCCAATCTCAACCCAGAGACCACTTGACTCATAGGAAGAAAAGATTTTACTCCCATCGTTCTGATAACGATTATAAAAGACCCAGACCCGACCATTCCGGTCAACCAGAGACCTTGGAGCCATTTCGTCATCCGGGCTCGTCGTTACCGGAATGGGTTGCGACCAAACTGTGCCGTTAAAGGTAGCGGTATAGATATCTAAGTTTCCCCGGCGCCGGCTCTGAAAGAAAACCCGAACGAGATTATTTGAGTCCCGACAAAGACTGGAGTTCAAGGCACAGGAGGTATCAACCACAAACCTCTCCCGGGGCGACCAGGAATTCCGATAGATGCTATAATAGAGATTATAAGCCGAGTGGTTATTACTGTAATCAAAGTGGGACCAGACACAAAGCGGGTTTCCATTCTGGTCCTGGGTAAGACTGGGGAAGACATCCCAGTAGGTATGGGGTCCAACAAACCCGGCATCATGCCAGAAGTTATCCCGGTAAGCGGAGGCGATATCAAATCGCCCGTTACTCGGATTTCGCCCGGTTGTCCAGACGACCCAGATTTTATTATCCGGGGTTAAGAGGACACTTGGTCCGTTATCGGTCTCCGAGTGGGGCGAGACAATCTCAACATCTAAGCCCTTCCCATCTCCGGACCAAATTGGTCTCTCAGCAAATCCCCCTTCTCTTCGGTTAGGCTTTAAGGTTGGGTCGCCCATTATATTTAAGCCATAAAACCAGGCTCGGGAACTCTGACCATTTCTTATAAACCAGGCCTTAAATGCCTCACCAACACAGGAATCCCTTCCCAGTGGTCGGTAGAAATCCTGAAAGTAAAGCATTGAGCCAACCTTGGCACTTCCAACCGCTAATAAGCCATAAGGGTTCTGAAAGATATACCAGCCCGCCGAATAATTCTCCTCAACAAACCTTGTTCCGGAACAGGCAAAGAGATTAAAGAAAAGGGCATAAGGTTCTAAGGCAAAGATTTCTGCATTGGAAACCGTTCCCGAATAACCACCGGGAATAGCAAAGGTATGACCCCAGGGAGAAGAATGGGAACACACCTGAATCCATTCAAACCCCTGGCGCAAACGATTTCGAAAATCAGCCGCGGTTGTTAAACTGGGTGTCTCCAGAACCGTCACATCCGAATACACCAGAGAGAGTGAACAATCACCAAATCCCTGCCAGTCATCATCAACATAAGAAAGAGCCCGATGGGGAACGGAGAGAAGACCAGTCCGGTATAAGTGATTCTTTCGGAAATAGTTCTTCAGGAGGCGAACCTCCGAATCCCAGGTGAGGGGTCGGGAATAAAGCCTCCCCACCCAGATTTCGGGATTAACATCCCCGGTATGGTTATCATATTTCCCATCCCGGTCACTATCAATCCAGTTACCATTCAGGTCCATAAAGTATAAATCAACCGGGTATTCCTCAACCCCAAACCCATAGGATTCGCACCAGGCAACCGGCACCTCACCAATAAAGATTGCTCCCTTCAAATTATTGAGGGATGCCAGATGAGTTCGCAAATCCGAAGGAGAAACTCCCCTTACCGTATCAATCCTTACCGACCAGCCTTCATTCTGCAAGTCAGAGGCAAACTGGTCAATCTCGGAAATCAAATCCCGATAGATTTCGGCATTAACAATCAGGGCACAGAGATTTTCCTTTCCGGTTTGCCTGACATTCCCCAACCCCTTCTCTTTTTCGTGAGAAACCTCCCTCTGCCACTCCTCATAACCCTTCGGTCTTCGACCTAAGGGGTCAATCCATTTCAACTCCTTAATCTCAGAATTAAGAAAGAGAAGAAATAGGATAATCAACATCGGCAAGGAAATTAGCGCAGTGAGAGAATCCTTTTCCTTAACCTCATCTTCTCATTCCTCAGTTCAAGAAAATAGACACCCGGCGGTAAATTCCAAACGAACTCTTCTGTTTTCTCACCGGAAAAGGTCCGGCGAGAGCAGACCCGACCAGAAGCATTGATAATGAGAAGTTCTTTTCTTTCACCTCCGGGAATTAAAATCGGGCATTGATTCCGAACCGGATTAGGGGTAATAAGAAAACTCTCCCTTATCTTCTTCTCCTCTTCCAGCCCTATTGGATAATTAACACTCACCCTTATCCCGTATTCTGCGAGTCCTTTATTCCCTTCCCAGAAACCGTCATAACAGGTCCAATCCAATTCGGTTAATGGTTCGGTCATATCTCCCATAATCTCGCATGCCCGCCTTGGTGCGTTTTGATAACTCGCATAAAAACTTCCCGAAGGGATAATAATCCCTTGGGTAGAAAGGTTAATAGTATACCAGCCTTCATCATAGGCATTAATTGAGCCAATCCAGAGGATTGTGCCCGGTCCGCCATCCGGTCCATCGTCATCAAAGATAAGACCGATTGCCCTTTGGTCTTCCAGAAGGTATAATTTCAGGCTCTCAATTAAACAGGGATAATAGGGTGGCGTAAATTTCATTGCGAACCGGCCAAAGGAATCAACACCTAAACCAAAACAACCTTCAAGGGTTCCATCATCATATTGAAGGGTGGTTGGATAGCGATGAACAAATACCTTCCGGCGGGAAGAATCATTTTCCGGTAGACAATCCGGGAGAAGGTTTTTAACGGTAATCAGGTTTCGACCTCTATTTCTGGTTCGCCAGAAACGAGAAAACCTTATCGTATCAATCTCCCGAACCCGGAGGGTAAAAAGTTCGGTATCACTTGCCACGAGGTTATTTTCCTCATCGTAGACAAAATAAGAAATTGGGAGAGAATCTTCTGAGGTATTTCCTAAGTTTTGCACCACCGCTGATATAGGGACATTCTGCTCAAAAGGAAGGAGGGTTGGGGCTAATACCTGCCAGACACCAATCTCGTGCCGTTCGCCGGTCAGGAGACACAGGACCCGAATCATGAAATCGCCCCAGGGAAGCCATTCCGCTCTGTGCCAGGTAATTCCGTTCTCAGAAAATGCGACACATCCCCGATAGTTATACCTTCTATCGGTAACTAATTCGAGTTGATAAGGCGGAGAGAGACCAACCCAGAAATTACCAAAAATCACTGTGTCCGGTATATCTACCTCCTGCCAGTTAATGATTGAATCACTCTCAAATCTAATCGGTCCAAAGATGACCTCTCCGGGAAGTCCGGCACTATCGCGCCAGAGATATAAATTCCCTTCGGTCCGCTCAAAAGAGTGGGTCATAATCAAGACCTTCTTCAAGGTGCAGGGAACACCCGGAGAAAACTTCTGTGCCCACCACTTTTCCGGCACTGTGAGAAAACGCCACCAAGGTATCCCGTCATCATTAAACAAAGTATCGTAATCTCTCAGAGAGTAATGAGAGGAGAGAGATAAGGGCTTTCTCAAAATCGGTGTCAGCCAGAAGGTATCTTTTGAATCTCGGGGTTGGATGGAAATTGAAAATCTTATCCCCCTATCCTCATTCTCCGGAGAGAAGAGAAGCAAAAAGATAATTAACTTAATCATACTCACCTCCATTTTATCTCTTACTAATTATACACCATAAAATCTAATTTGTCAATAGGTTGCAAACATTTTGAAATATGGTTGTTGGATTAAATCCAAACTTTAACCCCCTATCCCCTCTTCTGCCTGATCCATCGGTTTTCGGAAAATGTTAGTGACACTAACATTTTTTCTCACTTGATTTTCCCTTTAAGTCCTTATCTTACAATAACTTAGACCCTTTTTCTTAATTTTCTCCCCCTTTGCTCCCTGAGCCATATACTAAGCCCCTTATTAAGCCTCTCTTTTAGCCTCTTTTAACCCCCAATTCTCCTTCTCTTTCCTTATCTCTTCCTTTTTCCTTTGCCCTCTCCTTTTCCCTTCTTCCCTCTCTTCCTCTTCCCTTCTTTCTCCCTTCATCTCCTTCTCAGTATCTCTCTCAATCTCCCCTCATATCTTCTTCCCAATCACCTCCTCCACCTCCTCCTCAATTCCGAAAAACCATCCATTTACCCCTTGACAACTCAAAAAAATCCCGGCAAAATAAAAGGTATCCTGGGACCGTTAAATAAATTTCACTTGACTTTTAATTAAAAAATGTGTAAAATAATAAGTATGGGGATTAAAATCTTGAAAGACAAAATGTACGGAATGAAGAACTTAGCAAGGAATAGAGAATCCTGGCAATTCAGCCAGAGTTGGGATATCCGAAATCCTTCGTCTATACTTCCAATTCAGGACAAAAAGCGAAATCCTTCGTCTATGAACAAGTTAGGCGACATGCTTTAAGAGAAAAATATAGTGACGGAGGTAAAAATTATGCATAAAAAGAAAGATGAAAAAACAAAAAAGGATGAACAGAAGGCAATTGATACACAAATAAAACGAATAAATGAAGAAATAAACAATCTGGTTAAAGAAATAGAGAAGAAAAGAAATAGACGCTGTTTTCTATTCGATATAAATATCTCCGCATCTGCTGTAGAGGAAATTTTTAAAGATTTGAGAACACAATATAGTGATATAAATGGTGAAATAGATGTAATAGTTAATTCACCTGGTGGAGATATAGATGCTGCCTATAATTTAGCTTGTCTATTCCAAAAATATGGAAATAAAAAACTCACTTTTATTGTTCCTCGTTGGGCAAAAAGTGCGGCTACCCTTCTTGTATGTGCAGGTGACGAAATTTTGATGACTCCGATTGCAGAATTAGGTCCCTTAGACCCACAAATAACACAGATAAATCCTCTTGAAGAACGATTTGAGCAGTTTTCGCCACTCCATATACAAACAACCTTGGAAATGATTCGAGATGAGTTCAATAAAGGAAGCAAAGATTTGGCGGAGGGTCTATTAAAGCAGTTACAGTTTCCTTTAACATTAGGAAGCTTTGTTAAATCTCATGAAATTGCGGAACAATATCTCGTAAGATTGTTAAAAGAACGAATGGAGAAAACAGGAAAGTTAGGATCTGCACCAGAGGAAATCGCAAAAAAACTTACAAAGGAATATGCTGACCACGGATTTTGCATAAATATAACCGAGGCTAAAAAAATTGGGCTTAATGTTCAAGAGATCGAAGGAGAACTTTTAAATCTCGTATGTGATTTGCATGAATTACTAAAACAAAAAGACGAACTATATCGTAAAAAGCATGAGGCAGATGTTATGAAAATAGTAGAAAAATTACCACCAGATATTTTAGATAAAATAAAATCTAAAATCAAAGAACATCAACAAAAGGAGGTGCAACAATGAGAACTTTGGAGAAGAAAACAATAGCATTAAAACTGGCTGAAGCATTGTTGTTGTTGTATAAAGGAGAAATATCCATAAGGGAGATAGAAGCGATACCTCTTTTAGATGACAGCAGGGATGCCAAACTGATAGCTAGGCATTTAAGATCTAAGTTCAAAACAAAACTTACAACATTAAGAGTTCATCGAGAAGAAATTGGTAGTTGGGAAGAAATAATAAAGTTGGTGAGATGAAAAGCACATCGCCTAACAGCGGACATACGGATACGCTTCGTTTCGCCCAAGTTGTTCCTTCGGGAACGACTTCGTATGTCCGCCAGCCGTTATATGAAATTCAGCCAATAAAAAGGAGCGTAAAAAATGAACAATTTAAATGAGGTGTTAACGCTAATAATAGAAAAAATAAAAAAGTTTCGTTCTCTGTACGAACAGAACGAGATGGCAGTGAGAGACCAAATAGTAAATCCTATTTTGAGGAGCCTTGGATGGAATCCTGAAAATCCTGAGGAAGTTCAGCCTAATGTGTCCACGGAAGAGGGTGTACCGGACTACTCTTTGATAAAGAATGGAAAGAAAATCCTATTTGTCGAGGCTAAAAAGTTGAACGTGGATATTGAACAAAGAGAAGTTATTCGCCAGTTAGCAAAGTACTCTTTCAGTGAAGGTACAAAATACGGTTTATTGACCAATGGCGCGGTATGGATACTGATTAGATCTTTCGAGGAAGGGACCACTTTAACTGAGCGAATCGTTTGGAAAGCAGATTTAGAAAATGAAGAACTGCCAGCGGTAATTAGAAAGATAACAACAATCTCAAAAGCTAACATCGAACATATAGAAATTTTAGTGAAAAAAGTTCAAATATTGGATGAAATCTGGCAATCTCTTTTAGAAGAGCCTGAAGAGATGATAAAGGGTTTAATGCCAGTGGTTAAGTCAATTATCACTCAAGGTTATCCTGGCTATCAATTTGAAGACACGGAAATTGAAGACTTGTTTGAAGGAAAGGGTTAAAGAGATAATTCCGAGTCCATCTGAGGATGAAACTCTATATGAGACACCCATAGAATCTATATCTTGGGGAAGAGAGAACCCACGAAAAATGAAACTAAAGGGTGAAGTCTTTGAAGTTCAAAATTCTTATGAAATTTTAGTAAACACAGCCAATTGGCTCATAAAAAACGGCAAACTGAAACCTTCTGACTGCCCGGTAGGAATTGTAAGAGGCAAAAGGTACCTTATCAACAAGGAACCGAAGCATAAATACGGTGATGACTTTCGTGCACCCAAAAGACTTTCAAATGGGCTGTGGATAGAAACACATTATAATACTGCCAGCTGTATAAATTATGCCAAGCGGCTATTAGAAAGATTTGGAGTTCCATCCGATATACTGGCGATTGAGTGATTGAAATGGCGAAACTTCACCTAACACAGCATAAAAGGTTGATGTCGCTTTGCTCCATCTATCCTTCGGATTTCATACCTTACGATACTCACCCAAATTTTTGCTTCGCAAAGACTTCTTTTCTAATGGAAAGGTTATACGCCATGGCGGTTTAAAATGAATGAAAGAACAAAAATATGAACAGCAACTATCCTACCAAATTAACATTAGAAAATTTAGAAGCAATTCCACTTACTTATGGAGCAGTGATACTGAATTAAATAAACTAAGTTCTATCAAAAATAGAAGAGGGCATATTAAATATTGATGCCAACGGAGAGACGGTCTCTTTACGCAAAGATGTTTTAATCTCGGATTAAATCAAATCCTTGAATCGCAAACACTTGAAAGGGCAAAATATTATTTAAAGAGAACGATTAACCTTCTTAGAGAAAATTAAACAGAAGAAAAATTTGAAAACAAAGGTGGCGTGGGTAATTCCTTTAAGACCGGATGATAAGGAAGAAGCATTACGGAAAAAACTTGAAAGGCATTTAATTTTCTTTATAATTTTCGCTTAGGAGGGTTTATGAGAAGGTATCTTTTGGTTTTAATCCTGCCAACTATTTTATTAGCCATTTATGATACAAAATGGATGAATGTCAACCGCCTTGTCTGCGCCATCAACAACTGGGGAATGTTCGCTCACAATGAAGGCAACCCCGGTGCTTACTGGCCAAAACCATTAAGAAATTTTTACATCTTCGGTGCCGGTCTGTGGATTGGCTGTATCCAGAATAACGATACCTTATTGACTTGTGGCTACGAAGCAAATAGTGCCGCCTCGGAAATGGTTCCAACCCTCTGCCAATACTGGCGGGGTGGTTATACCGACTCACTGGACCGAATCTATGTCTATCCCGGTGATTGGCCACCACCAAGAAGTAGATTCCCAATGGCACCAACCTCTCCCCTTTCCGAAAGGGATTTCTTCGCCTGTTTCGGGGATTCCGACCCAACATTTCATTTCCCGAATGATACCCGACCAATCGGGATTGATGTTGCCTTAACCGTTTATGCTTTTAATGATTCAATTGCCCGGGATTTTATCTTTCTGAAATACGAACTCTTCAATTTTAATTCCTACCCAATTAATCACATCTACTTCGGAATTCAACTTGACGGTGATGTGGGCGATTATTCGGATGATATGGCTGGATTTATCCGAAATAAACTCTTTCTCATCGGACCGGATACAATCAGGGTGAAGAATACCGGTTTTATCTATGACTACGATGGCCGAGAACCACCCAGTGAATTCTGGGAGAGTGGCACACCAGGGGCGATAGCAGTAAGATTTCTCGCCTCTTCTGTCCAAGAAGAAATTTCCGCATTCCATCTCTGGACAATTGAGGACGACCCAATAAATGACCCCAGCCGTTATCAAATGATGGCCAGTAATACCTTTGACAGCATTGATGAACTTCCGGCTGATAAGCGCTTTCTTATCGCCTCTGGTCCTTTTGACCTCTTGCCGGAATCAAGCGCCCGCTTTTATTATGCCCTGATCGCCTCTCCATTTTCGCCGAGTGATACGACCGAACTGGCGATGACTGCCTATTGGGCGGAAAGGGTATTTAGAGAAAGATTGGGGATTGAAGAAGTTAAATCCCGAAAAGAGGGTTATGGATTAAGCCTTTATCCCAATCCGTTTCGGTCAATTCTCACTATCAACTCTTCTTCTCATTCGGAAATCAGGGTTGAGATTTATAATGCCAGCGGTCAAATGGTTAAATCAATCAAGGGTCTGCCACCAATTTATTGGAACGCCCGGGACGAAAATGGCAAAATCTTACCGAAGGGGCTCTATTTTCTAAGAATTGAATCACCCAAAGGAAGGATAACAAAGAAAATCCTCTTTCTGCCCTAATCGCTCTGGCGTTGACAGAAAGAGAAAGTTCAGTAAAATGAAGGATGGTTTTCGTATTTTGCGAAACGAAAGATGGTAAATTAAAAAAGAGCGCCTACGAGTTAAGTTGTCTTGGTTATTCTCTTGCCCAGGAGTTAAAGGAACCAGTAGCCGCTTGTCTTATCTCGGATGTCGAAGGGGGTGATTTCTCCAGTCTAAAAGATTTTGGCGTCTCGGAAATCTATCTCTACCAGGGGAAGGAGTTGGCAAATTATTCTCTCACATCTTATGCCCAAATCCTCTCAACTCTCATTAAAGAAAAGAAACCTTCCCTCTTTCTTTTTTCCCACAGTTCTCTGGGAAGGGATTTAGCTCCTTATCTGGCGGGAAAACATTCCGCACCTTTTCTGACCGATATCGTTTCTCTCGAAATCAAGGGTCGGGAATTTTTCGTTCGGAAACCGGTCTTTGCCGGAAAGGTTTATCAGGAATTAAAGGTCAGCGGTGATAAACCAATCTTCTTTTCTATTAGACCGAAGGCGATTAATCCGACAGAATGCGGAAGGAGCGAACCAAAGATTATTCCGATGGCAACCGGGGAGCTGGATTTAAGGATAAAGGTGCGAGAGGTATTGAAAGAAATCAGGGAATTTGTTGACCTAACCGAAGCAGAGGTTATTGTCTCCGGAGGACGGGGAATGAAAGGAGCGGAGAATTTCGTTTTGCTGGAAGAATTGGCGCGAGTCTTAAAAGGAGCGGTCGGAGCATCACGAGCCGCAGTGGATGCCGGCTGGCGCGACCATTCCTGTCAGGTCGGACAAACCGGTAAGACTGTTGCACCTTCCCTCTATATCGCCTGTGGCATCTCCGGTGCAATCCAACATCTGGTCGGAATGATAAATTCCCGAGTAATCGTCGCAATCAATAAAGACCCAGAAGCGAATATCTTTAAGGTGGCAGATTACGGTATTGTCGGGGATCTTTTCACTATTCTGCCCCTTCTGACCGAAGAGATAAGGAAGTTATATGAATAACCAGTCTTTATTAAATTGTATTCAGTGTGGCAGGTGCACCGGTGGTTGTCCGGTGAGCCTCAAGTCAAGACTCAATGTCCGAAAATTACTCTATTCCTTTCATCTCACCTCCTCTCTTCCCCTCCAGGCAGAAGAGACCGGAATCTGGGAATGCACTACCTGCACAACCTGTAATCTTCGTTGCCCGAAGAATTGTGAACCGCTGAATATTATTCTTGAAACCCGGGCTAATCTTGTGGAGAAGGGGAAGATTTCCACCTCAATCATTCGGGCACTGGAAAGCACCTTTTTACACGGCAACCCTTTCGGCAAGGCAAGGGAAAGAAGGACCGATTGGTTAAAGAAAGGTTCTCTGTCAACTCCGGTAAGGATTATTAAGGAAGGGGAGGAAGCGGAATACCTTCTCTTCGTTTGTTGTATTGTTGCCTATGACCCAAGAATGCAGGAGATAGCCCGAAGTTTATCTTGCCTTCTCTCTACCCTCAATGTTGATTTCGCCATCCTGGGCGAAGAAGAGAATTGTTGCGGGAGTGAGATAAAAAGGATGGGAGAAACTGGATTGTTTGCCGAATTGAAGGAGAAGAATCAGCAGATTCTGGAAAAGATTAAAATCAAAGGGATAATCACCATTTCGCCCCATTGTTATAATACCTTAAAGAATGAATACGAGTTAAATCTCCCTGTTTACCATTACACGGAATTCCTCCTGGAGAAGGGGGTGCAAAATTTAATTGCCCCGAGTGAAGAGATGGGGATTTTTCATGACCCCTGCTTTTTAGGAAAGATGAATAAAATCTACGAGCCACCGCGCGCAATATTAAGGAAGGCATTGAAAGAATTGCGGGAGTTTGAGCGGGCAAGAGAGAATTCACTATGCTGCGAAGGCGGAGGCGGAAGAATATGGATTGAATCGGAAAGTAAAGAGCGATTGGCTGAAAAGCGGGTGACGGAGGCATTAGACTTAAAAATAAGTAAGATCTTTGTCGCCTGTCCTTTCTGCCTCTCAACCCTGGAAGATGCGGTTAAGGTGAAAGGGGTAGAAGAGACGGTTAAGGTCTTTGATATTGCCGAATATCTCACTCAGCATCTAAAAGGCGGAGATTAAAAAGGTGAGGCGCATCTTTCTTGCTGGCTTCTTTTCTGGTATCTTCTTCTTCTTCTTAACTTCCCTTTCCCTTTATTCTCTCCTCTCTAAAGACCTGCCAAGTATAGAAGATATTAGAAGATATAAGCCCATCCTTGTGACTAAGGTGTTTGATGACCAGGGGAGATTGATTTATGAGTTTGGTGGGGAAAAAAGGGTGTTTGTCCCCTTAGAAGAGATCCCGCCTCTGGTTCGGGAATGTTTCATTGCGGTTGAAGATAAAAGATTTTACCAGCACTGTGGGGTTGATTTAATCCGACTCTTTGGGGCATTATTTTATAACCTGAGAAAATTCTCCTTCCGCCAGGGGGCATCAACCATTACCCAGCAACTCGCCCGCAATATGTTCCTCACTCCGGAAAAGAGCCTGTTGAGAAAATTGAAGGAACTAATCTTAGCCTTGAAGTTAGAGATGTCGGAGAGCAAAGAGGAAATCTTGGAACGTTATCTCAATCAGGTCTGCTTTGGTCACGGCGTCTACGGTATTGAGCAAGCGGCCAACTTCTACTTCGGGAAAAAGGCAAAGGATTTAACTCTGAATGAAGCCTGTCTTCTTGCTTCGCTCGTGAAAAAGCCAGAAGTATATTCTCCCCTCAAGAATCCAGAAAAGGCATTGGAGAGAAGAAATCTTTTTCTCAAAGTCCTCTACGAGCAGAAGAAGATTACTAAGGAGGATTACGAAAAGACGAGACATTCTCCTCTACCCGAATTAGTTGGAAGGCGCATTGCTAATGAAGCCCCCTATGCGATGGAGATGATAAGATTATACATTGAAGACAAATACGGGGAAGATTTTTTATACCGGCGCGGGGCAAAAATCTACACAACTCTGGATTTACGAATGCAAAGAGAAGCAAATATTGCTCTGGAAACGAAATTGCGGGAGATTGAAGAGAAATACCAACTCCCAGTAAAAAAGGAAGATTATAAGATCGGTGCCGGAAGACCTTCTTATCTCCAAGGAGCCCTTTTGGCGATTGACCCGAAAACGGGTTATGTCCGGGCATTAGTTGGTGGAAGGGATTTCCGACACAGTCAGTTTAACCGAGTAACCCAAATGCTTCGGCAGGCTGGTTCTGCCTTTAAGGTATTTGTCTTCACTGCGGCTATTGACAATGGTTTTTATCCCTCTCAGATTGAAATTGATGGACCAATCAGCATTCCAATCGCTGGCCTTCAGGAACCATACGAGCCAAAGAATTACGACCGAAATTACATCGGACCAATCAGCCTAAGGAAGGCTCTGGCTCTCTCCCGGAATGTGATTGCGGTGAAGTTAACAGAAAGATTAACCCCAAAGGTGGTTCGGGATTACGCCTACCGTCTGGGAATAAAGAGTCCACTTCGGGCTTATCTCTCTCTCGCCTTAGGGTCTTCGGAGGTTTCGCTCTGGGATATGACATTCAGTTTTGCTACCCTCGCCAATTATGGTCGGCGGGTGAAACCAATATTAATCAAAAGAATTGAAACCGAAGAGGGAGTGATTGAAGAAAATCTCCCGTTTTCCCAACAGGTCATTTCGCCGCAAACCGCCTTTCTGGTGACAAATATGATGGAGAGTGTCTTAGACGAAGGGACCGGCTATTGGGCAAGACGGGTAGGATTTCAGAGGAGAGCCGCGGGTAAGACCGGAACAACCGACGATTTTACCGATTGTTGGTTCATCGGTTTTACTCCCCAACTCGTCTGTGGGGTTTGGGTTGGCTACGATGAGAAGAAAACGATCTTTCCGGGAGCAACCGGTGGAGTAGTTGCCTGCCCAATCTGGGCAGAATTTATGAACTCGGCGCTAAAAGATTACCCCGAAGAAGAGTTCTCCCCTCCGGACAGTATCGTTTTGAGAAAGGTCTGCGAAGAGACCGGGCTCTTAGCCAATCCCCGTTGCCCTCTAACCCGGGAGGAATATTTCATCTTGGGTAAAGAGCCGAAGGAGTGTGACCGCCATTGAGCCTCTCAAAAAAATTTATCAAATCCTTTTTGACCATTTTGGACCCCAAGGTTGGTGGCCCGGAGAGACGGAACTGGAAATTATCATCGGAGCCATCTTAACCCAGAACACCTCCTGGAAAAATGTGGAAAAGGCGATTAAGAATTTGAAAGAAAAAAACCTGTTGGAAATAAAAAAACTCTCTCGGATAAGAAAAGATACCCTGGCTCAATTAATCCGCCCGGCTGGCTATTTTAATATCAAAAGCGAAAGGATTAAAGAAATTGTCAAATTTTTGGTCAAAAGGTATAATGGCAATTTATCCGCCCTAAAAAGAAAAGAAGGTGATGTTTTGCGCCGAGAACTCCTTTCGGTGAAGGGAATTGGCAAAGAAACCGCAGATTCGATATTACTCTACGCCCTGAAGAAACCATTTTTTGTCGTTGATGCCTATACTAAAAGGATTCTCTCAAGACACAATTTAATAACCAAAGATGCGACTTACGACGAAATCCAAAACTTCTTTCACAAAAACCTGCCCCGGGAGGAGAAGGTTTACAATGAGTTCCATGCCTTATTGGTGCGTTTGGGTAAAACCTATTGCCGAAAAAAACCGAATTGTTCAAATTGTCCCTTATTCCAACAATTGGACAATTTTCTCACAAATCCTTTCTGAGGCACCTGCCAAATTAATTTTTCCCATCTTCTCTTTTATCTTCCCTCCCAGGTCAGTTTCTAAGATCCTTTGGGCTTTAATTAAGATTTCCGCTGGTTCCTTTTCATAAAATCCTAATCCTCTCCTTTCTACCCAACGGACATTTCCGGCCTCTTGTCCGTAGGTATAATTCATTAGGATTAAAGGAACCTTTTTGGCTACTGCTTCCATAATAGTTGAAGAACCCGCCTTCGTAATACAGAGGTCGGAGATCGAGAGGAGTTCATAAATGTTATTGACAAAACCGAATACCCTGATTCGCCTTTCCGACCAATAGGTTTCGCTTAAACTTTTAAATAACACCTCGTTTCTTCCAGTCACAATAAGGATCTGGTAATCCGTCTTTTTAAGAAAGGAGGAAGCGACCTCCTTAATCTGACCAATCCCTTCCCCACCACCAATGATTAAAACTACCTTTTTATCTTCCACACCAAATTTCCCTTTCAACTCCTCTTTATTTTGAAGGAGGAAAAATTCCTTTCTGATTGGGAAGCCATAGACTCCCAATTTCTCCTTCGGGAAGCCTCTTTTTAAGAAGAAAAACTCACTTTCCGGGATAGGCAAAAAGTAAAAATCCGCCCCCCGCTCAAACCAGCCAGTATGTAAAGAGAGTAAATCAATAACCACGATGTAAAAGGGAATCTTATGATAATACCGCCGCAAAGTTTGCAGGGGGAAGTGGTTAAGAAGGGCATGGCAGGAGACAACGCAATCAAAGGGATAGTGCCTTTCATAGAATTCACGCAAACCATTTGGACTCGTAATGTCAACAATCCAATTCAAGAACTTATAAAACGGTTCTGGATAGATTCCATACCAGAGGAGTCCATAAAAATAATTTCGCTTTTTTGTGATATCGGCGTAGGCATCCGGAAAATTTCTGAAAGGCGGCTTTGTCCCTTCCCGAAAAAAGTCGGGTAGAAGGCAAGTAATATTATACTTCTCACTAAAAACCTGCGCCAAGGCAAGCGCTGAACTCCGATGTCCACCTCCGGTATCAGAAATTAAGAAAAGGATTCGTTTTTTCATCTGTTGACCAATATCACTTTTCCTCTCTTGATCACAGTCCGGACTGGATTATCACCAAAATTATAAAATAGGAATCGGTAATCTGGGACCTTAAGGATTATCACATCCCCATCCTTCCCTTTTTCGATTGAGCCAATTCTTTTCTCTAACTTCAAAGCCCTTGCCGAATTTAAGGTCGCACCAATTATTGCCTCTTCCATCGTTAAATGATAAAGAAAAGTGGCAAAGGCTATAACGATTGGCATCTTATTCAGGGGAGAAGTGCCGGGATTAAAATCACTCCCCAGGGCAATTTTAATTCCCAATCTCCTCATTTCTGAAACTGGGGGCAGGGAGCGAATGCCCAGAAATAGAGCGGTTGAGGGAAGTAAGACCGCGGTGATTTTCTTCTCTGCCATCCCTCTCAACCCTTTTTTTGTCGGATAGACCAAGTGTTCACAAGAGACCGCCCCCACCTTTACCCCAACCTCCGCCCCACCCGAAGGTTCTAATTCGTCAGCATGGATTTTTGGCAAAAGACCGTATCTTTTTCCGGCTAAAAGGATTCTTTCTGCTTCAGAAGAATTAAAAACCAATTTTTCGCAGAAGACATCGCAGAAGACTGCTAATTTCTCTTTCGCAATCCGGGGCAACATCTTCTCAATTATCTCTCTGATATAATCTTCCTTTTTCTTCTCGGGCGGAAGAAAATGGGCACCCAAAAAGGTTGGGACGATATCAATTTCTGTTTCCTTTTGCAACCGTTTTATTACTCTTAGGATTTTCAATTCGTTTTTCGTATCCAAACCATAACCGGATTTTATTTCCACCGTTGTCGTGCCCCATTTAATACCTTCTTTTATCCGCTCTTTTGCTTTTACCAGGAGTTCCCTAAAAGAACTGGCTCTGGTTTTTTCCACGGTGGCAAGGATTCCCCCTTCCTTCTTTTCGGTAATCTTTTTATAACTCTCCCCTAAGAAACGTGCTTCCAGTTCCTTCTCTCGGGTGCCGGCAAAAACGAGGTGGGTGTGACAGTCAACAAAACCCGGCAGGACGACCGAATTCTCGGCGGAAACCACTTTTACCTTTCTTAGAGAGGGAAGGGATTTCCTTTCCCCATAAGAAGCAATCTTCCCTTTTTTGATTAAAAGGAAGGCATCTTCAATTATCCCCAGGGAATTTTCTCGGACGGTCAAAAGCTGGCTAATATCTTTGATTAGGAGTGCCACCTATTGCTGAAAAGAGACAAGATTTTCTACCTTCCCTCCTCTCTCTCGCCGCACCACACCAACCCCGGGTGCTAAAAACTCAACCCAAGAATCGGAAAAGCGATACCGTCGGTTAGTATCGGAAAGCGCAATCAATTCCCTCATCTCATAGAATTCTACCTTATAGCAATCAGAGTAAGAATTAACCGTGCCAAAATAGAGGGAAGTTCCCTCCAGGGTATACAGATGCTGGAAGGAATCGCCGGCAACAACGACCGTGTCTAATTCCTTATCCTCCCAACGCGCCTGATTCACTAATGGGAACTGATAAATTAACTTATAACCCATCTCAATTGTGTCTCCAGTTTGATAGATCATCGTATCCAGGAAGGCGACAAATTTCTTCACTTTTCCCCTCTCTTCGAGCCAGTATTCCTCAACAAAATTCCGAGTCACCACGGTGACAAAATGGCCATAGGCGTTACTATCACCAATCACTTCTACCCAGACCGATTCCCCATCAACCGCATAAGTCCAAGCACAACCTTTTTTCAGTGGGAAATAATCGGCACCTGTCCGGTTCAGAAGAAAATCATCCGAACAGGAAGAAAAGAGGAGAAGAAAAGTAAAAAGGCAAACCGATTGATTAAATCTCATACCCAACTCCCAGTTCGGCTTTAAAGAAAAAGTAGAAATTAGTGAGCCACTGATTATTCTTCTTGCCTCGTTCTACCATCAGATTGGGCAAAAGATTTATTCGAAACCTTACCCGGCCCATTTTTTCCCGGTAGCCCACTCCGAGGTAGAAATCCGGATAATAACGACTCTCTGAGCCCGATGATAACTTCCGTTCCCAGAATGCTACTCCCGTCCCCGGAATTAAAGAGATCGACCGGCTTTCTTCTCTTAAAGCAATCGGCAAAAAGAAAAGGAGCCTCACTTCTTTTTGCCGGAGGGAATAGGTATTAGAAAAACGACTGGAAATTTCCGAAAAGGAGCAAGAAATCTCTGGGGAAAGGGAAGAGGGGTAGGCAAGATAAAAAGCGAAATGGGGTGAAGGGAAATGGTTTTTCGCCAGGGCACCGAATGGAGACAACTCACCCAAATAAGCGCCAATCTCCAAACTGCCGAATAAAAAGACCGAAAGGAAAGAAATCATAGTTAAATATATCCGAAGTTAAAAATTGGTCAAGTTATTCCCTTTCTCAGGAACAAGAGAATTTAGGAAAAGTTGAGGTAGAGAGAACTACTTTTTATTTCTCCTTCGGTTTCGGGATAAATCCTTTCTTCATCAAAAAATGGATCTCTTCCCTTGCTTGGCGGATCGTCTCTTCCGCTTTCTTATACAACTCGTTCCGACTCATTGTCTTTCTGGCTACTCCCTGTTCGATTGCTTTCATTCCTACTGCACATGCCTCCCGCGGAAAAACCTCCCAATCATCCATTGTGGGAATCAGATAATCCTCGCGCAATCCCCGGTCTTCCGCCACCTTTGCCAGTTCCAAAGCGGCTGCGATACACATCTCATCGGTAATCGTTCGGGCATTCACATCCAAAACCCCTCGGAATATTCCTGGAAAGCCTAAGGAGTTATTCACCTGGTTGGGAAAATCACTTCTCCCGGTCGCCACAATCCTTGCTCCAGCTTCCTTCGCCTCCCAGGGCCAGATTTCGGGAATCGGATTCGCACAAGTAAAAAGGATTGGATCTTTCGCCATCCTTTGAATCCACTCTTTCTTAATTGTATCCGGACCTGGTTTGGAATAAGCAATTACCACATCCATCCCTTCCATTGTGACGGGGATTGCATCTTCCACTCTCTCTGTCTTTCTTCCTTCCACATTGGTCTTGAGGATTAGATCTTTAGTATATTCAAACTGTTTTTCAAAATCCGGGCGGTCTTTATGAACAATGCCGTAGATATCGCACATCACAATCTTCCCGGGATCAAACCCGTAGGCGACCATCACTCGTAAACAGGCGATGCCAGCGGCGCCCGCTCCGATCATTCCGACCCGCACTTTACTCGCTTCTTTACCAACAATTTTTAGGGCATTGATCAAACCCGCTAAAGTGACAGCCGCGGTCCCCTGCTGGTCATCATGCCAAACCGGAATATTCATCTCTCGGCGTAAGACATCAAGGATGTAAAAGCATTTCGGCTGGGCAATATCCTCTAAGTTATAACCACCAAAAGAAGGTTCTAAGAGTTTAGCGATTTCAATAAACTTATCTGGATCCTTTGTGCCGACAGCAATTGGAATTGCATCCACTCCGCCCAGATACTTAAAAAGCAAAGACTTTCCTTCCATTACCGGTAGGGACGCCTCCGGTCCAATATCACCCAAACCCAAAACCCTTGTGCCGTCGGTTAGAACCGCAATCAAATTGGCACGGTTGGTATGCTCCCAGACCATCTCCGGATTTTTAGCAATATCTTTACAGGGTTCAGCCACTCCCGGGGTATACCAGATGGCAAAATCATCAAAATTCCGGATGGGGCATTTTGCCGTGATCTTTACCTTCCCCTTATAAAAAGGATGGAGACGTAAGGCATCTTCACCCGGCTTTTTCGCCTTTGCCAAAAGCTCTTCTTTAGTTAAGGTCTTCTCCTCTTTTGGCTTTTTCCCTTCCCTCTTTTTTACTACCTTCTTTTTTGCTAAGACCTTAACCTTTCGTTTCTTTTTTATCTTTTTCATTTTTCCTCCTCATTATTTTATTTACGTCTCCCGTCTTGTCGGTTGTTTAATGAGCAAAGTGATTACCATCCCGATTAAACATAGAACACCAGACACGAGGAAGGCTAAATTATAACTCCTTGTTTTTTCTAAGACCTGAGGAGCAAAGATATTTCCTAAGAGTCCACCGACACCATAAGCGGTAAAGAGTAAGCCGTAATTCACACCCACATTCTTTGTGCCATAAAAATCGGCTGTTATCGCGGGAAAGACAGCCAGATAGCCACCGAAACAGAGTCCAACCAGGGATACGCCAATCCAGTAATAGAAAGGCAAAGTCGGAATTAGGTTATATAAAAGGACCGCAATCCCGCAGATTAGGAAAACGAAGAATAAGGTTTTTAATCGCCCGAAAATGTCGGAAATCTTGCCCCAAAAAATCCTGCCTAAAGCATTGAAGATTGCTAATGTGCTAACCGCGAGGGCAGCAGTCTCCTTGGATACTTTTGCTAAATCCTGACCAATCGGTGAAGTCTGACCAATAATCATTAAACCGGTGGCGCAACCGAAAAAGTAAATCAGCCAGAGGAGATAGAATTGATGGGTAGAAAGCATCTCTTGGGCGGTATAGCCATAAGTCGTTGCCGTAGAGGTCGGGGATGGTTGCCAGCCTGAAGGTCTATAGCCCTCTGGTGGGTTTCTTAAAATCTGGGCGGCAAGAATTATCAAAATCAAGAAGACAATGCCGAGGATGATGAAGGTATTAAAGACCTGGACGCGATCGATTAAAGCCCGCGCCACTGGCGCCACAATCAAGGCACCGGCGCCAAAACCAGCAACCGAAAGCCCGGTGATTAATCCGCGCATATCGGGAAACCACTTCACCCCGGTTGAAATTGGGCAGACATAGGCAAGACCAATTCCAATACCCGAGATTATGCCGTAGGAGATGACAATCCCGAAAAAGGTTTTACTTATCCCCGAGAGGATTAAACCCAGTCCCAGGAGAATGCCACCAGCGGTGGCAACGATGCGCGGTCCTTTTTTATCCTGCCACCGCCCACCAATAATTGTGGCAATCGCAAATGAGATTAAGACTAAGGCAAAAGGTAGAGTCGCCTGAGTTGGGGTAAGGCCGGTGTTTATCTCTATTTTCTCATCCCTCATCCCGATAAATTCACCTTCGATCTCTTTTCCCGGCATCAAGACCTTGATCCGGTTCCCGGTTTTTATGCTCGTCTCCTTTATCACGACTTCCCCTATTGGTTCCTTTTCTTTCCGGTCGAGAATTTCGATCTTTTCTATCGTCGAAATCGGGATGGTTTTAAGGCTAATCGGCTCTTTCTCTAATGGCTTCCGAAATACCGACCAGGCATAAATCGCTCCGAGGCAAAGTTGGATAATGATTGCTCCAACCATTATCCACCAGCGATTAAACCCCTTTCCGTTCATTTCTCCTCCTCAAAAGAAAATTTTCTTTGCAATAGGGGCTTATCTTCTCTTCACCCTATTGAGAAAAGTTTTATTCTTCCAAGGTTGAGGTGTCGCCAATCGGTAATCCTAAGGCTTGAGCTTTTAGAAGTCGCCGCATTATCTTTCCCGAACGGGTCTTAGGCAACTTATCACGGAACTCAATCTCTTCGGGACGAGCAATTGGTCCAATCTCTTTTGCGACCCATTCCTTTAATTCCTTCGCCAATTCCTCAGAAGGGGAATAACCAACCTTTAAGACAACATAAGCCTTTGGCACATCGCCCTTTACTTCGTGCGGAACACCAATCACCGCTGCTTCGGCAACTGCGGGATGCGCCACCAGTGCGCTCTCCACTTCCGCGGTTCCTAAACGGTGGCCCGCCACATTTAAGACCTCATCCGCCCTTCCCCGGAACCAGAAATAACCGTCCTCATCAATCGTCGCGGAATCACCTGTAAGATAAACATTAGGAAATCTTGACCAGTAGACCTGTTTGTATCGCTCCGGGTCTTTGTAGAGTGTCCGAAGCATTGCCGGCCAAGGTTTAGTGAGAACCGCTAATCCATTCTCATTTGGCTTTATTGGTTTTCCTTCTGAGTTATAGACTGTGGCCCCAAATCCCGGAAGAGGCTTTGTCGCTGAGCCGGGTTTTAAGGGAGTAATTGGCAAAGGAGCGATGACAAAGGTTCCGGTCTCGGTCTGCCACCAGGTATCCATAATTGGACACCTTTCATTTCCAATGTGTTTGTAATACCAGCGCCAGGCTTCTGGATTTATCGGCTCGCCCACCGAACCCAAGAGGCGCAAACTGGATAGGTCATGCTCTTTTGCCCATTTCTCGCCGTAGCGCATATGCATGCGAATTGCGGTCGGTGAGGTATAAAGAATCGTTACCCTCTCTCGCTCAATCATTTTCCACCATCTTCCTGGGTCCGGATAATCGGGTGCCCCTTCGTAAAGGATAGAGGTGGCACCAAGCATCAGAGGGGCGTAAACGATATAACTGTGTCCCGTAACCCAGCCGATATCCGCCGCACACCACCAGATGTCGGAATCCTTTATATCAAAGACGTATTTCAAAGTGGCATGAGTGCCAACCGCATAACCACCGTGAACGTGAACGACTCCCTTAGGTTTACCGGTCGTTCCGGAGGTATAAAGAATATAGAGGACCTCTTCAGAATCCATAACCTCGGTTGGACATTCGTCCGATTCTTTACTCACGACTTCGGACCAGAAGAAATCCCTTCCCTTTTCCATCTTCACCTCATTCTTTGTCCTCTGGTAAACGATGACCTTTTCTACCGAAGGGCATTCCTTCAAAATCTCATCCGCATTCTGTTTCAGATGAACAACCTTTCCTCTTCGGAAACCGCCATCAGCGGTAATTAGAACCTTCGATTCCGAATCAAGAATCCGGTCCTTTAAGGAGGTAGCAGAGAAACCTGAGAAGACGACCGAATGGATTGCTCCCAATTTGGCACAGGCGAGCATGGCAATTGGCAGTTGGGGAATCATCGGCAAATAGATTGTTACCCGGTCTCCCTTTTTTACTCCAAACCGTTTTAAGGCATTAGCCAGACGGTTAACCTCTTTATACAAATCAAGATATGTCCACCTCTCAACCTCACCGGGCTCGCCTTCAAAGATATAAGCAACCTTATCCCTTATCTTTGTTTTAATATGACGATCTAAGGCATTATGGGCGATATTTATCTTCCCGCCGACAAACCATTTGGCAAAAGGGAGATTCCATTCTAAGACCCGTTGCCAGGGTTGAAACCAGTCTAACTCCTTTGCCATTTCACCCCAATACCATTCCTGGTCTTCCGCGCGCTTCAATAACTCGTCAAGGTCCTTGATGCCGAATTTGTCCATAAATTTCTTAATGTTGCTATTCTCCACTAACTCCTTTGGTGGATAGTAGAATTTCTTCTCTTCAGCCATATTTACTCCTCCATTTTTTGGAATTTAAAACCTTTATTTTACTTGAAGAATCCAAAAAGTCAACTACCCTTTTCCGAAAATTCCATAATTAGGGTATAAACTCCATCTTCCCACTGGGTCTTTACTGGATAGTTCATCCGGTTTTTATAGAAGAGGCGATAGGCGCGGACATTCGTATCCAAGACATAACCGATAAAACCTCTTATCCCTTTCATCTTTGCTACCTTTATCAGGTAATTGAATAGCTCACTCCCTACCCCTTTATTCTGCCATTCATCCGCCACAACGATGGCAAACTCCGCAAAACCTGTCGACTTATCCCGACTGTATCGGGCAACACCGATGATTCGTTCTGTCCCTTCTTTTTTAATGGTGGCAACGATTGCCATCTCATTTTCGTAATCAACATTAACAAACTTCTTTAGTTTTTCGTGTGGCATTGCGGTGAGGTAAGAGAAAAAACGATAGTAAATCGTCTCCTGAGAAAAGGAGTAGAAAAGTTCCCGCATCAGGGGTTCATCGGTTGGTTTTATTGGTCGGAGCAAAATCTTCTCGCCGCTTTTCGTTTCGGTCCAGAATTCCAGTTCTTCTGGATACCGCACTTCGGCAAAAACCTCGGGCTGGTCTTTATAGAGGTAATTTAACTCCTTTGCTTTCCTTAAAAGTTCGGAGCGGAATTTCGGATGAGCAATCGCAATTAAGGACAATGCCCTCTCCCGAATTGTCTTACCGTGGAGATAAGCCACGCCCCATTCTGTAACGACATAATGGACATCGCCCCGCGTCGTTACAACCCCGGCCCCTTCGGAAAGGGAAGGAACGATGCGGGAAACTGTCTCCCCCTTTCGGGTTGAAGGAAGAACGATTATCGGCTTCCCCCCTTTGGAGCGAGCCGCACCCCTTATGAAATCAAGTTGGCCACCAATTCCAGAATAAAACTGATAACCGATGGAATCGGCACAGACTTGACCGGTCAGGTCAATCTCCAATGCGGAATTTATTGCTACCATCTTCTCATTTTGGGCGATAACCATCGGGTCATTGGTATAATCTACGGGATGAAACTCAAAAAACGGATTATTATGGAGATAGTCGTAAAGCCTTTTTGTTCCCATCGCAAAGGAAGCAATCACCTTCCCGGGGTGGAGGGTCTTTCGCCGATTAGTAACTACTCCCATCTCAATCAAATCAATCAAACTATCGGAAAAGACTTCGGTGTGAACCCCCAAATCCTTCTTTCCCTTTAAGAATTCCAGGAGGGCGTTCGGCACTCCTCCGTAACCGACTTGAAGGGTTGAGCCATCCTCAACCAAATCGGCGACATTTTTTGCAATCCGCTTCACGACCTCCGGACTGGCTTTCACAGTGTATTCAATAATCGGTTCTTCGGAATAGACCAAAATATCAATATCGTCAATATGAATGAAGGAATCCCCTAAGGTTCGGGGCATATTGGGATTAATCTCCGCAATAATCATCCGCGCCGCCTCGCATGCCGGCTTTGTGATGTCAACCGAAATACCAAAACTACAATAGCCGTGCTCATCAGGCAAGGAAAGTTGAACTAAGGCACAATCAATTGGTAAGCGACCGCTGCGGAAGAGTTGAGGAATTTCCGAAAGGAAGATTGGAGTGTAATCGGCTCTTCCCTCCCAAACCGCTTTCCGGACATTGCCACTGATAAAAAAGGCATTAGCCCGAAACCTTTGGGAAAGCGTCTCCTCCGCATAAGGAGCCACCCCCAGGGTTAAAATATGGGCAATCTCCACATCCTCCGCGGAAACCTGAGCCAGGGCACGGACTAATTTTTGCGGAGTAGCACAAGCCGAACCGATAAAAACCCGATAACCTGACTTTATCGCTTTAATCGCCTCTTCCGGACTCACTAATCTTTCTGACCAGTTAGCCTTACCCATAAAAGAGAATATAAGCAAATTCGCCTTATTGTCAATAAATCCTCATCCAATCTTCGCCCGTATCCTTTCCTCTTGCGAAAAGAAAAAAAATCGTTATAATTGGAAGTTAGAAATGGAGGAAAAAATGGATATTACGAAGGTTGGAGTTATTGGCGCTGGAACAATGGGCGCCGGAATTGCTCAGGTCTTTTCTTTTTCCGGCTCCAAAGTCGTCCTCTTAGACCTGGAAGAGAAGTTTCTCGTTCGTGCCTTGAATGTAATTGAAGGTAGCTTAAAGCGATTAGTAGAAAAAGGAAAGACCACCGAAGAAAAGATGAAAGAGACACTTCAAAACATCACAACGACAACCGATTACTCATTATTAAAAGATTGCGGAATCGCAATTGAGGCGGTGGTGGAAGATGTGGAAGTAAAAAAGGAGGTGTTTAGAAAGTTAGACAACATCCTCCCTTCTTCTTCTCTCATTACCTCCAATACCTCAACCATCTCCATCACCACCCTGGCTTCGGTCACCTCCCGTCCGGAAAAGGTTTGCGGAATGCACTTTATGAATCCGGTCCCGGTGATGCAGTTAGTAGAAGTAATTAAAGGTCTTCAGACCGCGGATGAGACAATTCAAATCGTAGTGGAATTAGCCAGGAAGTTGGGGAAAACGCCGGTTGTCGTTAACGATTCTCCGGGGTTTGTCTCCAACCGGATTCTTTTGCCGATGATTAATGAAGCAATCTATTGCCTTTATGAAGGGGTTGGGACAAAAGAGGCGATTGATACCGTGATGAAATTGGGAATGAATCATCCGATGGGACCACTCCAACTTGCAGACCTGATTGGCCTGGATATCTGTTTAGCGATCCTCAATGTCTTATATCAAGACCTCGGCGACCCGAAATATCGACCCTGTCCCCTTCTGAAAAAGATGGTCGCGGCGGGTTATTTGGGGCGGAAAACAAAGAAAGGCTTTTATGAATACGAATAGCCAGTTTGAGTATAAAATCCAGATTCTTGAGGTTCACTTAAACCCAATTCTCACCTTAGCTCGCTGGAAACTAACCGATGAGGAAGGAAACACTTATAAAGAGTTAAGAGAGATTGTTAACTACCTTAATCGCCTGGGGGAAGCGGGATGGGAACTGGTCAACTGTGTTTCGGGTTCGGACCAGCAGGGAACAATCACCAAACTTCTGATGTTTTTTAAGAGGGAAAAGCGGAATGCGGTTCAACCCGATTGATCTCGGTTTACTCATCCTCGTATCTACGGTAGCGGGGATCCAATTCTTACGGGGTAAAAATAACTTCTCCCTTCTTTTCTTTGAGACCTTAGGAGCAATTGGTGCCGGAAAGGTTGCTTATGATTTTGCGAAAGCCCACTATCCATTTGCCCTATTCTTTTTCCCCTGTCTCATTCTCTTTCTCATCACTGCTCGGGTCCTCAATGGATTTTTTCCGTTCTCCTTAGGGGTATTTGACCTTCTTTTCAGTTTCATCTTCGGGATTACTTTTGGTTGGGCGATTGGTTTTGGTGTCGTTCGTTCTCTTTTCCCTTTAATTGCGAGAAACCCTGTTCTTCTTCAGATGCTTGTCAAATCCTGGATGGCTTCTCAGATTGTCTCTCTTGGTTTTCTCCGTGAACTTCTCGCCCTCTTCGTCCAGGCGAAATACCACAACCTCCCAATTCCCTCAAAGCCTTAAAAAGACTTTATTTTATTCTTTTAGTGATTATAAGATAAAGATTAGATAGGTTTACTCGCTTTGGAGTCCCTCAAGATATTTTTAACCAGTTCGCCTTTATTCGGAAAATAATCTTTATTTTTCAGTCCCTCTCCTTATCTCCACTTAAATGATAAACCCGCCAGGCATCAAGAACGGCATTGCGTATCACGTTTTGCAGAAAAAGAAGTTGCCAAAGACAATTTGGGGTGAAGCCTTTTATCGGCTGTTATATGAAAGCGAACGATAGTGAGCGTGTCGCGAGTCAGCTCTCCATGATAGCTTTGCATATTGTGTTAAAATCCTCCTCTGTTATTCGGATTATAGAAACCTGCAGATATTGGTTCCATGTTGTTCCCTTATCAGCGATAAAGGTTATGCAATCTATTAAATTTGGTTTTATATGTTGGGCTTTATTTCCTTTTTCTTCAGTAGAGTATGAAATCTTCGGTGGGTTTTTGCTTTCGTGTATTATTCTAAATTTAATTCTGTAAGGAAATAGATGTCTCTTTTTGCCTTTTGTCCAACCCAGGTCTTTTTCGCTATAGAAATATTTACCTACAAATTCAACAATGGCTGCGAATATTCCGCCATGAGTATATACTACTGCTTTATCCCCTGCTTTCAAAAATTTTTCTAATGTCACGAAATACCGTGCATCCATTCCCCAAACCTTATTATCTCTGCATATTTTCCAGTTTTCGGCTGATGTTGAGATACACCAATATCTCATATCTTATCATCCACTTTAGGACTGACGAGCGATTTCATATAACTCGTCCATAAACGAAGTATTTCGTATATACCAACTCTGGCTGAATTGCCAGGATTCTCTATTCTTTACTAACTTCTTAATTCCACACATTTTGTCTTTCAAGATTTTAATTTTCATAATTATTATTTTACACATTTTAAATTAAAAGTCAAGGAAATTTATTTAACGGTATCAGCATAAAAAGAAGTTTTTGCGAAGCAAAAATTTGGGTGAGTGCGGTAAGGTATTTGAGTGACGAAGCAAATCGTAAACACGCTGTTAGGCGACGTTGCTTTTTCTATCAGAATTGCCCTCCATACGATATTTAACCCATAAAGCAACAGATGTTAAAAGTGGTATAGATGATTGATCTATATATTTATCAATAAAATCATCAACTTTCGACAGAAATCCATGTTTTTTCGTTTGACTATTTAAATCATCCCTTGCGAGTGACCCAAAGTTGAAGAAGATAAGCTTTTTAGATTCCCATCTATCTCTTGCGTCTTTCCACTTCTCTATAACATTTTTCTCAGAAAGATTTGTTTGAGCAAAGAAAAACATGTCTGCTGTGCCGCCTCTAATAAGTTCTCTAGTTATTCCCAAGAAAAAAATCTGGTCTATAGGGACATCCGTTGCGATGATACCTATTTCTTCGAATGCTTCTCGGAGCTTAGGCATATCTTTCAAGGTAATCGTATTAGGTACATCTGTTAAAGATAACGTCCCTGACGCTGATGGACAAAGTTCGCCTGTGCGAAAGGCTACTTTCTTAGATCTCTTTTGCATAATCAAACTTCCATCTGCTGTAAATAAGAGGATGTTAATTCCTAACAGGTCAGCAAGGGAACTTTTGTCGAGGTCTTCAAGTTTACCGCTGGAGTGGAGGGCTTCCCGTAAGGTTTGGTCCCTTCCCTTAGGCTTTGCATCAAGAACTAAGTTTGTATGGACATAATATTTATACTCAACTGATTGAACTATTAATGTAACTTTTTCACATTCTTCGATAATATTGACAAGTCGCAAGTTTTGCTCATTTGCAAACATTCTCTTCCTGCGAAGATAATTTAATAATTTCTCAAATGAGCTTTCTGTTAAAGCGCCTACCTCGTCACTTAAGCTAAAATGATTTTGTGTAAGAGAGAAATGTATATTTGATAAATTTAGATTCTTTTTTATGTTATCAAATATCAAAACTTGTGGAAGGAAATGCTCTTTACCCTTATATGGAAGTTTTACGCATTTCTCCAATTCTTGGTGATATATTTGTGGCCAATTTTCAAGTTTCCAATCAACAAAATGTGGCGTAGCCCCTTCTTTTATAATTTTTATAACTTCCTTTATTACTCCTAAAGGAAATGGGATTCCAGAAAGACCGATTATATAATTTATTCCATCCTCTGTTATTGCTTCCCTTATTCTAGTAAACTTTGATTCTTTCCTAATTTTCATTTATTTTTTCTCCATCTTTATGTTATAGCAATTTCGCCTAACTTGTTCATAGACGAAGGATTTCGGATATACCAACTCTGGCTGAATTGCCGGGATTCTCTATTCCTTGCTAAGTTCTTCATTCCGTACATTTTGTCTTTCAAGATTTTAATCCTCATACTTATTATTTTACACATTTTTAATTAAAAATCAAGTGAAATTTATTTAACGGTCCCAGGATACCTTTTATTTTTACCGGGATTTTTTGAGTTGTCAAGGGGTAAATGGATGGTTTTTCGGAATTGAGGAGGAAGTGGAGGAGGTGATTGGGAAGAAGATAGGAGGAGAGATTGAGAGGGATACTGAGAAGGAGACGAAGGGAGAAAGAAGGAAAGAGGAAGAGACAGAAGAAGGGAAAAGGAGAAGGCAAAGGAAAAAGAAATAGATAAGGAAAGAGAAACGGAATTGGACTTAGAAGGAGGCTTCAAGAAAGACTTTATAAAGGGCTTAGTATATGGCTCAGGGAGCAAAGGGGGAGAAAATTGAGAAAAAGGGTCTAAGTTATTGAAAAATAGAGACTTAGAGATAAAATCAAGTGAGAAAAAATGTTAGTGTCACTAACATTTTCCGAAAACCATTGGATTAGACGGTAAAAGTTTGGATTTAATATTTCCGGGAGGCTGATGCTTTTTGGTATTTTTGCCCCTTTGGCAATAAGAGTAATCACGAACTCTATTAACTTTTCCAACGAAGGATTGACATCTTCAACCGAAAGGTTAAAATCAGGAGTGAAAAGAAAGCCTCTCTTAATCATCCTCATCGCTTCTCTTCTTGTCATCTTTCTTCTCCTCTTCCCAGGGAGACGAATGAGTAATTTAGCCGAAGAAAAGGTAACAAGTATCACCATCGCCTCGGTTGGTAACATCTTTATCCATAAAAGTGTTCTTGAGGCGGTATGGCAACCGAAGGATAAAACCTACGACTTCTTCTCGCCTTTTACCGAAGTCCTCCCTTATCTGAAAGAATCGGATTTAACTACTGCCTGGCTCGGTGGTGCATTGGACACCTCAGGACCTTATACTGGTTATCCCTTATTCAAATCTCCCGAAGATTTGGCGGAGGCGATGAAAGATGTTGGCTTTGATATCGTCTTCCGCACCAATCACACCTTAGATTACGGCGCAAAGGGATTGGAGAATACGACCGCCATCTTAAAAAGATATGGCATCAAACAGATTGGTGCCTACATCAGCGAAGAAGAGAGTAAAGAGATACCGGTATACGAAAAGGATTCTCTGCGGATTGCCTTTTTGAGTTATACCTATGGCACAAATGGTATCCCAATCCCCAAACCCTGGATGGTCAATTTAATTGATACGACAAAGATTAAAGAAGATATCAAGAGAGCCAAAGAAGTCTCTGACTTTATTATTGTTGCCCTCCATTTCGGCATTGAATACCAGAGGCGACCAAATCAAGAGCAAAAAAGGATTGTCTCAACCCTTGCGGAAAATGGTGCGGATTTGATAATTGGCTCCCATCCCCATGTTATCCAACCCGTAGAACTCCTGACCACGAATAACGGAAAGAAGGTCTATGTCGCCTATTCCCTGGGTAATTTCTTCTGTGGTCAAAGGATGCGTTTTACCGATACCGGAATGATTCTGCGGTATCGGATTGAGAAAAAGAACGGGAAAATTGATTTGAAGGAAATAAAATACCTCCCCACCTGGATTGCCAAATATAAGAAAGAAGGAAGGTATCAATTCAAAATCCTGCCGATAAAAAAGGCATTGAAAGAATATGAAGAAAGTAAATTGGAATATTTGAGAAGAGAAAATTACGAGCGGATGAAATCCGCTTACCAAGAGACAATAAGCCATATTGATAATCCTGCCATTGGTTTCACAGAATTTGATTAGGAGGTAAATATGGAAGCAATCGAATGTATCTTAACCCGAAGGAGTATTAGAAAGTATAAGAAGGAGAAGATTCCTGCGGATTTAATAAGAGAACTTCTCACCGCGGCGATGTCTGCCCCTTCGGCTCGCAATGAACAGCCCTGGCATTTTATTGTAATTGACGAGCGAAAAATTCTTGATGAGATTCCGAAATTTCATCCCTATGCCCAGATGTTAAAGGAAGCACCCCTGGCAATTCTTATCGCTGGTGATAAGAAGTTAACCAGTTATGAAGGCTATCTAATTCAAGACTGTTCCGCCGCCACTCAAAACCTTCTCTTAGCCTGCCACGCTCAGGGGTTGGGGGCGGTCTGGATTGGCATCTATCCGAGAGAAGAGAGAATCAAGGGGATAAAAAATCTCCTCTCCCTTCCCGAAGATATCCTGCCGGTCTCCCTGGTGGCGATTGGTTATCCCGCCGAGAAAAAGGAAGCGGAGAATCGCTATAAACCGGAAAGAGTCCATCATAACCGCTGGTAAAATAAAAGAGATAACCTTGACTTTTGCCGAAAGGGAATTAGTATAGTTTATGCTTCTCTCTTTTCGCTGGCTGAAGGAATTCCTCCGAATAAAAGAAGAACCATCTTCAATTGCTGACCTTCTCACCCGAAAGGGGATTTCGGTTGAGAATATAATTGATTACGGTGAGAAGATTGCTCCTTTCCGGGTTGCCGAGGTTCAGGAGATAGATGATGGTAATATCGTCTTATCTCTGGGAAAGGAGGAATATAAGGTTGAGAAGTGGCCGGGGTTAAAGGTTAAAGATAAGGTTGGCTTTTCTAAGGAAGATAAAAGGCTTTTCACCAAAGACCTCTTGGGCATCGGTAATGAGGTAATCATTTTAGACCCGGACTTTCCGGTTGGGGCTCGGCTCTCCGAACTTCTTGACGATTATGTCCTGGAATTGGAAATCACCAGCAACCGGGGCGATTTACTATCGGTCCTGGGTATCGCTCGGGAACTATCCTGGTTTTTGGACTGCGAGATGGAAGAAGAGAAAGAAGAGGGAATTATTGAATCTGAGCCCCGAACGGAATCCCAGATCAAACTGACGGTTGAAGACCGTAATGATTGTCCCTCTTATCTTGGTCGGATAATCTCCGATGTTGAGATTCGCCCCTCCCCATTCTCTCTTCAGTGGCGTCTCTTTATCTCGGGTATTCGTCCCCATTCGAATGTGGTTGATGCGACCAATTACATCCTTCTAAAATATGGTCAACCGCTCCATCCCTTTGACCTAAACCGAATCTTTGGCGAGAAGATAATTGTTCGGCGGGCAAAACCGCAGGAGAAAATAAAGACGATTGATGGGATTGAACGGGAACTGACACCTGACCTCCTGGTCATTGCCGACTCCCTCCGACCGATTGCCATTGCCGGAATAATGGGAGGGGCAAATACCGAAATCGTCGGGTCAACGAAAAGGGTCTTTCTCGAATGCGCCCATTTCTCCGCTTCGGTAATCCGGAAGGGTTCTCTTTCTCTCCGGTTAATAACCGAAGCCAGCCGGCGGTTTGAATTAGGAATTGATGAGGCAAACTTAAAAAGGGCTTGCGATGCCGGCGCCCATCTCATCGCCTCGCTCAGCGGCGGAAAGGTGAATAAGGGGATTATCGGTTTTCAGGAAAAGATTGAAAAAAGAACCATCTCGTTCACCCCAGAGGAGGTGAAAAGAATTCTGGGCGTAAGCCTCTCCCCCGCGACCATCCTCCGAGCCTTAAAGAAGGCAAAATTTTCCCCCCAGGGAAAAAGGAAGATTAAGGTCCAGATTCCTTCCTACCGCAAAGATATCAAAGAAGAGATTGATCTAATTGAAGAATTAGCCCGTTTTTATGGTTACGAAAATATCCCGGCGGATTTCTCTTTAAGCGGGAAAGGGGTGGGAGAAAGGGATAGAGTGGAGAAAAGAATCCAGGAGATTTCCCTTTACCTTGCCCATAATGGCTTCTATGAGGTGAAGACCCCAAGTTTTACTGATGAGAGTGTTGCCCATTCCCTCGGTTTTCCGGATTTCGTCAAAATCAAAAACCCCCTGCGCGAAAACCTTTCCATCCTTCGCCCCTCCCTCCTGACGACAATTCTGCCGGTAATCAGTCATAACTTCCGGAATAATAATAAAAACCTGCGCCTTTTTGAAATTGGCAAGGTCTTTAAGATAAAGGAAAAAGAGACAATCGGCGAAGAGTATAATTTAGCCCTTGTCCTATCCGGTGCGCCAACTCCGCTCTTCTGGCAAAAAGAGAAGACCACTTATGATTTCTTTGACTTAAAAGGTATCTTCACCTCTCTGGGAGAATTCCTCTCCGCTTCCGAACTGGAAACATCTCCCGCCAATTTCCCCTTCTTTGCTCCGGGGGAAGGAGCGGAGATAAAGAAAGGGGAAAGGATTGGTTATTGCGGAAGATTAAAAGAGGCGGTCTTAAAGCGATGGGACATTGATACTCCGGTCTGGTTTGGGGAAATCTCGCTTGAAAGCCTCCTCCTTCCGAAGAAGAGGTTATACCGGGCAATCCCAGCCCAATTCCCAATTGTCCGGGATTTCTCCTTCCTTCTGGAGAAAAGGATTCCGGCTCAGGCGGTCCGAAATTTTGTCCAGGAGAGATTTCGGAAAGAAATCGTCAGTTGCGAAATCTTTGACTGTTTCACTGGTCCACCATTAGCGCCCGAGGAGAAGAACTTAGGTTTAAGAATCACCCTCTTTCCGAAGGAGAGGACCGAAGAGGTCTTCGCCGCCATCGTTTCCGAAGTTGAGGCTCAATTTTCGGCAAAATTGCGCTCCCGGAGTGAATGAGCGAAGAGGTCTTAAATCCCAACGGCGAAGAGAAGGAAAACATTAAATCCCTCATCACCCGATTAAGAAGGTTAAGAGAAGAGAATCGTCGGCTCCGGCAGATTATTCGCTCTTACCAGGAACGGGAGAAAATCCTAAGGGAAAGATTAAACAAACTTATTGACAAAATAGAAAATCTTTTCTAAAATACTGTGAGATGGTTGTTTGGCTCTTTGAAAATTTGGTAAGTTTTACTCCCTGCGGTGCTCGTGATTGGTTAAAAGGTCTTGAGCCAACACCTAAGAAAAGGGAGCCGGATTCTGATGCCGAATGCCTTCTACTTCGGTAGAAAGGCAGGACGCATCTTTAAGGCACCCACCTGTTTTATTAGGTTCAGAGACCGATACCAACACGACACCGGCGGGGAGTTTATTTTGGAGGAGAAAATGTTAACCCCTTTTTCTATGTTTATCCTGGCTTCTTTACTCGGACTTGCGGCTGGCTACTTTTTCAGCCAGAGGATATTGAAGGCAAAATTAGAAGAGATTGAAAGGAAAAGAGATAGTATCCTGGAGGAAACGAAGAGGGAGGTAAAAGAATACAAGGAGCGAATCGAAAAGGAAACAAAAGAGGCATTAAAAAAGGAGAGAGAGGAGATTGCCGCTCTCTACCAGAAAAAGGAGGAGGAGTTAAAAAGGGAAGAGCGGGAGTTAAGAGAGAAAGAATTCTCCCTTCGGGAATTGAAAAGGGAACTGGAGGCTCGGGAACACAACCTTGCCCGTCGGGAAAGGGATTATGAGACAAAGGAAAGAACCTTAAAGATAAAAGCCGAGCGATTGGACCAGTTGATTAGAGAGGCTAACGAACGGCTCATCCGGATTGCCGGAATTGATGAGAAAGAGGCGAAGAAAGAAATTATGAAACACTTAGAAGAGAAGGTGAAGATTGAATCCGCTCAGATGTTTAAGGAGATTCGCGATTCCGCAATAAGGTCAGCGGAGGCAGAAGCCCGGGAGATTATCCTCCAGGCAATTCAACGTTGTGCCGCGGAGCAAACTCAGGATTCAACCGTTGTCGTCATCTCGCTCCCTTCCGAAGAACTCAAAGGTCGGATTATCGGTCGGGAAGGACGGAACATCCGAACCTTTGAAAATCTAACCGGAGTGGAGGTAATCATTGATGATACCCCGGGAGTAATCACCCTCTCCTCTTTTGACCCGATGCGCCGGAGTATTGCCCAGTTGGCGATGGAAAAACTGATTGCGGACGGTCGGATCCATCCCGGTCGGATTGAAGAGGTGATTGAAGCGGCAAAGAAGGAGATCACCCTCACGGTGGAAAAGGAAGGGGAAGCCTGTGCCTTAGAGATGGGGTTAGTTGGCATTCATCCGAAACTCCTCTCTTATATTGGCAAGATGCGCTTTCGCACGAGTTACGGTCAAAATCTTCTCCTCCATTCTAAGGAGGTGGCAAATTTAGCGGGTATTATGGCGAGTGAGTTACACCTTGACCCCCAGACCGCCCGTCGGGCGGGAATCCTTCACGATATCGGCAAGGTGGCAGAAGGGAGGCAAGAAGGAAGTCATGCCCAGATTGGAGCGGCAATCGCCCGGGAGTTCAATGAGGATGAGATTATTGTTAACGCCATCGCCAGCCATCACGAAGAGGTCCCTTTTACTAACCCCTACTCCTTTTTGGTCGCCGCGGCGGATTCCATCTCCGGTTCCCGACCCGGGGTTCGGCGGGAAAGTTATGAGACCTATATCAAGCGGGTTATGAAATTAGAAGAGATTGCCTCCTCCATTCCCGGCGTGGAGAAGGCTTATGCCATTCAGGCCGGACGGGAGGTTCGGGTTTTGGTTGACCCGGAAAAGGTTTCGGATAATGAAATCGCCGCAATTTTGGAGAAGATTATTGAGGAATACGAAAAGGAGATAAAATTCCCGGGTCAAATCAAAGTGGCGGTAATTCGGGAGAAGAAGGCAATCGGTTTCGCCCATTAGGGTTTGATGGCATTTAGCCCTCAAATTTATGAATCTCCTCTTCCTCGGTGATATCTGCGCAAAACCGGGACGTTCAATCATTCTCGAAGAGATTGACCGGGTGAAAGAGAAATACGAGGCGGATTTCGTGATTGCAAATGGCGAGAATGCGGCTGGTGGCTTTGGTATCACTCCGGCCATTGCTACGGAACTTCTGATGAAGATTGATTGCCTAACCCTCGGGGATCATTCCTTAGACCGAAAGGAGGTGGGACCGTTCTTAGAGAGCGAGCCGAGAATCATTCGCCCCCTGAATTATCCGATTGGCGTTCCCGGTCGGGGATTTCAAATCTTTGAGACGGGGAATGGGAAAATGCGGATTGCGGTTGTCAACCTTTTGGGTCGGGTCTTCTTAAAACCGATTGACTGTCCATTCCAGAGGATTCGGGAAATCCTCCTCCCTTTGCGCGAGAAGACAAAGATTATTATTGTTGATTTCCACGCCGAAGCCACCGCGGAAAAGGTGGCAATGGGCTGGTTTCTCGATGGTGAGGTCTCCGCGGTCATTGGCACCCATACCCATATCCAAACCGCCGATGAGCGAATCCTACCTAAAGGAACCGCTTACATCACTGATGCCGGAATGTGTGGGGCATTGGACTCAGTCTTAGGAATGAAGGTTGAGACCTCAATAAAAAGGATTCTCACGGGTATCTCCTATCGTTTGGAGCCGGCGACAAACAATCTGAAAATCTGCGGAGTCTTTTTAACGATTGATGAAGATACCGGAAAAGCCACCGGAATTAAAAGGATTAAAGAACCGAATGAATGAGATTCTCTCCCGAATAAAAGAAGAAAAGGTCTCCTTCATTGACCTCTGGTTTTCTGATATCCTTGGTTCGGTGAAGAGCCTCACCATTCCGGCAAAAGAGATTGAGAGGGTTTGTGAGGAAGGGGTCTGGTTTGATGGCTCATCAATTGAAGGGTTTGGACGAATTGCGGAGAGTGATATGTATCTCATCCCTGACCCTGAGACCTTTGCCCTTATGCCGAAAACTGGTGAGCGCCCGGTGAGTGCCCGTCTCATCTGTAATGTTTTCGCTCCCAATTATCAGCCGTTTGTCGGTGACCCACGTTTCATTCTGAGAAATGCCCTTCTTTCCCTCGGCAAAGAACTCGGCTCGGATGTCTCATATAAGGTCGGCGTGGAATTGGAATTTTACCTCTTCAAGAGGGAAGGGGAGAGACCAATCCCTCACGACCGGGTGAGTTATTTTGACCTTCTCGGAGATTCGGGTGTGGAATTGCGAAAAGAGATTTCTACCTATCTCGCCTCTTTGGGAATTCAGACGGAAGCCGGACACCATGAGGTGGGAAGTGGTCAGCAAGAGATTGACCTGAAATACTCCGACGCTTTAAAAATGGCAGACAATCTAATTACCGCAAAGGTGGTCATCAAAAAAGTTGCGGAAGAGAAAGGGCTCTATGCCACCTTTATGCCCAAACCAATCTTCGGGATTCCGGGTTCCGGTCTTCACATCCACCACAGCCTCTTTCGGAAAGGAGAGAATCTCTTCGCTTCGCCCGATGACCCTTATGGTCTTTCGTTATTCGCCTATCAGTTTTTAGCCGGAGAGTTGAAGTATATAAAGGAGTTATCCGCCATCCTTTCTCCCACGGTCAATTCCTACAAAAGGCTCGTCTCGGGTTTTGAAGCCCCGGTTTATATCTGCTGGGGACAGATGAACCGCTCCGCTCTCGTTCGGATTCCGAAGACGAGTCCGAAGAAACTGACCAGCACCCGTCTGGAATTACGTTCCCCTGACCCTGCCTGTAATCCCTATTTAGCCTTTGCGGTAATCCTGAATGCCGGATTAGCGGGAATAAAAGAGGGGTTAAGTCCACCCCCACCAACCGAAGAGAACGTTTATACCTCGGAAGAGAGGGAAAAGATTCCAACCCTGCCCCGTTCCCTCTTTGAGGCCTTAGAGCATTTTGCCCGAAGCGAAATCGCCCGAAAGACTCTGGGGGATTACCTCTTTCAAAAATACTTGGAGATTAAGATGCGGGAATGGCAGGAATATTCCCTCCAGGTTTCCCCCTGGGAGATAGAAAGGTATTTTCCGATTTATTGAGATGAGAGATATTCAGAATGAGATTGATACGCGCCGGCAAGGGATTGATAAGGTTGGGATTAAGGGGTTGAAATACCCAATTCGTTTAAGGGATAAAGCCCATAAGACCCAACATACTGTTGCCACCATCAATATCTATGCCAATCTCCCCCATAACTTCCGTGGCACCCATATGTCAAGATTTGTGGAGATTCTTAACCGTTTCCATCGGGAAATTGCCATCACGAATATCGGGAAGATCTTAAAGGCAATCAAGGAAGCCCTTGGTTCCAGTTCTGCCCATATTGAATTGAACTTCCCTTATTTTGTGGAAAAGAGAGCCCCGGTTTCCCAGGCGAGAGGACTGATGGAATACCAGTGCCGATTCATTGGCGTTTTGGAGACCGATGCTCAACTATTTGACCGGATCACGATTTATATGGGAGCAAATGTGCCGGTGAATCTTCTCTGCCCCTGCTCCAAAGAGATTTCGGAAATGGGGGCTCACAATCAAAGGGGTGAGATTCGGGTTCTGGTAAAATTTAAGGGGTTTCTCTGGCTGGAAGACCTGATTGCCCTGATTGAAGACTGTGCCTCCTCTCCGGTCTACTCCCTCTTGAAGCGGGAGGACGAGAAATATGTGACCGAGAGTGCCTACCAAAATCCGACCTTCGTGGAAGATGTTGCCCGAAATGTCGCCTGCCGTTTAGATTCCCATCCCTTAATCACCTGGTATTCTCTGGAAGTAGAGAGTCAGGAATCAATCCATAATCATAATGCCTATGCGGCGATTGAAAGGAAGGTGAAGGAATTGCCAAAAGAAGAGATAAAGGGATTGTGAAGGGCTAAATGAAAACCCTGATTGTCAATTCTTATCATGCGGATGCGGAAACAAAGATTTTGCCTTATGTTGAACTGGTGAAGAAATTCAGTGAATACGAAGTTATCCCGGATGTTAAACTCTTAACCAAAGGAGAGGATATCTACGATTACGACTGCCTCATCCTTTCCGGTTCACCGGCAATGATTTCTAAGGGGTGCTATTCCCATTCCTATCTTGCGGTCTTACAAACCCTTTCCCTTCCGACTTTGGGTATCTGTTATGGTCATCAAATCTTAGCCTTTGCTCATGGGGCAAAGGTAAGAGGAGGGGAGGAGATAAGGGGCGAAGAGATTGTTACCCTCTTAGATTTTAAAGACATATTTAAGGGGCTTCTTCCCCAGATTAGGGTTTATGAGTCCCACCAGGAATATGTTGACCCCGAAAACCTTGAAGGTTTTGGTTTTTTAACCATTGCTACCTCTTCCCGTTGTTCGGTGGAAGCAATCCGTCATATTACGAAACCCCTTTATGGCGTCCAGTTTCATATTGAACGTTCGGGTTTAATCGGCGAAAAGATTCTGGAGAATTTCTACAAAGAGGTTGTAGTGAAACGAAGAACTCCCCGTTAAAATCTTCGCCGACTCTTGAAATAATCGGAAAGGATTGCTCGATGGTCAAAAGCCATCTCTTGGGGTAAGGTCTTTTGAGTAAAAAGGGCGATCTCCTTCGCATCGCTTTGCGCCCGAATCCTTCCTCTTCCCTTAGCGGTAAAGACAACCGAAACACAATGGAAACGTGGGTCACGTTTTGGGTCGGAATACACCCGGAATTGTTTCAGATAAGAAAGGGTAAGTCCGGTCTCCTCCTTTGCCTCCCGCTTGACCGCTTCCTCTACCGTCTCCCCGTATTCCACAAATCCCCCGGGCAATGCCCAGCCAGAGGGGTAATTTTTCCGCTTAATCAAAACAATTTTTCCCCGGTAGTTAATGATGGCGTCAACCGCTAAGGAGATTCTTTTATTTGCGGTTTTCCGTTTTTGAGAGACCCTGCCTTCTTTATCCCTCATTCTCTTTCAGGCACTCCCGTAATGCCAACTGCCAGCTCCTTAATTCCTTACCGAATACCTTCTGGTATCGGGTATTCGCCAGAACTGAGAATTTTGGTCTTCGGGCTCGTCGGCCGGATTCTTCGGTGGTGATTGGTTTTATCTCTTTCTCTATCCCTAAGATTCGTCCGATCTCGCAGGCGAATTGGAACCAGGAGCAAAAGCCCGAGTTAGTGAGATGGTAAATACCAAAGGCCTCGCTTTTCAGTAAATCAAAGAGTGGCTCTAATAAATCTTTCGTGTAAGTTGGTGACCCAATCTGGTCGGAGACAACCTTAATCTCTTCATCCCGCTCCATCTTCTCTCTGATGGCATTAACGAAATTCTTCCCCTTCCGACTGTAAAGCCAGGCGGTGCGAATGATAAAGAACCTTTCTAATCTCGCAACCGCCTTCTCCCCCAGATATTTTGTCTCCCCGTAATAATTTATCGGATTGGGAGGGTCTTCTTCTCGATAAGGGGTCCCCTTCTCTCCATCAAAGACATAGTCGGTTGAGAGATAGAGAAACTTGCAATTAATTATTCTGGCTTTTTCTACTAAATTCTCGGTGCCCAAAAAATTTACCGCGTATGCCTCTTCCCTCTTTTCTTCGGCACCGTCAACATCGGTAAAAGCGGCGAGGTGAATAATCCCTTCTGGTTTTTCTTTAACAATCAAACCGCTTATCTCCGGTTTCGTTATATCCCATTCGGGCAAATCCCATTCGACTACCCGAACCCCTCTTGCTTTTAAGTAGGGAACCAGTTCCCGACCGAGCATCCCTTTCGCTCCGGTAACAATCACCTTCATTTCAAAAGAGTTTGCCGAATGGCAGTCCTTTATACCGTTTGAGATTCTTACCCATCTCCTTAATCATCTTCATCTGTTTCAAGACCTGATTCACCTCTTCGACGGTTGTGCCACTTCCGAGAGCAATCCTTCGACGTCTTGAGCCATCAATGATGCTCGGATCTTTCCTCTCCTCTTTTGTCATCGAGAGGATAATTGCCTCAATTCTTTTTATCTCCTTTTCCGAAATATCAATCCCTTTCATTCCCGGGAGCATACTCATCAACTTTGAGAGGGAGCCCATCTTTTGGAACATCTTCAGTTGGGCGAGTAAATCCTCAAAATCCAGTTCTCCTTTGATGAATTTCTCCGCCATCTTCTTCTGCTCTTCCGCCTTCACTTCCGCTTCAACCTTTTCGACCAGAGATTTTATATCACCCATTCCTAAGATTCGGGTTGCCATGCGCTCGGGATAGAATTCCTCCAGGTCTTCCACCTTCTCCCCAACGCCGGCAAAATAAATCGGGACATTTGCTACCATCCGCACGGAAAGGCAGGCTCCACCTCGGGCATCACCATCCAGTTTGGTCATTATACACCCATCAATCCCCAATCTTCTCTGGAACTCTTCCGCCTGGGCAACAGCGTCCTGACCCACCATCGCATCAACCACCAGGAGGATATAATGGGGTTTTATCTTCTCCTTAATCTCTTTCAACTCTCCCATCAATTCCTCATCAATATGGAGTCGGCCGGCGGTATCAAAGATTATGAGGTTATTTCCTTTTTGCTTGGCCACCTGAATACCAGTCCAACAGGAAGCGAGAGCGGTTTCTTTCACCGGCAGGAAATCAACGCCCACCCTTTGGGCTAAAAGTTCCAGTTGCTCGGAAGCGGCCGGTCTTTTCGGGTCACAGGCAACAAGTAACGGCTTTTGACTCTTAAAACGGAAGGCTAATTTGGCGGCGCTCGTCGTCTTCCCGGTTCCTTGCAAACCAACCAGGGCAACAATTAAAGGCTTCGCCTTAAACTCCAGCCTCTGGGGCTTCTCACCTAAGAGGTGAACAATCTCCTTATAGAGAATCACCCGCAATAACTCCCCTGGTCTTATCGCCTCCGTAATCTTCTCTTTCGCCATACTCTCGGAGAGGTTTTTAATCAACTCGCCCACCACCTTATAATTGACATCCGCATCCAGAAGAAGGAGCCGAACCTCACGGAGAAAGGAATCAATCTCCTTTGGGGTTAATTTCCCATAACCTAAAATCTTTCTCTGGAGTTTAAGAAATTTATCCGCAATCAGGTCGAACATCGCAACTCCGCCAATGCCTTCTTATAATCAGAAGAATGGAAAAGGTATGTGCCAACGATTATCATATCCACTCCCGCCTCCTTTAAGAGGGAAACATTATCCTTATTCACCCCGCCATCAACCGAAACGATAAAAGAAAGTCTTTTCTCTTTCCCAATCTCCTTTAATCTTTTTATCTTGTCAAGAACATCAGGAATGAACCTCTGCCCCCCAAAGCCGGGATGAACACTCATCACTAAGATATCCTCCACCTCTTCCAGATGAGGGAGGAGGTGGCTGTAGGGGGTTTCGGGATTACAGGCGATACCGCAAAGGCGATTTGCCTGATGGATGAGAGTGATGCACTCCTTTACCTTTTTTGTCGCCTCAATATGAAATATTACTCCATCGGAATCGGGTAAAAACCTCTCAATCATCTTCTCTGGTTCCCAGACCATCAAGTGACTGAAGATTGGTTTTTGGGTCACTTGCCTCACGACTTTCAGGATTGGTGTTCCGAAACTGAGGTTCGGAACGAAATGGCCATCCATCACATCCAGATGGAAGGAATCAATTCCTGCCTCCTCGGCTTTTTTTATCTCGTTACCCAGTTGGAGGAAATTACAGTTAAGGATTGAGGCGGAGATTTTCATTCCTTCCTCTTGGCTAAAACCAGAACCACCTTCCCCCCACTCCGAACGCGCATCTCTTCTTCTGGATATTGGAAGATGACAACCCCCGGCTCTTCTTCACTCTCCTTCTCTCTAATCTCATCAATCTTAAGATTTAAACTATCCAAAAGTCTTTTTGCCGTCTCTAATTTTAAGCCAATTACTCGGGGCATAACGACAAATCCTTCCTTCTGGCTGACCAGAACCCGGACGACACTTCCCTTCTCTAATGTGGTTCCCGGTTGAGGGATACAGGTCTTTATCACTCCATCTTCTTCCCCGTAAATCGTTTCCACCTGGGAGAGAAGTCCCGCCATCGCTAAGGAGGAGAGGAATTCGGAAATCTTCTTCCCCTGGAAATCGGGAACAACCGTTTTCCCCCGACCTTTACTTAAAGTTATCTCAACCACCCGACCTTTTTTCACTCCGGTCCTGGCCTTCGGATGGGTAGCGATTACTTTTCCTTCGGGATATTGCCAGCTGTATGCCCATTTCTTCTCGCCAATCACGAGACCCCACCTTTTTATCTCGCTTTCCGCTTCCTTTTCGGTCATCCCGGTTAGGTCGGGCATCGTAATTATCTTCTGGCTCTTCGTGAGGATTGGCAGAAGGAGGAAATTAGCCAGAAGGAGGGAAAAAAGTAAACCGAGGAAAACTCCGAATAAGAAGGTGAAGACTCTCTTCATCCAAACCTTTCTTTTGCCTTAGGTTTGTAGCCGTTAATGAAATCTTGACCGGAAATTACCCCTTTCCCTTCTACCTTCAATTCTTTTATCTTTATCGTGCCATTTCTGGTTGAGACAAAAAGGTTCCCGTTAAAGGAAACGATTATTCCCTCTCCTTCTTCTCCTACTTCCTCCCGGGGAATTTCGGAACGCAAAATGATAACCCGCTTCCCCCGAAAGAAGGTGTAAGCCCCGGGTTCCGGAGAGAAGGCACGAATCTGATTATGGATGAATTCCTTCTCCTCTTTCCAAGAGATGCGACACTCCTCCTTTTTTATCTTTGGGGCATAACTGGCGAGGGCATCATTCTGGGGAATTGGTTTAACTTCGTTCCGTTCAATCAAAGAAAGACTCTCTTTCAGCATCTCCGCGCCGAGCGAGAAGAGCCTTCTCTTTAATTCGCCGTAGGTCTCATTCTCCCCAATCATCACTTCCCTTTGTTGGATAATTGGTCCAGAATCAACCCTTTCGTTCATAAAGAAGATTGTCACCCCTGTTCTCTTTTCGCCGTTTAAGATTGCCCTCTGGATTGGTGCCGGTCCTCGGTATTTAGGGAGAAGCGATGGGTGAAGATTCAAAAATCCCCTGGGAAAGAGATTGAGGAGATTTGGTCCGAGAATGGAACGGAAGGCGACCAATACTCCACAATCCGCTTCCAGCCTCTCGAGAGAAGCGACGAATTCCTTTTCGTTCGGGTCTTTTGGATAAAAGAGATTAATCCCTTTCTTCTGAGCGAATTCGCCCAAAAGGGAAGGTCTTATCTTTAACCCCCTTCCTTTCGGTTTGGGCGGGTTTGTAACTAAAGCCAGAACCTCTAAGCCAGTAATAAGAGATTCTAAGATGGGCAAAGCATCATCGTCGCCCGAAAAGAAGACAATCTTCATTCCCGATTCTCTTTCTCTCTATTTTTCAGTTCCTCCAGCCTCTTTTCAATAAAACGAAGTCTTAAAGGAGAGAGGTAGTCAATAAAAAGTTTCCCCTGGAGGTGGTCAATCTCGTGTTTGGCGGCTCGGGCTAAAATCCCGGAAAACTCGTAGAGATTCTCTTTCCCTTTTTCATCCATCCCCTCAACAACAACCAGTTTTGGTCTTTTAATCACCTCCTCAATTCCGGGAAGGGAGAGACAGCCTTCTTCCCTTTCCGCCTCCCCTTCTTCCCTTCGGATTCGGGGATTAATCACCACGATAAAATCCTCATTTTGGGAGAGGAGATTCCGGAGCAAAAAGAGGGAGACTTCTTCTCCGACCTGATTGGCGGCTAATCCGAGTGCCTCACATTCCTTCATCGTCTCCTTCATATCCGAGATCAAACTGAGAATCTTCTCATCAATCGCCGCTACCTCTTTCGCTTCGCGCCGCAGGATTGGGTCGTCAAAAATCCTTATCTTCCTTACCATCTACCCGCCCGTCTTCTTATAAGAGATGGCACTCTTCTCCACTTCAATTCGGGTATTCTCGTCAACCTTGATGATAAAGGTCGTCTCCTTTACTTCCGAAACGACACCATGAATCCCACCCATGGTTATTACCCGGTCTCCTTTCTTAATCCCTCTAATCATCTCTTCGTGTTTCTTCTGCCGCCTCTGTTGCGGTAGGATTAAGAGGAAGTAAAAAACGATGATGATGAGAATTAAAGGGAAGAGGGAACCAAGGGGATTGCGCTCTCCTCCCTGAGCATAGAGAAGAGAGAAAAGGATTAAAAAGGTTGAAATCACTATCATATCTTCTCCTTTTGATAAAGCCCTTTCTTTAAGATATACTCATAAACCTTATCCGGTAGGAGATACCGGACCGAACTTCCCTTTCTTATCTTCTCCCGAATCTTCTTCCCGCTGATCTCAATCTGGGAGACATCTAAGATTCGGGCTTTGGGAAACTTTCTTTTTATCTCTTTCCTGATTGGCATTCCGGCTCGGCGCATGACACAGACCTTTGCCCGATTGAATAACTCTTCTGGATTCCGCCACTTCGCCAATTCTTGAAACTGGTCACTCCCGATAATTAAAAAGAGTTCTTCCTGATGATATAACTTTCTTAAATCCTTCAATGTTTCAACGGTCCAGGATTTCCCACCCCGTTCTTTTTCGATCTCCGAGAGTTCAAAGTGAGGATTTCCGGCGATTGCCATCTTCACCATCTCCTTTCGGTCGGAATAAGGGGCGAACTTCCTTTTGTGGGGTGGGTTAAAGGCTAAAAGGAAGAGGATTTTATCCAGCTTTAACTTCTCGCGCATCTCTTCTGCCACAATTAGATGACCGAGGTGAATTGGGTTAAATGTTCCGCCGAAGATACCGACCCGCATCTTACCTTTCGGAGAGATATTTACTAATCTTCTCCCTCACCCCTTTTCTTATCGGTTTTTGGAGTAATTCCTCAAAGATCTCCCTTGCCTTCTCCCTTTCCCCGTTGTGCCAGAAAATCTCCGCCAGGAAGAATTTTGCCTCCAGGGCAGTCTGGGTATTCGGAAACTCCTTTGTGATATATTCAAAATACACCCGGGCGGATTGCCACTCGCCCGCTTTATAATACAATAGACCATTTTGCAACTCCTTCTTCGCCTTTCGGTCCGCAATCGCTAAAAGGATACTATCCATTTGGGAACGGTAAGGAGAATTTTCGTATCGTTCGTTAAAGTTTAAGACGAAATCTTCCAGTTCCGAAATCTCCCCTTGCTCCCTATTAATCTTCGGCAGGGAAGAAAGAAAGGAGATGGCATATTTATAACTTGCCTCTTCATAATATTTACTGGCTGGAAAGTTCTTAATAAAGAAGAAGAACTCATCCTTTGCCCGGTAGTAATCTCCCTTCTTAAAATAGGTTTCCGCGAGAAAGAACTGGGCATCTTCCCAATAACCACTACCCGAATAGTGATAAATTATTTCGCTGAAACTCTTCTCTGCCTCTTTATATCTCCCCTGATTCAGATACTCAATCCCTTTTTGGAAGAGACTCTCGGGGGATGCGGAGATTTCTAATATTTCTCTTCGGGCGCAAGAGAGAAGAGAGAAGAGAAGAAGAAAGGGGAGATTTCTCACAACCGAGCGACAATTCCTTTAATCAAACTGGTTAGTTTTGGTTCCGCCTTATTGGCGTTCGCCAGAATTTCCGCCAGGTCTACCGGTTTCATTGCATCCGGCAGTCCCATATCCGTAATTACCGAAAATCCTAAAACCTTTATCCCAACCTGGCGGGCAACAATCACTTCGGGAACGGTTGACATCCCAACCGCATCCGCACCGAATAAACGAAAGAGGCGATATTCCGCTGCGGTTTCCAGATTCGGACCGGAAACCGCAATGTAGACACCTTTCTTTAAGGGAATCTTCAATTCCAGAGCGACACTTTCTGCCAGTTCAATCATCTTCGGGTCATAACACTGGAACATATCCGGAAAACGCGGACCAAAATCTGGGTCCGAAAGTCCGCGCAACGGATTATCCGGCTGGAAATTGATATGGTCTGTAATCACCATAATATCACCCGGTTGAAAAAGTGGATTCAAACCTCCCGCGGCATTAGAGACAATCATCCGCTCCACTCCCAATCTCCTCATCAGCCGGACCGGGAGAGTAATCTCAAACATTGAGTATCCTTCATAATAATGAAACCTTCCCTCAAAGGCGCAGACCGACCTCTTCTCCAGATGACCGAAGATTAACCTTCCGGTATGGCTCTCAACGGTTGGGCGCGGGAGATGGGGAATTTCGGAATAAGGAATAATTTTGACCGCTTCTATCTCCTTTGCCAAACGTCCCAAACCTGTTCCCAAGATTATTCCAACCTTTGGCTTAAAATCCGTAATCTCCCGAATCTTCTTAAAGCCCTCGTCAATCCATTCTTTCATCTCTAATTTTAAGGGAATAAACCTCATCTGTCAATCTCTTCATCTCTCTCAAAGAGAAGGAGATAGGTTAAAAAGGGATAAGGTATAAGGCTCAGGGAGCAAAGGGGGATAAAATTAAGAAAAAGGCTCTAAGTTATTGAAAGATAAAGACTTAGAAGAAAAAAAGGTGAGAAAAAATGTTAGTAATACTAACATTACCGAAAGTCTTTTTGGCGAAAAATGAGCCTTAAAGCGATTTCGGATTACTCAGAATAACTTTCGGCTGTAAGAGAGACTTATCTTCTCCGAAGAGAAGCCCTTCTTCCCTTTTCCGGGAGAGAAGATACTTAAATCGCCACTGAGGTTGAAGATCTCCTGTTTGGTGAAAGAATAATTAAAACCCGAACGGAAAGAGATGTTTCTACCCAGAGCGGAAGGCTGATAAGAAAGGGTGAGAGAACTTTTTAACCGACCATTCAATAGAGCCGGTGGACTTCCCGTCAGACTGTAACTCTGATAGTTCGGTTTCGGTTGGCTATCAGAGGGTGAAAGGTTGAATACCCGACTGAAAGAGGTAGAGAAGGTAATCGGTATTTTTAAGGTCAGAGAATAATTTAATCCCGTGGTTAAAATCCGGCTGGAGGGCGAGGGAGAGGTTGGGATTCTATTCTTATAATCTTGATAGGTTAAAATCAAACTGAGATTCTGATTAAAGCCAAAAGCGGAATAGCGAAAGTTGGGCGTGAGATTTAAGGTTTGGGTTAAGGTATTAATCTTGAAACTATCACTTAGCCCCTCGCCTTCCCTTACGGTCGCTTTTCCATTATAATTGAGGCTAACATTTACCAATTTTATCGGTGTGGTGCGGAGAGAAAAACCTAAGCCCTGATTCCTGGTGGTCGCCAGTTTATCATTCACCAGGTTATCATTCTCCTTCTCCCAGGTTAATCCCATCTCGGTCTTTGGGATGACCTTAGTGGCAATCCCGACCTTAAATCTTCGGGAATCGTTCTTCAGATAAGAGAGACCGAAGGAGGTAAAACCAGGACCAATTTGTGAGACCCCGAAATCAATCGTGAAGAGTTTATGATTGAACTTCAATCCACCCCTAAGGGCATAATCAACCCGTGAGGAATAACGAGGCTGATAGAAAGAATAGAGAAAATCGGGAATCTCTTTCAAGTAGATGGTATCACTCCTTAAATCCCGGGTATGGACACTACCAGCGACCTCCCAGTCAAAGGCAAGATAACGGAAGAGGGAGAAATTGGAACCAAAACCGAGGACCAAATTCTCCTGGGGGGATAGGGGAATGGTATCTTTCATCTCTATTAAACTCGTATCATCCTTCGCCTTCAGGATGGTCAGAAAAAGGAAATCCCCGCCCAATTTCAAACCGTAGAGATAGCGATTGTAAGACCATTCAATTGTATCCGCCCTTCTTGACCGCCCCCCAACCAGAGAGAAGCGAAACCTTTTGGGAAAGAATTCAATCCCCGCCCCGTAGAGGGAGATATTAGACAGGGTATATTCGGAAAAGGAAGGGGAGAAATCACCAAGATATACCCTCCCCCATCGCCAGGATGGGTTGAGATTAAACTGATGCACCCTTTGCGCCGTGAATCTATCCTCCGAGTTATAAAATAGACCGAGTCCGATACTGAATAAAGGAAAAGAGAGCGAAGAATTAAGGGAGAGATGGTAGGATGATGAGGGCTTTCGTTTCCGGCTCGTGTCCGAATTGTGATAAAACTCAAAACCCGAGGAGAATTCACCCGCAAGATTTGGTTTCGGCATCCTTAACGCCCAAAGTAAAGATAAGGGAAAAAGGAAAAGAAAGACACTCCGGCTCATCTTTCCGGTCGCAAAACCTGAGACCGCTCACTCTCATTCCCCGAGGTATCAAAGACCGTAACCCAGTAGTAGTAATTCTCATTACCGGTTGGGTCAGAGAATTTATTCTCCCTTAAAATATCCTTATTCAATCTCTCCGGAATCCCGGTTGGTAGATTAGCCCGGTAGACATTATAGCCCAAAAGGTCATCAACTACCACCTCCTCCCAGGTCAAAAGAACCCTTCCCTCTTTATAACTAACCTTCAATCCCTTTACCGGTGGGGGCGGAGATATATCCCTCGGTATTATCTCAAAAACCTTCTTCTCGCTCTCATTACCAGCACTATCAACCGCCGAGACCAAATAAAGGTATCTCTTTCCTTTTGCCACCTCTTTATCCGAGTAGTTATTAACATCCGGCGGAAGTTCTTTCACCATCAAAGCGTCCTTCCCTTCTTCCTGACGATAAACCCGATATTTTGCCAGATCCGGTGTTAGACTCACCTGCCAGGTCACTTCCACAGTGCCATCATCATTATTTGAACAATAGATTGAGGGGGGCGGACTTGGTGGCTCATCATCCGGAATCTTCACCTCAATTAATGTGCGCTCACCCTCATTAAGAGCGATATCAACCTGGGAGACATAATAGTAATAGGTGTGACCGGGATATAAGCCCTTTTTGACAAAACCGGAATCAATAAAACTGGTTATCTCCTTCTTTATCGGTGGTCCAACCAGACGAAATGGCTTATCCTTCTCTTCTGCCCGGTAGACATAATAACCATCCAGATCCGGTGTCAGCTGGGGTTTCCATTTCAATTCCACGAAGTGCTTCTCTACCCTGGCTTGCAGATTACTTACTGGGGGCGGCGGGGTTGTGTCTTTGGGCATGCCAAAGGCAGCGGTTGATTGCCTTCCCTCTAAACCCGCTTCATCAATTGATGCTACCCGATAGACATATAACATTCCGGTCGCACTCACATCCCGGTCAACAAACCTTCGTTCCTCCTTCGGGATTGGTTTTGGATTAATCTTCTTGAACTCACCATGGATTGACCAACTCCGATAGACATTATACCCGATAACATCTTCATCCGGGGAAGGCTCCCATTCTAAAAGAATTGCCCCTTCTTCGGGTGTGGCATTAACGACTGGTGGTGGAGCGGGTGGGGTTATATCTTTTAACTCAACGGTTATAATCTCTGATTTCAGTCCTTCCGCACCAACGATGTCAACCGGGACTAAGTAATACTGGTAAGTCTTACCTTCTGAGACATTCTTATCAATATAAAAGAGTTTCTCACCGGTTCTCAGATAGGGAAAGGGCAGAACCTTCTTAAAATCTTCTTCCGTCTCACTCTTCTTATAGATATTAAAGCCAACCACCAGGTCTTTTTTATCACCCTGCCATCTTGGATATTCCCAGTTAAGTTTCAGATGGTCTTTACCAACCGTAAAGGTAATCTTCTCTACCCTTTTATCCGGTGGTAGGTGTTTTTGCACCAAGACCTTTTCTTCACCCTTAAAGAACTCCTCTCCCTTGTAATTTAAGAAGGCAATGCGGTAGGTATATTCTTCACCGGTATTTACCATTGAATCAATATAAATCTTTCCTAAGACCAATGCTACCTTTCGGCTGACTAAGGATAATGCGCCACCGACACCGGGGTCTTTCAATCTTCGCAGAAGGGAGAACTCGTCCTCCGCTTTCAGGGCATTACTAAGCCATTGATACTCCTCCTCACCCAGAATATCCCGGGCAAGAAATGGCTCACTTATTGGTGTGATCGGCTCCGGGGTTAAAAGCGTAAAATCCTTTTCGCCTCTCTTCTGGCGATAGAGATTAAATCCAGCCATCTCCTTTGGTGGGGAGGCGAGGATTAAATAGACCTTCCCTTCATCGGGAATCAGGAAAAATGGCGGGGCTTTGGTTTGCGCCCAGGTTAAGAAGAGTAATCCAGTGAAGACAAAAAGCGTCAAGATATCTTTTTCCAACCTCTTCATAATCTCCTCCTTAATAACTAAATCGCACCGAAGAGGCAGTAGTTAATCCCGCCCCATTTATCGCCTCAACCTTAAAGATATAAAATCTCCCGGTTCCTATCCCCATATTGCGGAACTGACTGGGGGTGAAATCGATACTTCTCATCCCTGAGGTCGCATCGGTCCAGTTCGTAATTGGCTCGCCATTTTCCGCTTCAAAACGGAAACGATAAGCATAGATGCCCGACTCTCGGTCATAGGTGCTATCCCAGGCAAAGGTGATAGAAGTCAAAATCCGCACCGAACCGGTATAAGAGATATTCTTTGTGAAACGGGTATTAAAAGAAGGGGGTGGTGTCCGGTCGGAAAATTGAATGATTAAGGAGGCGGTATCCATACTCTCTAAGGTCATCGGCTCAACCGTTGGCAACCTTGAATTATTAAAAGCCCGAACCGTCAGAAACAGGGTATCGCCATTCTTCAAAGGAGAGGAAGGGAGCGCATAGAAATAGGCAAAGGTCGGAGAAACCGTAGTGTTATCAACGACATCCGTCCCAAGCGGTCTTTTGCCAATGGAATAGAGATAGCGCAAAACACCTGATTCTCGGTCCTCTGACCTCTGCCAGCGGGCAAATAAGGTCTGGGGTCCGCGATAAAGGGTTTGCAAGAATTCAAGGATTTCCGGTTTGGTTGGGGGCGAGGTATCAATCCTTATTGTTCTTTCTCCCTCCTGACTCCACAAACCAACCCCATTCTTTGCCTTCACCGATAGTTTATAGGTTTCACCATGATGGAGATTAAGATTTCGGATATTGACCTCAGTTCTCCCACCCGAAGATGTCCAGTCTAAGACCGGATTATAGACATATCGCCTTAAAGTTGGACTATAGAAATAACTACCCAATCGGTATTGATACTCCTCAATCCCGGACTCACCATCAAAGGCAGACCATTGAGCATAAATCTGACCGGAACTGGCAATAACCGTATCCGTAGTTATTACCGGTCGGGTTGGTGGCGTAGTGTCAACCGAACTCATCCGGTTTCTCTGGGAACCAACATCCGCATCGTAATAATTAACCCGAACTACCCCCTTTCTAATTATTGGATAGCCACCCGCACCTCTGGCGCGTAAAAAGATACCGTAGTTACCTGTATCACTGAACGTTTTAATAAATGGTAGCCAGAGAGTTTGGGCTAATCCTAAGGTCTTAGGAGAAGGGAGTAAACCAAACCTTTCCCCCTCTTTTCTTAACCAGAAACTATAGTCAACCACCTTTACCGGATGGGTTGCCGACCAGGAGAGGTTAAGCCGACCAAAACCAGTGGGTGTTGTCGCATCGGAGATGTATTCACCATTAAAAGATGTAATTCTTGGCGGTCTCAAAAGTTGGGCTAAATCCGATTTTCTCCTTGACGCCGGACTAAAGTTTAATCTTCGGACAATCATCGGATAGGTCCTCCCCCTAATCGTTACAGTCCTTCTCGGAACCGGGGTTGGCACATCACCCAAAAGTTCAATCTGGTCATAAAGGTCATAGAGCAATTCATAAAATTCGCTCTTCCGGGTATAGACTCGGTCTAAGGAGAGCGTCCAGTTCTCCCAGGAACGAGAAAAGTTAGATACACCTCTCCGATAAACCGCAAGAACCGTATCCCTTCTTTCCGGCGCTAATCTTAAAATCTCCTGATAACCAGCCTTGGGGATATTATACCAGATTTCCATTCCGAAACTCACCCACATATTCCGTAGACCTTCAAGGTCTCCGGGAATCTCGGGCCAGTTCTCAGATGGTTCCTGAAGCAAGACACTATAAATTATCTCTCGCCTGGTGCTGGTCCAAATCCTCAGCCTCGAAAAATCAATTCGGTTAACTGCATCTCTCAAATTATTCAAAATTATCATGCTACATGGGGCACCGAACATATTCTTCCGGTTAAAGAAACTAATTTTTTGCGCCGCATTATGCTGATTCTTATCCAGATAATCACCAAAGAGCCAGTAGTAGTCAATCACCTTCTTGTAACCCTCATAGTAAAGACTGCAAAGACCGGACATATCATCTCTCCGATACCGGGTGCTAATATATAAGAGGCTATCTAATTTTAATAGTTTCTCATCAATCAACCCGGCAATCCTCAAAAGTTCCTGGCGGTATTGCTCATTATCGCTTTTGGCATTATCTATTGCCGACTTCTGTCTATCCGCTTGAACGTAGTCAATATCATAGCCAACCTGGGCGGTAACGGTAAATGATGTATCTCTGCCTTGAACCGTAATCGTCTGAGAACTCTTGCCTCTCAAAGGTGAGCCTAACAATCCGACCTCCCTCACCGTTGGTAACCTCTCCTCAAGGATTGCCCGGTAACTGTCAATTCTTCTATTAACCCTTGCCTGGGTGCTCTCAATCTGAGTCTGAAGGAAATAACCGGTCAATCTCTCTCTTTCCCTCAAAGTGTCTCTCATCCTCTTTAACTCGGCGGAGACCGGGTCAAAAATTCCTGAATCCCTTTGCGCAAAAATAATCGGCGGAATCAATCCATAAACATATCTATAATACCACCACCAGTGCTCCATTTCAGTATCATACCAAGTCCGATATAGGTCATATTTCCAGCCACTCGCCTCCACTAACGCCATCCCAGCCTTTTGCCTCTGCTCCTCACTCAAAGCAAACATCTTCTCCTTCGCCTCCGCCATCGCCTCCTTCACCCGCTCCTTCTCCTCCTCCATCTGGTCTGCCATATCTCTCGCATCCTCAATCAACTGGTCATATCTTGAATTCCTTCCGGTTCCACCGTCAAAACCATTCCTACCGATTGAGACCCAGATGCTACCAGAAAATACCTCAACCCATAATGCCTCAACCCGCAAGGTGCCGACACAATAGACCAGATACTCCGGCTCACCAATCAAAGCCCCTTCCAGACCGAAACTGGCACCAACCAGTCCTCCCAGGATATCTGCGGAAGCCCAGAGACCGGCATAACCACCCCAGGACCTCGGGTCAATCTTCTTATACCAGACCATACCATCAAAATCAATGCTTCCGCTCAGGACATAAATATCAATCCCGAAATCAAACGAGACCTCAAGCAAAAATCCTGGATTGCCGATAAAGAAATCGGTCTCCGCATCAACTATCCTGATGACCGAAAGTTCTGCCCCACCCATAATCCCCCAGGCATCAGAAGAATAGACATAAAACTCAAAATAACCATCACCGGAGATCAACTCAACCACATTAACATCAACCTGAACCCTGCCTTCCGCATAAGCCGGATTCCAGCCAACCGAGAGATAAAGCATCCCTTTGGCATCAATCCCCGGCTCCGCCATCTTTAAGACCCTTGCCTCCGCATCCAGGTCAAACCTTCGGGTCGTTAAAGTGAGAAGTGCCTGCCCGGTCACTAAGGCATCACTACCCAGAAATTCAACCGCCCCATAAAGAAGCAAGGCGAAAGCACCCGGGTCATCGGCACGCGGCCTCTTCTCCTGAAACTTATTCGTCATCTCCGGTCGGGTAAAACCGCAATGCGCCCGAACCGTAGATATATCAATCTCCTCCGGATACCAGAAGAAACCACCACCCAAACCAGTCAATGTAATCCCTGGACCAACTGGAATATTTAAGCCCCGCGCCGCCACGAATAGACCAAAAGATGGGTGTCCGTTCCGATTCCCAATCTTACCAACACAGGTAACCCCAATCCCCGAAGGGATATTCAATGTGCCAGCAAACCTCAGGTTTCCGGTGGGATTAGAGTAATCATAATCCGCCAGGAGTTGCATTCCGGCAATGGAAAGGTCCGCACCGGTTAAAGTAACCTTTTTTGAACCACCACTCGTTGGTTTATAGACTAAGAGTCGGTCAAAGCCACCAGAGGCAACACTACCACCACTACCGATATTTATCTCCGCATCCTCCATTAAGAAATAACCCCGACAACTAATGCTCTGCGTCCCACTCTGAAAGTTCCTACCTTCTCCTTCACCGGTTGTCTGGTCGGAATTGAAAGAAAGGGTTGTATCCTTGGAACTCCATCGGATTAAACCGATACTAACATTGAAGACCTCAAGAATCTTAAAACCGCCACCCCGAACTATAGGATATTCAATATCGCCATTGGTCCTGATTTTTAGCCCTTCAATCCTTGCTCCCCCACTAACCCCGGAGACATTAATCCCTAATGAGCAGTTGAAGACAAAGCCAAAAGGCAGTGGCTCAATCGCCATCTCCTCTAACTTAAAGCGAATGACATCACCTAAATTGAGTCTTTTATTCCGGATTACCGGTATTGATGGTGGTAGGTTCCAGTTGAGATTGCCATTGAAATCAATCGTAATCGCCCCTTCCAACTCCCCTAAGCGATTTAACTCGCCAATCGCCAGTCGCCTCTCTTCAACCGGCAGAAGTTGATCCCTCTCGTCTTTGAATGGGAAATAGATATCCATCGCTAACTCAATCTTTGATTGGTTCAATTTCAAATCGTTATTCACAATCGTCAGGGTTATGCCTAAATAGGTCAAATCCAGGGTGCAATCAACCACCGGAATTCGGAACTCCGAAAGGTCATTATTTGTCCCTCTCCGGTCCGGAGATAGTTCATTCAAAGGGACAATCTTACCAACCGTTCTGCCATCCATATCAATTAAAAAACTGAAGCGGGTTCGGGGTAAAATCGTATCAATCGGTTTCGGCAGACTCTCAATCTTCCCGGTAAATCTCAGATAGTATTGGTCCAAACTGTCATAGAAATTTATCGTATCCAACTTCAAATAAGGGTTATTGGGGATAAACCGAAATGGGTCGGCAAAGGCAAAACGACCGGTAATCTTTCCCCGATGGGTAACCTTGAAATTGGTAAATTGTGTCAAGATGGTTTGCGTCCCCTGCCGGGAAAGTTTTATATCCCCAGAAAACGATGCCCACAAGGTATCACCGGTCTTACCAACCGTAATCGCCCGATTACCACTGATATCGTGCAAGGAAAAGGTAACCCCCCAGCGCGAAAACTCCTGGGTGGTGGAAAACCCCTTCCCTTCAATCCCGTTCCTTTTAACGATTAAGTCGTTTATCTCGTATAAAGTGATATTGATTTTCGGGATATTCAACTTAGCATTCACCGAGATAAAATCAACTGGGCTTCCCCGCTTCTCAAATCTCACCTTGCTGATTTTTAAGAAGTCATTCTTATAGCCAAAGAAACTGGTATCCTCTCCTGCTGTCCTCTGGACAAGACCGGTATCAATCTGGGAGCGGAATCGGTCCGAAGGATTTAAGATAATCTTAAAATTGGACAAGGTGCAGGATGCGACCGAATTATTATCCAGAGAGAGCAACTTAATCGTTGCGGTTGTGCCGTCCGGAAAACGATAACGATTACTTCCCGGTGGACCATCCGGAGTTAAGGGATTGCTAATCTCTTTGATTAAAGCAACGCCGTCAACCAAAAGCAATGAGTCAAGCCTCAATCCGGTATCCCGAACCACCTCGTAATTTATACTATCCTTCAATTCGTTCGGTTCGGTAATCTCAATCTTCAACTTATGGGAACCGATATTTCCCTCACCAGTGGGCAGAGAGGTTGAGAAGAAGGAGTCGGGCAGGGTATAGGTGTGTTGACTAAAAACCCGCCAGGGATTGTTATCAATCAGAAACCTTCCCCGGACATCACCACTCCCCCTTCCCCAAAACTTTACCTTTGCCTGGACTCCCGCATTTACTGGAATCTGTCGGGCAAGGAATAATCGGATCGAATCAAGGGAAAATTCTGGTCCCGTAGTCGTCTTATAAGTAAATTGCCAGACCTCACTCTTCCCTTCATTATCACCAATCGGCACATCGTTTCGGTCTTTTGCCTGAACCTGCCAGCAATAATTTTTATTCTCTTCTAAGGCAGGAGCGGAATTGGGATAAGTGAAACTTACCTGGTCAACAATCACCTCGCTGTGATGCGGGATATTATTAATCGCTACTTGGGGTGTCTGACCGGCTCTAATCTCACAAATCTTTAAGTGATAACGAACGACAAAACCGGGATGGGATGTTGCCGGTGTCCACTGAAATGTCGGGAATTGGATCCGAACCGTATCAAGATTTGTCGGGGCAACAAGCGAAGGGGGATTAAAACTTAAGATATAAAATGTCGCTTGCTTCTCATCCAGGACCGCACCACTTCTCACCCGAACCAATTGGACATAGAGGGTATAACTTCCTTCTAATAACCTTCCGGTGCGGACAATTTGCTCCCGATACTCGGAATTGTAGGTGATATTTCGGTAGTTAAGAAAATCCCGGTTATCCCGATAGATTGTCTGGGGGGCAGTAAAGATGATACTATCCGATTGCCCCCGGGCAATCTCCCCCCGTTCCACAGAGACCGCCCTTGATTCCAGGCGCACAGTCTCCACACTCGTCCCGGTATAATTGATGGAGATATTGACAATCCCGGAATTATTCTCCCAATCAGCGATAAAAGGGCTGGGATAAGTCTGACAGGAGAGGGTAAGTGAGAAATCCTGGGCGAAAAGAGAAAGATTAAAAAAGAAAAAAAATATAATGAAAAGTTTAATTTTATTATTGGGTCTCTTCATTTAACACCCCCAATGGGGTTTTAGAATTAATTATAAAGAAAAAAAATTAAAAGTCAAGTAAAATTTATTTAACAGACTCAGCACAAAAGAAGTCTTTGCGAAGCAAAAATTTGGGTGAGTCTTTCATTCTGGGTTAGGCGGTGCGGCGGGTTTGTATTTAAAGTAAATCTTTTCTTCATCTCAACCTCTTCAATACTGCTTTTTGAATTACAGAAAATCGGTCTTTAACCCCAAAATCTCTGTAAAGGCTTTCTGTTAAAGAGCCTTCTGGATAATTTGTTTTCTCCTGTATTGCCATAAGTTCTGTCACAACAAGCAAAAATTCTACCGTAAATTCCCCCACTTTATCTAATTCTTTGAACGGCTCTACATGCTCTGGTTTGAAAAACTGAAGACTGGGTGGGAATGAATTTACAGGCTTAATCTGGGTAAGCATTTTTAAGATGTGTTCTTTCAGTTGCAATGTCAAGGAAGGATTATGAGCGTGTTTGACATACATTTCTACAATTAAGTGAACATGAGCGGGTGTGCGTTCTCGCTTATTTGGTTCTTTGAATTTTACGATGAAATCGTATGGTGATTCTGGTTTTCTGCCAGGATAAACTCCAATTTGAACATTTGCTTTAGTCGTGTAAACGATATCGTCCTCTTGTAACCGTCGGACTTGCCATATCTTATAAGAGGATTGCAAATAATAATAAATCGCTTTTAAAAAGTAAAACGGGTTTTTCATGTTTTTACCTCATATACGAGAAGATACTGATGGACTATTTTTAGAGATTCTTGAGAGTTCTGGGTGCTTGAATTTGTTCCTTCAGGTGTAGCCACTACGATCTCCTTAAGCCACAAATTATCAAATGATAATGTATCTACAATTTTTTTAGCGAGAGGTTGCACATAACCATCGGTTCTTTTATCCTGAGTTTGAATAACCAAAAATCCACCTTTGTTTATATTCGGTAAATTTCGTTTTACAATCTCTTTAGTCTCCTTTAAATAATATTCAATGTCCTTGAGAGAAGGTTCGCCTTTCAAGAATGGTGACTTAATAAAAAGCAAACTCAGACGTTTTTCTCCATTGTCCTTGTGAGAAATTGTTTCATTTTTGGAATGGGTGGTGAAAACAATGGTTGAATATTCATTTCCGTCAGAATATCTATCAATTACATTCTTATTTAGTTGTTCTTCAAACTCTTTTTCAGGGAATATCCATACTGTTGTAGTCTCAAGTTCATTTATTTTTTTCAAGCGAGGTTTTTCCAACGCCGGAACGACACTACTATAACCTGGGATATTTTCTCTTATTAAATAAGGGTGAGAAGATTCGGTTTTCTCGAAGATTGGCAGATATTCATGGGCTAACAGAAGAAAATTATATTTTATACTTTTTTCATACCAGAACCCTGTAGTTTTGCAGTTGTGCTGGCGTTTAATTACTAATTCTTTTAATTTAAAACCCGCTTCTAAAAAGATGTTAATTATTTGAAATCCAACTGGAATGATATGCTTATGCTTTCGGGTATCTCCTATAAGTATTGCACATTTTTTCCCGGGCTTAAGAACCCGATAACTTTCGGCTGCTACTTTCTTCATTTCCTTTAAGAAATCCTCAATGCTGAGTTTTGATAAGTCTCCCTCAATATCTGAACTGTAATTAATGATTCCGGCATAAGGCGGATGCGCACAAATCAGGTCTATACTGTTATCTTGTATATCTGATAAATCCCTCGCATCTCCTACCGACACATCAGGCTCATATATAGAAAATGGAAATAGTGTTTGAGGTGGTGTGAATTTTAAATTTTCTAATGTCAAGTTAACACTTGCTGGATTGATGTCTCTGGCTATACACCTTCTACCCAACAATTTTGCCTCTACAGCAGTGGTTCCACTTCCAACAAAATAATCTAAAACTACATCACCAGGTCTGGAGTATTTTAATATTACATTTCGAGGAATGTAGGGAGACCAATTTCCCCTGTATCTTCCATCGTGAGTTGCCCAATCCCCTCTTTGCTTAAAACTCCAGACAGTTGTGGTTTCTTCTCTAAAATTTTTTGGCTCCCAATGTTTTAATTTTTTCGGTTTTTTAAGATTCGAAATGTTTATCCCATAGGTTTGGGTTATAATCTCTTCCAGTTGCCTGAAACTAATACCAAATAATGCGCCAATTTCTTGGTCAGGAATTCCCATTTCTTTTGCTTTTAATACTGCCTGTTTGAACTCCTTTTCACTATGTTGAGCTCGGATATGCTCTCCTAAAGATCCATCAAATGGTTTTCCACATATAGAGCAAGTATTTTTTATCTTGTTCATGTTATTCATGTTGCTACTCATAATGTCTTCTCCATATTAAGTATTTGTAGCCCGCTATTTCGTTTAACTCGTTCATAGGAGAAATATTTCTTATATACCAACTCTCGCTGAATTGCCTTGATTCTCTATTTTCAAATAATTTTTTCATTCCGCTCCATTTGTCTTTCAGAATTTTAATTTTCATATCTATATTATTTATACACCTTCAATTAAAAGTCAAGTGAAATTTATATATTGTGATTCAAAATCTGACTACAACAAAAAGCAGGTAAATATATGGTTTAAACAATTACACAGAAAAAAATGAACTATTAGATATTTTTCACTTTTACTCATAATTTACCTCCTGTTTTGAATTGGAAAATAAAATTTAACCCCAAATCCGCCATTAATACCTTCTATTTTGAATCTCAAAGTCTCATTCCCTTTCAAGATATAATGTTTAGTTCCAAGATCAAGTGTTAGAGACAAATACCTGCTTAATGATTTTGAAATAGTTACTCCTATTAATATACCCATATTAGAAAAGCAATTAATGTAAATTGTATCTCCAAGGTGAATACTTGTATATTTTCCTACTGCAAAAATGGCTCCACTTTTGAGTAAGTAATGAAATTTACCACAAGAGAGAAAATTTAAACCCACCACTATACTTCCTTCTAATACTTTTAAATGCCTTTCAACACTAATTGGTCCAGGCATCAACAACATCTCTGGATAGTAAGTAAATGTAGCGTTTAGTCTTATTTTTTGAAATGAGTAGCCCATATAGAATTCAGCAAAATATGACCATTCACCTATTGTTTCGTCCCTTATGGGGATTGATTTCATTAATCCCAAAAAACTCCCTATCACTATTTTCCTATGTTCTCCCAAACATCCATTGTTTGCCTCTGCAATAGTTGTCTTAACAGAATTTATAAAAAATATTTGACATATAAAAATTTATCATTATCTTTTTTCTATGAAAAAGATAGTTAAAGAAAATGTTATCTTCGCACTTGATTATATTGGAGGTGTTGTTTACCTTGTCGGACAGACTTTATACCTTTTTCCAAAAGTTTTCAAAAGATTATATTTGTTTTTTTTGCAATTCTACTTTATGGGATTTGAATCCCTTTTGATTGTTATTGTCACTTCCCTTTTTTCAGGTATGATTGTTGCTTATCAGGCCTGGTATCAGGCACAGCAGTATATGCCTATGGTTTACATTGGTATGTCAGTTGCAAAGGCTATGATGATAGAATTAGGACCACTCTTAACAGGTCTTGTTGTTGCTGGAAGGGTAGGCTCAGCAATGGCTGCTGAGCTTGGAACAATGAAGGTTACAGAACAGATTGATGCACTTGAATCACTTTCTATAAATCCTGTTGAATACCTTGTTGTCCCAAGGGTTCTCTCAAGTATTGTGATTCTTCCAATATTGACCATCATAAGTGAATTTGTTGCTATATTGGGTGGTTTCTTCCTTTCATTCGTTTATCTTGGTGTTCCTGCGGAAGTTTATTTCAGAGGAGTGAGATTGAACTATTTTCCAATAACGCTTTATGGTGGTCTTATAAAATCAGTAACATTTGGATTTGTGATAGCAATAATGGGATGTTATCATGGGTTAAACACAACAGGTGGTGCTGAAGGTGTTGGTAAATCAACAACGAGGTCTGTTGTCTCAGCGATGGTTTTAATTTTGATACTTGATTATCTTGTTTCAAGACTTGTATTCAGATAAGGAGGAATAATGGAAAAAAGAAGTATATTTGTAAAAATCGGCTTTTTAACAGTTGTGGTTCTTTTAATATTTTTTGTTGGTCAATTGTGGCTGCAGGAATTCAGGGTAAGAAGAAGTGGTTATGTTGTGAATGTGTTTTTTAATGATGTGAGCGGGCTTAAAGAGAACGACCCAGTAAGGGTTTACGGAATAAAAAAGGGAAATGTGAAAAGTATGACAATAATGCCAGATGGTGTTGTTGTTAAATTGTGGATTGAAAGAGATGTTGTATTAAAAAAGGATGTTCTTGTTTCAATACAGGATGTTGCAATGATAAGCGGAACAAAAACAATTGTTATTGAGCCTGGAAAAAGTGAAGAAATTTGGAATATAAAAGATACAATACAGGGAAAACCAAATCTTGGTCTTGCAACACTTGAAGTTGGAACTCTTGCATCACAATTCACAACACTTGTTGAAATACTAAAATCAACACTGAATAAAGGTATTGGTTCTCTCGGAACTGCAGAAGTTATACTTATGGAGATGAACAGGATTCTTAAAGAGAATCAGAATAATATAAGATTGCTTTTATCAAATTCTTCACAGGATGCAGAATCACTGAAGACGACACTTTCAATTTTAAATAAAGATTTGAATGAATTAAACAATATTTTAACAAAGATAAATAAAAAAGAAGGAACACTTGGTAAACTTATTTATGATGATGAAATTTACAAAAATATAAATGAGATGATAAAAGAGATATCAAATACAGCAAGGGATATAAGAGAGAATCCTAAGAGATATATCAATATAAAGGTTTTTTAATACCGCTTATAATGAATGTTGTCTTTAAACCAGTTTTTAAAGTAATTATTTTACCAACAATTTCAAAACTTTTCAAAACATCTTCATCCTTTGGAAGCATATTATTTGATTTAAAGAAAAATAATGCCTCTTTATAGAATACATCCTGTATCTCTTCCCTTAATTTATCATCCTCAATAAATAATCCTTTTATTTTTTCTAAACCCCTTTCTCTCTTTATGAATCTTAATGACGATAAATCGATTGAGAAATCAAGTGGTTTTGGATGTGGTAATTTAACGATTATCTCATTCTTATTTATGAGAACAGATTCTATTGAAATTTCATTAAGATTTATTCCGTAATATAATGTTACATTCCCTATCATTATACCTGTTCTTTCTCCAAGGATTGAAAAGTCGGTCTTTTCAACGAGTATTTGTGAAGAAACCTTATTTGTAACAAGGAAACTAATATTTTCACTTTTTAAAATACTTATAACACTCCTCTTCGTCCTTTCAGGGGTAAGAATAGAAATGATTGGTTTGTTATAAATAATGAATAATAACAGGATAAGTATCACTATTATTCCGAAAAGCAAAATCTTTAAGTTTTTCATAATTTAATTATTTCATATTTCATTTAAATGTCAATTAAAAAATATGAATAATTCTGTTGACTATTCTCAAAATTTTTATATATTAACATTAAAAAAATGGAGGTTCAAATGGCAAGAAGATGTGATATATGTGGAAAAGGCCCACAATTTGGTTATAGTGTTTCACATTCAAACAGGGCAACTAAAAGGGTAAGATACCCAAATTTGCATATTATAAAGAGAAAAACAGCGAATGGTGTAAGGAAACTTAAAGTATGCACAGGTTGCCTTAAGAAATTAGAAAAGACAAATTTATGGACGATGTGATACTTGTTATCACAACATTTGATAATTATAAGGTTGCAGAGGATACTGGTGAAGAATTATTAAAAAAGAAACTCTGTGCATGTTATCAGATTATTGGTCCTATTAAAAGTATATACTGGTGGAAAGATAATATTGAAAAGAGTGATGAATGGATTTGTTTCATTAAATCAAAGAAGGAAAAATTTAAAGAAGTTGAAGAAACTATAAAGTGTCTTCATCCTTATGAAGTCCCTGAAATCATATCAATTCCGATTTTAAAAATAAGTGAAAAATATTTAAACTGGATAAATTCTATTATCTAAAAATTAAGTTCTATAAAAAGGCGGTATAGATAAAGAAGATTTAAAAATCTCCGGAGTATAATACTTTAATTCTATTTTACCTTTTAACTTTAAATTCTCATTTGTCCCTATTGTGAAAGACCATGTTCCAGAAGGATAAGTTGGTATAGGAACAATATAGTAAAATAATCTCTTAAAATATTTTCTTAACTTTCTATGATAACCTTTAATAAAATCCTTCAATAAAAATGGTGATTCAGTTTGTGAGACAATATTTCTTGAAATCCTTGAAACATCTTTCAAAAATTTATCAGAGAAAAGAATTTCACCAGGACCAACAGGGTCGGTTGAATCAACTATTACAACATCAAAATTCTCATTAGTCTTTGAAACAAATTCAGCACCATCCATTATTTTTATTTCTACCTTTTTATTATTCAAATATTTTCCCAAATTAGGAAAGTATTTCTTTGAAACCTCTATAACCATTTCATCAATTTCAACAAGGTATATTTTTTTCACATCTTTGTATCTTAAAATCTCTCTCACCGTTCCACCATCACCACCACCAATAACGAGAACATTCTCACATTTTTTTAACATCTGAAATATTGGGTGAACAATCATTTCATGATATATGAATTCATCTCTTTCTGTAAGCATAACCTTGTCATCAAGTGTCAACATTCTTCCAAATTCAATTGTATCAAAAACAGATATTTTCTGGAATTTTGAATTCCCTTCAAATAACTTTTTCTTTAAGCCAATTGAAAGGGAAAGCCCTTTACTCTGCCTCTCCGTAAACCAATCCATACTGGACAGTAGAAAGATTTGAAAGAAGGTGTGGATGAAAATCAGTTGAATAGAATTTCAAATTGGGAATATCTGTCCTTTTCGGTTTTAATAGTTCTTCAGAATCAGAAGCGATACATATTACCCATGGTGCCTGAAATGAAGGAGGAAATATCTCAAACATTATCACATTATCAAATACCTGTTTCAGATTTTTATAAATTTTCCTCAAGTACTTCTGGTTATGAAAATATAGAGAACCTGCCTGCAGAGATAAAATTCCGTTTGTTCCAATTTTCTTCTTTAAACTTTTTATGAATGATTGGGAATAATATCCTTTTTCGGTATTCTCATCATCGGGATCACAAAGATCAAATATTATAACATCGTATTTTATATTCTCTTCAACTATTGAACGAACATCTTCAAACTTCAAATCAACCCTTTTATCATTATAACATTCAGATGAGAAATTGGACGCTTTCTCTTTTATCAATTCAAAAAGCCTCTCATCTATTTCTTTCATCTTCACATACTCTACTTCAGAATGTCTTAAAACCTCTCTCAATGTCGCACATTCACCTCCGCCACCTATAAAAACTTTTTTTGGAGAAGGATGTGCAAAAAGAGCGGGATGAACGATAGCCTCATGATAAATATACTCATCAAGTTCAGTTGATTGAAGAACACCATCAAGGAAAAGACTTATTCCAAACCCTTTTAATCTGTAAAGTTCTACAAGTTGGAAAGGTGTCCTCTCTCTTGCTATCAGTTCCTCAACATAAAAGACTGTTGTAAAGTCTTTGAGGCTATTTTCTAAAACTAATAATCGGTCATCCTCTTTCATACAATCTCCGGTTTAAGTTTCAATATCAATCCTCTGTCTAATTCTACCTTCTCAATCCTTGAAGGAAGAAAACAATCTTCAAGGTATTGAATAGCCTTATCAATCATAACATCCTCACTACAAGTAAAAAGATCAATGGCTGCATAACCATGCTCAGGCCATGTGTGGATGGTGTAGTGTGATTCTTCAATCACAACCACTCCTGAAACACCGTAAGGTTGGAACTGATGGAATAACGCATCAACAATATGTGCATTTGAAACTTTCGCTGCATTTATCATCGCCTTTTCAACATAATCAGTTTTTGTAAGTGTTTCAGGAGAACATCCATAAAATTCAATTAACACATGTTTACCCAAGGCTTTTGCCAATTTTCACCTCCTTTAAAAATTTGTTTGTCTTATATAATAAAAATTTTTAATTTTGTCAATAGTTTATTTGAAAATTTTTTAAATTTTTTTATAATATTTTTTATGAAGAAAAAATCTTACATTTTAGGAATAATAGTTGTTATATTGTGGTCAACTGCTGCATCTGCATTCAAGATAAGTTTAAGGTATATTGACCACATTCAACTACTTTTTTATTCAATCGTCTTCTCCAGTATTTTTTTCTTCTCTTTAATTTTAATAAGAAAAAATTTCGGTGAATTGAAAATTAAAAAAAATTTAAATTCTATTTTTCTTGGTTTTTTAAATCCTTTTCTTTATTATTTAATTTTATTTAAATCTTATTCAATTTTGAAAGGGCAGGAAGCACTATGTCTCAATTATACCTGGCCTATTTGGATTGTAATTTTTTCTGCAATATTTATGAAGAACAAAATTTACCTTGAAAATATCTTTGCAATATTTTTAAGTTATACTGGTGTTTTTATAATATTCACAAATCTTAAATTGAGAAATTTTAATATCAATAATTATTATGGTTCTTTTCTTGCATTATCATCTGCTATTATATGGGGAATTTACTGGGTATTAAATGTAAAAGATAAAAGGGAAGATAATGTGAAACTTTTTTTCAACTTTTTATTTTCCATTCTCTATTTCTTTATATTTATTTTTATAAAAGGATTTAATTTAAAATTAAAAAGTATTTTTTATCTTATTGGTCCACTTTATGTAAGTTTATTTGAAATGGGATTAACTTTTGTTCTCTGGATAAAAGCATTGAGAATTTCGGAAAATTCCACAAGGATAGCAAATCTTATATTTTTATCACCATTTTTCTCCCTTTTCCTCCTTTCAATATTTGCGAATGAAAAAATATTAATCACAACAATAATCGGTCTCTTCTTTATTATATCAGGGATTTTAATTAACGAATTTTTCTTGACTAAAAGGAAAAATCGGATATAAATATTTTATGCTTTTGATTATATCTTTCAATATAGATAACTATCTCTATGATAGGATTCAGGATTTTAGAAATCCATACCTTGATTATGTAATGGAAGGTTTTTCTTTTGTTGGTTCAAGGAATGCTGGACTTATTTTTTGTTCCTTAACACTTTTTGGTGATAACTATATGAGGGATACAGGAAAAGGAATGTTTTCTTCAATCATTATAAGTCAGGGAATAACAACATTATTAAAATTGATTGTAAACAGAGAAAGGCCAGATGGTAAAACAGATAGATTGAATTCTTCTTTCCCATCAGGTCATTCTTCAGGTATATTTGGTGTATCATACATTTTATCACACAGGTATCCTGAAACAACCATTTATGTCTATTCACTTGCAACCCTTGTTAGTTTTTCAAGGGTTTATCTCGGAAGACATTACCCATCTGATGTGATTGCAGGTGCAATAATTGGTTTATTTTCAGGATATATAACTGAAAAATTATTTAAAGGAGAAAATTATGGACATAGAAAAGATAAGAAATGATTTTCCAATTTTAAGAAAGGGTGTTATTTACCTTGATAGTGCAGCGTCTTCACTTACACCAGAACCAGTGATAAATTCAATGATTGATTTTTATCATAATTTCAGGGCAAATGTTTCAAGAGGTGTATATGAATTCTCAACAATTGCAACTGAAAAATATGAGGAAGCACATAAAAAGGTTCAGGAATTTTTCAATGCAAAAAATGGAGAGATAATATTCACAAAAAATACAACTGAATCTATAAACATTGTTGCATTCTCTTTCCCATTCAAAAAAGGTGATAAGATAATAACAACATATATTGAGCATCATTCAAATTTTCTACCATGGGTGAAGGTTTCGGAGATATTCGATCTTGAACTTGAAATTATAAAACCTGATGAAGAGGGTATTTTTAATCTAAAAGATTTTGAAGATGCTATTGATAGGAAGACAAAGTTAATTGCGGTTAATCATATCTCAAATGTCCTTGGTGTTATAAACGATATTGAAGGTATCGTTGAGATTGCAAGAAAAAAAAATGTTCCTATTCTTGTTGATGGTGCTCAGGCTGCACCTCATATTCCTGTTGACCTCAAATCTCTTGATGTTGATTTTTATGCTGCAAGCGGTCATAAGATGCTTGGTCCAACAGGAACGGGAGTTCTATTCATTAATGACAGAATGAGGGATATTATAAAACCATCTTTCCTTGGTGGTGGAACAATAAAGGATGTGGATAAAAAAGATTATAAACTCGTTGATAATTACGAAAGATTTGAACCTGGAACACCACATATAGCAGGTGGGATTGGACTTGGAAAAGCATGCGAGTATCTTTCAAAAATAGGTATGGAAAATGTGAAAAACTATGAACACAAACTCACAGAGAGAATTGTGAATGGACTGGTTGAAAGGGGAGTAAATATTTTTGGTCCAAGGGATTTAAATAAAAGAATTGGCGTTGTTTCATTTGAAATTGAAAATCTCCCTCCTCACAGGGTTGCTTTCTTTCTATCAGAGAATTTTAATATAGCAGTTCGTTCAGGTCATCATTGCGCATACAATATTTTAAAATACATCATAAAAAGGGAACAGGGAACTTGCAGGGCATCAACATATATATATAATACAGAAGATGAGATTGATAAATTTTTAGAAGCAATAGATGAGATAAAAAGGATGGGATTATGAATGTTAAATTTTCAGTGAAAAAATTATGTCAGAAAGAAGGAATTGGGAATTTCAAACTTACCCCCGAAGAACCTATTGATATTAATCTTGATGAACTTCAAAAAAAACCAGGATTTGAGACAAAAAGACCCATTGAATCTGTCCTTATTATGAAAAAGGGTGATGTAACATGGACTATCTCAAAGAAGAATTCTTCAATACTCATTGAAAATGTTAAACCAGATACACCTGAAAGGGCTCTTGAACTTTTGAATGAGATTTTTTCGTAATACACTAATTTTTTTTGTATTATTCTTTCTTTTAATTTATTTTTCATTTTTCAGGAATAAGATTTATTATAAAGAATTTTTTTTATTTGACACAATTGTTGAAATAAAATTCTTTTCAAGAAATCCTTTCATAGCAAAAAAGACATTTAATGAGATAGAGAAGGAATATAATTACATTGATTCATTATGTTCACCATTGATTGAAAAATGCATTGAAAATAAATTGATATCTGAAATCGTCAGAATATCAAAAGAGATATCTGAAGAAACATCTGGTGCATTTGATGTCTCTATTGGTGTAATTATGAAACTATGGAATAGATTTAAAGAGCCAATCTTACCTGATACAGAAGAAATAATAAAAAATTTGAAATTTGTTGATTATAGTAAAATAGTAATAAAAAATGATAGTGTGATCCCTTCAAAAAATCAGATAATTGATATAGGTGGAATAGCAAAAGGATATGCAATAAAGAAAGGGATTGAGATTATGAAAAAAAATGGGATAAAATCTGGTATGATAAATGCTGGTGGAGATATTGGAATACTTGGTGATAAAAATGGAAAATTCTGGAAGATAGGTATAAGAGACCCATTTGATAAAAATTCTCTGATTGATACATTGTATCTCAAAAATACATCCTGTGCAACTTCTGGTGATTATGAAAGATATTTTGAGATAAATAATAAAATATATCATCACATTTTAGACCCAAAAACAGGTTATCCTGCTAATACATTCAGGTCTGTCACTGTTATCTATGATGACCCTGTTTATGCTGATGCATATGCAACTGCAATTTTTGTTCTTGGCAAGAATGGAATTGAATTTGCAAAAAGAAAAGGGCTTAAGGTGATTATTGTTGAAAAAAACAAGGAAATTATAAGGATAAATATATGAGAGAAGCAATGTTTTATTCTTCATTAAAAAATAATATTGTTCAGTGTGAACTATGTCCTCATTTCTGTAAATTAAAATTGGGTGAGAAAGGTTTTTGTATGGGAAGAAAGAATATTGATGGAAAACTTTATGCTATAAATTATGGCGAATCTGTTTCAATATCTATAGACCCTATTGAGAAGAAACCTCTTTTTCATTTTTATCCAGGTTCAAGGATTTTTTCAATAGCAACTTATGGATGTAATTTAAGATGCCCATTCTGTCAGAATTACACAATCTCACAATTTGAGCAGGAGACAGAATATATTTCCCCTACAGAACTTTATAAAATTGTAAAAAATTACGGTCTTTCAGGGATTTCTTTCACTTATACAGAACCATTTATCTGGTATGAATTTATCTATGACTTCTGTAAGATTTCAAATGGTGATTTGAAGATAGTTCTTGTAACAAATGGTATGATAAACGAAAAACCTTTACTTGAAATTCTCCCATTCATAGATGCTATGAATATTGATTTAAAATCAATGAATCCTGATTACTATAGAAAGGTATTGAAAGGTGACCTTGAAACAGTGAAAAGGACAATAGAGATTTCACAAAAGAAGGCACTTGTTGAGGTTACAAATCTTCTTGTCACAGGTGATAATGATAGTGATGAAGATATAGAAAAATTGATTGATTATATTGCATCTGTGAATGTTAATATTCCTCTCCATTTTTCAAGATATTTTCCAAATTATAAATATACAAAAAGTGAAACCCCTATTGAAAGATTGATTTTTGCATACAATAAAGCAAGGAAGAAATTGAACTATGTTTATCTTGGAAATGTCCTTATAGAAGATGCTGAAAATACTTATTGCCCAGAATGTGGAACCCTACTTGTTGAGAGATACCTTTACAGGATAAGAATAAAAAATATAGAAGAGAAAAAATGCAAGGTCTGCGGAAGAAAAGTAGATATCATATTATAAAACCTCTTGATATTATCTTCTTTTTCCCCCTTCTATTTCTTTTCCTAAAAACCCAAGAAGAAGGAAAAAAAGTTGAAATTTTTGTTGACGGAAAGATTAAATATATTTACAATCTAAATGATAATAGGACCTTTGAGGTTGAAGGAAGATTGGGGAATTCTATCATTGAGATAAAAGAAGGTAAGGTTAGAATGAAATATTCACCTTGCCCTGATAAGTTGTGTATGAAAACTGGGTACATAAAAAATAGAGGTGAAAGTATAATTTGTGTTCCAAACAGGGTTGTTATCAGGATAAGAGGAGATGATATTGATGGTATCACAGAATAAAATAGGAAGAATAATTCTTCTTTCATCCCTTTCAAGTATATTGTATGGGATAGAATCTTTCATTCCAAAACCTTTCCCTTTTTTAAGGATAGGATTAGGGAATATACTCGTTCTCTTCTCAATTATAAATATGGGAATCACAAGCGGTATAATAGTTGGTGTATCAAAATCAATCATTGGTGGATTGCTATCTGGGACATTTCTTACACCTTCAACAATACTTTCTATCACAGGAACATTATCTTCAATAGTATTAATGTTCTTTTTGAAAAATATGAAGGTATTTGGAATAATAGGTATAAGCACAGCAGGTTCTATAATGAATACATTTGTTCAGGTTCTTGTCGTATCTTTTATATTTACTGGTTTATCATCATTAATCTATCTTCTTAAGACATTGCTTATATTCTCAACAATAACAGGTGTAATAATAGGTATAATAACATTTTACCTATTAGAATCTTTTGAAAGGAGGAAATATGCCATTGAATCTTTCTCGTAAGTTAGGACTTACATTGTTTATCATAATCGTTGGTGGTATTGTATTTGGTGTTATTGGAGAAGTGATTGGTTTAATAATACCTGAAAGCCCTGTAAAGAAGGTTATCCTCAAATACATATGGGTTGGTTTCTCCCCTGTAACGATAAATCTGAACATTGTGAGTTTTACAATTGGATTCCATATAAAATTCAATCTATTAAGTGTTCTCGGAATAATATTTTTGGGATATATTCTAAGATGGTTGTTTTAAAAGGTATCAGGAATATTATAATAGCGAATTTCATCTGTTTCACATTACAATTGATACTTCGAGGTAAACTTGAAATGATTTTTGGTCTTGTCCCCAGTATGCTATTTAAAGGTTATGTTTACCAACTTTTCACATATATGTTTCTTCATGGTGATTTCTTCCACATCTTGATGAATATGTATGCCCTTTGGCTTTTTGGAAGCGAACTTGAATTTTTCTGGGGAACAAAGGAATTCTATAAATATTATTTTATAACAGGTATTGGTGCAGGTATAATATATTCCATCTTCAATTTTCACTCGGACATACCTGTGATAGGTGCTTCAGGCGCAGTCTTTGGTATCCTTTTAGCGTTTGGGATGCTCTTTCCTGAAAGGGAATTACTCATTATCTTTCCTATTCCATTGAGGATTAAAGCAAAAATCTTTGTCTTCGTTATAGGTGGTCTTGAGATAATTTATCTTCTCAGTGGTTCAAGGGGTATCGCACATCTCGCACATCTTGGAGGATTGTTCGTAGGTTTTATTTATCTGAGGTGGAAAAGAAGAAGACTTTATTAAAAACATAATCTTGACATTAAGAAAATTTCAATTATAATTTATAAAATGAAAAACATTGAGATTGCAAAGATTTTTGAAAGAATTGCTGATGCTCTTGAGATAAAAGGGGAAAATAAATTTAAAATCATTGCTTATAGGAATGCAGCAAAGGCTCTTAGTGATCTTACAGAAGATATATCAGAAATCTATGAAAAAGGAAAACTCCTTGAAATACCTGGAATAGGTGAAGGGATAGCAAAAAAGATTGAAGAGTATCTTAAAACTGGAAGAATGAAGAAATATGAAGAGGCAGTATCTGGTATCCCTGAAGGTCTTTTTGAACTATTAAATATCCCAAATCTTGGTCCTAAAACTATAAAACTTGCTTATGAAAGTCTGAAAGTGGAAAATCTTCAACAATTGCTTGAGGTTATTAATAATGGTTCACTTGAAAAACTCCCCATGATGGGTAAAAAAAAGGTTGAAAATATTAAGGAAGGGATTAAAGAATATCTTGAAAAGAAAGGTGAAAAAAGAAGATTTCCCATAGGTGTGGTTGAAAAAGTTGTTGAATATTTTGTAAGTGAACTAAAGAATAATAAATTCGTAGAAAATATAGAAGTAGCAGGTTCATACAGAAGGCATTGCGAAACTGTTGGTGATATAGATATACTTGTAGTCGGGAAGGAAGGGGGGAAAATCATTGAACATTTCACAAGTTTACCAAATGTTTCAAAGGTTCTTTCAAAAGGGGATACGAAAGGTTCAATAATAGATAATGAATTAAATATACAGATAGATTTAAGGGTTGTGGATGAAAAATCTTTTGGCTCTGCATTACAATATTTTACAGGTTCAAAGGCTCACAATATTAAATTGAGAGGGATTGCGAAGGATTTGGGTTATAAATTGAGTGAATATGGTATATTTAAGGAGGAAGAATATATATGTGGAAGGGATGAAATTGAAGTTTATGAGAAATTGGGACTTGTTTTTATACCACCTGAATTAAGGGAGGATAGAGGTGAGATTGAACTTGCTTTGAAGGGGAAGATACCTTCACTTGTTCAACTTAAAGATATAAAGGGAGACCTTCATATTCATTCAAATTATTCTGATGGATTTGATGATATTGAGACGATTGCAAGTTATGGAATAAGTTTAGGATATGAGTATATTGGTATTGCTGACCATTCAATGAGTGTGAAATACGCAGGTGGTCTTGAAGAGGAAAGGATTTTAAAACAGATTGAGGAAATAGAGAATCTGAACAAGAAATTAAAAAATATAAAGATTTTGAAAGGTTCCGAGGTTGATATATTAAAAGATGGAAGCCTTGATTTTAAAGATGAAATCCTGAAAAAACTTGATTTTGTTATAGCAGCAATCCATCAAGGTTTTAAAAAGAATGTCACAGAAAGAATGATTGATGCAATGGATAATCCTTATGTAAAAATAATTGCCCACCCAACAGGAAGACTACTTTCAGGAAGGGAGGGCTATGATGTGAATATTGAAAAAGTAATGGAGAAGGCAAGTGAAAAAAATATTTTTCTTGAAATAAATTCATATTATGATAGACTTGACCTGAATGAAATAAATGCGAAGATGGCAAAAGAAATGGGAATTAAACTTATAATAAATACTGATGCACATAATATAAAGATGATGAATGATATTAAATATGGTGTTTATATAGCAAGAAGAGCATGGCTTAATAAGGATGATATAGTGAATACAAGGAATTTAAAAGATTTTATTAATCTTTTAAAAAATGGATAGGATATTCATCATTGGTGGTTCAAAACTTACTGGTGAAGTTGAAATAAGTGGTTCAAAGAATGCAGTTCTTCCTATAATGGCTGGGACTTTAATACAGGAAGGTGTTTATACAATAAGGAATATTCCTATACTAATGGATGTTCTAACAATGGCTGAAGTTCTCAAAAACCTCGGGGCAAAAATTAATTTTGAGGGTAATTCTGTTACAATAGATACAAGGGGTCAGGTTGGATATGAAGCACCTTATGAACTTGTGAAAAAGATGAGGGCAAGTTATTATGTCCTTGGACCACTTGTTTCAAGGCTTAAGAGGGCAAGGGTTTCACTTCCTGGTGGTTGTGTCCTTGGTCCAAGACCTGTTGACCTCCATATAAGGGGTTTGAAAAGCCTTTCTGTGAATATAGATATTGTGAATGGTTATATTGAAGCATCCTGTGAAAAAATAATCGGTAATACAATATATCTTGAAGGAGAAAAAGGTCCAAGTGTTGGTGCAACAATAAATACAATTTTTGCTGCAACAAGGTGCGAAGGTGAAACAATAATAAATGGTGCTGCTATTGAACCTGAAGTTGTTGATGTTGTTAATTTCTTGAAAAAAATGGGTGCAAAAATAGAAGGTGAAGGGACAAAGGTTATAAAGATAAAAGGGGTGAAAGAATTAAACCCCACAGATTATGAGGTTATACCTGATAGGATTGAAGCAGGAACTTTTCTTGCAGCAGCAATGGCAACTGGCGGAGAATTAACTTTGAAGAATGTTATACCTGAACATTTGCACACTGTTCTTGATAAATTAAAAGAGTCAGGTGCTAAAATTTATATTGATAAGAATAGCATAAGAATAAATGGCGAAAATGGTTTAAAACCTATTGATATTATTGTTGGTCCATATCCCGAATTTCCAACAGACCTCCAACCACAATTCACATCTATGCTTTTAAAGGCAGATGGTTTGAGTATGGTTAAAGAGACAATTTTTGAAAACAGATTTATGCATATTCCAGAACTTATAAGAATGGGTGCTGATATAAAAATAAATGATGACACTGCTATCATTAAAGGAGGAAATTCCATTAAAGGTGCACCAGTGATGGCTTCAGATATAAGGTGTGGTGCTGCACTTATTATCGCTGGTCTTATAGCAAATGGTGAGACATCCATATCAAGGGTATACCATATTGATAGAGGATATGAAAATATTGATAAAAAACTTGAAAAATTGGGTGCAAAGATATGGAGAGTGCGGGAATAAGAACTGATTTTCTTGTTATTGGTAGCGGGCTTTCAGGTCTCAATTTCTCTTTAAGGGTTTCAGATAAAGGTGATGTGATCGTCTTAACAAAGAAACATAAATCTGACGCTAATACAAATTATGCTCAAGGTGGGATAGCGGTCGTTATGAGTGAAGAGGACAGCATTGAATCACATATAGAAGATACTTTAAAGGCTGGCGAAGGGATATGCAATTATGATGCAGTGAAGATAATGGTTGAAGAAGGTATAAGATATGTGAAAGAACTTATAGAACTTGGTGTGAGATTCTCAAAAAAGATTGTTGATGGTAAAGAGGTGTATGACCTATGGCAGGAAGGAGGACATTCTCATAGAAGAATATTACATTCAGAGGACTTAACAGGGAAGGAAATAGAAAGGACGCTTCTTTCAAGGATAAGGGAAAAAAGAAATATAAGGATATTTGAAAATATTCTCGTTTTTGACCTTATAACAGAAGATAACAAATGTTTCGGTGTAAGTGCGATAGACCTTGACACAGGTGAACCCGTGAATATTTATTCAAAGATAACAATACTTTGTACAGGTGGTGGTTCACAGGTTTATCTCCATACAACAAATCCTGAGATTGCAACAGGTGATGGAATAGCAATGGGTGTAAAGGCTGGATGTTCAGTGGGTAATCTTGAATTTGTTCAGTTCCATCCTACAACACTTTTCTCAAAAAAGGAAAGGGAGAGAAATATACTTATATCTGAAGCAGTGAGGGGTGAGGGTGGAATACTCATTGATAAAAGGGGAAGAAGATTTATGGAAGAATTCCATCCTCTAAAAGAACTCGCACCAAGGGATGTTGTTGCAAGGTCTATAGATAAAGTTCTGAAAGAAACAGGTGATGAGTATGTTTATCTTGACTTAAGAAGCATAGGGAAGGAGAAGATAAAAAAGAAATTTCCAAATATCTATAGATATTGTCTTGAAGAAAATATTGATATCACAAAGGAACCAATACCTGTTGTTCCTGCTGCACATTATCTCTGTGGCGGGATTGTAACCGATCTTTGGGGAAGGACAGAGATTGAAAATCTCTATGCAGCAGGTGAAGTATCTTACACAGGCGTTCACGGTGCTAATAGGCTTGCAAGCAATTCATTACTTGAGGCACTTGTATTTTCATCAAGGGCAGCAGAAGACGCTATGAATAATATAAAAAGATGCAAAGATTATGTATCAAGAATTGAAAAAAATATACAAATGAATTACGAACTTGAAGAGGTGATTGTCTCTCATCTTATAAAGGAGATAAAACAAACAATGTGGGATTATGTTGGTATTGTTCGTAGTGATGAAAGATTGAAGAATGCATTAAAGAGATTCCAGTTTATACTTGAAGATGTTAAAGATATTCTTTCAAGAAAAAAAATAACAAAAAGTGTTATTGAATTGAGAAACCTTTCAATCCTTGGGTATTTAATCACATTCTCTGCTTCAAAAAGGAAAGAATCAAGAGGTTTACATTTTAACAAGGATTATCCTGAAAAGAATGAAGAATTTAAAAAACCAACAATCTTAAAAAAGGAGGAATTATGGAATTTACCTTAACAACAAGGCATTTTGAACCAACAGACCACCTTAAGGAAAGGATTGGAAAAGATATAAAAAAACTTGAAAGATTTAAAAGAATAATCCAACATGTTGAGGTTATTCTTGACCTTGATGGAAGCGTAAGGAAGGCTGAGATAATTGTGAAGACAAAAAAGAACCTATTGACAGTGAGATCAGAAGGTTATGACCACTATCTTGCTTTTGAAGATGCTTTCAAAAAGATAAAAGGTCAGATAGCAAAACTTGATGATAGGATAAGGGAACATAGTGGAAAATAAGGCTGATTTTATAACTGTCCAGCAGTTTTTTGAGGATAATGAGGATATTTTAAAATTAACCCTTGCTGGTGGATTTAATGGTCTTAAAAACATTATAAAAAATTCCTATGTAAATAATCCAACACTTCTATTTTTTGGGTATAAAGAAGAATTCCCTGAAGGTTCTGTTCAGATCCTTACAAAAAGGGAAATATCTTTTTTAAAAACCCTTGGGGAAGAGGAAAGAAAAAATGCTATCTTTAACCTTTTCTCCATTCCTTATCCCTGTATAGTTATCACAGACAACGAAAAACCACCTGATGAAATAAAGAAATATTGTAACGAAAAGGAGATACCTCTTATTATAACAGAGATAGATATGATTGAATCAAAGAAGATAATAGATGCCTATCTTTATGATAAACTCGCAAAATACATTGTGATAAATGGAACACTTGTTGATGTTTATGGGATTGGTCTTCTTTTCACAGGTGAAAGCGGAATTGGTAAAAGTGAAACAGCACTTGACCTTATATCTCGCGGTCACAGACTTATTGCTGATGATGTTGTAAAACTGAAAAGAAGGGGGAATATAATCATAGGTGAAGGGATAGAACCTTCTGAGATGGCAAAATATCATATGGAAATAAGGGGTGTCGGGATTGTAAATATACCACTTCTCTTTGGTATAAAATCCATCAGGATGCATAAAAGGGTTGAGGTGATTGTCGACCTTGTTCTATTTAAAGAGAAAGATGACTGGACAAGGACAGGTCTTGAAGAAAAAAATATAAATATTCTCGGTATAGAACTTCCATATGTTCAGATCCCTATTATACCAGGAAAAAATATTGGAACGATATCGGAACTTGTTGCATTAAATCATATATCAAGGATTATGGGATACGATGCGCCAAAATTTTTCAATGAGGAATTATTAAAAATACTGAAGAAGCAAGGTAGGAAGATCGCAATGCTTGAAGAGGATGAAGAATGAAGGTTGTTTTTGTTACAGGCCTTTCTGGTGCTGGAAAGACAACTGTTTTAAGGGCTCTTGAGGATATAGGTTTTTATTGTGCAGATAATATACCACTTCCTTTAGTTCCTGATTTTATTCAGTTGATAGTGGAAAAAAAACTTGTTATAGAGAATATAGCAATTGTTATTGATATAAGGGAAGGAATACTACTTGAAGAATTCAATAAAGTTCTGGAAAATTTAAAGAGTAAAAAATTGAAGACAGAAATTTTATTCCTTGATGCGAGTGATGATGTCTTAAAGAAAAGATTCCAGGAAACAAGGAGAAAACACCCTCTTGGAGACCTTGATACAGGTATAAAAGAAGAAAGGGAAAAACTATCAAAGATATTTCCATTATCAACAAGGGTTATAAATACCACTTATCTTTCAGTTCATGAATTAAGGGAGATAACAACAAAACTATATGGTAAAGGAAGGGTTTTTTACATAAATATTATTGCATTTGGTTTTAAATATGGTATCCCTGAAAATTGCGATCTTATATTTGATATTCGTTTCCTTCCAAATCCCTATTTTATTGATGATTTGAGGACATTAACTGGAAGGGATAAAAAGGTGAAGGATTTTGTATTGAGAAACAGAAATACGAAGAAATTTCTCTCCCTCTTGAAAGAATTATTACTCTATTTGTTAGAACAATATAAAAAAGAGGGAAAGATTTATCTCACAATAGGTTTTGGGTGCACTGGTGGAAAACATAGATCTATTGTTATTGCTGATTATATCTCTGATTTTCTCTCAAGAAACTTTGAAGATGTGAGGATAATTTACAGGGACTTAGGAAGGGAATAGATTTTTTATCTTTTCTTCCATAATCCTTATGAACATAGGAAAATCAAATTTTCTGTATATTTCAAGTGCCTTTTCATAGTATTTTTTCGCAAGGTTTTTTTTCCCTTGTATCTCAAAAAATTCTCCCTTTGTTTCATAAAATGATGCAATTTCAGTTTCATCTTTTATTCTTAATGCAGATTTGTATGATAAATTAAGATATTTTGCCCCCATCTTTTCCCTTCCTGTTCTTAAGTATGAGAGTGAAAGAAGTGCATAAGATCTTGATTTCATAAATTCGTGAGGCACTTTTTTTATATATGTAAAAATATTTTCTTTTATCTCAAATATCGCCTTTTTGAACTCCTTCAAAAGATAATAGTATCTTGCCTTCATAAGATGAAATGTCGCTATTCTATCAGGATCCTCTATCTTATCAACGAATGTCTCAGCCATATCAAGATACTTTTTTGCATTCTCATAATCCTTTCTATTTTCTAAATATATGTCTATAAGTCTTATGTATGCGTTGTATTCACCTATATAACTCTTCCTTTCCTTTGCTGTTTGGATTATTTCTTCAAGAAGTGAAATTGCCTCTTCAACCCTGTCATAAACTTGATAAATGAATGACAAATTCCTTAATGCAAGAAGGTGTGTCCCTATTGCACCTGTCCATTTTGCTATCTTTAATGTTTTTAAGAAGTATTCTTCTGCCTTTCTTATATCGTTTATTCTAAGATAATAAGAACCCAGATTATTTAAAGCAGTAGCCTCACCATCTTTAAAACCTGTTTCAATATAAATATTTAGTGCCTTTTTCAGATACTCTTCTGCCTCAGAATATTTTCCTTCATCCTGGAATATTGAACTGAGATTAAGACAAACACTTCCAACCCCAATTTTATCACCTATCTTCTCCCTCAATTTTAAACTCTGTTTATATAAAGATTTTGCATCCTCAATCATTCCAAGATCTCTGTATATTATAGCATTCACATTTAAAGCCTTCGCATATTGTTTTGTATACTTTTCTTTATTTATATTATTTTTCGCCTTTGTTATCTTTTTTAATGCAGAATTTGTCTTTCCTATCTGCGCATAAGCAAATGCAAGGTCAATATCTATTGAATACTTTTCATCCATAGACTTTACAAGTTTCCTTCCTTTTAAATAATACATAATTGCCTTCTCATAATCACCCATATCTGTGTAAATATCACCAAGCATATAATATGATTTACCTTTTTTATCACCTGATGATATGGATACTGCTTCTTCAGTATATGAGATCGCAAGTTTAAAATCACCTTTTACCCTTGCAGTATCACCTGCCTCTAATAAAATATCAACCTTCTCATCATCTGTTAAATCCGAAGAGAGTACCCACTCATAAAATTTTAACGCTTCACTATGGGCATAAACACCTTTCGCAATCCTCGCTGCTTTTAAAGAATACTCTTTTAACTTTTTCTTGTCTCCTGCATTAAAGTAATGATAGGCAAGGATTTCGTTGTAAAATTGATTATCCTGATAACTTTCTTCAAATATATTCGCTATCTTCTGATGAATCTCTATCCTTTTCCCTCTTGATATATTGTTATATATTACCTCTCTTAATATATCCTCTGTAAAGAAATATTTTTCATTTTTAACTGTTTCTTTTAAAAGGTCTATATTTACAAGTTTATCAAGACCGTCATAAAGTTGACCTTCATTCATTCCTGTTATCTGCTTCAATAGTTTAAAATCAATTTCACGACCAATCACAACTGCTGTTTCAAGTATTCTTTTTGTTTCTTCGCTCAAAAGATCCACTTTATAAAGAACAGTATCTTCAATTGATTTGGGAATAAAGATATTTTCTTTCTTTGGAATATATTCCCAGTAATTATCAATGAAGACCAACATATTATTTTGATGAAGGGTTTTCATTATCTCCTCAACAAAGAATGGATTACCTCCACTCTCCTTGAAAATATAATCAACGAGGTCATCTTGTGGTTCTGAATTTAAGATTACCTGTAGCATCTCTTTCACATCATCAATATTAAATGGTTCCAGTTTTGTAAGATGATAAAGATTTTCCCTCCCTATCAATTTCAACCATCTTGTCAATGCTGAACTTTCTACCTCTTCTATCCTGAATGTTCCAAAAATAGTGAAATTCTCCTCGGAGGTTTTTATAAGATAATATAAAAGTTCAAGGGTTGATTCATTTGCCCAGTGAATATCATCAAATAATAAAATAAATCTCACCTTTCTATAAAGTGCATCAAGAAATTGTCTTATTGAATCAAAAAGCATTATCTTATCACCCATAAAAGGTTCAAGATATCCAGGCAGTTTTGGAATAATCCTTGAAATCTCTTTTTTCTGCTGAATATTTAAATCATTCACATAAACTGATCTAACTTCTTCTTCATTCTTTTCAATAATCATATTCAAAAGGTCTCTAAATGCATAATATGGTGAGGTGTTCATAGAAGCATAGGAGTGTCCTATAAAGAGTGTATATCCTGGTATTTCAGATGCTACTTTCTTAATAAGCCTTGTTTTCCCAACACCTGCTTCACCAGCAACAAAAAGAAATAATTTTTTACCCTGAAAAATAATATTTTTTATCTCCAGAATCTCTTTCTTCCTGTTAACAAATAATGGTGTTGGTATATTTAATCTTTCAACTTTTTCTTCTTTTACAACTATTTTCCCTTTCCCTGTATTCTTTGCTATATATAATCTCCTATCTGCTGTAGTGAAAAGGTCTTCCCATGTGAGACCATCATCAGGATATGTCGCAACACCTATACTTGCAGAGATTTCTATATCCTGAAATTTATTCTTTTTTATATCTTCAAGGAGTCTTGTTCCAACAAATTCAACCTGTTCTTTTGGTGTATTTGGTAATAGAACAACAAATTCGTCTCCTCCATATCTTGTGATAATATCAGATTCCCTTATCGCCATCTTTAAGAATTGTCCGAAAAGCCTTAAAACCTTATCCCCTGTAAGATGTCCAAGTGTATCATTTATATTTTTAAAGTTATCAAGGTCTATCAGGATTATTGAGAGTGGTAATCTATACCTTCTGCATTTTTTCAATTCATCTTCAACCCATTGAAGAAGGTATCTCCTATTATATATACCAGTTAAGTCATCAATAAAAGCATCTCTTGTTGGATTCATAATATAATTAAATTAAAAAGTTAAATTTTGTCAAGTTAAATAATTAAATGTTATATTCTTTTTATAATGAAATTCAGAGATGGAATTCTTATTTTTATATTGTGAAAATATTCTGATGTTAATTCCAACTCTTTATCTTCTTCTTGAAGATTTATTCCAATGATGAACATTTCATCATAGTATTTTTTAAGGTATATGATACACCCTTTATCAGAATAAATGCTTATGAAACTTCCATATCTCAATGCTTCTGATTTACTCCTCATCTCTTTAAGTTCCTTTATTGTTTCAAGGAGTTTCCTCTCATTATCATTAAGATTATCAAATTTCATCATCCTTCTATTATCAGGGTCGCCTGCACCAGAAAGACCTATCTCATCACCATAATAAATAACAGGTAAACCTGATTGTGTATAAAGTAATGCAAATGCTAATCTTAAAATTTTATATGTCTTTGATGATACTTCTTTTGGTGGGTTTTCAAATCCTATCTTCTTCTCGTCCCCTGTTATATCACCATTTATGTAACTTGAAATCCTTGAAAAATCATGATTCCCAAAGAATGGTATCCATAAACCATAATCAAAAAATTCATAAGATTTTTCAATCTCTTCGAGCAAAACACTTGCTTCTTTTTTACCTGCAAGCACATCCCTTAAAATCCAGTATAATGGGAAATCAAACTGACCATCAACCTCTTTCGGTGATATCCATTCAGATATATATTCCCTTGATGATATTGTTTCACCTATAAGGTATATCCATTTATCAGGGAACTCTTTCCTTAATCTTTTCCTCAACTCAATCCAGAAATCGTGCGGAATATGTTTTAAAGCATCAAGCCTTGCACCATCCGCATCTGTTTCTCTAAACCAAAATATTGCATTATCAACAAGATAATCTATCACTTCTTTATTGGAGAAATCAAATGAAGGAAGAAATTCATCAAACCAGGTTGTGAATGGATACTCATCAAATAATCTTATATTCATCTTTCCATCTAAAAGGTAAAGTGGCGTGAACCATTCTTTCTTCTCCTTAAATAACTTTGAATCCTTATGTATATGATTGAAAACAAGGTCAAGAAAAACCTTTATATTTCTTTTATGAGATTCTTTCACAAGTTCTTTCAGTTTTTCCATATCACCGAATCTTTCATCAACACTCCAAAGATCCAATGGCCAGTATCCATGATAACCTGTGAATTTTCTATTTGGAGGAAGATAATCTTTAAATGCAATATCTGGTTGTTTATAAACTGGTGAAATCCATAAACAGGTGATACCGAGTGAATCAAAATAACCTTCCCTTAATTTTTTTATAATCCCTTCAATATCTCCACCCATAAAATTACATAGATAATAGACTTCCTTATCCTTCACCTTTCTTGTGTTTTTCTTATTCCCATCATAGAATCTATCTATCATAGCAAAATACATCATACCACCTTTTATCTCGTTATTTGGTATCTCCCTTGAGAAATAACCAAATGAATGGTCTTTATAAAAAGATATAATTCTCAGGAAACCTTTATCAAAATTTTTTAATCTTAAAATTTTATCCTTTATCTCAAAATCATGTATAATAGTATCATTAACCAAAACAAATACCTTCTCAGGCTCTTTTAGAAATCTATATTCGTTCTTTGAAATATCTATAATTTTTTCTCTCTTTCTCTTTATTTCAATCACAGAATTCTTCCCACCATAACCATCATCTGTTTTCAATGTGTTTTCAGGATCTTCTATCCATTTTCCATTCACAACAAATTTATATTGATGTCTTCCTTCAGAAATTTCAAACTCTTTCTCAAAATAATTATCCTTTTTATCCATCTTCACCTTATTCCAGTTTGTGAAACTACCTGCAATGTAAACATCTCCTTCACCTTTAAAAGTAAATTTTATCTTTTCTCTTATTTTCTTTATAAAAAATATATCCTTATCAGATGATTCACCATTTGAAAATATTCTTAATCTACAAATTCCGTAATCATTATTTAAAACAAATGTTATCTTACCTTCAATGATTGGTATCACTTCTATTCCATCTTTTTTAATAACCTGAACACTATCAACATCAACAAATCTTGATATATCTATCAATTCAGGTTTATTTTGAAAAAGATATATTACTGGTATGTAAAAAAGGCTATATATTTATACTCCCAGTGAAACAGGTTCAGATGAAAGGAATATCAGTTTATCCTCTTCTCTTGAGACAACAATCTTCGTTCCCTTCTTCCATTTTCCCTGTAGTATCGCTTCTGCGAGTGGATCCTCAAGATATGTGCTCAAAATCCTTAATAAAGGTCTTGCACCATATTCAGGGTCAAATCCCTTCTCAATGATAAACTCCCTTGCCTCATCTGTTAAAGATATTTCATAACCCTTATCTTTCACCCTTTCCTTTATCTCTTCAAAATGTATATCAACTATCTTTTTCATTGTATCCTTCTCAAGTTTTCTGAAAACAACAACTGCATCAACCCTGTTTATAAATTCTGGATTGAATGTCTTTTTAACCTCTTCAATAAGATATTGTTTCATCTTCTCATAAGTTTTCTCACCATCTTCCTTCTGGAAACCAACCTGTGTTCCTCTGAGAAGTTCTCTTGTTCCAATGTTAGATGTCATTATAATAACAGCATTCTTAAATGATACCCTTCTTCCATAAGCATCTGTGAGGCTACCATCATCAAGTATCTGGAGTAATATATTGAATACTTCAGGGTGTGCCTTTTCTATTTCATCAAATAAAACAACAGAGTAAGGTCTCCTTCTTATCTTTTCTGTGAGTTGGCCTCCTTCATCGTATCCAACATATCCTGGAGGTGCACCAATAAGTTTTGAAACATTGAATTTCTCCATATATTCACTCATATCAAGCCTTATCAGAGCACTCTCTGAATTAAATAGGAATAATGCGATCTGCCTTGCGAGTTCTGTCTTCCCAACACCTGTTGGTCCAAGGAATATGAAAGAACCGATTGGTTTTCTCGGGTCTTTTAATCCAGTCCTGCTCCTTCTTAATGCCTTTGCAATTATATGAATTGCCTCATCCTGTCCAACGATTCTTTTCTTTATCTCCTCTTCCATTCTGAGTAGTTTTTCGGATTCTTTCTCTTCTATCTTCACAAGTGGTATCCCTGTCCACATAGAAATAACATATCTCACATCTTCTTCTGTTACCTCTCCAAGGACATTTCCTTTCTGATTCTTCCATTTCTCCATTTCTGCATTAATCTTTGCTTCTATCTCATCCCTCTTTTTCTTCAAACCAACCGCTATCTCAAACTTACCAAGATTCCTCACCTCTTCAAGTTTTTCTTTTATTTCCTTTAATTCCGTTTCAAGCCTTTTCAATTCTTCAGGATACTGGGAAGATAAGAGTTTCACCCTTGCACCTGATTCATCAAGGACATCTATTGCCTTGTCTGGTAAATATCTTTCATTTATGTATCTATCAGCAAGTTTTGCTGCTGCTTCTATTGCTGCCTCTGTATATTTCACTCTGTGATGCTGTTCGTATTTTGGTGCAAGCCCTTTTAATATCTTTATTGTCTCATCTACTGATGGTGGATCAACAATGATGATCTGGAATCTTCTTTCAAGTGCCCCATCCTTTTCAATATGCTTTCTGTATTCCTCCATAGTTGTTGCACCAATACATTCTATTTCTCCCCTTGCAAGTGCGGGTTTAAGCATATTTGATGCATCTATCGCACCCTCTGCTGCACCTGCACCAACAAGTGTATGGATCTCATCTATAAAAAGTATTATATTTTTTGCTTCTTGTAATTCAAAAAGTATATTTTTTAGTCTTTCCTCAAACTGACCCCTGTATTTTGTCCCAGCTATAACAGCAGCAAGGTCAAGGCTCAAGATTCTCTTGTCAAGCAATGATTCTGGCACTTCTCTTTTCACAATCTTCTGTGCAAGCCCTTCAACAATTGCAGTTTTTCCTACACCTGGTTCACCTATTAAAACAGGATTATTCTTCTTTCTCCTTGAGAGAACCTGTATAACTCTTTCTATCTCTTTTTCCCTACCTATAACTGGGTCAAGTTTTCCTTCCTCTGCTAATGCTGTTAAATCCCTTGTATAATAATCAAGTGTTGATGTCCCCTTTTTCCTTCCTCTCCTTTCAAACTCATATAGTGTGAGCATAATGTTTCTTGCTTTTGTGAGATCAAGTCCATATTCCATAAGAACCTCTGATGCGAATGAATCCTGAACACCTACGATACCAATTAAAAGATGCTCAGTCCCTATAACACTGCTCCCTCTCTGTGCAGCCTCTCTTTTTGCTATTTCAAGAACCTCCATTGATTTGGGATCAAAACTTATACCTCTTTTCTGAAAACCAAAACTTCTTTCTTTCTCAACATAATCTTCAAGATCCTTCCTTACCCTATGAATATCAACTCCTGCCTCTTTCAATATCTCAATCCCTTTATTCTGTGCATCATTTATCAATGCAAGAAGAAGGATTTCTGGTGTTATTTCGTCAAGTCCTCTATCCTTTGTTTCCCTTTCTGCAAGGTTTAAAACCCTGTTTAAATGTTCTGAAAATCTATTATCCTTAAACATTTTTACCTCCAATATTTGCCTGAACAATTAATGCTCTTTTTTCATCCTCTGTTAAATTGTTTCTCATATCAATATATTTTAAGTGTCTTTTCTGAGTAAATATAATCATTTTATTTATAAAGTCAATATTTGCATCCTTTATTATACCATAATTTAATCCAAGTTTAAATGCAGAGAAAAGGTTGAGAAATTCATCAAACATAAGTAATTTAGCAAACATCAAAACACCATAGGCACGCCATATCCTATCCTCTATCTCTTTTTTCGCATTTTCCATTATATATTTTCTTTCTCTGTATTCTATCATTATGATATTCTCAACAAATTTTTTGAAGTATTCCATAATCTCCTCTTCAGAATATTTTAATGTGAACTTATTCCTTATAACAAAAATACTCCCAGAAGCACTCCCTTTTTCCTCAAAATAAGGGTATATAATAAAACCTTTTTCAGTGGCATCAAAAACAATCTCCTTAAATCTATTTGTTATTGATATTCCTGGAAGATGAAGGAATGCCTCTAATATTATCCCGGTTCCTGTGTAAAAAGGAGAGGATGTAAGATAACCAAATTGCTCGTCTATGCAGATTTTAAACTCTTTTGATATGATATAGAAAGATGAAACAAGATTTTCAAAATTCTGATTTACCTCAAGCCCTGGAAAAAGATTAAAGAAAATGAGATGGTCTTCATAATTTAATATGAGACCAGAATCAATTTCATTATTCAACATTAAGAATGCATCCTGTGGCTTTGCTTCCAGCCTTTCGTTTAAAATGAATCTTTCAACGAGTATCCCCCTTTCTTCAAAACTCAAATCCTTCAATTTATAATGAACAGGGAATAACTTTTTATTTTCAAGATACTCTGTTATATTCTTTCTAAACTCTTCTCTTTCATCATCTGTCATCTTATTTGGAAAATAATAATCTGATACATTCCTCCTCATACTCATCCTTGTGAAAATCACAACATCATTATAACTTCCACCATCTTTCAAATAATTCGGTATCTCAATAATCCTATCAGTTATTCTCATATATCTTTAACTCATCTTCATATTTTGCAATCTTATCCCTCACCTTCACTGCCTCTTCATAATCTTCAAGTTCTATCAATTTCTCAAGTTTCTTCTTAAGATTTCTCAATTTCATCTTTATGAGTAGTGCCTCGTTCACCTGTTTTATAACCTTTCCACCAAATTTTTCAGAATTCTGGATTTTTTTAAAAATGTTTGAGAGTATAGGTCTGAAATGTCTATAACACTCATCACAACCAAACTCCATTTTTTCAAAAACCTCATCATAAGTGCTTCCACATCTTGGGCAGGGCTCCATAACAATTGGTGTTGATATCTTATCATCTATCCCTTCAGTCTTTGCACATTCCTCACATAGATGTCTCACAAGTTTTACACCATCTTTTTCTATCTCAAATATATTTAATACTGCCTCATTCTTTTTACATTTATCACATTTCATATCTTTTCAAGAACTCCTTTCTTTATAATATAAACATTTTTTGTTATTTTCGCAAGTCTTTCATTATGGGAAACAATTATCATAGTCCCTTTAAGATTCTTTATAACATCAATAACTATTTCAGCATTTTTTTCATCAAGATTCCCTGTTGGTTCATCAAAAAGAATTATCTCAGGTTCGTTTATTATAGCCCTTGCAATTGCAGTTCTTTGTCTTTCACCACCTGATAGTTGATTTGGTTTATGATTCAATCTATGTGAAAGACCTAACATTTCAATAATATTTATTGCCTTTTCCCTTGCCTTTGAAAAATCATAATCTGAAATGAGTAAAGGTAACATTACATTTTCAAGGAGTGTAAAATCTGAAAGAAGGTGATGAAACTGAAATACAAATCCAATTGATTTATTCCTGTAATCCGAAATCTCTTTCTCACCATTTTCATAAATCTTTTTTCCTTTGAATATAACATCACCAGATGTTGGATGTTCAAGACCTCCTATTATATGCAACAATGTAGATTTCCCTGAACCAGAAGGTCCTATTATTGAAATAGTATCACCTTTATTCACATTAAGGTTCACACCTTTTAAAACCTCAATTTTCTCAGAGCCATTTATAAAAACCTTTCTTATATCTTCAAGGACAAGTATCTCATTCATTCCTTATCGCCTCAACAGGATCCATCTTTGATGCTTTAATTGCAGGATATAATGTTGCTATAAGTGAAAGTATTATCGCAGATAATGAAACTATAATAAAATCAGTTATTTCCATCTTCACTGGTAGTTTGTCAAGGAAATAAACATCTGAAGGTAAAGAGATGAATTTATATTTTCCAAGTGCCCAGGAGATACTCCATCCTATTATTATACCTATAATTGTCCCTGTTAAACTTATGATAAGACCATCAAGGATAAAGATGTGCATTATATCCTTTGAAGTAGAACCAATTGCTTTTAATATCCCTATCTCCCTTGTCTTCTCAATAACAGTCATAATAAGGATGCTAAGAATATTGAAAGAGGCAACGATTATTATAAGGATTAAAATAACAAACATAGCAAACTTTTCAAGTTTTAATGCTGCGAATAGATTCCTGTTCATATCTATCCAGTCAGAAACCCTGTATGGATAACCAAGTCTTGAGATTATCTTTTTTGAAATCTCTTTCACTTTATAAATGTTATCAGTCTTTAACTCAATTCCAGAAACACCTATCCTTCCCATCAATTCCTGTGCTGCTTTTAGTGAAACAATTGAAAGTGTTGCATTGAAATCATACATTCCTGCATCAAATATACCTTTCACAACAAATCTTTTTGTTCTCGGAATTATTCCAAAAGGTGTTATAAGTTCAGAAAATGGTAAAGCAACTTCAACTGTATCACCAATATGTGCAAGAAGACCATCAGCAACATAATTCCCTAAAATGATTCCATCTTCACCAAGTTCAAATCTTCCCAATATTATTTTCTTATTGAGATTACTCACGGAAGAGAATGTTAATGTATCAATCCCTTTCAATATTATTCCATCAACATTCTCCTCTTTTCTTATCAGTATCTTTGTATAGATAAAAGGTGTTGCACCTGTTATTCCCTGAATCTTGAGAAGCGAATCCATTATAACATCGTAATCATAGATTTCCTCATTATAAAACTTTGATACGAGTATATGCCCATTTGTTCCAAGTATCTTCTCCCTCAGATCATTCTGCATACCATTCATAACAGAAAGGACAACTATCAATGTTCCTACTCCAAGTCCAATCCCTATTATTGAGAATATTGTTATTAAAGATTTGAACATCTCATCTTTCTTAATTCTCACATACCTTTTTGAGACAAAGAATTTATAATTCATTCTTTAAGTTGAGGAAAGAGAATAACATCCCTTATTGAATCTGCGTCTAAAAGGAGCATAACAATCCTGTCAATCCCAAGACCAAGACCACCCATTGGTGGCATACCATAACTCATAGCATTTATGAAATCTTCATCAAATGATTCTGTCTCAAGGTCCCCTTTCTTCCTGAGTTCTATTTGAAATTTAAATCTCTCTTTTTGATCTTCAGGGTCATTTAGTTCTGAATATGCATTTCCCACCTCTATCCTTGCGATAAATGGTTCGAATCTTTCAACGAGTTCAGGATTTTCCCTGTGTCTTTTTGCGAGTGGTGAAATGTCAATAGGATAATCCATAATGAATATTGGATTTAAAAGATGTGGCTTCACAAATTTATCAAATACAGCATCAAGTATCTTACCTTTTGTAAATTTACCTTCTGTTTTTACACCTATTTCTTCTGCTTTTCTCTTTGTCCCCTCAAAGTCAAGTTTCATAAAATCAACACCTGTCTCTTCCTTTATTATATCAAAGAACCTTGCCCTTTCCCATTTTTCAGGAAAGACTATCTCCTCTCCCTGAAATTTTATCTTTCTTTCACCAAATAAATTTGAGAGTAAGTGAGTAAAAAGTTTCTCAACAAGTTCCATCACATCAAAGTAATCTGCATAAGCCCAGTATGCCTCAAGATTTGTAAACTCTGGATTATGAAACCTATCAAGCCCTTCATTCCTGAACATCTTACCCATCTCAAAAACTTTCTCCATTCCACCTATAACGAGCCTCTTTAAATATAATTCATTTGCAATCCTCAAATAATATTCCCTTTTCAGAACATTATACATCGTTTTAAAAGGCTTTGCAAGTGCACCACCATAAACGGGTTGAAGGATTGGTGTTTCAACCTCAATAAATCCCTCTTTTATAAAGAATTCCCTTATAAGTTGAATAATCTTTGTTCTTTTTATAAATATCTCTTTTGAATTATTATCTGATATAAGGTCTAAATATCTGTATCTGTATTTAAGTTCAATATCCTTAACGCCATGCCATTTTTCAGGAAGTGGATGGAGTGCTTTTGAAAGGATAGTAATATCTTTTGAAAGAACTGTTATCTCACCTGTATGTGTTTTGAATACACTTCCTGAAACACCAATGAAATCACCTAAGTCAAGAAGTTTTATAATCTCAAATTTATCATTAAGTATATCACTCCTGAAATAAACCTGTATCTTACCTTTATCATCTTCAATATCAAAAAAACCCGCTTTACCATGCATCCTTTTTGTCTTTATCCTTCCACATATCCTAACATCTTTATTCTCAAAATTCGCAAAATCATTCTTTATATCTTGAGAGTAATGTGTTCTTTTAAAACTATATGGGTATGGGTTAATACCCATTTCTTTTAATTTCTGGAGTTTCTCTTTTCTGAATCTTATCTGGTCAAGTTCATTTTTTTCCATATTTTCCATATAGTGAATATATAAAAAAATAAGAATTAGTCAAGGAATATTTGGGGTCAGTCATAAACCAACAACGATGTAGTGGCAAACCTATGTGTTTGCCATCTTTACTCCGAAGGTGTCATTCCGAACATAGTGAGGAATCGCATATTCTCCCGCATAGTTTTGGTTTTTGAAAAAAACATTAACACCGCACCAAGGTAGTCAATATGCGATCACCACGCCTGCCAGAGGCAGGCTCG